>Ga0157379_10000347_pt1 | contig 37260 bp, 65 predicted proteins | sample S25metaG_FD_121802 | JGI IMG/M metagenome (GOLD analysis project Ga0157379, IMG submission 121802) | Switchgrass rhizosphere microbial communities from Kellogg Biological Station, Michigan, USA - S2-5 metaG | ecosystem: Host-associated > Plants > Roots > Rhizosphere > Soil | place: USA... | reverse complement strand
CCTCGATTGCCTGGAAACAGATTCCCATTCGGAAACGCGCTAGGCATTTCGTTTTGCTTCTTCTCAAGTTCATCAATCATGCTATAGCCCCAAAAGATCGAAGATGAAATCGGTCACATAAATTCCCGCGATACCGCCAATAAAAGCTGCACCTAGGAATATGAGGATATCGCCAATGTCATTCATGCCGCCTCCCCAAACAATGCTGCTACCAATGGATCACGTTTCTTGCCTTCATTTCGTGCAGGCAGAACTGAAATCCTTCGCTGTTCGCCTTTCTCATATTTCCCGATAGCGCCAGGTTGATTTGCTGGGCGCCCGATCTTCTTTCCTGTTGCTCTTGATGCCATTGGCGGTTTAATTGGCTCTGGAACATGGAAATCAGTCGCGTCTGGAAGAATGCTGTAGATCCGTGGCGTCTGATGATCCAATTGCGTGAATGTCAGCTTTCCGCAGTCGCATAGGTGCTTCATGTATTTCCGCGTTTGGTTATGCTCCATGTGAATTGCTTGAGCCACTTCCTCGCATGTCAGATCCTCGCGCCGTAGATGAGCCATGATTGCATTCATCCGCGCATAGCCTATGCCAGCGCCTTTGTATTTGCCTTGGTTCATTCCTCCTCCAGCTTGGCTAAGCGTGGATAGAAATGTTTGAAAGTCCATTTCGTATGAGCATTTTGCATTTCATCCCATGTTGGCCCGTCAACATATTCATTCCATTGTTCGTGCGAATATGCCAAATCAATAGCTTTTTTCCGAGCAACATATACGATATTGATTCGTACTAGCATATACAAGTAAAAACCAATCCCACCAACTGCCAAGTAAAAAATGATATCAATCATTTATTCTCTCCATTCTGTGCGCGCCGATCAGCCAAAGCTCCATAAAGCTCGCATGCAGCTTCAATCAACTGCTTCAGCGCATAGGCTCCGATAAGTGGCAAACTGCAAATGAACATCCAGGCGATGATCTGGTCTGCTTGCATGCCGTTTAAGTGGTCGAGGAAGGCTCTCATGGCTCGTATCCATAATCCCATTCGGCACATAGATAATTGATCGCGTCAATTTCGTCCCGATCTGGCTCATAACCCTTATTCTTTGGCTTGATGCATCCTCGATCATCGCGAAAGTTCTCGCGCAATTCCATCCATGCTTCACCGTCATGTTCAAATTCCATCTTCTTCTCCTTCAGGTTATTGTGCTTCGATCTTTGGAACTTCCATATCAAGCGCTTGGTATGCAAAAAGAATTTGCACCCAGATTAAGCTTTTATCGCGGCGCTCAGCACGATAAACAATCCGTTTAGCCCATGCTTTGTAATCACATCCATTCGTGGTCTGAGTTGGATATTTCGCTTCAGCCTCGTATTTGAGTTGGTAGCTCATTTCACAGCCCTCAGATCAGCAAGCAATGCTTTGACTGCGGCTTTCCCATGCTCGCTCGGACCAGCAAGCAAAGGATGATTTTTAACGCCAGCCATCTTCACGATCTCTGTCGCGCATTCAGGCTTCCATTCCAAAGCTGCATCAAGGCTGACCTGACCCGTTTGCACGGCCTTGGCAAGCATAGAAACGACTCCGTGACGGTCTGTACCATACGACGGAAAATAACGCGGCTGGCGCCCTTCTAGCTTGGCTCGTTCTACCAAACGCGTGTAGCAGTCTTTAAACGCCATGCGAGCTGCTACGCGGTCGCCAGTTTCGATAAGAGGCGTGGCGGCCGCGATAGCTTGTGCAATCTCGTTTGTCAGCATGGCCGATTCATGCTCGGACTTCGGCATCAATGCCCAGGCTTCGTCCGCGCCGAGCCATTGGCCATCTAGTTGGGCAGCGCAAAGCTTAGCGATATCCGCAAGCTGCGGCTTGAAGTGGCTCGATTTCAAGTGCTGAGTTGCAGCAGCCATCACAGCGCCATCAGGAAAGGCTTTTAGAGCTTCCCACCACATTTCCAGACGGGGGCCGATAACTTCGCCCATATCCGCATATTCTGCTTGTAGGACTGCGATTGCGTTGCTTAGTTCTTGCTTTGTCGTCATGGTTGAGCCATCCATTCGTTGAGTGCATCGATCTGTCTTTGCATCCGGCTGTCAATGCCTGGGATCACATCAGACTTGTCAGCATGGGCTATAAACTTGTCCACCCTTGGTCCATCACGGCAGATCAGCTCAATGTCGTTGTAAAGCGTGCTCCGATCATTCTTACCCATGCTGAATGGATCTTTCCTGCATCCGTCGATCGCCTTGCAGAGTTGTTCTGGCGTATAACCATCCTTCAGTCTCCCAGCAATCGCTTTCTTGCGCTTAGCATCCAACTGAGCGCGTGGCTTTTCCATAATCTGCTGCCAATAGGCGAAAATCCGAGCGGTCGGGCCGTCAGGTTCGACAGTGCTTTTGACTCCTTCCGTTCCTTTCCTATTCCCTTCCTTTCCCTTCCCTTCCTCTTGTGCATGCATAAGAGGCGTGGCTGTCGCGTGGCTAACGCGTGGCTCACGCGTAGAAGGCATTGATATGTAAGAGCTTTCTTCAGGAGGCGGAATTTCAGAGGCAGATTCCCTATTGTTGATGACTTGATGTCTGGACCATGTAGGAATCAGGCCAAATATCTCATCATCGATTGTGTACATACGAATGAATCCACGCGATGATAACGCGTGGAGCACGCGTGAAAAGTCCAATTCATCGTAAGGAAGAACTGCTAATTTGATGCGGTTTGGCTGCCATTTGAAACGCCCTTCTCTGTCGCAGACTGTGAATAATCCAACAAATGCCAAACGAATTGGTAGCCCTGTTTCTTTTTCTAGCAAGAAAAGATCTTCATGCGTCAGCAGCTCAGGCTTGACAGTTCTTATTCTTCCCATATGTGCCTCCAGGTCTTGCCAGAGCGAATCCTGCTGATACACATCACGCTAACATTGTAGCAATCAGCAATGAATAGATTAGTTGCGCCTCGCTTGAACAAGCGTTTAATCTCAAGAACTTCTGCGTCTAGTAGTTTCGCGTTTCCTGAATTTTCGCCACGGGCTTGGCGTCCTTTACTTACCTTGTCGTGACAATTATCAGCATGAGTTCCAAGTCTCAAATGAGAAGGATTGATGCAAAGTCGATTGTCACAGGTATGCATCACCACCATACCGTCAATTTCTTCCAGTTTGATGTGATGATGATCGCAATATGCAAGTCGGTGAGCTCGCAGATTCCTGCCAAATCGCTTTTTGATGCCGTATCCTTCCGCAGTAGCACCTTTGTGCAATATGCATTGGTCATCAGCCATGTTTCGCCCATAAAAAAAGGGCTTCACCTACACACTCCCCTTTCGGGGTTGGCCGAACGGATTGGTAATCCGCCAGTGTGTATGTGAAGCCCTACCAAATTTACACCGGCCAAGGTGCCTAAGCGCATTGCGCGCTAACACACAAATTATCGCTCTAGTAATTAGTTTCCGCAACAACTTATTTCAGCAAGTCATCACAGCAAGCCAGCCATACCCACACCAAAGGAATCCAGCAAGAGAACGCTATCGCCCAGCCGAGGATGCGCTTAGCCTGGTTGCGGCGATCTTTGGTATAGGGAAGATAGCCGCGCAGAGTGTTGTAGATCAGCTGCATCATGATGTTTCCTCTTGCTTTGGACGCGACCATGACAATGATTCATCCTCGCCATTTTCATCGCGAATAGGCCTCAGATACTCATCACCCAGCGGGCGCCTTAGCCAGTATTCAGTATGTCCGTTTGGCCAACCGACAGGCAATTTCTTACCCTCAACGGCACTTCTTACGATCCATGTTGAAAACAAATCAGAGTCGGTTCTTGCATGAAATTCACCTGGTACTGCAAGTCTTTCCACTATTACCAGCTCTCCTATCATTTCAGGCACGTAGACAGCTGACACGATAATTGCCAAATCTCCTGGCTTACAACGAAGTTTCATCTCTTTCTCCTATGAGTTTCTTCAGTTCGTTGGCTTTCTTACGGTAATGATCGCGGATTGCAACCAACTCATCTACCGTCCATTTCTTGACGCTGTTATCTGCCTCCAACGCTTCGACTCGTTCCAATCCAATCCTGGCAATCAGCCCAAGCCGATAATCAACTGCATTCCCGGACTTCCACTGGTTGTCATGCTTGCTTTGTGCGTGGCAGTTGTCCTCGTTGAAGCGCAGATGCGGCGCCGATCCAATCGAGCGGTAGTGGCCAGCATCAACTGCGTTCCCCGACCAATCTAATGCGCGGCCACTGGAAATGCATGCATGGCCTGCTAATTGATCCCGAAGGCGCACAGCGCGATTAAATTCACGTTGGGCATCAGCGATATAGTCTCGCTTCGTTTTAAGCGCCTGTAGCCCTTTCTGGCGCTCCTGGCGGTCTTTCTTGGCTTTCTCTTGCTTCACATATTCCTGTGCGCATTCAGGGCCGCATGCTTTCTGAAAGCTGGAGCGCGGAGTGAAATATTCGCGGCAGACCTTGCACTTTTTGGACCGAATCTTAGGCGCTGGCTTTATGGGTTTGAACTCGCTTGGCCGCATCAGATTTCCTTATCAGACTTCGGGCATGCTTGAGCCAGTCGAGCCAGCGTAGTGCGTCCCCGCAGATCCATCAGCGCATAGTTAGCCACAATCGACTGCAGCAGCGGATCATTGAGAATGTTCGACATGATCGCGTCATCCACGCGCCGTTGATTGCTGCGTTCTTTCCATTGGCCGACAGCTGCCAGCATTTGAGCATCGTGTTTCATGGTTGACTCCATTGAATGTTAAGTTCGCTTCCAAAGGCATATAGCCATTCGATGAAAATAGCGGCCAGTTTCACCGGGAATCGTCTTGTCTGTACGCCAAATACAACAACTCCTGAGCCATCAAGCGAAGGCGCCATTTCAACTTGATCCATCGATTGCCAGAGCTGCGCAATGTCTGGATCTTTGAACATGTCTCGGCGGAATTGATCCACGAGCAAACGCTTCATATCTTCTGCTGACCATTTCTTTCCACAATGTTCAAATTGGCGCGCAATATCGCCAATCATCGCGTGATATTTTTGCTCCTGGTCACGGCTTTTGGCTGGCAATGGGTCATCAATTCGGATGCGCAATGGACGATTTTGATCCAATGGAAGCCGAACAATGAAATCCATAATTCGCTCACGCTGCTCTTGAGTGCGGAGCATGATGATTCGTGGATCGATTGCTGGCCTCATTTGATCTTGACCCATTTCTCCACCTTTTTGTAGCCAGCCTCACTAGCCATCCAGGGCGGCATGTTCTTCTCTCCATTCAGAATGGCCGAGATATAGGCCGTGCTGAATCCCCAATGTTTCGCAGCTGCTGATCGAGTTCGGTACTTTTTTGCAATCATCATGCGAACCTCTTCGCAGATATCTACTTCATGTTTTGGCATTTCGCTCTCCTTGTTGAATGACTCAATGTTAGCCCAATGTCGTTAGCCACGCAAGAATATTTTTCGCACAGATTTGGTTGACATTCGATTTCGTCTGGACTATGATTCATCCATCAGCAGCGCATTGGGCGCTAGACAAAGGGAGAATGGAAATGAAACTCAATAAGCGGCAGCGCGACTTAGTCAAGCGAGGCATCTTCGTTGCTTTGAATGATCACAAAGAGACTAATGATGCTGAAAAACGTACGGAAATCCTTCGCCGCGTCTCTCGCATGATCGCAAATCTGAATGGCCGATCTTGGTTGGAGTAACTAGCCCAATCCGCGCCCTTCACTGGGCGCATCAACTAGCAGCGCATCCTGTGTTGCAACGACTGGAGAAGAAGATGAAAACAACCCTGAATGAAATTCGCCGCCATTCGCCATGCTCTGAAGGATGGGAAAAGCTACTGCGCTCCCTGAATAAAACCAAAGCCGATGATAAGCCAGTCAGCATCGCGAAAATCCTCGATAGCAATGGCCTGGATGACGCATTGTGGTGCCTGCGCGCTGTGTCTGGTCATGATCGTGAAATCCGATTGTTCGCCGTATGGTGTGCGCGTCAGGTTGAGCATCTGATGGAAGATCAACGTAGCAAAGACGCATTGAATGTCGCGGAACGATTCGCGAATGGCGAAGCTACTCAAGATGAATTGGCCGCTGCCTGGGCCGCTGCCTGGGCCGCTGCCTGGGCCGCTGCCGGGGACGCTGCCTGGGCCGCTGCCGGGGACGCTGCCGGGGCCGCTGCCTGGGACGCTGCCGGGGCCGCTGCCTGGGCCGCTGCCTGGGCCGCTGCCGGGGCCGCTGCCGGGGACGCTGCCGGGGCCGCTGCCGGGGACGCTCAGGAAAAACGACTGCGTGAACTCTGCGCGCAGATCGAAGCAAAAGAACTGGATCTAGATGATGAATAAGCGCATCCCCACGAAACGCAGCATCTCGGCCAGCATCTGGCTCATCGTGCTGATCGTTGCTGGCTCTGTAGCTGGCTATGCGGTGATGGCATGGACGTGATTCAAGAGCGCCAGGATCGCGTGCAGGATGAGGCTGAGGCCGATTGGTATGAAGCCCTTTGCCTAGCACGCTGGTTCGCATGGAACGAGTATCAAGAGCAGTTCGGACTTGAAGCGCAGATGGCGTTTTCGCTGACTAATTTGCGGTTCGATCCGAATTCGCACGAGATTTTTATGGAAGCGCAGCGATTGCTGCATGGATAAGGAGAAGAAATATGAGTATGTATTGTCGAGAATGGAACTGCTGCGGTTCCGTTACGGAAACAGATGCTTGGGAGCCAGAAAGCTGCCCGTTTTGCAATCCACTTGAAGCTGCTGCTCCAGATCTTCTATGCGCACTTCAATCGCTTCTTAAGTTGGCATCTGAAAACTTACCACTTGAAGAATGCGAAGAGTATGAGCAGGCTCACGCAGCCATCCAGAAAGCAACTGGCGAATCGTCTTAGCAACAAAGGAAAAGCATGGTTACCCATTATGTTAAAGCCAAAGATCTACGCGGCTTGGATACGATCGAAATCCATAATTTCAAGCAAGGCGACACAGTTGTAATCATTGGAGTGCGTGCTGTGCCTACTAATGTAGGGTCTTTCGTGATCGAAACAGTAGAACCGACCAAGTATATTACGCCAACGCAAAAGCCGAATCGTGGACCTCAGGGGGGTGTAGAGACATGGAAGCGACGTGGGAAGAAGTAGCAACAAAATGCTTGCAGTAAAGCTTTTTAGCATGCAATAATTGTCTCATCTATGTGACGGCGTAGATGAATGCAGTAGGAACTAGAGGTCTTAGTTCTCTCCTTTCTAGGGTTCAATCCCAACTAGCCGTCACTAGGAAAGCTGAGAGAACTAAGACCTTTTTTGCTTTCTGGCCGTCACATGGATCGCACTCCGAGCGTAATCAAGTGGCCCAGTCGTTGCCAGCGCGGAAGAAAAGACGGTGCGCTTACTGGCAAGACGGCGCAGCGAGCATTTAACGGTGACTCGCACGAACAGGCAAATGGGTTGATGATACGTTGGCCGCGATAAGGCGCCTGGAAGAAGAAACGGTAGCTTATGGCAGCAGTAGTGTAGGCAAGTAGTCTTAATCCTGCATGGCTGAAGAGAGGATATCAACCACTCTTGTCTTGCTCTATCCTCAAACTAAAGGAGAAGAAATATGAAAATCGATGAGAAATTTAATAAACGATCAGCAAATTTGGTTGAGACACAGCCTCCAAGTGTGAGGTCTGGTCCTCACTATTCTTTAGGTATTGTCGCTGAGTTCTTCCGCTTGCCAGGCGATGACGACAGATCAACTTTAAAGCTTCACATGACAAAAGATGAAGCTCTTTTCTTTGCAGAAATGCTTGTAAAGCATGCTAGAAATTTGGATAAATAAGGAGAAGAAAGTGACTCTCACTGAACTACAACAAGTAAAGAAAGACATCGACAACAATGTAATCGTGAGCAAAGAAACCTGGCTCAAAGTCCTCGAGCTTGCAACACGTTACGCATATCAGGATCTTGCTGATCAAGTATGTAACAAGATGAAGGAGGGCAACGGATGATCCAGATCATGCCACTCGATGACGCACGTAAGCGCCAGCTCCATCAAGAATACCTAGAGCGCTTGTTTCCCATGCCAAAGAACATCTGGCGACCAGAGTTGACTGAAGAGCAGCAGAAAGAGTATGAGAAGCAATTAGCCGAAGGAACGGTCCAATTTTGAGGATCGCACAACACTAAAGGAAACGTCATGTCGAAGCAAAAAGCCTACGCGGCATTCATCGCCGCACAAAAGGAGTTCTCTCCTGCCCTGAAAAGCTCCACAAATGCTCATTTCAAAAGTCTGTATGCCGATCTAGCTGCGTGTATTGAGGCTGTGCTAGACGCGTTGAATAATAATGGCCTGGCAGTCATGCAGCGTCCATTGCTTGACAATTCCGGCGTCACTATCCATACCGTTTTCCTGCATGATTCTGGCGAAGAAATCGATGGTGGCACTTTGCATGTACCTGCTACCAAGAATGATGCTCAAGGATATGGATCAGCAACCACATATTGCCGTCGCTACGGGCTGATGGCTGCATGTGGAATTGCACCAGAAGATGATGATGGCAATGCCGCCTCTCAAGGCAAACAACCATCGAAACATAGCACAACACAGCTACCAGGAGCAACAATAGAGCCTGATTCTAAGATCGTTGACCAGTTCAATGCAGCCGAGGATATTCCTGCGCTTACTAAGGTAATGAATGCCCTTCCAAACGATCAGAAGCGCCTATATACCGGCCATTTCAATGCACGTATGACTGAACTGAAGAAAGCGAACTAATCATGGCAAGCGTCAATAAAGTAATCATTGTTGGGAACTTGGGCCGCGATCCAGAATTGCGCTATACGGCTGGTGGCGATCCTATCGCAAACATTGCTGTAGCGACCTCTTATAAGAACAAAGACCGCAACACTGGCGAACAGAAAGAACAAACTGAATGGCATCGTATTAGCTTCTTCGGGAAGTTAGCTGAAATTGTCGGACAATATTTGAAAAAAGGATCTTCAGTCTACATCGAAGGGCACCTACAGACCCGCAAGTACACCGATAAAGACGGCGTAGAGAAATACGCAACCGACATCATCGCTGAACAGATGCAGATGCTGGGCGGGAAGGCGGAATAATGGATATTTCATCCATTCCGCAAGATCTAATCATCGCTCGTGGCCAATATGCAACGATTCGCTCGGCCCATGAAGATGAACTCAAACGCCTGCAAATCCTCACGGGCCAGCTCTCTGCATTCGGCTCTCAAGTTCTGCGTTGGATGCAACCTGCTGATGGTCAGCCAGAAGACATAAGCGGATTGCTGAAGGATGCGCGACTTGTGATTGATCACATTGAGCAGTGCTCAGCAACGATTCGGGAACTTGCAGAGCAGCGGGCCGAGTTGAAGAAAACGGCTTGGCCGAAATAACAACAAGCCATCTTCGGGTGGCTTTTTATTGTAAATAGTTCTTGCAAACGCAATTGCATATGATATGATTCTCATCAAGGCAAAGCGATCTGCTGAGCCAATACAGGGAGAATGAAATGCCATCCAATCCGACCGCAGCAGTTCAGGCGGCAATGCGCGAATACAGCAAAGCTCCAGCTGATGCTAAGCCTAGCGATGCTGAACTAGCGAAGAAACACAAAGTAAGTCCATCGACCATTTATCGCGCTCGTAAGCGTTTGACTCAGGAGGCGAAATGAGCTTCGACAAATACAGCGACAAGGCAGCCGAAGCAATCGCACTGATCCGCGAGTTTGCGAAAGTGGAATACTGGGACTTCTTCAAAGGCGATCCTGAACAAGCTTTGGAAGCTTTCTGCGCAATGCAGGATGCTGCAGAAGAAATGGGCCGGATGAAAGCTCAAGATAGCGCCGCCCCGCAAGATAACGTGCCAGGCGTATCTGAATTGCCAGTGGTGAAGACTTGGCAGGAACGCATGCGTGAAGACTTAGCCGAAGGCGGCTTCCGACATGTAGAACGAAAGTACATCGACGCTGAAATAGCCGACCTTCGCGCCGCTCTCCGCGCATACGGACAGCGAGAAGAAATCGCCAATACTTAAAATCAATCTCAACGAACTAAGGAATAAAAATGAATAATTTTATTACGGCAGGCGCTTCCACCAATGCCACCGTTGCTGCAGCAATAAATAGCTGCCGCGAGTTGGTTGCTATTTGGGGCGACGATATCGATCAGATTGAAGCTCATTTGGAAAGCGAAGGTTTTTCCTTCTCCACCATTGATAAAGCAATGCGCGAGGTTGGCTGTGATCAATAAAAATATTATTGCTGCGCAATTCAATAGAAAAGAAAGTGAAGACAGTTCTTGCAAAGAACATGATGGCTGCCCGACCGAAAACGCAGTCTTGAAACGGTTCTGGAGAGAGCATCAGCATTGTAAAAACGCAGATATTTCTCAGGACGGACAGCGAGCAGCAGTGCCAGAAGGGCAGCGCATTTGGATTCTCATGAATGAGTCCGACGAAGAACCTGTGATGTTTTACACCGAAAGGCCAAGCGAAACCTTCAAGTCTCACATGAAACTGAAGGAATTCATGCTTTTCGATCCAAGTGAGCTTCCAACCGGTCGCCCTGCATGGGAATACTACTTTACCCACTCCAGCGCTACAGGAAGGAGTGACACTGAAGTTGGCCCGTGCCTGACCTACGACAAGGCTCAAGCTTTTGGTGTTGGCTGCTCTAGGCAACGCGAATTGGTGATTTCCGCCCCATCCCAGCCCCAGCAAGAAGCAGTACCGGCAGAGCAGAGCGAGCAGGATAAGCTGAATGCGGAGCGCCTGGAATTCATGGCCGTGAATGAAGCACTCATCAATTACAACATCGAAAGCACTAAATGCCGTGTTCTTGTTCTTGATGAAAATGGCAATCTTAATCCTATTTGTGGTCATGGCGATGGCGCATGGAAAAGCACGCCGCGCGAAGCCATCGACGCCGCTATCGCCATGAGTGCAGCGAAGGAGCCGGGAAAATGAGTAATGTCGCAAATCGTCGAGTATTCCTTGAAGCGGCCCAAGCACTGGCAAAAACCAATGCGCCGTCCGAAGGTCAGATTATGGCTGTCTTCCACTCACTGAGCGCGCTGATGACGGATCTGGCGGGAGAACAGGTGACCGTTGTCATGTATTCGCCGGAATTAGATCGGCGCGCAGCGAAGGAGCCGGGCGATGAGTGAACTAGCCAAGATCATCAAGGCGCATTTCATCCACCCGGACAAAGGTGTCCTTTTCAAGCAGCAGATTTACTTCGCTCCGCGTGTCGGCGATGAACTGCGCTTTATTGGCGATCGTTTCTATAAGGTGACGCGCCTGGTCTGGGTATATGACGAGCCAGAAGCTCACTTCTCTCGTCTGAATATCGAAATTCACGACTGCCAATAACCACCCCGCCTCCCACACAGAGGCGGATAAAGGAAGAAGACATGAAAAAAGTAAAAATTAAGATCGCCGTCAAATCTGCGCAAGGTTCTCAAACTGGCGATTTCGAGAGCGGCATTGCCACGGCACTGAAACCAGCCACGCCGCTGCAAACCTTGATCGAGGCGGCGGTTCATCTGGCGCGCTTGGCAGAAGCCTATGAAGGCGCAGGCGACGTTTTGGCCTTGGCCGTATCAGACACCGTGCAGAACATGAAAGAGCGCGCTGCAAAGGCCGCCTAACCGCCCACACCCACCAGGAATAATCATGAATGCACTGACCACACAAAAATTTCGCCATTTCCTCTACCAGATTAGTCAGTCCGGAGAGTATATGAACGGCCACCATTGGATACCTCTAGCAAAAGAACTGTTATCTGAAATAGACAATGATAATCAAGCATTCATTTCTATTCTGAACGATGAACATAAAGCTTTTGCGCATCAATATCCAGAATCAATAGTGTGGCGTATCGGAGACGATTATTCCAGCCTCTTATGGGCGCATCGTTGGGAAGGTTGGCAGGCCCGCGCTGCTATAGCCCTCGCCGAGCGCACCTCTTCCACAGGCTCTGCTGTGGTGAGCGATGAGCAGTTGCTCAATAAGCCGCTGCCTGAATTGCTGGGCCTGTATTGGGACATCGCATACAGCGAAGGCAAGACCGGCGTATCGCGCGGCACAGAGGCGCAATGCGTACTTTCTTCCATCCTTTCCGCTGCCGCAGCACAGCCAGCACAGGCAGAGCGTCAAGCCGCTGGAGCGATGAGCGGTATTGAACGCTGGACGCCGTGCCTGCACGACTTGGCATCGGAGCCAGAGGCTACATTGCGCCGTGACTCGGAAGGTGAATTTGTGAAGCTTAGCGATGTTCAGCGAATTTTGGCTGCCGCCCAGCCAGTACAAGAGCCACCATCGCAGCAGCCAGTGGCGTGGGCGAAACGCTCAATCATCACCAAGAAGATCAATGGCGTATCGCTAACTCGGGATACCGAGCTTAAATCGCAAACGCTTGAGCCCCTCTATGCCGCTGCCCAAGCATCAGCACAGGCGGATAGCCGGGATTCGGCGCGACTGGATTGGCTGGAGGCGCAACGCGTGGCCTATGGCTTCGAAGATTGCCACGAAGGGAACGAATGGCAGATTGCAGGACCATTCGCTACGCTTCGCAAAGCTATCGACGCTGCCATGTCCTCTGAAGGGGGAGCAAATGGCTGATTTCTTCGGCTGGCTGAAATGGTGGTTCTGGGATTCTCGCCGTTGCGAGCATGAGCCGGGCGAATGGCACATGCGCGACGCAGGCATGGGGAAGATCCGCCATTGCAAGAAATGCGGCAAATGCCTGGATTTGATCTGACCGCCCCACCCCACTCGGAGAGAACATGAACACTAAGACCGACGAAGAACTTATGGAAGGCATTCAAATGCTGATGGCGCAGGCTGGAAGCATGGCAAAAGATCTGACTAAACGCGGCATCAGCCATCAGATCATGATCTATGACGATGGCAATACTGCCGTCAGGTTCTGGCGCAATCAGGAAATCACTCCAGGCAAGGTGAAATAATGAACGATACGACTAACCCCGCTGCCGCGCTGCGAAGAATTGCGACAGAAGCGGCTTTCGAAGTGCTGGATGATGTATTTTCAAATGCTAATGCCCACTACAAAGTAGAAATCATCATTGATGAGGGCAATAACGTTACGATCAAATATTCTGACATGGATGAAGGCTGGTGCGATGAACTTCGCGCTGCTCTTAAAATCTCCGCTGCACCACAAGTAGAGGAAGTGCCAGCCGTGCCGACCGTCGATGAATTTCTGGTGCGTTTGCTCCCGCCACCAGGTTACGAAGGCCACAAGGTCATAGCGCGGGACGGCAAGCTGATGTTCTGCTTGCCGGGTGACGTGCTGCCCACAGATGGCCTGTGTTTCTATGACGGGGATATGCGATCCGTAGTCGCCCCTGAGCGCATACAGCCAAGCATTGCCGACGACAAAGAATTTTGCGCACTGCTCCAAGATTATGTAGTGCAAAAGGCGCATGTGTGCGAAGCGCAGAAAGTCGCCCGCATCCGACTGTTCGCGAATATCGACGCCAAGCTGACCCAGGCGCGCGATACTAGAAACGGTGGTTGCCGGGTGCCCGTAGCCGAGCGCGACGAATGGAAAGCCAAATTCACCGCCGCTGAAGAGAAGCTGGCCAGTATACGGGCAGCGCTAGACAAAGAATGACAAATTGTGTTTTAGTAATACCGTCCTGGCGGTTCCAGGTTAAAACTAGGAGTGTCACAAATGAAAAAGGTAATTTTTGCAATTCTGGCAGTTTTTGCAGTAGCAGTTTCTAGTGGTGCTTATGCACAACAGACTCAAGCGTCGAATCAAGCGCAATGCACCGCAACCAAGAGCGTCGATCTGGCTTCGGCTCGCAAAGTGAACCTGTCGAATCTATCGGCTGTAAAGGTCACTGACTACGCTGGCACCGTGCATACCTGCATCTGGTCCAATGCCAATGTATTCACGTTCGCCGATGCGGCAAAGAACTACAAACTGAATGTGAACAACAGCGACTATGTGAACCTGTCGCAGACCACCTCGGTCGACTGCGTGGCTTCGCAAACCGTGATCGCCTGGCATGCCGGTAGCGAATCGCTGCCTGATTCCTGCTCGTTCAGCTCGGCAGTTTATTCTGCTTCGCGGCGCTGATCTTCACTGACTCAGCAAACGCCGCCTATATGGCGGCTTTTTATTTGGTAGCGCCTTTAATTTTTTCGAAGGTCCGCATCGTACCAAGACCAAGAATGCCCATCAAGATAGTAGACATTTCGGAATAATCGAACTGTGGTAGTTGGATGTTATGCCCAAAATATGAACCAATCATCACAAGCAATGGACCACCAATAAACTTGAAGCCGAAAGACAGACTGCATACCCATCCAAGACAAGGCCGCCAGCCCGCTACAAACAAAGATGAACTTTGCGCTTCAACCTTGTTGATATCGGTCTGCGCAGTTGCAAGCTGTGTATCAGCATTCATTTGTGCCAATTCTCCTGACTGCTGCATTTTTAGCAGTTCAAGACTTGCCTGAGCTTTTTGAGCTGGATCAGGGAACAGACGCTCAATAAGGGTAGTTCCGATATTGAGAACGGCAGTGATTGGATCTGCGGCAGCCATTAGAACACCTCCATGTTTCGCATAAGACGATCAACCCAACCGCCAGCATTCTGCGGCCAGTTCTTTAAGCCACGCAGGTAGGCCATACGTTTGCGAGTGAATTGCATCACCAATTCAGCCGAATTAGTAGAGCGCACAGCTTGGATAGTTTTCGGGCCGATAATGCCATCAGGTGTCGAGCCTACACATGATTGCAGCCAACGCACAGGAGAACCACCATGATAAGCTGTATCGAAGATATGGAAAGCGATAGCAGGTGGCAATTGGTCGCAACCATATGGCAGCCAATAATTGGTGCGAGCGATGGATTTAGCGGTATCTTGAGCCAAATCTTTCATATCACCTTGATAGCCCCATGCACGGGCAACAGCTTTTGTGATTCCCCAATTTGTCTCACCACCAGGATCTGAAATTGCATCGCGGTTTGCATAGCCGCCTTCGTTTACCATGAGGCGCGCAAAGGCATCATCGAAATTGAGCATATCAATCCTTCAGAGGTTCACCATTCTTTTCCATACGCTTCAGGATCTTGCCTTTGATATGCAAAATCCTAAGCGTATAGAGCCCCACGAAGCATCCGATAGTCAGCGAAATAATGCCAACCAGCGTATGAATCTCACTGAGCAATGCCGCAGCGCCAGAGGAACCTGTAAGGGCCGCAATGATGCTTGAAACCTTAGGGTTGCTCAATGCCGTTTCTAGCGCGGTTTTGACATTTTCCTGATCGTTCATTGATGCGTCGCTTTATGATGAGATTATGCGCCCACTTGATGAGGACGCCGAACCAGATTATTCCATACAGAAAGAGCATGGTCGCTGTCCACAAAAAGTAGCCGTATCCATTGCACATAACTTAGTCCCCACATGATCGTGTTGTAATAGATCGACGGGGTTTTGGTCATGTAGCCTAAGAATCCTAGCGCGTCAATGACAATGCAAGTCGTACCTAATACTTGCATGTCATCACACAAAGGGCCCTCCAGTACTTTAGGAATGGCCCAACAGATATACAGCTCAAGCGTGGCCGCTGTGCCGAAAAAAATGAGTGCCCAAAACTGTGTATTAGGTAATGGAGCATTGATTTCAGCATGGACTTGCTGGAACAGCAGCAGCAAAAGTCCAATAAGCAGACGGTCACGCCAGGTATTCATTTTTTCGGCTTGCTTGGCGTATTCTTTGGTGCAGGCGATTGAGTTTTTTGCGGATCTTTAGCGCCACCTGCTCCTACACCCATATTCAGCTTGGACATAATTTTTCCTTATTTGATTAGTTGAAGACGTAAAGTTGCTGCTTGAGTTTCAAGCTCTTGAATTCTAGCAGTATTTCCTTCACGCAAAGCGCGAATACTGCGCTTATCAATATCTTCCAATTGCATCAGAAGATCAGAGTTTTTCGAATCAAAAGTGCTATCGGAAGATGCGGACAGAATAGCCACTTGCTCTTCTGCTGTCGCATCACGCAAACACATCTCATTTTTCTCGACATCGTAATAAGCAATCTGCATATTAACCTCACACTTTTGAATAGCCATACACTGTAATCGAACCTACAGCGCTGAAATTGCTCGCAGTAGACCAAAGCAATTGGAATCCCGTTACGACGTTGGCTCGATTAAATTGTGTATTCTGCTGCGTGACAATGAATCCAGGCGTTGCATTACGCTGAGATGCACCAGACGCAAGAATTTGTTTTGCTCTTACGGAATCATTCACATTCAAAATATCGATTGTAAATGACGCTCCACTTCCTGCTGTAGTTGTGACGCCCGCCGTAATTGGCGCAGAAGTCGCCGAAGCAGTAATGACAGTACCACTTGGGAGACCGCCATAATAATTACTAGTCGAATCAGCAGCATTCGCTACTGCTACGCGAAGAAGCAGAGAATCATCGGCAGCCGGCGTAATGCCATCAATGATGATTCGATAATTGTCATATGTGCTGTTGAATAGGCTCAGGAAATCAGCAGTAGCTGCCGCTGATGGAGTGACTGGGCCAGCGATCTTAACAAGCCCCGGTGTAGTTACCACTAAAGCACGACCGCTAAATGCTTCATAGCTCACAACACGCGCATTTGCCCCGTCACCGCGTACTCGCATAGTATCGCCGGGGGCAGTCGTAATATTGGCATTCGACGGAAGAATAAGACTAGCGCTATTAACTAATGTAAGAATACCGTCAAATACAACGGTACGCTCAGCACCAGAAGGAATAGTAATAGCACTGATATTCGTCGTTCCGGTAACATGGACAAGATTACCAGTTGCTGTCGTAAGATTAGTAGTCGCAGCACTTGCGATATCAGACCCCTTGACTTCATTTACTGCGAATCCAGTAAATGTGACGCTGAAAGACGCAACAGTGCCACTAGAAATAAGAAAGCCGAGCGATTGTGCAGGTAATGCAGAGCTGAATGCTACCTGATTAACAAATGCAGTCGTCGCTAATAGAAGGCTATTATTCCCATTAGGCGGGCTAGTCGTGGCAGATGGAGTAACAAATGTCGGATTATTAAATACCTGAGTGTAATTGACAGAATCTGTGGTATTTACACCATTTGCCAATCCGGTAATCTTGAATCCGCCAGCAGGAATATTAGCCAACCAGGGGGATTGACCATCGCGTGTGACGCAGTTAGTCAAGCCGGCAGCAATATCGTTGCTGTCAGTGTCAGTGCGAGTTGCATCAACGAAGATACCATTAGCGGCATCTTGCACCCATTGGTAAACCCTAACGAATACGCCTGTTCCTGAAAATGGCAAAATACACCTCGCATTCTTTGCTAAACTGCTGTCATTGTAATTCCAAAATAAAACATATGGAATCTTGGCTCATTGCGCTACTTCTTCGACCATTTATTGCGCTGGTCGTTCTTGGCTTTATCGCACTTCCCATAAAATTAGCAGTTGAGCGCTACATGAAGCCATGCAAACTGAAGTCATTCCTATTGCTGCCCCTGAATGATTCCAGGTAGCGCGAACGCCGATCCCTGAGCACCCATACGCAATACTTCTGCAATCTTGCTTGGCGGGACGCCTGCATTCCTCAACGCTTCCGCAGTCTTCTTTGGATCACGCAGCGTATCGGCTAGTATATTGCGCATAGCCTCATCGCTCTGCCCATAAAGGAAGTTACCAGCAGCTTTCGCATAACCGCTTGGCACTCGGGCGATAGAGCCAATCCAGCTTGGCAACCCAGCCTCATTAATCAAATTCGACATTGCCATCTTTTGCACGGTATCCGATCCGACATTGCGACCAGCATTTTGTGCAGCGGCGCGCATAGCGGAATCAGATACAACACCTTGCAATGACGCCATTTGTTCTGGCGTCATGATATTTTCAAGCTTGGCATTCTTCATGCCAGTCACGCTTTTGGCAAGTTGATCGCCATTTCTCAATGCTTGGGCCAGTGCATCGGCGCGAGACTTGAATGGGATTGTGGTCGCATCAGCCAATGCAGGAACGAAGCGGTTATACAACTCCTGTCCGATATCTTGCTGGCTAATCGGCTTGCTCATTTCAGCGAATGTCTGGCGCGCTTGACCATATTCAGGAATCTGCGCCTCAAGCTGGCTCAGAAACTCATTTCGTGTCGCATCCGCAGCCGCTTTCTTCGCGCCCATGAACCCCTGTTGCGGGTCCATAATTGCGGTATCAAGGCCCATTTTCAAATCATGCAGAGATTGGCCGGTATATCCAGGCTGACCATTAGGCAAAGTAGCGCCGAAAGTACCACCACGTTCTGCAGCAAGGTCGCTTGCAGCACGGCTGGCAGCTTGCATCGATGGCCGCTGCATCAGCGCTTCAAATTCTGGCGTAGGATTGAATGTGGCTTTGGTCGCTGCCTCATAAAGCGGAGCCGTAGCCGATTCACGCGCCGCTACCGCTGCTGCACGTTGTTCTGGCGTTCCTGCTACATTTCGCAGAGCATTCACCAATGCGGCCTGTTGACCAGTATCGACAGCGCCAAACTCTGATGGCTGAATAGCACGCGCTGCACGCTCCAGCGATGCCAAGCCAGCATCATCAGCTAGTTGTCCGGCAGTCGCCTCAAATCCTGGCGTTGCAGCGGTTCGTGTAGCCAGATTCTGCGCGGCTTGCTCAGGATTAGACGCAGCACGACGTAGAGCCTTTGCAACAATGCGGCCTCGGCCTGCTTCGGTGATTGGATCGATAAGCGCTGCTTTGCCAATCTGCGCAGCCTTAACAGCAGTCGGCACAGCAGCTCCAAATAGCGCACCAGTGCCGATATTCTGCAGTCGGCTATCCTTTTCACCTACTGGCTGCAGAGCGCCTTGCGCGGCCCCTAGAAGCGCTGCGCCACCGATCGTATTCGCCCCCGGGACAAAGACCGTTGGCAATGCTGCCGCAACAGAGCCAGCGACATTACCAATCGTTCCCGCTCCTGTGCGCATCAATGGAGCGTCCAAGCGACGAGATTCCTCAATGTCAGCGGTTGTTGGCAAGCCAAGGCTGTTCGCCATCGATTCAGGCAATGCGCCGCGTGCTAACTGACCTGCTCCACGCCCAAGATCAACAAACGCTTTACCAGCGCCAGCAAGGAACTTCTGGCTAGTGCTCATGCCTTCGGTTGGGTCGATTGGCTTCGAAGGCGCTACAACGCTTCGTTGGCGTCGAATTTCAGCCGCAAGCATCTGTGCTGCCTGAACATCGCCAGCGGCATCAGCATTGCGTAGTGCATTCTCAAGTTGAGAAATATCAGCCATTAGCGGCCTCCGCCATATTTGTTAAGCAGATCATCGATACTTGCAGGCTTTGCGCCACCTTTAGTTTGTTTGAGCGCTTCCGCCGCCATGCTGCCTTGATTCTGTTGCAGATACTTCTGATTCAATCGAAGAATAGTATCTGCTGCTGCCGCCTTAACATCAGAAGGAACGGAAGGATCACCGATCCGGCCAGCCATTTCTTTATAAAGCAAAACATCTTTATCGGATTGTGGGCCAGACATTTTTGGCTGTTTCGATACAAGTTGACCGCCAATCGCGGCTAATCGAGCAGCATCACGACCAGCATTAGTAGATTGACCAACCAAGCCAAGCGCAGCATCCCGCAGATTGCCCGCAGTGCTGCCCGTTGCGCTTTGAATATATGGCGAAGCTTCCTGAAGCAGATTCACTACCGATTGAGCATCAGCAATACGTTGTTGCGCCTCTGGTGATTGGGCGTTCTTTGCCAGATCCTTAGCCAATTCCACAGTGTTGCGCGCTTGACCAACTTGCAGTTCTTTCTGCGCTTCGGATTGAAGCGGAATACCCATCTGTTGCGGCTGTTGTCCACCGCTACGCATCCATTCCCCCACAGCCTGCATTATCTGTGGATCACCACTGGCTTGCGCGGCCTGGATAATCTGCTGGGGATTCTTGCCGGCGAGATTAATCGATACGCCATTGGAAGCCGTGAAATTGACCGGAGCATTCGGCTGCTGCGGTTGACCGCCACCAGCCATGCGCGCTGCTTGTTCCTCAGTAAGCAGAACCGGACCATTAGGTGTATTAACCGTGATGGTATTGAATCCTGCGCGTCCTGCTGCTTCTGCCCGGGCTTTTTCACCAGCAATTTGAGGCAAAACATCAGATCCTACAATGCGGCTAACTTGTGGCTGTCCATTGGGCCCAAATCCACCTTGCACACCATTTGCGAAATCGGGTGCGGCTGCAACAAATTGTCCAGTTTGTGGATTAAATACGCTAGTTCCTGCGGCTACGTTCGTAACGCCACCTGCCACTTCTTTGCCTAGTCGTGCTTTACCAAATGCCGTAGGATCAATTCCTTGTGCAATAAGATTGCGTGTTTCTTCTGGCGTAGTTAGTTCGTTTTCCAATAATTTTTTAGCCAATGCTGGATCATAGGAATTTGCAGCGAGGATCTTGGCCCATCGACTCTTTGTGGCTTGATCTACTTTTGGAGTTGGTGACTCTTCAGTCAGACCATTTCCTAATTGAACCGGTTCCTGACTTTGATCGAAAGTGCCGGCAGGTGCTAAAGCACGCAAAGCTGCAGCTTGGCGTTGTGCTGATGCTTGACCAAGTGCTGCTTCATCCATAGCATTTTTCGATTGCGCTTGATTTGCTAACCCAGCTTGAGCAAGTTTAATCGCCCCCAGCCATGGACTTGTTGGGACCACTCGACCAGAAACCATTTGAGATTCGATAGGAGCAAGAGATTGCGCACGCAATGCATCAGCAATTTGTTGACGGCGTGCGAGATCAATCTGTTGAGCCTGCAGATCCTGCTGGCTTGGTCCGAAACTAATTGTATTGACATTAGCCATTTATAGACCTCCAGACAGAAGCAATGAAGAAAGTCCTTTGGAAATACCGCCAAAATTACCAAGTGCCGCTGATCCAAGACCAAATAATCCACCAGTCAATGCATTATTTCCGGCTTGTTGTGCATTATAGTTCGCCAATTGGCCTTGATATTGTTGATTATAAAGATTCGCAATATCAGTATTACCAACTAAAGCTTGTGGAACTCCAGAAAACTGCGGAGCAGTTACTTGCGATCCAGAACGAATTGCATTCAATTCATTTAACGGTTGTTGACGCAAGTAATTCTGTTCATTGATATATTGATTTCGACCTTGATTTTGCAGGTTCGCATTTGCCATTGATTGATTAAATCCGGCATTTTGATTAAATGATGCCTGATTAAATCCTTGTGCTTGCGCAGCATTATGGAACTGAGCATTTTGCAATGCTTGGTTATATGCATTCTGATTTGACGCAAGGCCAATATTAAACAATCTAGATTGTTCTGCACCACCGCCAGTAATTGCGCTATTCCTTGCATTATTATATGCAAATTCCTTGTTTCGGCTAAAATCTCCAACGGCTCGATTCCATGCATCAGAATTTTGCGCAATACCCTGCGAAATAAGCTTATTTTCAAGATCAGATTGATCTTGCTTCCACTGGGGATCCAGGAATGAAGTTTGCTGATTATATAAAGAATCTCTTTGTGTCTGCAGATCCTTGACAAGATCCTGGCCACCAATCAGAGATGGGATTCTGCTCATATCCACATCATTTTGGATTGATCCATATGAAACAGGCCGATAATTACCAAGACTCAATGTTTGAGATGGCGCATTATCGTAATTGAATGGCTTGCTCAATGTATCCGATGTTGAGTTAAGCTGGTTTAGCCCAAGATTCGCCAATGCCTGACTGATTGAATTATTAGAATTCAATAGCTGTTGTTGTTCAGGCGATAAATTAATAGTTTGTGTATATTTCGGAATACCATTGGCGTCAACGCCATTTTGAGTATAAGTCAAATTACCCCATGGCGTAACTTGATCAATACGATTCAAAGCCGCATTAGCAATTGCCGTATCTTTATTTTGCTGAGTCTGAGCAGCAGCAACCACATTTGGATCGGGTGGGGTTGGTGCTTTAGGGCTACTTTTACCCATGATTATGTCCTTATATCCATTTGCATTCATCGCGCAGCATTCCATACACTACGCAATCATCATCACAAAATCCTTTTCGCATAATTCCTTCCTGAGTAAATCCAACTCGCTCAAGGAATTGGCGCGTATGGACGTTCTTGGATGGCGTTAATGCCGTAACACGTATGCATCCAAGCTGCGAAAACGGATATCTAAAAATAGCTTCTAAAGCTTTCTTACTTAACCAATGTTTGTCATCTGCTGCACATGACATTTGAATATCATTGTCTCTATATTCATGATAGACCACAGCCCCCAATGGTTGCCCGTTTTCGGATTGCACGCCAATAGTCATCATGTTACTGAATTCTGAGACATGAGGAATTCTATCTGAAACCCATTTTGCTATGGCTTTGTTTGCTTCGCCAGTCGAAAAAATAAGTTTCATAGAACACCACCTAGCCTAAAGACATATGTAACAGCTTGCCAATTGGTAGCGCTCATGTTGTTCACGATCCGCATATGGAGTGCGCCGGCATTACCGACACCAGTCAGACCCTGCCAATCAGTTTTTGTGCTGACACCTGGACTCCATGGGAATGTGTTCCAAAGCTTTGTATTCCATAAAGTACCGCCAGTTCCGCTAAAAGTTGGATTCGCAATCGGATAATTGTCGTTGAAATCCATATCAATCCCAAGCGTAGCAGTCATATTGCCAGTGAGATTGAAAATTGGTTGAGCCATGGTCACATGCTTTTTCCTGCCTGGTGCTCCGAAATATTGAAAAGCAGTCTTTGCCTCGCCAAAGATATAACCACCATCATCAGAATAACCAGTATCTGCTTTTGCTACATATGCGGAACCAGCAATAACATTCGATCCGAAATAGAGATCATTGCCAAGAATTTCAAATGTGTTTGCATTCCAATTCGTGAATTTGCACCACGAATTATTGACTACATTCATCACATATTGGTATTGATTGGCGTTCTGTACTTGCGGAATATTGACGAATATCTTATTACCAGTTGGATAATAGATTGCATGGAACCCGAAATTATTAAAATAATTTTCGGTGTCGCTGTTGACCAATACTGAGATTTTATCGCTCAGTGAATCGCGCAATTGAGCACGATCAGTCAAAAGAGACTTCGATAATGCGGTAAACCCATCCGTGGTAAGCAAAATAACGTCAGAGCCATAGCGAGTATAGAAACGCCTGCCTGGGGGGCGTCCAACGAAGAAATGGCCTGCTTTAGTCCAATTGGCGGCATTGCTAGGATCGGTGCCGGCATACATTAAAACTTCGCCTTCTGTCGAAATGAAGCAAGCATATTCCTGGATGCCTGCAGCATTATCAATTGTCCATGTCACCATAGCCTGTAGAGAACCGCCGAGATTCATCAATGAGCCAAAGTCAAAGACTTGTGCTGCACCAGAAATAGCATTAGGCGCGAGGAACCATACTTTCAGCGTGTTCTTTTCGACAAAGAACAAGCGATTAGCATAGATGTTCAGGTGAATCAGATTGCGCGCATCCACTCCCGTAATGGCAGGAGTGACAATGAATGTCCCGGTTACGGTCGCATTGGTTGCCGGAACCGCGCTCATTGTATAAGTGAACGTGGTAGGACTGGTGACGGTAATTATAAATGTCCCATTATATTCATTCGGATTTGCACCAGAAACGATAACGGTCGTGCCAGTCGTCAGATTGTGTGGAGTGCTAGTTGTATATGTCGCCGTAGTACCCACAAAGGTAATCGAGACTGGACGCTGAACAATCGTATATGTCCCGGTAATCGTTGCATTGCTGCCAGGGACTTTGACAAACGTTCCTACAGGAGCCGCATTAGAGCCCGGATCGCTCTGCATGTTATAGATGAATGTCGTCGCGCCAGTAACAGTGACTTGGAACGTACCGTTAAAGGCCGCTGGTGTCGCGCCAGAGACTAGAACGAAGTCACCCGTCGCAAGGTTATGAGGAGTGCCAGAAGTCAGCGTGGCGAGCGTTCCAACGCGTGTAAGCGTGCTTGTCGTCTGGTTGACGACATATTGCCCGACAGTCGTTGCATTGGTCGCTGGCGTGCCACCCATTGTATAAGTGAACGTAGTAGCACTTACGACCGTGATGTTCGACGTAGCATTGTATGTAGCCGGCGCAGCGCCAGAAACCGTGATGTTGTTGTTAGTGCTCAGGCCATGCGGGAAGATCGTCGTGACGGTCGCGGTCGTTCCAGAGAACGTGATAGATGCGATCGCATATTGGCCCATCACATAAGTAAATGTATTCACTCCCGTCGAAGTGATCACATACGCACCGTTATACATCGATGGTGTAGCGCCCGTCAGACTGATAATTGTTCCAGTCGAGAGCAAATGAGGTGCGCTGGTCGTTGCAGTAGCCGTACTGCCCGAATAAGTAATCGTGTTGATTGTCTGCGAGCCAAGGCCAGAAACAGCTTTCCAAATCGTGCCATCATAGATGCGCGGATAATCAGCGCCATTCACAGCATAAAGGAATGATCCGCCTGGCGTCGTGAAGTTCACATGCTGCCAGCGCGCATTGGTCAATCCAGTTACAACAGCCGCACCTACGGCACCTTGGGCCGTGGCGTCATAGAAAGAGGTTCCTGATGCAGCAAAGAGCTTGCTTGTTCCGCCAGCGTTATAAGCCATCAAGCTTTCTACTACAGCCGAATAACCAGTTGACCAACGAACGAATCCCTTACGCAGCTCTACGCTGGTTGTATTGGGGAAAAAGTTGGTAAGAATAGTGGCATCAGTCGGCGGCATGGCCGCGAGCGCATCACGCGCATTCAAGCCCCCCGTAGGGGCAGGAAGCGTGAGAGTCTGTGCCGGAGGTTGTTGCGGCGGTCGTTTTTGGCGAGGAATGAACATTACTTGTGCTCCATATTATTATCTGGAATAATTCCAGTATCGAAAATATGGAGATAAACATGACCGAAACTTGGCTCCCTGTGGTTGGTTACGAAGGAATTTATGAAGTGTCTGATCATGGCAATGTGCGAACTGTGAAAACAGGGCTTCTTAAAAAGCCAACCGCCAGTAAAAAAGATGGACGATTGAGTATTCTTTTATGGCAAGACAATACATGCAAGCTTATGAAAGTTCATCGTCTTGTCGCGTTTGCTTTTCTCGGTGATCCTCCACCAAAACATGAGTGCTGCCACAACGATGGGAATCCTCAACACAATCATATCAGCAATCTTCGCTGGGATACTGTTGCTGCAAATCAAGCTGATCGAGTAAAGCATGGTACTAGTAATCGAGGTGAACAATGCGGTACATCTAAACTTACTACTGCTCAGGTTCTTGCTATTCGTGCAGATAATCGATTACAACGAGAAATCGCATTAGATTATGGAGTACGAGAAAATACCATTTCACGTATCAAATCTGGTAAGCGCTGGTCGCATATTTAATTATTGGCCGTAGCCCGAGTCAGGTGTATTCTCCCACCCAATCAACGTGTTGAGAGGATCTGGAGCCATATGCAATGTCGCGCTGCCCGAATCATTCGCCTTGGCGATCGACCAGAGATTTTCAAACTCTGAGTTATATTGATCGCCGAAACCTTTAGCCTGGTAATAGGCATTCTTCAGTCCGACAATAATCAGGCCATCAGGGAAGATACAAGTATCTGTATCAGCAGTGAAATACTGCTTACGATTGCCGGTGACATCAAATACTGCGCCATTACTGATGTATTCAAAGCCGAGATATTCCGGCGAGCTAACTGCGGGCCAGATTTGGAAGAATCCGCCGAGATAAGTCCATCGAATACGTGGGCCAGTCGAAATATAGCCTGACTTCAGCCATTGCCATTGTTGCGGAGTTTCAGGACCAAGCATTTCCCAATGCTTCGACTTGTCCCATTGGGTACGATCAACAGGACGGTCATAATCGGCCGGCATGGAATATTTCGTTTTGCAGAAGGTAATCGGAATATTCGTCCCCGATGCACTAGCTGCTTGCGTCATCGTTACCTGAGTCGCGGAATCCTTGGTTTGAATATACGTATCGTTATTCACGCCAGTGGCGACGATCTGATAGGTATTATCCAAGCCAGTCGTATTCGCGATATTCGTGATGATTGGGCTATTAGCCGCGACAGTCCCGGTAGTCTGCAGGAATTGCGTGGTAAAGCGATATTCAACACGAAGAGACTGCCAGATGTAATCACGCTGCAAATCACTCAGGACGCGATTCAACAGTGCAAAAAGCTGGATCGTATCGGTAGAAGTTGAGCCAGCTACTAGCGTCGGAACTGGGATTGCCATTTCCTGTGTCGCAGCCTGGATGATTTGCAGCATGGTTTTCATCGATTAACTTTCCTTTGGCGGTCGGCCACGGCGCGGCGCTTCCTCAGATTTTACTTCTTCCTGAGTAACTTGAGTTTGATTTGCCAGCATTTCAAAATGCGCCTGCATTTTCTGCATTTGATCGCGCATCGCCTGATTCTCTGCTTCCATTGCTTTCAGACGTTCATCGCTCTTAGCTGCCGCCGATTCATCAGACGCCAGTTTCAAATAGCGTTGAGCAGCCTCACGGAAAGCATATGGCGACATGCCGGCCAGCATACCAATCTGCTGAATATTGGAATCCGATGCATTTGCAATATCCTCAACGGAAAGGAATTTCAAAGCGCGCAATTCTTCAGCTTGGGCAGGAGTAATACGCGGCCACTGATTGATCGGAGTCTTGCCAGCCAAACGCTGATCGCCCTGCATCTTGTTCTGATAATGCGCCCATTGCAGCGGGAAACGGCGTTTATGATCCTCGCGCACGAATGTTTCAACGATGTTCTTATCGTCGCCTGGTACATAGATGCGCACCATATCGCAATCATCGAAGATCGGACGACCCTCCTGCTCAGTTTTGAAGTTATTCTTCAGCGGCTTGCTAAAGAACACCACAGACAGTCGCGCATCAGGATTAGATGCGCCGACAAACTCAGGATTATTCAGGTCGGAAGCTAGCATGTTACTCATTTGTGATTTCCCTTCAAGTAATTGAGGTAGTCATTAGAAAAATGGGGAGCGAACTCCCCACGAATTACGCACTGACGATAGCGAAGTAATTGCCGTCGCCGCGAGCAAGGAACAGTGCGGATTTACCGCTAGCGACAGAAACTGCCGCATTCGTCGCTGTAAGACCGATCTTGAAGCCTACTGGCGGATAAACAGACAGCGCATTAGCGCCATTGTTCACTACCACCAGAGCATCACCACCAGTCACGCGAAAACCAGTTGCAGGCAAAACAGCACCAGTGCTCGCGGCTGCTGTGGTGAACTCAGTAGTTGCGGCGGTCAGTGCGAATGCAGTCGCTTGACTGTTGCCCGTTGCGGTCTGCCCGAGTTGCTGCAAACCACCGATTGCTTGTGCTGCGGGCCAGGAAATACCTGCGCCCATCATGTCAGTTTGAAAGCCGAGCATGTCATTCTCCCTTGAAAATAGGGGCCGAAGCCCCTAATCGCCGTTAGACGATCTGACCTTGGTGGAAAGGACGCGAGATTTGAATCACACCCAGACCAGTGCCAGGAGTGCCGGTAGTGGTCGATACTTTGGCATTGACGACCTGTTCGCCGTTGACCTGTGCATCATCAACAGAGCCAGGAGTTGCGGCCAACGAGAACACTTCAGCACCTGGAGTCATTGCATTCGGCGCACGAACAACAGCGGAACCAGTGATTTGATACCAGCCATACTGATTCGCCACGTTGGCCGACATTGCAACAGCCACCATGCCAACGCCGCCAGTTGCTGGCGACAGGGCAGTCGTACCGAGATATTCATCGTAATCAACCATCGTACCAACTACAGTCGAGCCGATGCCTTTCAGATAGATGAATTCACCGCCACCATAGACAGGATCTACAGCACGAACCACATAGCCAAGTGCATGATTCTGCACGGTATCGGTTACGGCGATAGGCTGGAAGCCAGCCAGGGGATTTTGAATCGTATAAGCCATGATGCTTACTCCTTAAAGAGTGTAGTTTTTCCAAGTTTTATACAGCTGATCGTAGTTTGATTCACGCCAAATTGATCGGCAATATATTGTTGAGAATATCGATCTTCTAATAGCTTCTTAATCTTTGCAACATCTGCATAAGTCAATTTACTTTTAGTGCCGCGACGTTTTTTTGCATCCATGTCAGCAATATTCTCTTTTGTCGTTCCTAATTTCAAATGATCTGGATTGACACAAATTCTATTGTCACAAGTATGCATGATGATTAAGCCTTTTGGTACTTCACCTTTAAAAAGCTCATATGCCACTTTATGAGCTTTTTGTGGTTTGGCGTCATGCCAAAATTGACCGTAACCGTCACGTTTAATCGTTGATTGCCATTCATGACAACCATTTTCAACAATTTTTACCTTTTCTTTGAAGCGGTTATAAACATCAGACCTAGGGCGCGCCATATTTTTCTCCTTGTGGTTAATTGCAAGGATATTATATATCACATTCCCTATATTTAGGTCATCACGCCAGCAAAACTCCTTGGAACTGAGAACCCGACACCGTCAGGTTGCCAGCCCAGCCATACAGACGCACGATGGCATCCTGGTTCACAGCTTGACGCTCACCACCGATTGGCACGAAGTTACGGTCTTTGTGTGGGCGGAAGAAGATGTACTTGGTGTTCAGGAACCACATGTGATTAGCGGTTGCTGCTGCACCGATACCACCGTCCAGAACCACATCAGCCTGAGTGCCACCGCCATAGAACTTCAGGCTAGCGAAACCAGCGCCAGCATCACCGCCGCCATCCGAGGTAACACGCTGGATAGCTTGCAGCGAGTTGGCATACAGAGCGTAATAGTTGGTATCTGCAACGATCAGATCGGGCATATCAGTGCCACGAACCAGTTGCAGAGCCAGCTTAGTCATGTATGCCTGGATATTCGCCACCGAGACAGCAGCGCCGCCATCAGTCACGCCAGAGAACTTCTTAGGCTGCCAGAAGGTCCAGGTTGCGCGATCGATGCCGCCATAAGTGCCAGTAGTCGGCACATCAGGCACAGCAGCGGCCAGGCCGGTGATGTTCTTACCGCCATTACCAGTACCGTCCTGATAGATATCGGAGCCGATACGGTTCAGCAGGCGAGCCTCGGAAACCATCATACGACCGTCCAACAGGTCAATGATTTGTTCCTTGCCGCTGTTCTGCAGCATTTCCAGGCCGGACATGGTCACTGCATCAGCGTATTGCTTGATGGAGTATTGAGCGGCGGAAATCGGGCTATCCGGCGAAATATTGATCGCCTCATAGCCAGAGTACGATGCGCTATTATCCGTGCTCGGATCGTTGTACATGATCTCTTCCAGGATCACGTTACCACCGGAGAATGGTCGGACATTGCCGCGTGCTTTCAGGCGACGCAGCAGCGCATTGTTGTTAGTCAAGTTGTCGGCCAGTTCACCAGAGCGGCTCTGGATCGTGGTCGCGATGATATCGGTAATTTGAGAGTTGGCAAAAGCCATGATATTTCTCCTTTAGACAGATCAAACTCGGCCAGGCTCAACGGAATCAAAAGCTTCCATCAGAGCACCGCGCCTATCCTTTGCGGTAGGAACTGGAATCATCGTGCTAGGAGTAGCACTTTTCACCTGTCCACCACTCGCTTTCGCTTTCGCGACTTGAACTGCTTTAGCCTGTTGCTGAGTCTGCATATTGGCTTGAGCTACTCGCTCTTGTTCAGCCTTCCATGCATCATCAGACAGCCTTACAGCCTTCGCATAAGCGTCATCAAGGTCTTGAGCACGACCTGCCTCTAGTAATAGGGCCATGTCCTCGCGTACCTGCTCAAAGTGCGGATACTTAGCGGCATCCGAAAACTTTGCCAATTCTTGTTGCACTACTGCTTGTTCCTGCTGCTCGCGCCAGTTAGTGACGCCACTTACTTGCTGCTTAATATTTTGAAGCTCTTGCATCAATTGCATGGCAACCGGATCGACTTGACCTTGCTGCGCCTGATGAACTGCTGCCAATGGGACGCCATATTCTTGCGCCAATTGGCTGAACATCTGCAATTTCTGCTCTGGCGTACCCATCACGAGAGTGCGATGGGCATTACCAAGATTCTTAATCCACGTTGCCGGTTGAATGTTGTTCTGCTGAAGGATCGGCATGAACTCATTCATTACGCTAGTCAGCTCTCGGGCCTGTTCTGCTTCGCCCTTGTAAGCCGTTACGCCTGCTGCATATTGCTTTTCACGCTCAAAGTTATATTCGTACAGCTTGCGTGCTTCTTCGGCGCTGAGTGCTTCGCCACGGCCCAATTTGTCCTGCAAGGGGCGGTATTCTTTGCGCCAGGTAGTCAGCTCGCGTTGGGTCATTTGCTGCTCATCAGGCGTCAAAGGCTCTTTTTGAGCTTCGGCCTTTAGAGTTTCAGGAGCAAATTTACCCTGTTCATCCCGATTGCGATCAATTACCGGCTTAGTTTCTACTTCTGGAGTTTCCAGATTATTAAAACTAGCCGCAAGCATATCACGTCGAGATTCGGGCTGATCTACTTCATTTTCGAGTTCCATTTAAATCCTCTCAAGTAATCGAGAAAGAGTTATTTCAATTTGTTATTTACCGTGCGGATAAGAGTATCTTTTAATCCAGGCGGCGGCGCAATATGTTTCTTAGGTGCTTCTATTTTTTCATTTCCTACTTCTACGACATTATGCTGTTTCAAATGTGCTCGATGCTGACTGCGACTAGTAATCCAACTTCCATCGCACATACTCTGATAAGGCTGAATATCTGCAGTAACCATCGGTGCAACAATCTTGCGTTGCATAGTAACTCCGCAATGTTGAGGCAAATTCTCATCCATCTTAGAGATAGGGCGATAAATATCCTCTTCATGACCGCATTGGCACATCATTGCGTAAATCGGCATTATTGCGGCTCCTGTGAGGCATTTTCAGCGGCAGTAACTTGGGAAGCTTGCAGCGTGGTTTGCGCGCCAATCTCAGCCACTTCAATTCTATTAGCGTTTTCCATGGCTTTAATCAGCAATTGCACTTGACCACGCATTGCTTCCAATTCTTTAGCATTAGCCTGTCGCTGCATTTCCAATTGGGCTTCAAGGCGTGCTTCCAATTGAGAACGTTGAGCTTCCAATTGATTGCGATTCTGTTCCTCTTGCGCCTGGAATTGCTGGCGAGCCAATTCAAGCTCTTTCTCTGCTTGAATCTCACGGTCTTTCAGCATGGCTTGCAATTGAGCTTTCTGTTGTTCAGCCTGGGCGTTAGCTTGTGCTGCCAATTCTTCTTTGCTTGGCTTCGGCTGCGGATTCTGCGCCTCTTGAGTCAATTGGTCGATCATCTGATCAATCGCACCCTCTACCGTTTTACCAACTTTGAAACCACTCACGCCATATTTCAGGAGCAGAGCAGATAAAGGAGCCAGTTGTGGAGCTTGCTGTACAGCAGCCATGGCATCACGCAGGAAGCCAGAAACGGCTCCCAAAAATTGAACACGGTCATTCTTTTCCTGTTCCTCATTCATCTGCACCATGGAATCACTAGAAACCTCGATGCGGAAGCCCATTAGCGGGCCTTCGTTCGTTTCAGCTTCGGGATTCATTGCGCGATCGCCCATCAGCAATTGAACGGCTGGGCCAACCAATTGTTGATCGGATGGCTGCAATTGCTGGGCCGATGCAATCTTGAGGAAGTTTTCAGGCTGGAAATGCTTGCAGATGATCTGCGCTTTGATCTGGAGCAGCTCAGTTGCAAATTTGACGACCGCCTCTTGGTTAGAGCGCAGACGCATACTGCCGAACTGACCTTTCAGCTTCTGAGCGCCGTAAGTCTCCTGTGGGTCAGAGGAACCACGCACGATATCCGAGATCCCCATCAGCTCGTAAATCTCGTTCTTGACTGCATCCATCGCGGCATAGGCTTCGTTCAGCGCCTGGACAATGGGAGCAATATCAAACAAGTCGATCGAGCCTTTAAGTCCCGCTTTCTCAGAGAAGTTCTGGAAGCTCTTGACCGGGATCAGATCTCCATTCCCTGCTTCCTTGAACAGTCGGGCCAGTTCAGGGATAGATGCGTCATAGACGCCCTTCACCACCAGCATCTTAATCAGGCCATCAATGCGAACAGCCAGCTTGTTAAGCTGCTGCGCTTGGTCCTGATACTGCTTATAGTCAGGGACAGGGATCAGCGTGTCGCTGGTCAGCGTGGCATATAGAGGGCGAGGGCAAGGGAAGAAACATTCAAGCTTCAGCGGATCAGGACGCTCATCGATGATCTGCTTCAGCGTTTTGGAGAACCAGATAGCTTTCTGATTCTCTTTGTCCCAAATCTCATAGATACATGCCTGGGATTTAGCATCTTGGCTGCTGTTTTGCGTGAAATTACCGTTATTGATCGCATCCGGTTTGGTATCCAGTGGAATGCGATAGGCAATCTCTTCGCCAAAGCGCTTAATCAGCGCGTCACGATTCATGTATACCTTGCGCCATACTGCCGGCACCTCTTCCCATGTGCGCGCAATGACGTGCCCAAAATCCTTCCAGTGGACATAATCCACCGGGCAGCATTCGTATTCAATCTCTTCGATTTGCTCGCCCATAACACCTGCGTCAGCATCATCGGTGACTTGCAATCCATCTTCTGGCTCGCCTGGCAGAGCAACAATATGCGGCTCATAGCGCACCCATGCCTGTCCTCGACCACCCAAGAATCGATCACGCACGCAGTTTTCCATTGCTGCGCCGTAATCTGGATAATGGTCTACTTCAAAGGATAGAGCACGCTCAAGCAACAGAGCTGCAACCCGGCCTACCGGATCAGTGTCGCGATAGCGGCGAGATACATCAGGTTTGGGAAGGCGGGAGAATACTGCAGGCAGCAGCGTTTGGATATTGGACCAAAGAATATTGAAATTGACCGCTTGGGTATTCCGATTATCTGAATTGCTGTCGAAATCACGGTAAATCTTGACGATTTTCTCGGCGCGATTCTCCCATTTCTTGAATTCGCGCTCATAAGCAGCAATGGCCTCTACCCACTTTTGGGAAGGACTGGTAACAATATCGCGATTATCAGTAGTAGCCATTTAAATGCGCCCTTGTTCTCTTTTAGGCGTCAAAGCCCACATTTCCTCAAGTGTAACATTATTTTTACCAATGCCGACAAAGATAGCTCTCATATCCTCTGGTTTTTGAGGTGGAGGCTCGGCTTGCTGCATTATCTGGCAACCATAACTAAATCCATCGCCATCATGGGATGACCAATCGTGAACAGGATCAGATCCGAATATCTTGGCTTCTTCGTCATATTCATAGCGCCAATTACGCAGGCCATCTAATCCACGCTCGCATTTAGTCTGATTGAATTTAACTTTGCCAATCATCACCCGGGCAGCATTAACACGGTCAGCAATAGAAGATCGGGGAACCATAGCCACATGTTTAGTGCCGAATTTCTCAATGAATATCTCGACCGCACTATGCTTTGCGCTGAATGTCTTAGCCCTAGCATCGTGCGGCATCCAGATTCTGCCTAATGCTGGCTTTCCCTCGCTGGTCTTATAAGCTTCAAGCATGTTTTTTAGCTTATAGCACCACTCTTCTGCGTCGATTGCCCATCCACTGGCGTAATCGATGATCTGATAGCCGCCAATCTGAGGTTGCCAGAACCACCAAGTAGCTGTGTCGCGTCGGCCCAAGTCACAAGTAATCTCAATTGGCGCACCGTAGGGATCGTATTGGACCTCATCACTGACTCGGCCTTCTTTCTCTGCTGCAGCGATAGAACGAGCCAGGATTGCACCCATAATCGCCGCATCAAATGAGCAGAGATATTCCTGCTCAAACTTTGCTCGTCCGTAATCTTCACCGAATGAATCGACATATTCCTTCAGCTCAGCCGCGAGTTGTGCGGGCGTCATTGTTCGGACGTCGTAAGCGTCCAGGCGCTGAGCAAATACGTCTAAGCCAGCGCGCATGTTCTTTTCAGCTGCTGCGAATGTCGTATAAGCGTGATTCCTGCCGCGTGGAGTGGTGATGAAGGCTTGCCAACCGTTATTTTCAGCGATGATAGGACGGAGATATGCGCGGACGTTTGGATTCGATAGCGCCCATTCAGAATAGACAATGCCTGCAGGTGTGGTGCCGACCAAACTATCCGGGTTATCAGAGCCGACAACTTGCCAAGTACTACCATTGACGAACTCAATGGTCATTTTGGTGTTGTCAGTGCGCTTTCTCAGTTCTAGCGGGAAAGCTTCGTCAATGCGCTTCTTACCAGTGCTCGGATTAACCGCATCCCAAATCGCCTTACGTGCCTGGTTATACTCGGGGAGCATGTGCCAATAGTTGGCAACACGTTCAAACGAAGCACATGCCGCCCAATGTAGGCAGACAGCATCCTTACCAGCTCGGCGCGGCCAAATGAGTTCAGCATGCCGCCCTCCATTCTCCAGATATGACCATGCGGCCATCTGGTATTCGCGTGGCTTCCATTGATTTGGGAGCTGGATTGTCGCCATTTATGGAGCAACCGCCATCAGATGGATGTAGGCTTGCGGCGATGCAGCAATGCCTAGCACGTTGATGCCTAGGACAGAGACAGAGGTAGTCTTCGTAATCTGGATAGTGACGCTTGTATTGTTAATAGCCGTGATTTGCTGATTCCAGATATTGCCTGCCGTGCTGTCCTCGACAGTGATCTGCACGTTAGGCGTGATACCTGCACCGTAAGGAGTCGGGAATGTCCAGATATATGTGCCAGCAACAGTAGTCTGTACCCGCGTCCGTTGAACCTCGCAGACGTTCGGCTTATTGAAGATCATTGCCGGGCCGGCATTTGCCGCCCAATCTGCATTAGTGTGGCCGCTACGATTCGCTGCGTTCATTAGCTCGATTCCCCGGCATAGAACTCCACAGTGGCCGTGCCAGAGCGAGTAATAGCACTCACGAAGTAAGCCGCGTCAGCAGGAATGGAGAAATTTACGTCAGCGTTAGGAGCTACATAGCAGCTGGTCGTCGAGCCATTGCTAGGCAGCGTGGCGACAGCAGTAGCGGAAGTCGGGCCAACAGCGATAAATACTGCTGCAGTACCCTCGTTAACCACTCGTAGCGTATTGCCTGCATTGGATAGCTGAACCGGCGTCGGCGCACTGGTCGTAGCCGCGAACGTGGTGACTTTGGATTGAGTGCTAAAAAGATTTGCGGTCTGCATGATGGCCTCAGTTAATGAATTGGTTGCCTTCCCATGCAATACCGACTGTCATCGTATTATTGCTGGTATAGACACATTGAATGATGAAATCGAACCGAGATGCTACGCGAATACGTGTTTTAGCATCTAGCGCATATGGTTGTACATCAGTGGTATCAATTTGACGTGGGGCAGTAGTCACGCCATTGGGATTACGGAAATTAAGCCTAAAATCAGCACCACGTGCTGTGCCACCACCAGAGTTAAGACATTGAATTTCAATTGAAAAGATTTCCAATGTTTTATTAATTGGCACTGTATAGACTGCCTGAGCCAAACCACCAGTAAATGCTAGGATAATCCCGCGAATGGCACCACCACCCACTACTCGAATCGTGATGTCACCTTGGTTTTTACGTCGCGTTTGAACCGCATTTACGCCAGTTATGGCAGCGCCATTTAGACGATAATATGTTGCTCCGTTAGGAAGAGTAACAGGAGTTGTACCATTGAGATTGACTGTAAATACAGCCAATTCATTATATCCAGAATCAAGAGCTGTAATAGAGACAGCTTCTGCGCCTGTGTTTCCTAATGCATCTAATGCACTACTAGATAGAATTTCCCAAGATTCATTAGCAGTTGGCAGAACCATTTCGGCCACACCAGCTATCGGCCATACATCTTGTGCAGCAGAAAGGCTATTGAAAGCGGTTGCAATCGATCTTTGCGAAAGAACTGCCACCCTAGAAACGCCAGAGACTAGTCCACGGCTCACATCACTTTGTAAATCACGTTCAACATCGCCGCCTGATCTGCTGCTCATAGCTCACTCCTATGTCTTGGCCTCCCCAAAGCGGACAATTTGCACTTGGAGTGGCGCTGTTGGATCACCTGCAACTTGCAATGGCAGAAGCTTGGGATAAATGCTGCCCCAGAAGACTCGCTCATTTAGTTTATCTTCCTTGGCCCATTCAACTAGCCGATCAGGACCGCCCAATTGTTCCGCCGCCATTGCGATCGCTTCTTTAGCAGCCATAGTGGTCTTATTGAGCGTACCTTTTACGCGGCCGCCGGTTTTCTGCCGTCTAGCTTTTTCTACTTTAGATTCTTCCATGCAATATCACTGAAGTAATTCAGTGCCTCGTTGCTATTTGAAAGTATTTTACTGCTATTTTGACTGTTTGTTGTTTTTCTGTTGCGCTTCTCTTTTAACTGAGTAGGCAATGGCAACAGCTTGGTCTTTTGGTTTTCCGGCCCGGAGCTCGGCGATGAGATTGGCTTTAAAAGCTTTATCGGATTTGGAATGAGTAAGAGGCATAGTAATCCCCATAAAAAGAACCCGGCAGGGCGCCGGGCTTTAAGATCGCGCCAGGGCTGGTATCTGGCTAAGCCTTCAGAGAGAAGATGAATCTGAAGTTAGTGTAGTGCTTGTTTTTGTGAAATACAATGAATTCGCTTATGTGATGCTTAGTTCTGATCCTAAGATTCACCACACGACTGCTGACTGAAGGGATATTCACCTCCTAACGGAGAAGCGCGACTCCCATATCGCGGATTTTCAATCAGCATGCGTGTAGCCACTCCTTACGGGAGTGAATCGCTGGCTGCATCCCACAGCCAAGGCAAACTAAAGCGTTTGCTGCTCTCTTTCTTGCATTTAAGTCGGTCGGGATTCAAACCCACGGTAGGACATTTTCCCTCTTTGCTCATCCTACACCACCTGTCTAGCAGGGAGGCGCCTTCGATCAGACTCAGCCACGACTTTAAGTGCATGTGCATTTAGTTGAACACCTTCAGTCTATCATGATTTCTCTCTGGCCTTCAACATCGCATCGGCCAATGCATAAGCTTCCTCAGCAATCTGTGGCAGCCAAATCGCTTCTGCATTCCAAAGATGCTGAACCAGTGCAGGAAGGGCGCCAATAGCAAACGCATCCCGCATCGTCAGTCCTCGATTGCCTGGAAACAGATTCCCATTCGGAAACGCGCTAGGCATTTCGTTTTGCTTCTTCTCAAGTTCATCAATCATGCTATAGCCCCAAAAGATCGAAGATGAAATCGGTCACATAAAT
>Ga0157379_10000346_pt1 | contig 37348 bp, 38 predicted proteins | sample S25metaG_FD_121802 | JGI IMG/M metagenome (GOLD analysis project Ga0157379, IMG submission 121802) | Switchgrass rhizosphere microbial communities from Kellogg Biological Station, Michigan, USA - S2-5 metaG | ecosystem: Host-associated > Plants > Roots > Rhizosphere > Soil | place: USA... | reverse complement strand
GCGCGCCAGCTTCATGCGGGCGGACGCCTCCCAGGCTCCGGTCGCGAACGCCACGGCGTGACCGTCGGCGCGCAGGCACGCGAGGATCGCGGCGGCGCCCGGCACCTGTCGCGTGCCGTCGTCCGGAAGCGCGGCGTCGAGATGCGCGAGAAAGCGGCGGCGCAGCGCCTCCAACATCGCCGACGTTCCGCTCCGTCCTAGACGCTGCAGCGCCTCCTCGGCGATACCCCGATCCGTCACGCGGCGATACGTCGCCCAGTCGAGGCTCGGCAACGACTGCCCGACCGTCTCGGCGAAGGCACGCGCGTACAATGTGCCATCGAGATCGTAGGTCCGCACCAGCGTGCCGTCGATGTCGAAGACGATCAGCATCAGTCCTTCAACGGCAGCCACTTGCCGTCCTCGAAGACGACGTGGGTGGGATACGATCCGATCACGCTCAGATGGCTGACGAGGCCCGCGCCGTCGCCGAGCCAGCAGTGGATCATCGCCGCGGGCGGCTCCATGGCGACCGTCAGCCGCGTCTGCGGCGGCAGGTCGAGGCCGAGCTGGTGCGCGGTGGAGGGGCACGTGCACGCGACGGTGCCGGCGAAGCGGCGCAGCATCGGACGGTGCAGATGGCCGCTCAGGATGCGCTCAACCTGCGGATGCCGGCGCACGATCGCCGCGAGCTCGTCGATGCCCTCGAGCCCCATCGTCTCGTCCATCACGGTGAGGCCGCTGACGAACGGCGGATGGTGCATCAGGAGCATCGTCGGCACGGACGGGGCCGCGGCGAGCTGCGTGTCGAGCCACGTGAGTCGCTGCCGGCAGAGGCGGCCCTCGGCTGATTTCGGCACGAGCGTGTCGAGAGCGACGAGGCGCAGCGGCAGATCCTCGACGACGTATTGCAGGAACCCGTCGTCGCGCGGCAGATAGCCGTCGCGGCCGAACGCCTGGCGCAGACCGGCACGGTCGTCGTGGTTGCCGGGAATCACGTAGAGCGGCATCGCGAGCGCGGCGAGGATCTCGCGCGCATGCTCGTACTCCTCGGCGAGTCCATGATCGACGATGTCGCCGGTGTGCAGCACGACGTCGGGGCGCGGATCGAGCGCGTTCAGATGCGCGACCGCGCGGGCGAGATGCTCGCTCGTCTGGAACGCCCGCTCGATCAGCCGGCCGGGCAGGCTCACGTGCGAGTCCGAGATCTGGGCGATGAGCATGTCCCGACGATAGCATTTCGGCATGGCGCGGAACGAGCCGTTTCCGTAGACCACCCGGTAGAGGTATGCGACAATTCAGGTCTTGAGCGAGTACCCGCTGAAGGCCTTCGAGGCGTTCCAAGTCGGCGACAACGCGGAGGTCACGAGGACGCTCGACGAGGCGGCGGTCGCCGCCTTTGCGGAGGTGAGCGGCGACCGTCATCCGGCGCACCTCGACGCCGCCTACGCCGCGACGACCCGTTACGGCCGGCCCGTGGCGCACGGCATGCTCACGGCAAGCCTCATCTCGGCGGCGCTGGCGCGGCTCCTCGGGCGGCCCGGCGCGATCTCGGTCGAGCAGACGCTGCGCTTTCTCCGTCCGGTGCACGTCGGGGACACGATCACCGCGCGCGCCGAGGTGATCGCGGTCGGCGTCGCGCAACGGCGCCTGCGCTGCCGCACGACGTGTCGTAACCAGCGAGGTGAGCTGGTGATCAGCGGCGAGGCGATCGAGCAGAAGGACGAGTAGCCCGTCCCCGATTGCCTTCTCGGGCCCCTGCGCCAGAATATCGTTTCGTGGAGATGCAGGCATCAACAAGGAGGAGTCGACATGAGTAGAGAAGTACGTGTGCGTCCCTGGCAGCTCGCGCTGCTGAGCATCGCGGGCGGGGCCGTGGGCGCCTTGATCTTCGCCGTCGCCATGCCGGCCCGTCTGGAATCGCAGATGGACCTCGGCATTCCGTCGTTCGCCCCGCTGGCGCAGGAGGTGATGCCGGCGGTGGTCAACATCAACACGACGAAGACCGTCTCGGCCGGACCGCGTCGGCCGTATCCGCGCGGGCAGGATCCCTTCGAGCAGTTCTTCGGCGAGGATTTCTGGGAGCGCTTCGGCGGACGCCGCGGACCGCAAAAGCAGCGCAGCCTCGGCTCCGGCTTCGTGATCGACAACTCCGGCTACATCGTGACCAATCGCCACGTCGTCAACGGCGCCGACGACATCGACGTCCAGTTCTCGAACGGCAAGTCCTACAAGGCGAAGCTGATCGGCGAGGACACCAAGACCGACGTCGCGCTGCTCAAGATCAAGCCCGAGGGCAAGCTGCCGACGGTGCCGCTCGGCGACTCGTCGAAGTTGCAGATCGGCGACTGGGTCATCGCCGTCGGCAACCCGTTCGGCCTCGAGCACACGGTCACCGCCGGCATCGTCTCGGCGCGCGACCGGGTGATCGGCGCCGGCCCATACGACGACTTCATCCAGACCGACGCCTCCATCAATCCCGGCAACTCCGGCGGCCCGCTGTTCGACCAGCACGGCAAGGTGATCGGGATCGCCACCGCGATCTTCAGCCAGAGCGGCGGCAACATCGGCATCGGCTTCGCCACCCCGATCAACCTCGCGCGCAACGTCGTCGACCAGCTGCGCGCCGGCGGCAAGGTCGTACGCGGGTGGCTCGGCGTCAGCATCCAGCCGCTCGGCCAGGACCTGCGCCAGGCGCTGAATCTCGGCGACCTCGAGGGCGCGCTCGTCGCCGACGTCCAGCGCAACAGCCCCGCCGAGAAGGGCGGCCTGAAGCGCGGCGACGTGGTGGTGGCGCTGAATGGCAAGCCCGTCGCCGAGCCGGGTGCGCTCAGCCGCGAGATCGCGATGATGAAGCCCAACACCGAGGTCGAGCTGCGGGTCATCCGCGACGGCCACGAGCGCACGCTCAACGTACACATCGGCCAGCTTCCCGAGGACAAGCAGCAGGGCGACGAGGAGGACGAGGGCGACGAGCTCGGCGCCGCGCCGCGCGGCCGCGATGGCGCCGACAGCGGCGAGACCACGCTGCGCGACGTGGGCCTCGCGCTCGAGACGTTGAACGACGCGGGCCGCCGCCAGCTGCATCTGCCGCACGAGGTCGTCGGCGCGGTGGTGACGGGTGTCGCGAGCGGCAGCCCCGCCGACGACGCCGGGATGCGTCCCGGCGACGTCATCCTGCAGGTCGACCGCCACGAGGTGACGACCGCCGCGGCGGCATCCAAGGCCATCCTCGCCGCCGAACCCCCCATACTGCTGCTGGTGAAGCGCGGGGAGGCGACGGTCTTCATCACCTTGAATCCCGGACGCGGATAGACGGTTCCGCCCGCTCGCGGCGCACCCGGCGCCGCGGGCGGGCGTCACAAGCCGCGGGCGCTACCGCGGGGTGCTCAGCGCGCCGGCAGGATGGATTCGGTGATCGACTTCAGCGCGGCGGAGGTGCTCGCCGCCTGGCGGTACGCGCGGTAGTACGGCGCAAGATTGCCGCCGAGCACCGAGCCGTGCCCCGGCGCGATCATCACCGGCGCCGCGGCCTCGATGCGATCGAGGGCGCGTTGCAGCGGCACCTCGGGCGGCGTCCCGTAGAACGTCCGGTAGAGCTGCACGGAGAGCGCCGAGCGGTCGTCGCGCGTGATGGCCTCGCTTTGCCCGGGCTGCAGGAAGAGATCACCGGTGAAAGCGATGTTCGTGCCCTCCTCGACCACCATCATGCCGTCCCAGGCGTGCACGTACGGCGTCTCGAGGACCCTCAAGCCCCAGCTTCCGGCCGAGATCACCTCGCCGTCGCCCAGGCCGCGCACCGGCCGGATCGCGAAATCGGCGAGCGAGGCCATGGTGGCGCGCATGGACGCGAGCGTGACGGCCTTCGGGGCGCGCTCGAGATAGTCGTTCAGCGCGCCGCATTCGTCGGACTCGAAGTGCAGCACGACGATGCCGCGCAGGTTGGTCGGATCGAGCACGCTGGCGATCGCGCTCCACGTGTCCTCGAACGAGGCGCGCATGCCGGTCGAGATCAGCACGGGCTCGTCGCCGGCGAGCAGGTATTGATTGATCGAGCTGCGCCACGGCTCGTGGTAGGCGCTGATGCGGTAGATTCCGGGGACGATCTCGGCGACGGCCGCGGCTTGATTTGGGATCTTCATGCCCGGCAAACGCTAGCATCGCCGGACGTCAGCGGGAATCAGCGATTTTTCTCCGTGAGGCCCGCCTCGATGTATTGCTCGCCGCGGTGGACGGCCTCGATCGCCGCAACGAGATCGCTCGGCCGCGAGTCTTTCACGACGTAGCCGCTCGCGCCGGCCTCCATCGCGCCGCGGACGTACGCCTGGTCCTTGTGCATGGTGAGGGCCAGCACGCGCGTCTCGGGCAGCTCGTTGGTGATCACGCGCGTCGCCTCGATGCCGCTCATCTTGGGCAACGAGAGATCCATGAGGACGATGTCCGGCTGCAGGTCGCAGACGCGGGCGACAGCCTCTTCGCCGCTCGCCGCCTCCCCGACGATGATCACGCCGATCATCGAGCTCAGGATGCGTTTCAATCCCTCGCGGACGAGCGGATGATCGTCGACGAGGAACAGCCGGATGGCCGTGCTCATACGTGCTCGTGCTTCCATGGGGATCTCCCGAACCACGAGGGGGTCGCGGCCCCCATCTTCTAGTTCAGCCACGACCTCCGCGCCAGCCGCCGAATTCGGCAATGCCGCATGCTATGTGCTAACACGCCGTCCACCGAAATGACTCGCGCTCCGGACCGCACCGTCTCCGCGCTCCTCGCCGCGGCCGCGATCGACGCGTCGTCACGCGTGCTGGTCGAGGACGAGCACGTGGCGCTGAGCGGCGCCGACCTCGCCACACGCGTGGCGAGCGCCACCGCACGCCTGATCGAGGCGGGACTCGGCGCCGGCGACCGCGTCGCCCTGTGGCTCGCCAACTCGGTCGGCTTCGTCGAGGCCTTTCTCGGCGTCCTCGCCTGCGGCGCCGACGCGTTCGTGCTCGCCCCCGTCGCGCCGCCGGCGGAGGTGCAGCGTGCCCTGCAGGCGACGACCACGCGCGCGCTCGTCGGCGCGGGCGATGTCGCCGCGGTCGCGCCCGCCGGCATCGCCGCACTCACGAGCGGGGTCGACGGCCTCACGATCGCGCGCGCCCTGCCCCCACATGGCGCCGCTCCGCGTGCGCCGCGCCCGTCCGACCCCGCGTTCGTCGCGTACTCGTCGGGCACGACCGGGCACGCGCACCTGGTGATCCGCACCCAGGAGAATCTCTGGTGGGAGGCCGAGAACATCGCCGTCACGACCGGCCTCGGACCGCACGACGCGATCCTGGGCGTCGTTCCACTTTCGCACTCGTACGGCCTCGGCAACGCGCTGCTCACGAGCTTGCGCACCGGCGCGCGCCTCGTGCTGCGGCCGCGCTTCCTGCGCCGGCAGACGCTCGACCTGCTCGCGGCGGGGTCGATCACGATGTTTCCGACGGTGCCCTTCATGGCACGCATGCTGGCGACGACCGATCCCCGCCGCCGCTGGGATCTCTCGTCGGTGCGCCTGTGCTTCAGCGCCGGGGCACCGCTCACCCGCGACGTCTACGACGCGTTCCTCGAGCGCTTCGCGATCCCGATCCGCCAGCTCTACGGCCTGACCGAGGCGGGCGACGTGGCGCTCAACATGGCGCCGGCCGCGGAGATCGATCCGGCGAGCGTCGGACGTCCGATCGGCAACGTCGCGGTCACGATCGAGGACGCGGGCGGCGCGGAGGTTCCACGGGGCGAGGCCGGCGAGATCGTCGTGCGCAGCGGCTCCGCCATGGGGGGCACGGCGCAGCCGCTGCATACCCACGACCAGGGGCGATGGACGGCTCGGGGCGACCTCGTCATCACCGGCCGCACGAGTCTCTTCATCAACAGCGCCGGCAACAAGGTGAACCCGACGGAAGTCGAGGCGGCGCTGCGCATCCATCCTGGCGTCGCCGACGTCGCGGTGTTCGGCGTCGCCGCGCCGCACGGCGATCAGCACGTCCACGCGGTCGTCGTGCAGCGCACGCCCTGCACCGCCGACGAGCTGCGCGTGCACTGCGGCACGCTCCTCGCCAGCTACAAGGTGCCGCGCGTCGTGACCTTCCGCGACAGCCTGCCGCGCTCGCCGCTCGGTAAGGTGCTGATCGGCCGGCTGCTCGCCGAAGCCTGAGAAACCGGAGCCCCGGCGCGGTTTGACACCACGGGCGGCGCATTGTTTACCGAGGCGACGTGGGCGCGCCAGCAGCGGATCGCACCGCCCGCCCGGTCTTCGCAGCCGACGCGCTCGCGGGACGGCGGGCGCTCGTCACCGGTGGCACCCGCGGCATCGGGCGCGCGATCGCGCTCGCGTTGGCGCGCGCGGGCGCCGTCGTCACGGTAACCTGGGCGACGCGCGAGCAGGACGCCGAGGATGCGGCGAAGGCGCTCGCGGCGTGCGGCGAGGGACATGGCGTGCGGCGGTGCGACGTGCGCGATCGGCAGGCGGTGACGACGCTGTTCGGAGAGATGAAGGAAGCCGGAGGAATCGACGTGCTGATCAACAACGCCGCCATCACCCGCGACGCGCACCTGATGCTGCTCGCCGACGACGCGTGGGACGACGTGCTCGCCGCCAACCTCACCGGCCCTTTTCTCTGCACCCGCGCCGCGCTGCGCGGCATGATCGCGAAGCGCTGGGGCCGCATCGTGAACGTGATCTCGCCCGCGGCGCTCGCCGGCAAGGCGGGCGCGGCGAACTACGCCGCCTCCAAGGGCGGGCTGCTCAGTATGACGCGCTCGCTCGCGCGCGAGGTCGCGCGCTTCGGCATCACCGTGAACGCCGTGTGCCCGGGTCTCGTCGAAACGCCCATGTTCGACGGCCTGCCGGCGCACGTGCGCGAGGCGATGCTGGCCCAGGTCCCGCTCGAGCGCACCGCGCACCCCGAGGAGATTGCCGATGCCGTCCTGTTTCTCAGCTCGGGCGCCTCGTCCTATATTACGGGAGCGATGCTCGCCGTCGACGGCGGGCTGGTGATGGCATGACCGACCCCCAAGACCTGAAGCAGCGCCTCAAGGAGCTCCTGATCACCGGGCTGCGGCTCCAGGAGGTCGCGCCCGCCGGCATTGCCGACGACCAGCCGATCTTCGTCGAGGGCCTCGGGCTCGACTCGATCGACGCCCTCGAGCTGGTGGTCCTGATCGAGGAGCACTTCGGCATCGCCATTCCCGACGAGGAGGTCGGGAAGAAAGCCTTCGCGTCGATCAACGCGCTCGCCGAGTTCATCGCGGCCGAGCAGAGTCGTGGCGCCTAGCGCCCCGCAGGTCGTCGTCACCGGCCTGGGCACGGTGAACGCGCTCGCCGGGTCGGTCTCCGAGTTCGTCGCCGCCCTGCGCGCCGGTACCTGCGGTATCGGCCCGGTGACCGTCTTCGATTCCACCGGCTACCGCAGCCGCATCGCCGCCGAGGTGCGTCCTGCAGACGCGGACGCGCCGGCGGGCGTCGCCTCGGCCCTGCGCCGCCGCCTCTCGCGCTCCGACGTCTTTGCGCTGCGCGCCACAGCCGAGGCGCTCGCCGACGCCGGACTCGCCGGCGCCGTCCCGCGCGAGCGCATCGGTCTCGCGATCGGCGGTACGACTGGCGGCATGCTGCGCGGCGAGGAGTCGCTGCGCGAGCGCATCCAGGGCACGCGCGACCAGTATCCCTCCGCGTCCGTGCTCGGGGCACCGATCTCGGCGAGCGCCGACGTGCTGGCGGACGCCTTCGATCTCGCGGGCCCCCGGCTCTCGCTCAGCACCGCGTGCTCGTCGAGCGCCAACGCCCTCGGGGCCGCGCTCGACTGGATCAGCCTCGGGCGCGCCGACGTCGTCGTCACCGGCGGCACGGAGTCGCTCTGCCGCATGACCTTCGCGGGCTTCAACGCGCTGCACGCGCTTTCGCTCGCACCCTGCCGTCCCTTCGATCGAGAGCGCAGCGGCCTCTCGCTCGGCGAGGGCGCAGCGATCCTGGTGGTCGAGTCGGCGGAGCACGCCGCACGCCGCGGCGCGCGCGTGCACGCGGAGCTGCTTTCGTACGGCAACAGCGCCGACGCGCATCATCTCACCGCGCCGCATCCGGAAGGCACGGGCGCGGCCCTGGCGATGCGGCGCGCCCTCGCGCGCGCCGGCCTCGCGCCGGAGGACATCGATTACATCAATGCCCACGGCACGGGCACGCCGCTGAACGACACCGTCGAAGCGATGGCGATCACCGCCGTCTTCGGCGAGGCCGCCGCCCGTCTCGCGGTCAGCTCGACCAAGGGTGCAGTCGGCCACACGCTCGGCGCCGCCGGCGCCATCGAGGCGCTGGCGACGATCCTCGCGCTGCGCGACGGCTTCCTCCCGCCGACCGTCAATCTCACCGATCCCGATCCGACGTGCGCCTTCGATCTCGTGCCGCGCGACAGCCGCTCGGCGACGCTGCGCTACGCGCTCTCCAACTCGTACGGCTTCGGTGGCAACAACACCTCGGTGGTGCTCGGACGTGCGTGAGCTGCCGCGCGTCGTCGTGACCGGGCTCGGGGTGGTGAGCCCGCTCGGTCCCCTGCCCGCTTTCTGGGAGGATCTCCGCGCCGGCGCGAACGGCTTCACCCCCATCGACTGGTTCGACCCCGGGCCGACGCCGCCCTCCACCGCGGCGCGCGTCCGCGATTGGCAGCCGAAGGACCACATCAAGCCCGCGGCGCTACGGCGCATGGATCGCTTCTCGCAGATGGTGGTGAGCGCCTGCCGCATGGCGGTCGCCGACGCGCGGCTCGATCTGAGCCCGGCGCGCGCCGAGGAGACCGGGGTCGTCGTGGGTGCCGCGTACGGCAACCTGACCGAGACCGAGGCGTTCCTGCGCGGCCTGATCGTCAAAGGCCCCGCGCTCGTCAATCCGATGGTCTTCCCGAACCTCGTGTTGAACGCGGCGGCCGGCTACGTCGCGATCGAGCTCGGCCTGCGCGGGCCGAACTTCACCGTGTGCCGCAACGAGACGTCGGGCGAGGCCGCCGTGGCGCTGGCCTACGACACGATCGTCTGCGGCCACGCCGACGTGGTGATCGCCGGCGGCGGCGACGAGGTGTCCCCCGTGCTTTTCCACGTCAACAAGGATCTCGGCGCGCTCTCCCCGGGGCGTCGTGCCGGGACGGACCACGAATGGTCGAGCCCCTTCGACCGGGACCGCAACGGCATGATCCTCGGCGAAGGCGCGGCGATGCTGGTGCTCGAGCGCGAGGAGCACGCGCGCGCGCGCGGCGCGACCGTGTACGCGGAGCTCGCCGGGTACGCGACGTGTACGGTTCCCTCGAAACCCCTCCTCTGGCCGGGCCCGGCCGCGGCCGCACCGCGCGCCATGGCGGCGCAGCTCCGCGCACTGCGCGGGGCCGACGAGATCGACGCGATCGTCTCGTGCGCCAACTCGAGCCGCGATCTCGACGCGTTCGAGGCCGCGCACCTCGCGGGTCTCCTCGGCGAGAGCGCCGGACGCGCGCTCGTCACCTCGGTGAAGGGTGCGGTCGGCGAGTTCGGCGGCTCCGGCGCGCTCGGCACCGTGGTCGCGGCGCTGGCATTGCGCGACGGCCTCCTGCCGCCGCTTGCGGCGCTGCGCCGTCCCGACCCCGCGTGCACGCTGCGCCTCGCGACCGACATCGCCACGATCTCGGTGCGCGCGGCGCTCGTCTCCGGCAGCGCGCGCGGCGGCGCGTGCACCGCGCTCCTCCTGCGCCAGCCGTGATGCCGGACGCACGACACACGATGGTCGCCGTACTGATCGCGGCTTCGATCGCGGTCGCGGCAACGGCGGCGACGGCCGACGCGCCGCTCTCACTCGCGGCTCGGGCGCGACGGTTCCCGACGTTCACCAGCGCGCGGGCGGCGTTCGAGCAGGAGCGGCAGGTCTCGCTGGTCGACGAGGTGCTGCGCGCCAGCGGCACGATCGCGCTGCGCGCCCCCGACCACATGCGCCTCGAGCTCACGGCCCCGGAGACGCTCACCATCGCGGTCGACGGCGACACGCTCACCGTCCTCGACGCCAAGGGCGCGCCGATCGCCGTCCCGCCCGAGTTCTCGGGCTTCGCGCGCTTCGGCCACGTCCTCACCGATCTCATGCTCGGGCAGAAGGCTCCGGATTTGTTCCACGAGGAATGGCACGGGCCCGACGCGGTGACGCTGCGCACCGACGCGCCCGAAGCGCCGTTCAGCGACATCGCCCTGCACTTCCCCACCAACGGCCGGCTGCCGACCGAGATCGTCATGCGCGAGCGCGGCGGCGACACGACGACCATCCGCATGCGCTCGTTGCCCGACGTACCGCCGTCGGCCGCGGAGCCGGCGTCCGCGAAGCCGTCGTCGAAGGGAGCGGCCCGATGACCGCCCGCCGTCCCGAGGTGGGCGATCTCGCGGCCGACTTCCTGCCGCACGCCGCGCCGTTTCTCCTCCTCGATCGCATCCTCGCGATCGACGAGCAGGGTGGCCGTTTCAGCAAGGGCGTGACGGTCGACGACCCGCTGGTCTCGCCGTCGGGCGTGTTGTCGCCGATCCTCGTCGTCGAGGCGATGGCGCAGGGCGCGGGCCTGGTCCTGATGCGACGCGAGCCGGCGCTGCGCGAGCGCGGCGCGGTATTGGCGGCGATCGACCGCTGTGAGGTCAAGGCACCGGCGCGCGCGGGGGAGGTACTGCTGGTCGAGATCGTGGTCACCCGCCGCTACGCCGAGATGGCGCGCATCCACGGACGCGCGACTGTCGGCGGGCTCGCCTGCGTCGACGCGACGCTCACGCTGGCGTTCGCCCCCGAGCGGATCGCCGGCGCGTGACGCGCCTCGCCCACGCGCTCCTCTGCCTCATCGTGGTGCTTGCCGGCTGCACCGCCGGCATCAAACGCGGGGCGCGTCCCGGCGGGGTTGCCACGGCGCCGGTGATCGTCGCCGCGCTGGCGCGGCGCGAGGCCGACATACCGGGACTGCGGCTTTCGATGTCGGTGAAGATCACCGGCAGCGGCCACGATCCGCTCCTCCCCGCGCCGGCGTATCTCGCGGTCGACGACACGGGCGGCATCCGCCTGCAGGTACTCTCCGCCTTCGGCATGACCGTGCTCGACCTCGCGATCCATGGTGATCGCTACACCGTGACCATGCCGCTCTCGCACGAGACCCGCGACGGCGTGATCGATCTGCGCGCGCTCTCCGACCCGGCGGTGCCGGTGGGCGATCGCATGATCGTCGCACTCGCCCTGATGTTCCGGCCGAAGGCGCGCGCGGACGGCTGCCACGGCAGCGGGCCGGGCACCGTGACCTGTACAGCGGGAGCGGGATTCAAGGCCCGCATCACGGTGGATGAGCGCCTGCGGCCACTCACCGAGACGTATCTCGACGCGGACGCGCGGCCGCTTCTCAGCGCCGCCTTCGCCGACTACCGTGGCGACGACGCGCGCGCGCTGCCGGGATCGCTGCTGATCGAGGATGCGTCGAGCGGCGCGCGCATGGCCATCCAGGTGAAGCGGGTGCGCACCGCGGCCACGCCGGCGTGAGTGCGGTGGCGCCCGGCGACGACCGTCCGCGGCGCGACGTCCCGCTCGCCGGACGCGTCGCGGCCTTCGCCGTCCGCCGCCGCAAGGCGGTCCTCGCCGGCTCGCTCGCCCTGACTCTCCTGAGCCTGCTCTCGTTGAAGGCGGTGCGCCTCGACGTGGAGCTGCTGTCGACCCTGCCGACGGGAACGCCCGCCTTCGACGATTTCAAGCGCTTTCTCGAGACGTTCGGCGCGCTGCAGACCCTGCCCGTCCTGGTCTCCGGTCCGACCGGCTCCGAGCTCGGACGCGCCATCGACGCGCTCGCCGCCGCCTACCGCAAGACGCCGCAGGTCGGCGGCGTCATCGCCGGCATCCGCGACGGCGCCGACATGCCGCTCCTCGACCCGGAGCACGTGCCGGCGATCGTGCCGGCCGAGCGCTTCGACGCGCTCGCAGCGCGCCTGCAGCCCGATGCCATCGCGACCGCCCTGACCCAGGTGAAGAAGATCCTCGCCATGCCGACGGGCCGCGAGGTCTCGGAGCACATCCGCCGCGATCCGCTCGGACTCGCCATCGTTGCGGGCGAGACGATCCGCGCGCGCTATGCCGATCCGCTCGCGGCCGCCACCGATCCGCACATCCTCGCGCCCGACGGCTCCGCCGGCCTCATCCTGCTCGATCCCCAAGGCTCGCCCTTCGACGGGGTCTTCACCGACGCGCTCTTCGTCACCCTGGGCCGCATCGAGCAGGAGCTGCACGCGGACCCGGCCTTCGCCGCGGTGCGCGTGCAGTACGGCGGCGGCTACGCGCACGCGCACGAGGACGCGCGGCTCATCAAGCGCGACGTCTACCGTTACACGCTGCTCGCGTTCGTCGCCGTCGTCGCCATCTTCCAGATCGGCTATCGCAATCTCGGCATCCTGCCGTTGATCGGCTACCAGCTCGCCGCCGGATCGCTCTTCGCGTTCGCCGCGTCGGTCGTGATCTTCCGGCAGCTGAACGCCCTCTCCTTCTGCTTCGCCGCGATCTTCTACGGCCTCGCCATCGACGCCGTGATCTACTTCTACTCGCGCCTCCTCGAGGAGCGGCGGACGGCGCCACTCGACGAGGCGATCGTCCGCACCTGCGCCGGTATCGGTGCGGCCAACCTGGTCGCGTCGCTCACGACGGCCGCCGCGTTCGCCGTGATCGGCCTCTCGGCTCTGGGCGCGGTGGCGCAGATCGGCGTCCTCACCGCCGTCGGCATGGTCGTCAACGTCGCGAACACGTTTCTCGTACTGCCGGCGCTGGTCGCCACCTTCCCCGGACGGCTCGCGGCGCGCACGCCGTCGGCGCTCGATACGCCGCGGCTCGGCGCGCTCGCAGGCGCCTCGCTGCGCCATCCGTTGCCGGGTCTCGCCGTCTCGATCGCGATCATGGTCGGCTGGCTCGCGTTCCGGCCACCCTTGCCCGTCGACGCCAACGTGCTGCACCTGCGCGCCAACGATTCCGAGGCCGCCGCCGCCGAGGACGCCATCCAGGCGAAGTTCGGCGGCCTCGCGCCCGAGGCGCAAGTGCTGGTCCAGGGCAGCGATCTCGAGGACGCCCTGCAACGCGAGGAGCGCGTGGTGGCGTGGCTCGAGGCACACCGCGCCGGCGCGCCGGGTGATGTCGATCCCGCGAACGCGCCGCGCATCGTGGGCTACCAGGCGCTCACAACGTTCCTCCCCTCGCGCGCGGCCGAGCGCGCGCGCCGTGCCGCGTTCGCGGCCCTGCCGCTCGCGCGGGCGCGCGAGGCGCTGCACGCCGGGCTCGTGCGGCAGGGATTCCGCGTGGATGCGTTCGCCGACGCCGAGCGCGCGCTGACGCAGCCGGACGTGGCACTGCCGCGCGATCTCGATGCGGCGTGGATCCGTCCGTTGGTCGCGCGCCATCTGCGCCAGACCGCGCATGGCGCCGAGCTGGCGATCATGGTGAGCCCGGCCCCCGGCGTCGGCCTCGCGGCGCTGCGCGATCAGATGCGCGCCGACCTCGGCAGCGACGTCGTCGTGACCGGCCGCGCGCTCATGGAGGCCGCGCTCGACGATCTGATCTCGCGCGAGCTGGTCGGCTTCACGATCGCGAGCCTCGTGCTCAACCTGATCATCGTGCTGCTGCAGGTCCGCTCGATCCTGCTCGCGCTCGCCGTGATGATGCCGACCGGCGTGATCGTGCTCGGCATGATCGAGGCGATGTACGCCCTCGGCATCGCCTTCACCCCGATCAACCTGATCGTGTTGCCGCTCACGCTCGGCATCGGCGTCGACTACTGCGTCTACATCGTCGCACGCTGGCGCGAGGGCAACGACATCGCCACCGCCACGCGCCTCGTCGGCCGCGCCGCAGCGCTCACCACCATGACGACCATGGCCGGGTTCGGCTTCCTCGCCGTATCGCGCTACCGCGGCCTCGCGGGACTCGGTTGGCTCGCCATGATCGCGATCGGCCTCGCGTTCGCCGCCGCGATCTGCGTCCTCCCGGCATGGCTCGCCATCATGCCTCGCCGCCTCCGACCCGGCGGCGAGCCCGTGACGGCTCAGCCCGGGCGGTAGGCCCAGCCACCGTCCACCTTGATGACGGCGCCGCTGGTGTAGGAGGACGCATCGGAGGCGAGGTAGAGCGCCGCGCCGACGATCTCCTCGGGCTCGCCGCAGCGGCCCATCGGAATGCCGGACTCCATCATCGCGCGCAGCTCCGGCGGCCACGCGTTGCTGATGTCGGTGAGGAACGCGCCGGGCATGATCACGTTGACGCGCACCCGTCCACCATAGGCATGCGACATCCCGGCGGTCATCGCGTGCAACGCCGCCTTCGCCATCGCGTACGGAAGCTCGACCGTCGTCGGCTGCATCGCGCCGACGCTGCTGACGTTGATGATGCTGCCACCGTCCGCCGCCGCCATGCGGGCCGCCGCCAGTGCCGCGAGGCGGAACGGCCCCTTGAGATTGACGTCCAGCACCTTGTCCCACAGCTCCTCGCTCAGCGCTTCCAGCGAAGGGTAGAGCGGTGACATGCCGGCGTTGTTGACGAGCACGTCGAGCCGGCCGAGCTCGGCGTAGACGGTATCGATCAGGCGCGTGCAGTCGTCCCACTTGCCGGCATGGAACTGCACCGCCAGCGCGCGGCGGGAATATCGCTCCCGCAGCTCGGCGGCGACGGCCTCGCACGCCTCGCGCTTGCGACTGGCGATCACCACGTCGGCGCCGTGCTCCGCGAACGCGCGAGCCATGGCGAGCCCGAGGCCGCGGCTGCCTCCGGTGACGATCGCGACCTTGCCGCTCAAATCGAAACGCGACTGCATCGCGGCAGCGTAGCGTCGGCACGACCCCTTTGCTAGAGCGACGGAGTGCTCCCCGGAGCGAACGAGCCGCGGCCGGCGAAGCGTGACGAGGTACTGCCGTTCGAGCGCCGCGCGCGCCGCCGGGAGGCGCAGACGCAGATCCGGGCGATCCGCTCGCCGGGTCGCGGCGGCCTGCAACGGTGGCTCCGCCGGCTCACGATCGCGGTCGTCGTGGCGACCGCGGCGGCGTGGCTCTTCGATCGCGTGACGCGGATCGCGCCGCCGAACCTCGCACCGCCCGGCGTCGAGGACGTGCGCTTCGACGCGCAGGGCGTCGCGCACGTCGGCGGGTCGAGCCTCGAAAGGCGGAACGCCCTCTGGGTGCTGCACGTGCAGGGCAACGCCGAGCAGCTCGGCTATCGCCACGCCCGCCTCAGCGCCCCCATCATGGCCGCCGGGGACTTCCGCATGCTCGATCTCTTCGCGACGTTCGTACCGTCCGCGGCGCTGCGCACCCTGCTCATCGGCCTCGTGCGTGCGCGCTATCGCGACGTCGACCACGGCTTCCCGCCCGAGCGCCGCGCCGAGATCTTCGGCGAGGCCGTCGGCTACGGCGATCACGGACCGGCGTTCCTCACGCCCTATCATCGCCTGGTGTTCCTGCACGCCCTCTACGACATCGCGCTCGCGTTCGAGCGCTCGCCGCTGCTCGGGTGTACGGCGTTCGCCGCGGGCGGCGAGGCGACGCGCGGCGGCGCGACACCCGGCCACACGATCGTCGGCCGCAATTTCGATCTCGACGTCGACCCCTGGTTCGACGTCGACAAGGCGGTCCAGATCTACCAGCCCGACGGCCGCATCCCGTTCGCGTCGATCGCCTGGCCGGGCATGACGGGCGTCGTCACCGGCATGAACGCCTCGGGCATCTGGGTGAGCGTCAACGGCGCGCGCGCCGGGGCGCCGGACGCCGCCGGTGTTCCGGTGGTCTTCACCACCCGCGCGATCCTCGAAGAGGCACACACGTTGGACGAGGCGATCGCGATCGCCACGCGCGACTTACCCATGACCTCGCACATGCTGTTGCTCGCCGACGGCACGAGCGGTGAGTCGGCCGTCGTCGAGCGCGCGCCCGGACGGGCCGCCGCGGTGCGGCGCGCCTTCGTCACCGTGCTCTCCAACCACTACGCGACCCCGGGATTCGCCGACGACCCCAAGGACGCCTACGTCCGGGCGCACACTTCGACGCTCGCGCGCGAGGCGCGCATGCGCGAGCTCGTCACGCGCGCGGGCGATCGCATCGATCCCGTGCTGGCGGTGGCGATGCTGCGCGATCGCCAGGCGACGGACGACGCGGCGCTGCCGCTCGGCAACCGCAATGCGATCGACGCGCTGATCGCGACGCACTCCGTCGTCGCGGATCTCACGGCTGGGGTCCTCTGGATCTCCGAGGGCCCGCATACTCTCGGCGCCTACCGGCGCATCGATCTCCGTGCCCGGCTCGCCGGCCCGGCGCCGCGCGACGAGGGCAGCGGCGACCTTCCCGCCGATGCCATGCTGAGCGACGGTGGCTACGATCGTTTCCTGCTCGGCGGGCGCCTGCGGCGCGCCGCGGAGCGCGACGGCAAGCGCGGTGACGCCGCGGACGCCGCCGAAGGCTACGAGCGCGCGCTCGCGCTGCGCGCCGACGACCATCTCGCCTGGCGCGGCCTCGCCGAGGCGCGCGGCCGTCTCGGCGATGCCGCGGGTGCGCGCGCCGCCTGGGCGCGCGTGGTCGCGCTCGCGCCCGAGAGTCCGGCGGCGGCGGGCGAGGCCGCATCGCACTGACGCGCTGACGCGGTTGTGCGTGCGGCGTGCATCGTGCGGCCATCGCCTGCTATGGTCGCCCGATGGCCGGGGCGGCATGGAACGGCTGACGCTCGACGTGGCGGTCCTCGGCGGCGGGCTCGCCGGCTCGCTGCTCGCGCGACAACTGCGCCGCGCGCTGCCGCAGCTGCGCGTCGGGCTCTTCGAAAAGACCGTCGAGAGCGCGTACAAGGTCGGCGAGTCGACCGTCGAGATCGCAAGCAACTATCTGATCCGGCGGCTCGGGCTCTCCGCGTATCTCTACGATCGCCATCTGCCGAAGAACGGTCTGCGCTTCTTCTTCGACACGCCGGCAAAGGACGCCGCCTTCCACGAGATGACCGAGGTCGGCTCGGTGTCGATGCCGTTTCATCCGAGCTTCCAGATCAACCGCGCCCGCCTGGAGCGCGACCTCTGGGAGCGCAACGCGGCGGACGGGGTCCTCGTTCACACCGGTGTGCGCGTCCACGATCTCGAGCTCGGTGCCGACGGCTCGCGCCACCGCTTCGCCTTCCGCGGTGATGGCGGCGACGGACGATGCGAGTGCCGCTGGCTCGTCGACGCGACCGGGCGTACGAGCCTGGTGGCGCGGGCGAAGGGCCTGCGCGTACCCGAGCCGGACCACGCGATCGCCGCCGTCTGGGGGCGCTTCGCCAACGTCCGCGACCTCGACGACATCGGGCCCGAGAGCTTTCGCGCCCGCGTTCGCAACAGCAGCCGCATGCTCTCGACCGTCCACTTCTGCTACCCGGGCTACTGGATCTGGTTCATCCCGCTGAAGGACGGCATCACCAGCGTCGGCGTCGTCGGTGATCGCGAGGCCGTCGACACCTCGTGCCGCACCAGAACGGGCTTCAGGGAGTTCCTATCGCGGCATCGCGCGGTCGCGGATCTCCTGAAGCCCGCCGAGATGATCGACGTCGGCAGCTTTGCGCAGCTCGCCTACGCGACCACGCGCTTCTTCAGCGCCGACCGCTGGGGACTTTCCGGTGAGGCCGCGGCGTTCGCCGATCCGTTCTACAGCCCCGGCAGCGACTACATCGCGCTCGAGAACGATTTCCTCGTCGATCTCATCGGGCGCGACGCAGCGGGCGAGGAGCCCGCGCGCTTCGCCGAGCGGGTCGAGCTCTACGACGAGTTCATGCGCTTCCGCCACGAGGCGACCATGCTGCTCTACCGCGGCCTCTACTCGACGCTCGGCAGCTACGAGCTGTACCGCCTGAAGTGGGAGCTCGACATCGCCTGCTACTACAACCTCTGGGTCGCCCCCTACATGCTCGATCAGCACCTCGACGAGGCGTTCCTGCGCACGCAGCTGCGGGAGAAGCACGTCATCCTGCAGGCGCTGCGCAACTTCGCCGATCTCTTCCGCAAGCTCGAGCAGCGCCTGCGCGAGCGCGGCGACCTCTACCGCATGAACCTCGGCGGCTTTTCGGAGCCGCTGCAGACGATTGACTACACCGCCGAGATCGGCACGCCGCGCAGCCGCGAGGCCGTCCTCGCGCGCACGGCGGAGGCCTTCAACCGCGTGCGTGCGCGTGCCCTCGACCTACTCGAGGATCTCGCCGAGCCGGCATCGCGCCCGTCGCTGCCGCTCAGCGCGTTCGTCACCTCGCGCCCACTGGCCTGAGACCCGGTCTTGCGCTACGGTTTCCGTAGCGATAGATTGATCGCACCAGGAGGCCAACGCATGTCGCGCCCTACGCATCCGGCTCCCCGCATCCCACCGCTCGCACCGCCGTACGAGGAATCGATCGCCACCATGCTCGCGGACATGATGCCCGACGGCAGCCCGCTCGAACCGCTGAAGCTCTTTCGCCTGTTCGCGCGACACCCGCCCATGGCGCGCGCCATGCACGCGCTCGGCAGCTTCGTGCTCGGCGGCAAGGAACGCGCGCTCCGCTCGCGCGACCGCGAGATCGTCATCCAGCGCGTCTGCGCCCGCTGCGGCTGCGAGTACGAGTGGGGCGTGCATGCCGTCGCCTTCGGTCCGCGCGTCGGCCTGGACGCCGCACAGCTTGCCGCCACCATCGACGGCGAGGCCGACGACCCCGCCTGGCCTGCGCGCGACCAGCTGCTCATCCGTATGGTCGACGAGCTGCACGACCACGGCACCGTGCCCGACGACCTGTGGAAAGAACTGAGCGCGCACTGGACCGTCCCGCAGCTGCTCGAGCTGCTGCTCGTCGCGGGCTGGTACCACGCGATCAGCTACCTCGCGAACGGCGCCGCCGTCGCGGGCGAGGAGTGGGCCGCGCGTTTCCCCGCCGCCGATTGATCACGGGTCCGTCGCGGCGCCCCGACGGCCCCGCCGGGACGCCGCGCAGCGCGGTCTCAATCGCGCCGGCGCAGCAGCTTGCCGGTCGGCGTACGCGGTAGGCTGGCGACCACGGTGAAGTCGCGCGGCACCTTGAAGCTCGGGAGGCGAGCGCGGCAATGCGCTGCCAGGCTCTCGGTGGTCGGCGGCCGCGCGGCGTCGCGCGCCACCACCTCGGCAACCGGAACCTCGCCGACGTGCTCGTGCGGCCGCGGCGAGACCCGCGCCATTCGCACGTCGGGATGCGCCTCGATCACGGCCTCGACCTCCTCACAGAAGAACTTGAGGCCCGCCATGCTGACCCGGTTCGCCCGGCGGCCCGCGAGCCAGAGATCACCGTCGGCGTCGATCCACGCGTGGTCGCCGGTTCGGAAGCCGCACTCCGCGACGACCGTGGACGCCGGCGTCCACGGATCGAGGTAGGCGTCGAACATCCCCGGACCCCGGATGCAGAGCTCGCCGACGGCATCGCGACTGCCGGAGGGCACCAGCTCACCGTCCTCGTCCCGTAGCGTGATCACGAATCCGGGGAGCGGACGGCCGAGCGATTCCGGCTTGGTCGCGGCGCTGGCGAGGTTCATGACCGGCAGGCCGACCTCGATCACGCCGAGCGCCTGGACCAGCGGCTGCCCGAAGCGGCGCGCGAAGGTCTCCGCGACGGGGGCGCGGAGACGATCGGCCGTCGCCACTGCGAGGCGCAGATGCGCGAGCGTCGTATCGCCCGCGTCCTTCGCCAGCACGGCGTAGTGGTACGGCGAGGCGTAGATGACGGTCGCACGCTCGCGCTGTGCCAGCGCCAGCGCCGCGCGCGCCAGCACGCTCGCCGGCAGGAGGATCGTCGCGCCGAAGCGCAGGTACAGGAGGATCGAGACGACGAAGTGATGCGCCATCGGCAGGAGCCAGAGCACGCGGTCGCTGGGCGTGATCGCGAGCCCGGCGTTGGCGTGCGCCAGGCGGGCGAGGACGGCGTCGTGGCCGAGCACGACGCCCTTGTGCCGAGCGGTGGTGCCGGAGGTGAACCGTAGATACGCCGGGCGAAGCGCATGGAACGCCGCCTCCACGTCGGGGGTGAGACGCGCGCGCTCGAGCCGCTCGCAGCGGAGGCCCGCGGCGCCGACGGCGACGAGATGATGCAGGAAGGCGTCGCGCGCGATCTTCTCGACGGCAGGCGCGGCGTCGTCGGCGATGGGGACCATGCACGCGCCGGCCGCCAGGATGGCGAGCGCCGCCTCGATGAAATCGCGGCCGGGACGGGCGATCAGCCCGCAGCGCGCCGCGGGAGCGACGCCGTGCGCCACGAGCGCGCGGGAGTGGGCGTCGACGCGCGTCAGCAGCGTCGCGTAGTTCACGGAGATGGGCGCCGGCCCGTCGACGATCAACGCGGGGTGGTACGGACGCTCGCGCGCGTGGGCGCGGATCGCGTCGACGACGGTCATCGCTCCGCCAGCTCGCGCAGGCGATCGCGCACGGCCGACGCCGCGATCGCGGCAAGCGCCTCATCGGCGTCGGCGGCGAGCGCCGCCGCCGCGCCGGCCGCCTCGCCCGTCGCCATCGCCGTACCGATCACGCGCAAGGCACCGAGGGCCTCGTGCGTCGCCGACACGCAGCGTCCCGCCATGCCGAGCCGTGGATGCGAGCGGCTCACCAGGGCGCCGAGCGGGATCGAGCTGGCGCCGGCCGGATACTCGAGGTGCGCGCGACGATGATCGTTCCAGAGCTCGATCGGCCACGTCGAGAGCGCGACCTCGTCGTCGAGCCGGCGCCCGGCCAGCACGTCCTCGCGGGTCACCACGGCGCGGCCCTCGAGCCGGCGAGTCTCGCGGATGCCGAGCCGCCGCGGCCAGGCGAGGAGGCGCGCCTCGTGGAACGCCGGACGCGTCTCGCGCAGGTAGGCGACGAGGGCGGCGGCGGCCTCGCGCGACGACGCCTCGAGCGCGGCCACCACGCCCTCGTCGAGCGGATCCCAGCGCGCCGGGCGCGCCACGTTCAAGGTGACGTACACCTCGTCGGGGCGCGGGCCCGGACGCAGCAACACCGACTCGCATGCGGGCGGCAGCGCGTGCGTACGCACCGCGCCGGCCGCGGCGACGCTGAGCTGGAGGCGCGCGAAGCCGGCCGCCGTCCCGGGCGCGACCCCGGCGAGGCGGAAGATGTACGAGGGGCACTGCAGCGCGTCGGCCGGGGCGCGGGCGACGTCGGCGTCACCGAGCGCCGCCACCGCGGCATCGCCGCTGGCGTCGATGACGACCCGGCTCTCCACGACGGTCGCGCCGTCGCGGCGCGCGATCTCCAGCGCACTGACGGCGTGGCGCTCGCGCGCCAGGCTGGCGCCCTGCACCTCCGCGTCGAGCCAGCACGCGAGCGAGGGCTGCGCAGCGCAAGTCGCCGCCGCGTGGTGTTCCAGACCCTGGGGATGGATCGGCAGGACGAAGACCTTGCCGGCCCGCTCCGGCTCGCCGGCGCCGCCCGCGGCGCGCAGGCCTTCGGCAAAGGCCCGCGGGAAGCCGCGATGCGCGTGGATCGGCTTCGCGTCCGCCGCGCCGGTCGGCGCGAGATAGAGCCCGCAGAACGTGTGCACGAGGGCGTGCGCGGCATTGCCGCCGAGCGCCGGTCCGCGCTCCACCAGGAGGACGCGCGCGCCGAGGCGCGCGGCCGTCACCGCGGCGGCGACGCCCGCCGTCCCACCACCCACGACGGCGACGTCGAATCGCTCTCGCGTCACGCCGACGACCGTAGCGGGAGGGTCTCGACGCCGGCACCGTGCGCGCCGCTCCTCGCCTCCGGGTGAGCGCCGCGCAGGTCGTCGAGCAGGCGCTCTTGCAACACACGGCGCTCGTCGGCCGTCACGGCGTTCCCCTGGTAGATGTGGGCGACGTTCAATCGGCCGGCGCGCACGCTCATGATGACGCTGCTGCCGGGCGACGGCATGACGGAGGGCACGTGGAACCCGTTGGCGATCTCGGCGCCGCAGAACGTCGTCAGGTCGGGGAGGAACTCGCCGGTGAAGGCGAAGTAGAAGGACGCGATCTCGCCGCCGAGACCGCGGCGTGCGATCCACGTGTGCAGGCGTGCCGGCGCCCAGCGCAGGAAGTCCATCGCCGCCGTGCTCGCCTCCAGAAGGCCGTCGCGGATGGCCTCGCGGCGCTGCCGCGCCAGCTCGGCAACCAGGCCGGCGAGATCACCGACGTGCCGGCGCGCCACGTGGAACCACAGCAGCGCGACGTTGGTCTGGAACACGGCGCCGTGCGCGCTGCGCGGGCGGAGGTTCACCGGCAGCGGCACGACGTAGTGGCCGGGATCGCCGCCGCGTGCGGCGAAGACGGCGTCGTGCGCGCGCATCGTCGCGGCGAGATAGAAGAGCGCCGGCGTCAGCGCGCCCGCGACGGCGCCAGCGCGCTCGACGACCGCGGCGGTGTCGGCGGGCGAAAGCGTGCGCACGTCGTAGTCGAGCGCCTGCGGCTGCCGCCGACGCGGCCCTCCGAGCGAGCGTGGCGGCGCCGCGCCGAACGAGGTGAGATACGCCTGCCACCGTCGCGCCAACCGGCCGCGCTCCGCGAGGGACGGCGCCACGGCTGGCGGCGCGGCGGTAGGCGGATCGAGCGCGGGGGCGGCGCCGTGGAAGCATGCGTCGAGCTGGCGGACGAAGAGCTCGCTGCCGGCGCCGTCGAGCAGCAGATGTGCCCAGGTGAGCACCACGTCGCTGTCGCCGCCGCGGTAGCGCACGACGTCGCAGCGCAGCAGCTCGCCCTGCTCCATCGCGAGGCGTCCGTTCAAGCGCGCGCGCAGGACGGGCGGCAGGTCCGCCGGACGCTCGCGATCGTCCTCGTGCAACGCGACGCACGGCAGCGGAGCGCGCACGGCGCGGCCGAGCCGATATGCCGGTGGGGCGATGCCGAAGGGCCGGCCTACCGGCGCGTGGAGGACCGGGGTCGCACGCGCGACGTCGGCGAGCAGCGCGCGAAACGCCGCGACGTCGAAACCGGAGCCGAGACGCAGCACGAGCTGCGAGACGTGGCCGGCGCCGTGGAAGCGGTGTGCCTCGAGGTCGAAGGCACGCATGAAGCAGTCCGGACCGGTGAGCGCCCGCTCACGTGCTCGCCAACTGCTCATAGACGCACGCGGCCAGGGTCTCGGCGCTGCGGAGATTCTCCGGCGTGAGGCGGCTCTCGTCGACCCAGATGCCGGTGCGGTCTTCGATCGCCAGCATGAGCTGCGTCACCGCGAGCGAATCGATGCCGGCGGCGACCAGGTCCGACTGCCCGGTGAAGTCGGGGCCGAGTTGCAGCAGCCGGCGCAGGGTATCGACGACGCATGCGACCAGCTCGTCCTGGGTCCACCCGCGCGCCTTCACGGCACCGCCGGATGCGGCTGGGCGCCAGAATCACTATCGAGCGTCAGCATCACGTTGGATTGGAGTTCGGGCATCCCCTCGCGCGTGAACCGGCGCGGCTCCTCTCGGAGCGACAGAAGACGAGGCCGTCGTGGCGCGCGAACGCACCGCCGAACGCCTTGTGTTTGTCAGCTCGACCTCGGGATGTCAAACCAGGCGGGCGCCGGCGCGCCCCGTTTTCCGTCGCGCGCCGTTCGTCTATCGTGCAGCGGATGCCGCAGAGATTCGAAACGATCGCGCTCGTCGGCGGCGGCCCGGCTGGCGGCTTGCTCGCCGCGCGCCTGGCACGCGCCGGCCGACGCGTCGTGATCTTCACCAAGCGCAAACGCCCGCCGCTGGTGATCGGCGAGTCGCTGGTGCCGGCCATCATACCGTTCCTGCGCGAGCTCGGCATCGAGGACGAGGTGCGCGGCTACAGCACCTACAAGCCGGGGGCGACGTGGGTGCTGAGCGACGATCGCACCATCAGCTTCTGCTTCCAGAACGTGCGCAAGGCGAGCACGCGCTACTCCTACAACGCGCCGCGTGATCGCCTCGACGAGTCCATCCTGCAGGCGGCCGTCCGGAGCGGTGCCGTGCTGTGCGACACCACGGCCACTCTCGAGCGCGCCGGCGGCGACCGCGTGCGCCTGAGCGACGCCACACTGGCCGCGTCCGGCGGCGCGCTGACGCGGCAGCCGGATCTCCTCGTCGACGCCAGCGGACGCGCCCGGCTGCTCTCGAACCTGCTCGACATCCCCGCCCTCGCCGGCGACCGGCGCGACACCGCGCTCTTCGCGCACCTCGAGGGCGTGCCCGTGATCGTGCCGGGCAACGTGCACGTCGATCGGCTGGCGCGCGGCTGGTCGTGGAGGATTCCCCTTCCGGGACGCGTCTCCGTCGGCCTCGTCGTCGACGCCGATCACATCCGCACCTTCGGCGACACGGTCGAGCAGCAGTTCGACGCCTACCTTGCCGCCGATCCGGTCATCCGGCGATGGAACGCCGCCATGCGGCGGCTGAGCCCCGTGATGAAGTACACCAACTACCAGCTCGCCTCGACGCGCGGCGTGGGCGATGGCTGGGCGCTCGTCGGCGACGCCTTCGGCTTCATCGATCCGATCTTCTCGAGCGGTCTCCTGATCGCGATGGACGCGGCGACCGTCCTCGCCGACGCCATCCTCGACGGCTCATCGCGCGCCATGAAGCGCTACGAGCGCCACGTCCTGAAGCATCTCGCCGCGTGGCGGCGCGCCGTCGGCTACTTCTACGACGGGCGCCTGTTCACGTTGATCGAGGTCGGCGAGGAAGCGAAGCAGCACTGGATCGGCCGGCTCCTCGATCCGCACTTCAACACGCACTTTCCGCGCGTCTTCACCGGCGAGCGCACGACCAAGCGCTACAGCCTGGGCCTGTTGAGCTTCATGTGCGAGCACAGCCTCGGCACGCGGGATCCCGCCCTGCTACGCGTCAATTGAGGGGCCCCGGTCCGGGCTGGCGCGCCCGGCTCCCGGAATGGAAGAATGAGGGCACAATGACGCGCAGCCGATTCGCCAGCGACGGCACCCGTCACGCCCTCACCATCGACGTGGAGGAATGGTTCCACGACGATTGGCGGCCGAACCGCGGTCTCGATTGGGACCGACTGCCGAGCACCGTGGTGCCCGAGGTCGAGCACGTTCTCGAGCTGCTCGACGGCGCCGGCGCCCGGGCGACGTTCTTCGTGCTCGGTGACGTCGCGCGGCGCCAGCCGGGGCTCGTCCGCCGCATCGCCGAGCTCGGCCACGAGGTCGCGAGCCACGGCTACGCCCACGTGAAGGTCGCGGCGCAGACGCGCGCCCAGTTCGCGGCCGACGTGCGGCACTCGCGCGAGATCCTCGCCGACGCGATCGGCATCGCGGTCGAGGGCTACCGCGCACCCTACTTCATCAGCAGCCCGCGCGAGCTCTGGGCCACCGAGGTGCTGGCCGAGCTCGGCTTCCGCTACGACGCGGGCTACGTCCCGGTACGCTGGATGCCGTACATCGGCTGCGAGATCCCGCGCGCGCCGTATCGCCTCCCGTCCGGCCTCTGGGAGTTCCCGCTCCCCTTCGCCGAGGCCTTCGGCGGATGGAACCTGCCGTACGCCGGCGGCGGCCCGATGTTCCGCTTCCTGCCCTATCGCACGATGCGCCGCTTCCTGTTGCGCCACGAGGCCGAGCTCGGTCCGGCCGTCGTGTACCTGCATCCGTGGGAGCTCACGCCGACGACGCGCGCGCTGCCGGACACGCCGCGCCACGTGCGTTTGTGGAAGCGCCTCGGCCGCGCACGTACGCTGCCGAGCCTGCGCCGCCTGCTCGCCGATTTCCATTTTGCCCCCATCAGGGAGGTCCATGCCGACAAGCTCGCCGCGTGAGCCGGATATGAGGTCCTTACCGGTGGGCGCGCCGCTCGAGCCGGCACCGGATGCGCCGCTGAGCACGCTCGCCACGGGCGGGCATCTCTCGGGGCGCGCCATCCGGCTCGCGCTCCTCGCGCTCGCGGGGTGCGGCGCCGTGTATCTGGTGTGGACGAACATGGGCGAGGGACGCGCCGCGCTCGGCCATCTGTCGCTGGCGCGGATGCCGATCTACTTCGCGCTGTCGCTCACCGTGATGATGCTGCGCTGCCTGCGCTGGCGCCTCGTCCTGCGGCGCATGGGCCAGGACCTCGGCATGTGGCGGCTGATCCGGCTGTGGTGGGCGGGACGCGCTGCCGGCTCCCTCATCCCTTCGGGCACCTTCGCGAGCGAGCCCGTGCGCGCCGAGCTGCTGCGCCTCCAGGGTGTGCCGCTCGCGACCGGCGCCGGCGTCGTCGCGCTCGATCGCGCCTTCGAGCTCTGCGGCAACATGATCGCCGGCCCGGCATCGGTCGGCGTGGCGCTCATGCTCGGCGTCGGCTCGCAGCTCGCCGTCGTCATCACCTGCGCCATGGCCGCGTTCGGGCTCGGGACCTTCGCGTTCGTCTATGCGCGCGCCGCGCGCGGCCGGCCCGCGATCACCGCGCTCTTCCCGATCCGCCGCCTGTCGCGCTTCGCGATCCTGGCGGAGCCGATCGCCCACGCGCGCCGCGCCGACGCCGCGATGTACGATCTCATCGCCGCCCACCCGCGCCTCGTCCCGACGGGCATCGCCATCTCGTGCCTCATCGAGTGCGTGCAGCTCGTCGAGCTGGCGGCGCTGTTCGCGCTCTTCGGCATCTTCCTGCCGGTGTCGATGCTGCTGCTGAGCTCGATCGGCATCGGCATCGCGCGCATCGTGCCGGTGTCGGCGGCGCTCGGCTCGCTCGAGGCGACGCAGGTCGGCATCTTCACGCTCGGGGGCAAGACGCTGGCGCTCGGACTCGCGGTGGGCCTGGTGCTGCGCGTCGCGGAGACGTTCTGGATCCTCGTCGGTCTCGCCTGTCTCGTGGAGGCGACGCGCGCGCGGCCCACCGCGGTCACGGTCGCACCTGTCAGCGCGGCCGCGGCCTCCGCCAACGCGGAGATCGCGACGCTCGTCGAGACGTTCGGCTCCGAGGCTCCGAGCGACGCGCCTTGGTCCTGATCGCCGCGACCCTGGTCGTCTTCACGCTGGGGTGGATCGTCGTCTTCGCGGTACGGACCGAGCACGTGGCGACCAAGCTCGCCGCGTCGTCCCCGGGCGAGCGGCGCTGGATCCCGCTCACCATGTTCGTCATCAGCGCGCACGTCACCCTGGCGCAGCTGCTCCTCACCCTCGTCTTTTTCGGTGCCGTCGGGCGCGATACGGTCGGGGGCCCTGGTGCGCTGCTCGCCGGCACCGCGGTGTTCCTCACCGGCGTGCTGTGGTGGCTGTGGGCGCGACGCACCCTCGGGCCGATGGCACGGTTCCTCGACACCGTGGGGCCGCCACCACGCCTTCTCGTGACGGGACCATTCGCCGTCGTGCGCCATCCACTCGCGCTCGGCACGATGGTCTGCGCACTCGGCTCCGCCCTGGCCGTCGCCTCGGCGCTCACCTGGGCGACGTTCGCCGCCTGCGTCGTCTGCCTCGGCAAGCGCTGTCTGCAGGACGAGGAGCAGCTCCACGACGTCTTCGGCGCCGGCTACGCCGCGTACGCGGCCCACACCCGCCGTCTGGTGCCGTTCGTCTGGTGAGGCCACTCTTGCCGTAGACCGTCCGCGCCGCTAGTCGATCCGCATGCCTTCGACGCGAACGAACATCTCGAGCGGTGCGCCCTGGGAGCCGCTCGTCGGCTACTCACGCGCGGTGCGGGTCGGCAATACGGTGTGGGTGGCGGGCACGACCGCGACGGACGCGAGCGGCATGATCGTCGGCGCGGGCGACGCCTATCGGCAGACCGTGCAGGTGCTGGCGAACATCGCCAAGGCGCTGGCCTCCGCCGGCGCTCGCCTCGAGGACGTGGTGCGCACGCGCATCTACGTCATCGACATCGGCGACTGGGAGAAGATCGGCCGCGCACACGGCGAGGTCTTCGGCGCGATCCGCCCCGCGACGGCGATGGTGCAGGTGAGCCGGCTCATCGACCCCGAGATGCTGGTCGAGATCGAGGCGGACGCGGTGATCGAGCCGCGGTGAGCGCATGCTCGTCGAGCAGTACACGCTCTTCGCGCGCTACAACACGTGGATGAACACGCGCCTCTACGCGCTCGCCGCGACGCTCACGGACACCGAGCGCCGTGCCGACCGCGGCGCGTTCTTCCGCTCGATCCACGGGACGTTCAACCACCTGCTGCTGGTCGAGCGCATCTGGCTGCATCGCCTGAGCGGCGACGCCGCGCTCTCCACGTCGCGCGACGCCGATGGCAACCCGATCCGCTACCGTGGGCTCGATCAGGAGCTCTACGCCGATTTCGACCTGCTGCGGCGCGAGCAGGCGACGACCGACGCGCAGGTCGAGCGCTGGACCGACGGTCTCGACGCGGCCGTGCTCGCCGGCCCGATCCGCTACCGCTCGACCGACGGGACCGAGCGCGAGCATCCCTACTGGCAGGCGCTCACGCACCTCTTCAATCACCAGACCCACCACCGCGGGCAGCTGACCACCCTCTTCTCCCAGCTCGGGCACGATCCGGGCGTGACGGACCTCATCCGCCTCGCGTGGGAGCTGCGGACGTGAGGTCGGCGAGGAAGTAGCGCAGCGACTGGTTGAGGACGTCCGCGCGCTCCCACTGCAGGAAGTGGCCGGCGCGCGGCACGACGAAGGGCCCGACGCGCTCGGTGAACACGAGCTCCGTGCGCTCGGGGAAGTCGGGCCAGATGACGTGATCGTCGGGACCGTAGAGCAGCAAGGTCGGCACCGGGTTGGTCTCGAAGAAGCGCGGAGGCTCGGAGAGCGGCCGCCTCCCGACGGCCGACTCGTAGTTGCCGAAGCCGGCGCGCAGCTTCGCGCCATCGGCGAACGGTTCGGTCATGAAGTCGACGTCGTCGGGCGCGAACGCGCCGGGCGTCGCCCAGAAACGTGGACCATAGAACTGCGCGACGTAGCGGCGACGCTTCTCCGAGGTGTCGAGCTCCGCCGCGAGCGCGTCGGCGTCACGGCCCTGGCGCACGTAGTAGTCGGCGGCCATGCGCACACGCGCCTGCGGCTTCGTCGGCAGGCCGGCGGCGGTGAACGCGTCGGCGAGGAGCGGCAGGATCGTGTTGAAGAGACACTGGCGCACGACGAAGCCCGGAAAACGCAACCCGAGATCCTGGATGACGCCGCCTCCGAGATCGCCGCCTGCCGCCGCGCAGCGCGGGTGGCCGAGCACGTCGTGCACCAGGGCGCGGAGATCGTGGGCGTGCGCCGCGAGGTCGTAGAAGCCGTCGGGCGCGAGGTCCGAGGCGCCGAAGCCGCGCAGGTCGGGGACGATCACCTCGAAGCCCGCGGCCGCAAGGGGCGCGACGTTGCGCCACCAGATGCGCATCGTTTCCGGCCAGCCGTGTACGAGCAACAGCGGGAAGCCGCCGACGCCCTCGCGCACATACGCCAGCTCGAGGCTGTCGCGCACGCGCGCGCGGTGGATGGGAAACGCCGGCCGCGTCACGCGCGCCTCAGCGGCCCTCGGCCGCGGCGCGCTTGCGGACGATCGTCAGCCCGTCGGAGATCGGCAGCATGACGGACTCGACCCGCCGGTCGCTCGCCAGCGCGTCGTTCAGCTGGCGCAATGCGATCGTGCTCTCGTCGGTCGTGTCCTTGGAGAGGACGGTGCCCCTCCAGAGCACGTTGTCGAAGAGGATGAGGCCGTTCGGGCGCAGCCGCACGAGGATCTCCTCGTAGTAGCCGCCGTAACCGGTCTTGTCGGCGTCGATGAAGGCGAAGTCGAACTGTTCGCGCGGCGGCAAGGCGCGCAGGGTGTCGAGCGCGGGCCCGAGGCGGAGCTCGATCTTCCCTCCGACCCCGGCACGCTCCCAGTAGTGGCGGGCGATCGACGTCCACTCTTCGCTCAGGTCGCAGCACAGAAGGCGTCCGTCCTCACCGAGGCCGCGCGCAATGCAGAGCGCGCTGTAGCCGGTGAACGTGCCGATCTCGATGGCGGAGCGCGTGCCGGTCGCGCGCACGAGCAAGGTCATCAAGGCACCTTGATCCGGCGCCACCTGCATGCGGCCGATGCCGCCGAGCGCGGCCGTCTCCTCGACGAGGGCGGCGAGGACCGGATCGCGCTCGCTGCGATGCGCGAGGATGTAGGCGTAGAGTGCCGAGTCTACGGTCGTGAACTTGTCGGGCATCCGCGGTCCTCCCGGGCGAAGGATGGCCGCGGGGAGCGGCGAGTTCAAGCCGGGCGAGCATTCCCTCGGCCTCCCGCGGTGGACCCGGGGCGCCCGCCAGATGGTCAGTGGACCGCGTTCGGAACGGCTGGTAGAAAATATGGATATGCCTCCCCACCCGCCCGCTCGAGTCGTCGACGGGCCCACCGCATCTTCCCTCGCTCTTACGTGAGTCTTCGGTCGGCGCTGCGCGCGCTCCGTTTCGACGGTCTGTGGTGGCGGAAGTTTGCCTACCTCGGGAGCGTCTACGGACCGGAGTGGTGGAAGCGCTACTCGCCACCCTGGATCGCGGCGATCATCTTCCTCTGCGTGAAACGCAACCGGCACGGTGCCGTCGCCAACCAACGCCGCATGCTCGGCAACCAGGGGTGGCTGCGCGATCGCTGGAACGGTCTCAAGGTCTTCATCGCCTTCGCGCATTGCATGAACGAGGCGCTCGAATGCTTGAGCCCGCGCCCGCAGCCCATCACGATCGAGCGTCCCGAGGTCGATCCGATCGAGGCCGCGGTGCGGGACGGACGCGGCACGGTCCTCGTCACCTGCCACTTCGGCAACTGGGACATCGCGGCGCGCACGCTGGCGCGCTACGGCAGCCCGTTCAACCTGGTGATGGCGCGCGAGGTCAACGAGACGACCGCCGACTACGTGCGCGAGGCGCGTGAGCGCGCCGGTATGCGCGTGCTGCTCTCCGACAGCTCGGTGTACGGCCCGTTCAACATGCTGCGCGCGCTACGCCGCAACGAGATCGTCGCGCTGCAGCTCGATCGCCCGATCGGCGGCGACGGCGCGCGGCCGGTCGAGTTCTTCGGCGCGCCTGCCCTCTTCCAGAGTGGCGCGATCCGTCTGGCGCGCCTCGCGGGGACGCCCATCCTGCCGGTCTTCGTCGCGCGCCGCGGGCCGCGCCATTACCGCATCGTCGTCGGCCAGGAGCGCTTCGTCGCGCGCTCGGCCACGACGGACGAGATGGACGGCGTGCTCGCCGGCATCATCGCCGAGTTCGAGGAGCTGGTGCGCGAGTATCCCGATCAGTGGTTCCAGTTCGCGCCGTACTGGCCCGAGGACGGTGCGCTCGCCGGCGGCGTCACCCGCCAGGCCCGGCCCGGTGGCGACGCGCAGCCGCCGGTCGCACGCGCGCGCTGAGCCGGCGGCGCACCCGCGAAACGGCCTCACCCGCGAACGGCCTCACCCGCGAACGGCCTCACCTGCGGACGGCCTCGCCTGCGGTGTGCCGGCACGCTATGACGCCGGCATGCGGATGCTCCACACCATGATCCGGGTCGGCAACCTCGACCGCTCGCTGGCGTTCTACTGCGACGTCCTCGGCATGCGCCTGCTGCGCAAGAAGGACTACGAGTCCGGCCGCTTCACGCTCGCCTTCGTGGGTTACGGCGACGAGGCTGATCACACCGTGATCGAGCTGACCCACAACTGGGACACCGAGCGCTACGACCTCGGCAGCGGCTTCGGCCACGTCGCCCTGGGCGTCGAGGACATCTACGCGACGTGCGACTCCCTGCGGCGCAAAGGCGCCAAGATCGTGCGCGAGCCAGGGCCGATGAAGCACGGCGGCTCCGAGATCGCGTTCATCGAGGATCCCGACGGCTACAAGATCGAGCTGATTCAGCTGCGCGGCCGCAGCGACTGATCGACGGCGAAGCGCGCGAACTCCGCCACCGCATCGAGCAAGCCCGGCGCGCCGAACACGTCGTTGTGGTGGGCGCCGGAGGCGCGGAAGAACCGTTTCGGCTCCGGGGCGGCGGCGTAGAGCGTCTCGCCGAGCGCGAACGGGACGAGCTCGTCCGCGTCGCCGTGCGCCACCAGCACCGGCACCCGCAGCAGGCGGACGCGGGTGAGGGAATCGAAGCGGCTTCCCGCGAGCGCGGCGAGCGCTCCGTAGTGCACCCGCGCCACGTCGTTCAAGGTGGTGAACGTCGCGACCACGGCGACCCCGGCGCACGGCCGCTCGCACGCGAGGTGGATCGATACCGCGCCGCCGAGCGACTCGCCGAAGCAGAGCAGCGACGCCGGATCGACGCCGCGGGCGCGCGTGTCGTCGTACGCGGCGCGCGCGTCGCGGTAGCACCCGGCTTCCGACGGCCGTCCCTCGCTCCGTCCGTAGCCGCGGTAGTCGTAGGCGAGCACGCTGAGGCCACGGTCGCGCAGCGCCAGCAGGACCTCGCCGCGCCCGGCGATGTTGCCGCCGTTGCCGTGCGACCAGATTAGCGTCGCGATCTCCGGCCTGGCAGCCGCGTACCACGCGTGCAGCCGCACCCCGTCCTCGGCCGTGATCCAGCGCTCCTCCACCCCGTCCGGCGGCGGCGGCACGAAGGCGTCGGGAAAGAAGATGAGCTGATCGAGCAGCACGCCTGATCGCTACACTAGCCGCCCTCCAAGCCATTGCAACCGCGCGGCGCCGTTGGCATCTGACGTACCAGGAGCCGCCTCGTGGACGACCCTTCCCGCAAAAGCGAGAGCCCGCGCATGGTCGTCGCGCGCGAGTACGAGCGCGCGCTCTTCGCCGGCGACATGGAGGCCGTGGGCCGCTGCCTGACCGACGACGTCGTCTACTGGGTTGCCGGCGCACCGCCGCTCGGCGGCGAAAGGCACGGCCGCGATGCCGTGCTGCGGGCCTTCACCGAGCGCGAGTTCGGCCTCGGCCCGGGCTTCCAGAGCGAGGACGTGTGGCGCACCTGGTACGAGGCCGACGAGCGCGTCATCGTCGAGATCCGCGAGCGCAGCTGGCTACCGAGCGCCCCGACGGACGTGATGGATCAGCGCACCTGCGCGGTGCTGCGCTTCCGCGGCGACCGCATCTGCGACATGCGCGACTACACCGACAGCCACGTCTACGAAGAGTTCCGCCGCCGCCATCCCGAGCTGCCCAAGTTCCGCCGCGCCTGAGCGCGCGGCGCTCAGCCCAGAGCGCCGGTGAACCAGCCGCGGCTCACGACGTCGGCCATCGTGAGCATGATCATCATCGCGAGCCAGAAGAAAGCGATCGCGACCATGAGCGGCGTCAGGCGCGCGGTATACCGCAGGTGCATGAAGTAGAGCAGGACCAGCGAGGCCTTCACGACCGCGATCGTGAGCGCGACGAAGACGTTCAGCCGCCCGAGATCGACGAACGCGGCGGCGGTCGTCACGCCGGTGAGCACCAGCAAGGTGACGAACACCCCGAAGTAGATCGGCAGCGGGACGACGTGGTCGTGGCGCGCCCCGGCGTGGTCGTCGCGCGTCACGTGTGGCGCTCCACCAGGTAGAGCAGCGGGAAGAGGAAGATCCACACGATGTCGACGAAGTGCCAGTAGAGGCCGGTCAACTCGACGGGCGTGTAGTAGTCGGGACCGAAGCGCCCGCGCAGCGCCATGACACCGAGCACGCCCAGGATGCCGACGCCGATCACCATGTGGATCGCGTGCAGACCCGTCATCAGGAAGTACAGGCAGAAGAACAGCTCGCTCTGCTGCGGATCGGCGCCCTCGTAGTGGAAGAACGGTCCCGGCACGTGGTGCTCGTGGAACTTCTGCGCGTACTCGATCGCCTTGATGCCGAGGAAGACGCTGCCGAGCGCGATCGTCGCGAAAAGGAAGAGCGCGACCAGCCGGCCGTTGCGGCTCACCTGCGCCGTGTGCACCGCCAGCGCCATCGTCAGGCTCGAGCCGATCAGCACCGCGGTGTTGATCGTGCCAAGCTCGATGTCGAGGGTGGAGCTGGCGTGCCCGAACGCCTCCGGGTAGAGCGAGCGGTAGACCGTGTAGATCGTGAACAGCCCGCCGAAGAAGAGGATCTCGGTGAGCAGGAAGACCCACATGCCGAGGCCCGACGCCTCGTGCTGTTGAACCGCGTCGTCGAACTGGTGGGCGGTCGCGGGCGGCAGGTTGCCCTGCCCCGCGAGCGCCGTCGCGCGCTCAGACAAGGACGGCCTCCTCTTCGGAGTAGTGGTAGGGCGGCACGTCGACGATCGGCGTCACCGGGAAGTTCTCGGTCGGCGGAGGCGACGGCGTCTGCCACTCGAGCCCCGTCGCGCCCCAGGGGTTCGAGCTGGCGCGCTCGCCGTAACGCAGCGACCAGAGCAGATAGCAGAACGGCAACAGGTAGCCGATGCCGAGGATCGACGCGCCCGCCGTCGACATCACGTTCAGCACCTGGAACTCGTCGGGATACGAGTGATAGCGGCGCGGCATGCCGAGGTAGCCGAGGATGAACTGCGGGAAGAACGTCAGGTTGAAACCGAGGAACACGATCAGCGCCGCGATGCGGGCCAGCGACTCCGGATACATGCGCCCGGTGATCTTCGGCCACCAGAAGTGGATGCCGCCGAGGTAGCCCATGAGCGCGCCGCCCACCATGATGTAGTGGAAGTGCGCGACCACGAAGTACGTGTCGTGCACGTGCACGTCGAGGCCGAGCGAGGCGAGGAAGAGCCCGGTCAGGCCGCCGATCGTGAAGAGCCCGATGAAGCCGAGCGCGTAGATCATCGGCGCCTTGAAGGCGATCGCGCCCTTGTAGAGCGTCGCCGTCCAGTTGAAGACCTTCACCGCCGACGGGATCGCGACCGCGAAGCTCAAGAAGGAGAAGATCAGGCCCGCGTACGGCGACATCCCGGCGACGAACATGTGGTGGCCCCACACGAGGAAGCCGAGGAACGCGATCGCCAGGCTGGAGATCGCGATGAAAGTGTAGCCGAACGGCGCCTTGCGCGAGAAGCACGTGATGAGCTCGCTCACGACCCCCATGCTCGGCAGGATCATGATGTAGACGGCTGGGTGCGAGTAGAACCAGAAGAGATGCTGAAAGAGCACCGGGTCGCCGCCGAGCGCCGGATCGAAGATGCCGATGTGGAAGGCGCGCTCGACGCCCACCAGTGCCAGCGTGATGGCGATCACCGGGGTGCCGAGAATGAAGATGATGCTGGTTGCGTAGAGCGCCCAGATGAAGAGTGGCAGGCGCATCCAGGTGAGCCCCGGCGCGCGCATGCGGTGGATGGTTACGATGAAGTTGAGGCCGGTCAGGATCGAGGAGAAGCCGTTGATGAAGACGCCGACGGCGACGGGAATGACCTTCGTATGCGAGCCCACCGTGCTGTACGGCGTGTAGAAGGTCCAGCCCGTATCCACGCCGCCGGTGAACACCGCCCACAGGGTGAACAGCGCGCCGACGATGAAGATGTACCAGCTCGCGAGATTGAGCTTGGGGAACGCCATGTCGCGCGCGCCGATCATCATCGGTATGAGGAAGTTGCCGAGCGTCGCCGGGATCGACGGGATCAGGAAGAAGAACACCATGATGATCCCGTGCATGGTGAAGAGCTTGTTGTAGGTGTCGGGCCCGACGAGATCGCCGGCGGGCGTCAGCAGCTCGAGCCGGATCAGCAGCGCGAAGAAGCCGCCCAGCGCGAACATGACGGTGATCGAGCCGAGGTAGAGCAGCCCGATGCGCTTGTGGTCGACGGTGAGCAGCCACGAGCGAACGCCGTAGTTGACGTTCAGGTAGTTGGTGCCCCCGTCCGCACGGGCAGGCGGGTCGATGCGTTCCGCGGTCTCCATGGTCACGATTCCCGGTGCGCGCCGCCCGCTCCCGGCGATGCGCGCAGCGTCTTGATGTACGTGATGAGCTGCAAGAGATCCTCCTCGCTCACCTGCCCCTTGAACGTCGGCATCACCGGCTGGAAGCCGGCGACGATCTTCGCCTGCGGGTTGAGGATCGACTCGCGCAGGTAGCCGTCGTCGACCTCGACGCTCTCACCGCTCTGCAGGCGCACCTTGGTGCCGACGATGCCGCCGAGCGCGGGACCGAGGGCGCCGGACTCGCCGCGGTGGCAGGTGGCGCAGCCGAGGCTGGTGAAGAGCGCCTCGCCGGAAGCGGCGACCGAGGCGGCGCCCTCTGCCGCACCCGTGGCGCCGGTCCCGCCGGAGAGCCATGCCTGATAGTCGGCGGGCTCCATCACGACGATGCTGCCGATCATCCGCGAGTGCCACGTGCCGCAGAACTCGGCGCAGAAGAGATGATAGGTGCCCGGCCTCGTCGCCTCGAACCACTCGTCGGTGTAGCGCCCCGGCACCGCGTCCTGCTTGATGCGGAACGCGGGCACGTAGAAGCTGTGGATCACGTCCTCCGACGTGAGCGTGAGCTTGATGGGCTGGCCCGTCGGCACGTGCAGCTCGTTGATCTCGCGGCGTCCCTCGAGGTGCTGCACCTTCCACATCCACTGCTTGCCGACGACGAACATCTCGATCGCGTTCCGCGGCGGCGTGCGCAGCGACACGAAGACGCGCGCGCTCCAGAAGAAGATGACCATCGTGAGGCAGAACGGGATGATCGTCCAGGTGAGCTCGAGGACGAGCGAGCCCTCGATCGGCGACGGGATCTCGTGCTCCGAGCGCCGCCGGAAGCGGATCGCGAAGACGATGATCAGCAACCCGATCAGGAGCGCGAAGAAGCCGCTCAAGCCGATCAGGAAAAGGTAGAGCGCGTCGACCTGCGCCGCGTGCGTCGCTGCCGCCGGCGGGAGAAGTCCGAGCTTCTCCAGCATCAGCTCTTCCTCACCGCGCGCAGGTAGCTCTCGCGCGGCCGCGGCGCGGCGCGCACCTCGCGCCGGCGCATGATCAGGATGAACGCGCCGAGCGCGACCACGGTCAGGACGCCGCCGCCCCGGATGAGATTCATCGCCACCGCGCCGTAGCGCCCCGTCGTCGGATCGTAGCGGTAGCAGTAGAGCAGCAGGTGATCGACGACGGTGCCGATCTTGCGCTCGGCGGCGTCGATCAACCCGAAGCGCAGATCGCGGCCCGAGTACTCGACGCCGAAGAAATAGCGGGAGATGCGGCCGTCGGGCGTCAACACCATGATCGCGGCGGCATGGGCGAACTGCTTCTCCTCGGGCACGTACGAGTAGTGGAAGCCCACCGACTGCGCGAGACGGGTGATCGCCTCCTGATCGCCGGTGAGGAAATGCCACGCCTGCTCGGCGCCCGGACGCGCGTACTCGCCGAGGTACGCGGCCTTCTTCTTGGTCGCGAGCTCGGGCGTGTCGTGCGGATCGAAGCTCACGGTGACGATCTCGAACTCGCGTCCGGGATCGAAGGTGAGCGTGCGCAGTGCGCGCACGAGTCCGTTCAGGACGAGCGTGCAGAGCATCGGGCACTCGTAGTAGACGAGCGTGAGGATCACCGGACGCGGGCCGAAGTACTGTCCGAGGGTCACGGGAGCGCCGCTCTCGTCGCGGAACGGCAGGTCGAGCGGCACCGCGGCGTCGAGACGCTGGTCGATCGCGACCTCGCGCAGG
>Ga0157379_10000344_pt1 | contig 37361 bp, 33 predicted proteins | sample S25metaG_FD_121802 | JGI IMG/M metagenome (GOLD analysis project Ga0157379, IMG submission 121802) | Switchgrass rhizosphere microbial communities from Kellogg Biological Station, Michigan, USA - S2-5 metaG | ecosystem: Host-associated > Plants > Roots > Rhizosphere > Soil | place: USA... | reverse complement strand
GTGCGCTGCATTTCATTGATGTTCTGGACATTCCATCCGTGCGTCTCCGCCTCGCCGCGCGCGAGGACCAGCTGCCATGCGAGGCAGACGACGGCGATCGTCGCAACCGCCCTCCGCCCTGTCGCGCCGCGGAAACGCGCGGCGACGGCCGCGAGCCCCACCGAGGCCATCGCGATCCCGAACGGGATGACGTAGAGGATGTACCGCTTGTGCGATCCGCTTCCCGCGTAGAAGAGCGAGAGCGCGATCGGAAACCCGAGTGTGTAGAGCGCGAGGATCGGCCGCTTCCGGAGGAGCAGCGCGCCCCCGATCGCGAGCAGCGCGAGCAGGAGCACCGGCTCCTCGAGCTCGTCCAGGCTCCGGTAAGGAATGCCCCAGAGCGCGCCCCACTCGCGGAGCATCGTGACCGTTCGCGTGGCCACCATCCCGAAGTGCGCCTTCACGCCGACGGTCTGTGGCATCCAGTGGCCGCCGATCGCGTGATTGAACGCGAGGAACGCCACGATGGGAGGCGCCGCGCAGAGCGCGCGCTTCCAGATCTCCCGCGGCGGACCGAGAACGACGGCCAGCCCCGCGAGGAACAGGCCGTCCGGCCGCACCCAGACGCCCGCGCTCCATAGGAAGGTCGCGAGGTTCCATCGCCCGCGCGCGTAGGCGTCGATGCCGAACGAGACGAGGAGGAGATAGAGCGCGATCTCCATCCCCGAGAGCGCTCCCCAGAGGAGCGCGGGGGCGGTGGCGACGAGGAGCCCCGCGAACAGGGCCACACCCGCCCGCTCGGGCACGAGCGCGCGGACCGCGCGATGGATCGCGTACGCCGATCCCGCGAGGCATGCGAGCCCGAAGATCTTCGCGCTCCAGACGACCTCGTGGAAGAGCAGGTAGAAGAAGGCGAGGATGAAGGTGTAGAGGGGCCCGGTCGAGCCCGCCACCGGCTCGCCGGGGTTGAACGCGAACCCACGCCCGGTGGCGAGATTCCGGGCCATCTGCGCGTAAATCCATGAATCGTCCAGCGAGAATCCCCAGCGTCCCGCGATCCGGTGCTCGGCCTCGAGGTAGAGCGCGGCCGCGGCCCCGGTGACCGCCAGGAGTAGGAGAGGAAGAAAGCGCTCGAGATCCGAGAACGGGCGTCGCGGGGCGGCTTTCGCGGCCCCTGCTCCCGGACGGCTGGTGCGGCTGGATGCCTTGGTCGCGCTCATGGCGGGATTCTCAGCACGGCGACGGGCCGGATCAAGAGTCCAGGCTCGAGCGGCGGTAGACCGAGGGACCACTCCCGGAGGGCCGCTTTTTTGCGATAATCGACCCGGGCCGCAACGATGTCCCCCCGTTCAAGGAGGTAGGACCGTGAACCAGCGATTCGCAGTGGTGCTCGCGACGGCGGCCGTGGCGCTTGCCGTCCCACTCGCGGCGACCCTGGCCGAGGAAGCCGCGAAGAGCGGGGCCGAGGTCAAGATCCCCGCGGGTCAGAAGCTCTTTCTCGAGAACAGCTGCAACTCCTGCCACACGATGAAGGGGCAGGGCATCGAGAAGAAGAAATCCGCGACCGCCACGGAGGCCACGGCCGCGACGCCGGCCGCCGGCGCGACGCCGGCCGCCGCTCCCAGCAAAGTCCCCGATCTCTCGGCCGTCGGACTCGAGCACGATCAGGCGTGGATGACGAAGTTCCTCATGAAAACCGAGACCCTCCACGACAAGAAGCACATGAAGACGTGGAAGGGGACCGAGGCCGACCTCGCCACGCTCACCGCCTGGCTCGCGGAACAGAAGAATGCGGAGGCCGCGGGCTTGAAGACGGACAAGGCGGCCAAGGAAGCGGACGCCGCCGCGCAGAAGGCGGATGAAGCCGCGAAGACCGCCGGCGAAGCCAAGCAGGAGGCGAAGGACGCCAAGCAGACCGCGGACAAGGCGGCGGATCAGGCCAAAGACGCGCAGAAGGATGCGGAGAAGGCGAAGGACCAGAGCAAGTAAACTAGCGCAGAGGAAGATCGGACGGCCGGTTCCCGAACGGGGGCCGGCCGTTTTCACGCCCGGCATCGCGGCCGGCCCGAATTGACACTCAATGGAGTGTGGTGCAGGATGCGGCTGGGCGAACGGATCCGTGGAATCCTGCAACGCGCATCTCCCGCGGGGCTGGTCCGGCGAGACCACATCCAGACGAACGCTCAATCCTCCGGATCCGCGACCGATACATGGATGTATCGCTCGGGAGTGTGGCGCCCCACTCCCGACGGAGCCCGCGCGAACGCGGGCCCAACCGATGCGAGGGCCTCGCGCGCCTCGAAGGAGGATCCCCCATGAACCGAGCGTTCAGGACCGCGGTCGTACTCGTGATGGCGGCCGGCCTGGCCGGTTGCGTCTCGAGCGGAAAGCTCAAGAAGTCGCAGGCCGAGTCGGATCTTCTCAGGAACGAGAAGACCGCGCTTCAGACGCAGGTCGACTCGCTGTCGAAGACCAACTCGGGGCTCAGGTCCGACATCGACAGGCTCAACGCGGACGCGGCCGCGCTCAGCGCGCAGACCGCGACGCTCACCGCGCAGCGCGATTCCCTCGCGAAGACGCACGAGGCGGCCGTGAGCCAGTACGACCAGGTCGTCAGCAAGCTCTCCGCCGAGGTGGAGAAGGGCAATCTCCAGGTTCGTCAGTACAAGGACATGCTCACGGTGGACGTGGCGGAGCAGATCTTCTTCGACACCGGCAGCTACACGCTGAAGAAAACCGGCCAGGAGGTCTTGAAGAAGGTGGGCGACGCGATGTCGACCTATCCCGACAAGGCGATCCGCGTGGTGGGTCACACGGACAACGTGCCGTACAAGGGCAAGTGGTCCAACTGGGAGCTCTCGGTGATGCGTGCGACGACCGTGGTGCGTTTCCTCCAGGACCACAGCAAGATCGATCCACAGCGTCTCGCGGCGGGGGGGCGCAGCCAGTACGAGCCGGTCGCGTCGAACGACACGCCGGAAGGGCGGCAGAAGAACCGCCGGATCGAGATCACGCTCCTCGACAAGAGTGCCTTCGAAACGTCGGCGCCGCAGCAGGCGACGACGCCGCCGCCGACCGAGGAGACCCCGACTGGGGGGAGCCACTAGAATCGATCGTCGACGCTCCATGGTGAACGCTTCGCGAGCCCGCCGTGCGGCGGCGGCCATCGTCCTCGTGGGACTGATGGCGCCGCCCATGGCGGGTTCTTGCTTTGGGGTCACGCTGACGCGCTACCCCTCCGTGTGGCTCCGCACCAAGGACTCCGTCACGATCGCCTGGCAGACCGACGCTCCGTGCACGGGGACGGTGCTCTTCGGCCCCACGCCGGCGCTCGGCGACTCGCGGTCTCACGCGGGAGCGGTCGCCGACCATTCGGTCCTCCTCGACGGACTCGATCCGGGTTCGACGTACTACTACCGCGTGGTCGCGGGCGCGGACACCCTGTGTCCCACGGAGGCGGTTTCAACCGCCCCCGAGGGCGCGGCTCCGTTCCGCTTCCTCGCCTTCGGCGATATCGGCGCCGCGACTCCGGAGCAGTTCGAAGTGGCCTCGCGCATCGACTCGCTCGGCGCCGACTTGGCGATCCTGACGGGCGACATCATCTATGAAGCTGGGGAGGCGGCGAACTTCACGCCTCAATACTTTGACGTGTATCGACCGACGATCGCGCGGATCCCGTTCTATCCATCCCTAGGAAACCACGATCTGCTCACGTCCAATGGCCTTCCGTACCTGCAGGCGTTCGATCTCCCCGTCAACAGCGCGACCGGGACGGAGCGCTACTACTCGTTCGATTTTGCGAACGCGCACTTCGTCGCGCTCGAAATCACGGTGGAGAATGTGGCGCCGGATCCGACGATGCTGGAATGGCTGGACCAAGATCTCGCCGCCACCACTCAGACCTGGAAGTTCGTCTACTTCCACGTGCCCACGCTCTCCAACGCCGGCGGACACGGGGGCGATCCGGTGATTCAGGCGGCGCTCGATCCGATCCTCGAGGCGCGCGGCGTGGATCTCGTATTCCAGGGGCACAACCATTTCTATACCCGCACGTATCCCACGATTGGAACCACACCCGTGTCCCAGTCGCAGGAGCCGAATTACCTGAACCCTGCCGCCCCCATCTACGTCGTCACGGGCGGAGGCGGCCGGTCCTTGTACCCGCTCGGGCCAGCCGCCCCCTTCGAAGCGTTCTCCAAGAGCACGTTCCACGTGACCTCGGTGGACGTCGACGGGAACACGCTCTCGCTCCGGGCCATCGAACGGGACGGGGCGGTGATGGACTCGATCACGCTTGCCAAGGATGCGCCCGTCGACGTGGCGCTGCTCGACTACGTCGCTCAGTCCGATCCCGACGGCGTCCGCCTCGCCTGGCGCGTGCCTTCCTCGTCTTCGGACGTGGCCGGGTTCCACGTGTACCGGGGCCGAGGGTTGAGCGAGGTGAACGAGCGACTGACCGCGGTCCCCATCGAGGGCGACGCCGGGACGTACGCCTATCTGGACCGTAGCGCCGAGATGGGGCGGAGCTACTACTACGCGCTGGGCGCGGTGGACCTGCGGGGTCGCGAGCAGCGCCTCGGCCTCGTCCAGGGAACGCGCGGGGCGCCCAGCCGGTTCGCCATCAGCGGCGCCGTTCCCAATCCTTCCGCCGGCGGAAGCGAGATCCGGTTCAATCTGGACCGGGCATCACGCACCGAAGTGTCGATCCACGATGCGCTGGGTCGCGAGATCCGCCGCTTCTCGGCCGCCCGTCTGGAGAGCGGTCCCCACGCGCTCGCGTGGGACGGCAAGGACAGCCGCGGTCGCGACGCGGGAGCCGGCGTCTACTTCGTCCGGATCCGGTCCGAGGAGCGTGAAGCCATGGCGAAGCTCGTGCGGGTCCGCTAGGGGGTCTTCGGCCAGCCCCAGCCGAGCAGGACGCCGAACGTCAGTCCGCCCGCCGGCACGCTCGCGCCCTCGAACGGGATGCTGCCGATGGTCGTCGTGAACGCGTTGAAATCCACGTCCGCCGAGCTGTACCGCACCGCACCGCCCAGATTGAACGTTGTGCCGATGCGATAGAACGCGCCGCCGCCGCCCCAGAAGCCGAGCCCCTTGTCGTCGTCGCTCGCCGACGTGCCGCTCTGGTGGAACGTGACGTCGATCTTCGCCATCATCGCGCCGGCGTTCAGGTAGGGATAGAACTTCTTCCGCTGCCAGGTCTTGTTGACGCCGAAGCCGAACTCGTAGGTCGTGGCGTCAGCCGTCCCGTCGATCGTGCCTCCGGAGCCGTCGTCGAACGAGACGTCCTTCGATTTCGACGCGCGCGAGAGATAGGCATCGAGGCTCACCGGCCAGGTCGCCGGTCCGAACACTCCTTCCGCGCCGAACGCGGTCTGCTTGTCGATCGGATCCCAGTGGTCGGAGTCGAAGAGCTTCTGCCCGAGCATGAAGTTGACATACCCGGGTCCGGCGGAAGCGAGCGCCGGCACTGCGAGGAAGGCGAGGGCGGCGAGCGTCGGGACGGTCCAACGGATCGTTCGGTCGGTGCGAGCCATGACTCCTCCACGTGGACGTACGGCCGAAAAGCGCCTCGGAAAGGTAGGACCCGGCCGCGGGTGGAGCAAGCACGAATCTCGGCATGGTAAGCTCTGGTCCCGGTGCGACCAACCATCACGAGATCCACGCCCCGGCCGAAGAATCGGCCTGGGGCCCCTGCCGCCCCCGCTCCCGCGCCCCCTCCGGCGATTCCCGACGTCGTGGCGTGGGCCGGGATCGCGCTCGCGCTGATCGTCCTGGTCCTCCACGTGCGCACGTACTTCTTCCTCACCGACGACTCGTTCATCTCGTTCCGCTACGCCCGCAATCTGGTGCACGGCCAGGGCCTCGTCTTCAATCCGGGCGGAGAGCGTGTCGAGGGGTACACGAATCTCCTCTGGGTGCTCCTGCTCGCGGGATTCGGCGTGTTCGGACTTCCCATGGAGGCCATGGCGTCCGTTCTGAGCATCGCCGCGACGCTGGCGCTCTTCGCCATCGTCGTCCGATTCGCTTGGACCCGGCTGCCGGACGGGCAGAAGTGGATCGCGGTGATCCCGGCGCTCCTCCTGGCGGCCACGCGGAGCTTCGCGGTCTGGGCCACGAGCGGGCTCGAGACGCGGCTCTTCGACTTCCTGCTCGTGGCGGGGGTCCTCCGCCTGGTGCACGAGGCCGAGCACGTCCATGCCGACGGCTCACCGCCTCGCCCCCTCGCCCCCTGGATCTTCGGCCTCGCGGCGCTCACGCGTCCGGACGGCCTGCTCGTGGGGGGATGCGCCTTCCTCACCGCGTTCGTGTATCAATGGCGCCGCTCCGGCCGCGCGCCGTGGCGGACGGCGCTCGCGTGGTGGCCGATGGCGCTGCTCGTGGGCGGACACTTCGCATTCCGGCGCGCGTACTACGGAGACTGGCTGCCGAACACGTTCTACGCCAAGGTGGGCGCGAAGCACTCGCTGGATGCGGGACTCCGCTATCTCGCGCTCTTCGCCCTCGAATACGGCGTGGTCCTCTGGATTCCTGGCATCGCGGCCGGTGTCGCGGCCCGCGCGCGGACGAAGAGTGCGTTCCTCCCGGCGCTCTTCCTCGCGACGATCCTCCCGCACGTCCTCTACGTGGCGACGATCGGAGGAGATCATTTCGAATTCCGTCCGCTCGACTTCTACTGGCCCCTCGTGTTCCTCCTCATCGCGGAGGGGGTGCGGTCCTGGGCCACGACTCCGACGCGAACCGCGCTCGCCGTGGGCTACGCCGCGCTCGTCCTCTTCGGCGTCGTGTGGTTTCCGCTCCGGTCGCACCTGCAATACCCCAAGGAGTACTGGCCGGGATTTCCAGGGACCTATCCGGGCCTCCTCGACGAGGCGGATCGATTCCTCGCGCCGGAGACCGACCCCGTCTCCCGCTTCCCGGTGCTACGGAGCGTCGCCGGCGCGTATCGCGATCTCATGCGCGAGCAGACGATGCATTTTGGCGCCGTGCGCCAGGAAGAACACCGCATGTTCCGGGAGAGCGCCGAGGCAGCCGCGAAACGTTTGAACGACGTCTTCGCGCGCGGGGCGCTGCCGCGGGACGTCTACGTGGCCATCGACTGCGTCGGCGTGGTGCCGTATCGCACGGACTTGCGCACGCTGGACCGCCTGGGCCTGACCGACGCTCGCGTGGCGCACAGCGCGTTCCTGCGCGACGTCGTGGCGCACGGGAAGTACGCGACCATGGACTACGCGAGGGAGCGGGGCGTGGACGTGTGGTCGGCGGATCCGGTCTCGCCCGTCCTGCCGGTGGGGCACAGCCGGCTCGAGCGGGGGATTCGAAAGGCGCTCGGCGAAGGGGGCGACTATTACGCCGCGGACCTGGGCTCGGGACAGTTCCTGGACGCGCTCTTCCCGATGGGAATCGACAGGGCGCGCGCCCGCTTTCCGAATCTGACGATCCGTCCCCTTCAAGACAGCACGATCGTCGCGAGCTACGTGGCGCAGCTCCTGCCCGGCTTCGTAGCCGACCTGGCGCAGCGGCACGTCCATCCCCGCCGCATCCAGCGGGTCGGGGAGATCTGCATTCTCTCGAACGATCTCCGGTCCGCGGCGACCATCTACGACGCGGCGACGCGCGCGTACCCGGACCAGTGGCAATTTCCGTGGATGCTCGCCATCTGCCGCAAGATCCAAGGCGACGACGCCGGAGCCGCGGAGCCGCTCCGCCGCGCCGGAGAGATCCTGGCGCAAAGCGGCGATCAGGCCGCGCCCGCCCGGCTGGGAGCGCTCTTCGCCCAGCTCAAGCCAGGCATGTCGCTCCACGGACTCGCGGGCCCAAGCGACGAGCGGGAATGAAGAAGCGCTCCCCGCGAGATCCGCGAGGAGCGCTGTGAAGCTGCGAAGCGGTGTTGGTTAGCGCGCGACGACCGTGATCGGCTGATCCGAGCGCAGCGACACCTTGCTGCCCGCCGGGATGTCGAGCTCGTGCCCCTTCTGCGCCATCACGACGCCCGTGCCGACGACCGCGCCCGCGAGGCCGCCGATCATCGCGTCCTTCGTATCGTGGCCGGCGACCTTGCCCAGAATGGCGCCCGCCGCCGCGCTGCCGGCGATCACCAGCGCGTCGCGCTTGGTGGTGCTGCCCGCCTTGAGCGACTCGACGTTCGTGACCGTCGCGGCCAGCGTCTTCTCGCCGAACACCGTCTCGACCGACGTGAACGCGAGCTTCACCGACGCGCGATCCTCTTCCGCCCGCGACTTGCTCGCGCGCGTGAGCTCCGCGATCTCGCCGTGGATCACGGCGCCCGCCGGAGCGATCGTCGACCCGTCATCGCCCTTCAAAGGGGTGACGAGCTTGGCCTCGATCTTGTCTCCCACATTGCTCTGACCGGTGTTGACGGCCGTCGCGAGCTCGACGTCGAACGTCGAACCGGCCGGCAGCGACACCGTGCGGCTCTCCGACGCCGGCACGGCCGTCGTCGACTTGGTGGTGCTCTTGGTGGACGCCGACTTCCTCGGCGCCGGCTTCACGACCACAGGCTCGAGTCTGGCGACCGGCTGCTCGGGCGTGGCCTGGGTTTCGGTGACGGGAGCGGACTCCGGCGTCGGAGTCTGGCTCATGGCCGTGGTTTGATCTTCCGGCGGCATCGTCGACGACACGTCCGACGAAGCCTTCTGGCAGGCCGACAGGGCCAGCGTGAGTGTGAGCGCGGCTACGGTGTTGAGACCCCAGCGACAAGAATTCATGAAACCTCCCCCATGAGTGAATCGCCGCGGTCGACCCGCTGCGAGAGCGACCCAGGAGTTATCGGCAGGTCGGGGCAGGTCCTGAACCCATTTAACCGCCAAGCGCGCATGTGGATGGGACTTCGATGAGGTATCGTGCCGCCATGGCCGTCCCGTTCGTGCTCGCGCTCGTCCAGATCGCCCTCCACCTCACGCTGGGGTTGGGCTACGGAATCTTCCGGGACGAGCTCTATTACTGGGACTGCTCGAATCACCTCGCCTGGGGCTACGTCGATCACCCGCCGGTCTCGATCGCGGTCCTGGCGGCGTGGAAAGCGGTCTTCGGGGATTCGATGCTCTCGATGCGGATCCTGCCGGCCCTCGCGGGTGGGGCGCTCATCTGGATGACCGCGCGTCTCGCGGCGCGCCTCGGGGGCGGGAGCTTCGCGCGAGCCCTCGCGGCCGTCATCGCGTTCGCGACGCCCTCCTATCTCGGGATCACCGGCTACTACTCCATGAACTCGTTCGAGCTCCTCTTCTGGGCCGCGCTCGCGTTCGTCGTCCTGGACGTCCTGGAGCACGGCCGGCGGCGCGATTGGGTCCTGCTCGGCCTCTGCGTCGGAGTCGGCACACTCAACAAGATCAGCGTGCTCCTCGCTGCCGCCGCGGCCGGGGTGGTGATCCTCGCTGCCACGCGTCTTCGGGTGCTGCGAGGCCCGGGGCCCTACCTGGCGGTGGCGATCGCGGCGCTGATCGTGGCGCCGCACGTCGTCTGGCAGGTCCAGAACGATTGGCCGACACGCGAGTTCATGGAGAACGCGCAGCGTTTCAAGATGACGGCCCAGGGACCGCTCGGATTCCTGAAGGGCCTGCTGTTGGAGATGGGGCCCTTGATGGCGCCGTGGCTCGTGGCCGGCCTCGTGGGCCTCTTCGCCGCTCCAGTGCTTCGTCGCGGGCGGCCGCTCGCATGGATGACCCTTCTCTCGCTGGCCGTGCTCGCGTTCAGCCGCAGCAAGCCCTATTACGCGGTCGCGGCGTTTCCGCCGGTGATCGCCGGCCTCTCGGTGCTCATCGAGAACGCGACCGAGCGACGGCTTCGATGGGCGCGCGCGCTGCCCGTCGCGGCCGCCCTCGGCGACCTCGCGCTCGCAGCTCCGTTCGCGATTCCGATGCTGCCCGTGCCCTCGTTCATCGCCTACGAGCGGGCGCTGGGCATGCGTCCGCCCTCGGAGGAGCGTCGGGACAGGGGCGAGCTGCCGCAGTTCCTCGCCGACCGGTTCGGGTGGCCCGAGCTGGCGGCGCAGGTGGCCTCGGCCGTTCGCTCGCTACCGTCGGAAGAGCGCGCTCGATGCCTCATCGTGGCCGACAACTACGGCGAGGCCGCGGCGATCAACTACTACGGCCGGCGCTACGGTCTCCCTCGCGCGGTGAGCCAGCACAACAACTACTACCTCTGGGGCTACGGCGCGCGCACTCCCATGGCGTACGTCATCGTCGGGGACAGTCGGGAAAGCCTCGAGCGCGCGTTCATCGAGGTGCGCGAGGTCGCCCGCACCAGCGCACCCCATGCGATGCCGGACGAGACGGGAGTGCCGATCTGGATTTGCCGCCGCCTCGAGATCCCTCTGGATGAAGCGTGGCGGCGGGGAAAGCACTACATCTGACCTGAGCGCCTCAGTACCGGAAGGGATCGACGGCGGGAGCGAAGGCGTTCTGCTCCTTGGCGTCAGCCTCCTCACGATCCGTCCGCGCTCGAAGCGTGTCGCCGAGCGCCTCTCTCGCGTCGGCGCGCGCGCGGAGCGGATAGACGAGCTCCGGCCGGATTCGGAGCGCCTCATCGTAGGCATCGACCGCCTCGCGCAGACGCGCCAGGCCGGCGAGCGCCACGCCGCGGGCGTAGTGGGTCTCGCCCTGCTGGGGCGCCATCGTGCGCAGACGATCCGCGTCCTCGAGCGCCTCCTCGTAGCGACCCAGGGCCGATCGAGCGAGGGACCTTCCGCGATAGAACTGCGCGTTCTTGGGCTGCTCCGCGATGGCTCGGTCGAAGTCGGGAAGCGACGCCTCGTACTCACCCCGCTGGCACGCGACGAGGCCGCGCAGGAATCGAAGGTAGGGCCGATCCGCGAGCTGGATGGCGGTATCGAGGTCGGCCGCCGCGCGCGCGAACTCGCGCACGTCGATCGAGTAGATCGCGTGGGTCTCGCGGTAGGTCGCGCGCCGCGGCTCGAGCGCGATGGCGCTCTCGACGAGTGCGAGCTGCTGTCTTCGCGACAGGCCCGTCTCCTCGCCGCGAAGCGCGGCGTAGTAATCACGCTCCGCTGGATCCAGGGAGCACGACGAGACGGGGAGAAGAAGCATCAGCCACACCCAAAGCCGGGGACGCATGGTCAGCCGATGGGGAACGAGGCCCTGAGCTCGGAGAGGCGATGGATGATCCGATCGGGAACCGGGTCGAAGCCCGGTGGAAGACCCCGGGCGTGTCGGTCCACCCACACGCACGTCAGCCCGAGCTGCTTCGGAACCGCGACCTCCCACTCGAGATTGTCGCCCACCATCCAGGTATCGGCGGGCTCGACACCGAGCGAGTCCAGGGCGTGGCGGTAGACGCGGGGGTTGGGCTTGCCGAAGCCCAGCTCCCCCTCGATGAGAACGAGATCGAAGAGATCCGCGAGCTGGAACCGCTCGATCTTCTCTCGCTGATCGAGGGCGCTCCCGTTCGTGATCAGCGCGAGCCGGAGCGGCAGCGAACGCAGCCAGCGCACCGTCTCCACCGCTCCATCGAACGGGCGGATCTTTTGACGCCGCAGCTCGCTGTACGTGGAGGCGATGCCGGCCGCGACGTCGGGAGCGCACACGCCGAGCTCGGCGAGCGCTCTCTCGACGACTTCGCGTCGCGCTTCGTCGAGCCTGAGCCGGCCCTCGCGGTGGCGATCGGGATGGCTCCAGTACCAGGCGCGAACGCGCTGGATGGCGTCGTTCACGCGCGACGGCTCGAGCTCGCCGTGCCGGTGCGCCGCGCATGCCTCGACCCAGCAGAGATGGGAGTCTCCGCTGTCGTCGAGGATCGTGTCGTCGAGGTCGAGAAACACCGCGCGGGGGAACGTCATCCGCTCAGGGTAGCCGATCTCGCGCGCCGTCGGGGCTAGTGCGCGGCGGGCTCCGCGGCCGCGGCGTCCCCCGGCGCGCGCTCGAGCACCACGGGGAAGTCGATCCCCTTGTATCGGATGAGCCCCACCCAACGATCTCCGGCGAGGCGTGCGCGGAAGGTGGTCTCGCTTCCCTTCGCGCCCCAGTGCGTCGTGAGATTGCCGGCGCTCACCTGGGTGGCGCCGAGCGGCGCGTCGTGCAGATCGGCGTCGGCCATGTCCACGCGACCGCTCCACGTCGAGCCGCTCCGCGCCAGGACGAGGTCGAGGTCCGAGCGCTGGAACTGGATCGCCATGGCGCCCTTCCAGTGGCCCGACGGATCGCCGCGCCCCACGCCCGCGGTGGCGGCTTCGAGCGCGGGATCGCGGTTCGCGCGCCAATCGGCGAAGCTCTCCGTGACCGGGACGTGAGGCACGATCGCATCCCTCGTGTCTTGCGGGCTCGTGAGCTGCCAGTAGAGGCTCGACACGCGAACCGTGAGCCCCGTGTTGGGGAGCACGATCCGCTTGGCATCGCCCCAGGAATTGGGGTGTCCGCCGGTCGGCTCGCCCACGAGGATCGTCGGCGTTCGCATCTCGAGATCCGCCGCGAGCATCACCGCGGCGGAGAAGGTGCCGCGGTCCACGATCGCCCAGAGTCCGCCGGGGCGATCGAGACGCTCCGCCCGGATGAGATGCTGGAGCAGCGGCTTGTTGAGGAAGCCATTCCCGCCGACGTTGCCGCGCATGTCGAGGATCAGGCGATCGGCGTGGGTCCGATCGACCGCGGCGAAGAGCGAGTCGGCGAACTGCGCCACGCTCTCGTCCTTGTCGTCCATCACCGCGCGATAGCGTGCGTAGACCGTCTTCGTTCCGGGTAGCACGCGGAACCAGTGGCTCCGCTCCGGATATCGATCGCGAAGCGGCGGTTCGCCGGAGCGCGCTTCGATCCAGGTCAGGGTCGCTCCCTTCGGCGCCGGCTCGAGCACCGCTTCCACCCGCCGTCCCTCGCGCTCCACCACGATGGGCAGGCGCTCCATGTCGGATGCGACGCCGCGCGCTTCGAGAATCTCCGGGCAGACCATCGAGATGGGAAGGAGCCCACGCACCTGGCTGCCGTTGTCGCGCGACACCGTCGGCTCGACCAGCGCCATGGCTTCGGCCGCGGAGCGGCTGCCGATCCGGACGAGGCGCGCGCCGAGCAGGTCGCGATGGAGGGAATCGGCTCGCGTCACGCACAGGGAGTCGCCGAAGAGGCCGAGACGGATCGGATACTGCCGGAACGCGAGACCATCGACGTTGGACGGCGCCGTGGGGGCGTGTCCTGTGAAGAACCCGGCCCCGCTGTCCCAGGGAAGCGTGAGGCGGGTGTGACCGTCGCCGACGAGAGCGACGATCCGCGCCAGCTCCACCACCGCCTGATGCTGGGCCAGGGTCGGGAGGCGCGCGCTCAGCGAGTCGAGGGCGGCGCGATACCGCTCGCGCGAGACCGCGTGGTAGAAGCTTGGGTGCCTGGGCGGCACGCTGTCGGCCATGAAGGCGAGGTCGGAGCGCCACTTGGCGACCCACGACGGGTCCATTGGCGCGGCCTCTACGGGTGCGGCGGAAAGGGCGGCCGCCAGCGCGAGCGCCACAGCCAGGACGGCCCGGAATCGATGGATCATCAGTCGGTTGCCTCCTTTGGGAGTTGCTGCGAACGCCGGGTTGGATGGGCTCCGGTCCGGAAGGGTTGGACCGGCCCGTTCCTACGGAGGGGTTCGCGATCGGACTTCAGCACGCCCATGCGCCTGCCGATGATCCGTCTCGAAGGAGGCTCCATGGCCTACGTCGACACGAATCTTCTGCCGGGTGAAACGGTCGTCCACCGGGGACGGCTGCACTGGATCGTCATGGCTCCCGAGGTCCTCGTGGGGTGCGCCCTCGATATCCTCGCGGGCCTGTTCCTGATCATGGCGTTCGTGTGGCACGGACCGAAGGGGATCTTCACGGTTCCGCTGGCGATCGTGGCCGCCGTGCTCGCGGTCGGGGGATCGGCCTGGGTGGCGCTGGGCGCCCTCAAGCGGAACGCCACCGAGATCGCGGTGACGACTCGGCGCGTGCTGGTGAAGAAGGGCCTCCTGACCCGGAGCACCACCGAGCTCCTGCTCTCGAAGGTGGAGAGCGTGTCGGTAGAAGAGAGCCCTCTGGGCCAGACCCTCGGCTTCGGCAAGGTTACGATCCACGGGACCGGCGGCACGCCGGAGATCTTCGACCCGATCGCCCATCCCAACGAGCTCCGCCGGGAAGTCCAGAGTCAGATCGACGCCAATTCGAGCCAGGGCTTCGAGCGCATCGCCTGATTTGATTTCTTCCGCCGACTGAGCGATACCTTCCGGGTGACCGGAAGCCCCCGACCCTCATCCATCCTGATCACTCTGGCGCTCATGGCCGCCAGTTCGTGCTCGTCGTGGTCCTCGCGCGACGATGCTGCGAATGCGACCTACGTCGGCGGCGCGGCCTGCGCGTCCTGCCATGCCGAGGAAGCGCGGCTCTGGCGCGGCTCCCATCACGATCTGGCCATGCGCCCCGCCGATTCGAGCACCGTGCTCGGCGACTTCCGCGACGCGACCTTCCGCTACGGCGACGTGACCACGACGTTCTTCCGCCGCGGGGCGGCCTACATGATCCGCACCGACGGTCCGGCCGGCCGGCTGATCGATCTTCCGGTGCGCTACACGTTCGGCGTCTATCCGCTTCAGCAATACCTGCTCGAGCTCGAGGGAAAGCGGCTCCAGGCGTTCTCGATCGCCTGGGACGCGCGTCCCGAGTCGGAGGGCGGGCAGCGCTGGTTCCACCTCTATCCCAAGGAACATATCGCGCACGGGGACGAGCTTCACTGGACTGGTCCGCAGCAGAACTGGAACTTCATGTGCGCGGACTGCCACTCCACGAATCTGAAGCGGAACTATGACGCCCGGCTGCGCACGTACCGCACCACCTGGTCCGAAATCGATGTCTCGTGCGAGGCGTGCCACGGGCCGGGATCGGCGCATGTCGCGTGGGGGCACGGGGCGAAGGGTCGAACGCCGCGTGCCGGCGAATCGATGGGGCTCGCGGTCTCCTTCCGCGAGCGCGCGGCTCGAGCGTGGGCCATCGACCCCGCGACCGGAAGCGCTCGACCGCACGGAGGACCGCTCCAGGCCGAGATCCAGACGTGCGCGCCGTGCCACATGAGGCGCACGGTCGTGGCGTCCGACTACCGCCCCGGGCGGAATCTCTACGACCACTACCTTCCCGCGACTCTCGACACGTCGCTCTACTTCCCGGACGGCCAGCAGCGGGAGGAGGTCTACGAATGGGGCTCGTTCCTCCAGAGCCGGATGTACCACGCGGGGGTCACGTGCAGCGATTGCCATGATCCCCACAGCGGCCGGCTTCGCGCGGAGGGGAATGCGCTCTGCGCGCAGTGCCACGCGAGAGCGCGCTTCGATTCACGCGAGCACCACGGCCACGATCCCGCGGGGGCCGGAGGACGCTGCATGGCGTGCCACATGCCCGAGCGCTCGTACATGGTGATCCACCGGCGCGGCGACCACAGCCTGCGCATCCCGCGGCCCGATCTCACGCTCACGCTCGGCGTCCCGAACGCGTGTCAGAGCTGCCACGGAGACCGCGATGCGCGCTGGGCGGCTACGGCGATCCGGCGCTGGCATCCAGAGCCCAAGCCCGGTTACCAACGTCTTGCGTCGGCGCTCGGCGGACGCATCCACGAAGCCGAGCGGGACCACAGGCTGGCGCAGGTCCTGGGCGACTCGACGCAGCCCGAGATCGCGCGCGCGGCCGCGGTCGGCGCGATCGCGGACCGGGGAGGGCCAGAGGGGGTCGCCGCGGCGCGGGCCGCGCTCCGGGATCCGAGCGCCTGGGTCCGCGCCGGAGCGATCACGGTGCTCGCGCGGCTTCCGCTCGAGGACCAGATGCGGCTCCTCCCGTCCTACCTCGACGATCCGGTGCGGATCGTGCGCATCGAAGCGGCGCGGGTGCTCGCATCCGCTCCCGCGGGGGACTTCAGCGACGCGGACCGGCGCTCGTTCGAGAAGGCGGCTGCGGAGTACATCGCATCGCAAGAGCTCCACGCCGACCGTCCGGAGCACTGCACCAACCTCGGAACCTTCTTCGCGCAGCTCGGTCGATACGCGGAAGCCGAGGACCAGTTCCAGGCGGCTATCCGGCTGCTGCCCACCTATGTCCCTGCCTGGGCGAACTACGCGGACATGCGCCGCATGCAGGGGCGCGATCCGGAAGCCGAGCTCGTGCTGCGCGAGGGGCTGCGCCACGCGCCGGCGGCTTCGCTCCACCACGCGCTCGGCCTCACCCTGGTGCGGCTCCATCGAGCGCCGGATGCGGTTCAGGAGCTCGCCCTGGCCGCACGGCTCGAGCCGGCCAATCCCGGCTTCGCGTACGTGTACGCGATCGCGCTCCATTCGTCGGGCGAAACCAAGGAAGCGCTCGACGAGATCGACCGAGCCCTGCGCCGGACGCCCGAGTCCCTCGACCTTCTCGCCGCTGGAGCGACGATCGCGCGGGATTCCGGCGATCGCGTCCGCGCGCTCCGTTACGCGGAGCGTCTGGCGGCGGCGGACCCATCCGATCCCGCGTCGCGCCAGCTTCTCGATGAGCTGCGTGGTTCCGGAGGCGCTCCCTAGGCCCGACAATCCGCCTTGCTTCGTGTCCCACCGCGGGGGACACTGCCGTCTCACGCCCGGGGGCGCATCGCTCCCCTTCACCTCAACGACAATCAGAGGAGGTTGGCTTGCGGCGTCGGCCGTCGTCTTCGTGGGTATCGACCAGGAACGTCATCGCGGCGTGCACCATTCTCATGACAGCCGGCTGCGCGCAGATCTCGAGGACCCCTCAGACCGGGACCATGGATCGCCGCGTGCTCCCGATCCAGGAGCCCGAGCCTCCCACGATCCACGAGACCGACGCGAGGAAGGCGAAAGCTCCGGCGCGCGTCGAGGTGAAGGCTCCGGCCGGCGCGCCCAACGTCGTGGTCGTCCTGATCGACGACATCGGCTTCGGTCAGGCCTCCGCGTTCGGCGGGCCCGTCCACATGCCGACGCTCGAGCGGATCGCGTCCACCGGGCTCCGGTACAATCGATTCCACACGACGTCGCTCTGCTCGCCCACCCGCACCGCGCTCCTCACGGGACGGAATCACCACGTCAACAACGCCGGGGCCATCATGGAGCTGGCGACCGGGTTTCCGGGCAACACCGGCGTCCGGCCGGCCAGCGTGACGCCTCTGGCGGAGATCCTGCGCTTGAACGGCTACTCGACGGCCGCGTTCGGCAAGTACCACGAGACGCCGCCGTGGGAAGTGTCGGTCTCCGGTCCCTACGATCGGTGGCCGACGCACTCCGGGTTCGACAAGTTCTACGGATTCATCGGCGGCGAGACCAACCAGTGGGCGCCCTCCATCTATGACGGCCAGACGCGCGTGGAGCCACCGAACGATCCGAACTATCACTTCACCGTCGACATGACCAACAAGGCGATCGCGTGGGCCCAGTTCCAGCATGCGCTCACGCCCGACAAACCCTTCTTCATGTACTTCGCGACCGGGGCGACCCACGCGCCGCACCACGTCCCGAAGGAGTGGATCGCCAAGTACAAGGGTCAGTTCGATCAGGGCTGGGACAAGCTGCGCGAGGAGACGTTCAAGCGGCAGCTCGACATGGGCGTCATCCCGCCGGGAACGAAGCTGACACCGCGGCCGGCCGAGATCCCGGCCTGGGATTCGCTCTCGGTGGACGAGAAGAAGCTCTGCGCGCGCCAGATGGAAACCTTCGCCGGCTTCGCGGAGCAGACCGACCACGAGATCGGCCGGCTGGTCGACGCCCTGGAGGAGACGGGCGAGCTCGACAACACGCTCTTCCTCTACATCGTGGGGGACAACGGAGCGAGCGCGGAAGGCGGCCCGGTCGGGTCCTACAACGAGATGCTCGCCTTGAACGGCATCGTGAGCGATGCGTCCTCCCAGCTCAAGCATCTCGATGAGTGGGGCGGACCCATGACCTTCCCGCACTACGCCGTGGGCTGGGCACATGCCGGAGACACGCCCTTCCAGTGGACGAAGCAGGTCGCATCGCACTTCGGCGGCACGAGGAATCCTCTCGTCATCCGGTGGCCTGCCCGAATCAAGAACGCGCACGGCGAGATCCTGAGTCAATTCAGCCACGTCGTCGACATCGCCCCCACGGTGCTGGAGGCCGCCGGGCTGCCGGAGCCGATCATGGTGAACGGCGCGAAGCAGCGCCCCATGGACGGCGTCTCGCTCGTGTACACGTTCGACGATCACAAGGCCAAGGAGCGCCACACGACCCAGTACTTCGAGATGTTCGGCAACCGCGCGATCTATCACGACGGCTGGGTCGCGGCCACGAGGCACTCGATCCCGTGGATCGTGGCCAAGCTGCCTCCGTTCGATCAGGACAAGTGGGAGCTCTACAACGTCGAACAGGATTTCAGCGAAGCCAACGATCTCGCCGCGCAGAATCCGCAGAAGCTGAAGGAGCTTCGGGCCGTGTTCGACCAGGAGGCGGTGAAGAATCACGTCTACCCGCTCGACGACCGGCGCGTGGAACGATTCAACCCCGAGATGGCGGGCCGGCCGGATCTCATCGGAAACCGGACGTCCCTGACGCTCCATGAGGGCATGACCGGCATCGCGGAGAATGCGTTCATCAACGTGAAGGGGCAGTCGCACTCGATTACGGCGGACCTCGACATCCCCGCCGGGGGTGCGAACGGCGTCATCATCGCTCAGGCGGGTCGGTTCGGCGGGTGGGCGCTCTACATGAAGGGTGGCCGCGTGTACGAGGTCTACAACTACGGCGGCATCGATCGATACACGGTATCGAGCCCCGCGCCCCTCGCTCCCGGACGCCACACCGTGCGCTATGACTTTATCTATGATGGCGGACAGCCGGGGTCGGGCGGCCTGAGTCGCCTCAGTGTGGATGGCGCCAAGGTGGGCGAGACGCGCGTCGAGCACACGATGCCGTTCGCATACTCGGGCGACGAAGGCGTGGACGTGGGCCGGGACGACGAGACGCCCGTGACCGAGGACTACAAGCAGGGGAACAACCGGTTCACTGGCAAGATCATCAAGATCGTGGTGGAGAAGGGAGCCCCGGCCTCGTGATCCAGGTCGGACACGCGATGGCCGCGTTTCGGGAGGGTCGATGAGCGATCTCTTGCAGCGATTTTGGGACGAGCTGATCGGCAGGGCCGACGGGCCGCTCACGCTCCGGCTCATCCTCCAGCCGGTGATGGCTGCCATCTTCGCGATTCGATCCGGCATCCGGGACGGCCGTGAGGGACGCCCGCCGTATCTCGCAACGCTCTTGAAGGACCCTGAGCACCGCGGCAGGCTCGTCCGCGAGGGCTGGAAGGACGTGGGAAAGATTTTCGCGATCGCGATGGCACTGGACGTTGTGTATCAGGTCATCGCGATCCACAAGATCCGCCCCCTTCAGATCCTGATCGTCCCCGTGTTCCTGGCCCTCATCCCCTACGTCATCCTGCGTGGCCCCGTCTCGAGACTCGCCGCGCGGAAAGGAGCAGCGCGCCCATGAAGTCGAAACGAATCGCCGCGATTCTGCTTGGAATCGCCCTTCTCGGCGCGGCCCACCCGACCGCCACCGCTCCCACGCCGTCATCCGTCTTGACCGAGCTCAAGGCCGGAAACGAGCGCTTCGCGAGCCACCACGTGACGCACCCGCATCAGACGGCGGCCCGCCGCACCGAGCTCGCGAGCGGCCAGCAGCCGCACGCGGTCGTCCTCGCCTGCGCCGATTCGCGCGTAGCTCCGGAGATCGTGTTCGACAAGGGGCTCGGCGATCTCTTCACGGTCCGCGTGGCCGGGAACATCGCGGGCGATCCCGAGATCGCGAGCATCGAGTACGCGGTGGAGCACCTCCACGTGCCGCTCATCGTGGTGATGGGCCATCAATCGTGCGGCGCCGTGGGAGCTGCGATCGAAGGCGGGGAAGCGCCTGGCCACCTGCCGGCTCTCCTCGACGCGATCAAGCCGTCGGTGGAGAAGGCGCGTGCGATGAAGGGCGAGCTCTCCGACAACGCCATCCGAGTGAACGTGGAGGCAGTCGTCGCGCAGCTCGAGGCATCGCATCCGATTCTGGCGGAGCACGTCGCCGATGGATCGCTGAAGATCGTCGGGGGCGTGTACTCGCTCAAGACCGGCCGCGTGGCCTGGCTCTCGGATACTCCCTAGCGCTCAGCGCAGTCCCTCGACCAGGTAGAGGTCCGCGGTGTGCGAGCCGTACGTGTAGGCGTAGGCGCGGCCGTCCGGCGAGACCATGGGGGATCCGATCCGAGTCGCTCCCACCGCGTCCTGGGGCACCAGGTCCTTCCACACGGTGCGACGTCCGGTGGGGAGATCGACGCGCGCGAGGATCATCTCCCGCCGTCCCGTCGCGGCATGCGACACGTACAGCGTGCGGCCGTCATCCGCCCAGCGGATCGGAACGTCGCCGTCCTCGAGGCCGCGAAGCGGCTGCGGCTCGCCGGGGCCGAGTGGCCACACCTGAATCGAGCCGTCGGTTCCTCGCACGATGAGCTTGCTGCCGTCCGGCGACACCGTATGCGCGCCGAATCCAAATCCACCCACGTTCTCGGGCGTGACCGCTCGCGGCATTCCTCCGTTCACGTCCTGTACGTAGTAGCGGTTTCCATGTCCCAGCTCGCTCGCCTGCAGGAGCACCCTGCCGTCCTCGAGCCACGTGCCGTTCTGGTACTCGTGGAGCGGTCCCGCCGGGAGCGACCGCGCCTGGCCCGCGCCGGTTGGGAGGAGCACCGGATGCGGCTTGTCGCCGCGCGGTACGGAGAGAACCCACCGCCCGTCCGGTGAGAGGGCGAACGTCTCACCTTCGCCGAGCCGCACCGCCGCGGAGCCATCGGTCGGGCGCAGGTACACGCCGTAGCTCGGTCCGCCTCCTTCGCCCCCCTCGCTGAACAGGATTTGCGTTCCATCATGCGAGAAGTCGCGCACCGCGGACCAGTCGAGCCACGACAGATCCCGCTCTCCGGCATCGGACGCGGTGCGGGCCGTGATGCCGTAGCGAATTCGCCATTCGGCCAGGAGCACGCTGCCCGACGGCGAGATATCCTGCAGCGACAGGGATCCAGGCGGGTTCATGACCGTACGGAGCCGCCCGGCCGGCGTTACGGCGTAGAGCGCGCGGATCGGACCCTCGTCCGCGGCCGTGAACCACACTTCCTTCCCGCCGGGAGTCCACGCGATCCCCTGGATGCTCTTCCACGCGCTCGTCAGTCGACGCATCTTGCCAGCACGGTCCACCACGGCGACCGAACCGCGATCGTCGCCAAGGATCGGATGATCGAGGAACGCGATGAGAGCGCCCGTCGGTGAGAAGCGCGGCTGGCCGATGGTGCCGGCCGTTTTGTAGAGGATCTTGCCGATCGGGTACTCCAGCCGCCGCTCGCCTCCGGACTCGCGCACGACGGCGAGATCGCGACCGCCCGGCTCCCAGTCGGCCCAGAGCACGCTGTCGAGGATCTCGCGCGGCGCGCCCCCTTCGAGAGGCACGCGCGCGAGGGTGCCGCGATAGGCCCAGCCTCCGGCGTAGTTCGCGTTCAGGAGCACGGCCAGCTCCCCCGACTTGGAGATGGAGAGGATGCTCGAGTTCTTCAACCCGAGCGTTCGCGACTCGGGGCTCTCCGGCCTCGTCGAGTACGTCTCGAGCGGCGCCTCGCCCCACGACGCGCTGTAGACGATGGTTCGTCCGTCGGGCGCGAATCGTCCGGCCCAGGCGAAGCCGGGGCGGAACGTGATGCGATGGAACTCGGGGGGCTTGGCGGGCGGGTTGAGCCACCGCGGCGCAACGGCGAGGAGCCCGCCGGCGACGCTCGCGAGGATCGCCGTGACCGCGAGCCACCGCCCTCGAGGCTTCGCGCGAGCCGCACCTTCCAAGCTCGAATCGAGCGAGCCCTCGAGCTGGAACGCCAGATCGTGCGCCGACTGGTAGCGCTCGTTGGGGTCCTTCTCCAGGCAGTGACGCACCGGCCGCTCGAGCAACGCCGGCGCACCCGTGAGCGGCGGCGGATCGGAGCGGAGGATCGCGGTCATGGTTTCGGCCGTGGTCGGGGCCCGGAAGGCGCGCCGGCCGGAGATCATCTCGTACAGAATGCAGCCGAACGCGAAGAGGTCGGAGCGATGGTCGGCCGGCTCGCCGCGCACCTGCTCGGGCGCCATGTAGCCCACCGTGCCGAGCACGGTGCCCGATTCCGTCGCGCCCACGGCGATGGTCGACTCGGCCGCGCGTCCTTCGCGCGGCCCGACAACCTTCGCGAGTCCGAAGTCGAGGATCTTCACGCGTCGATCCTTGGTCACGAAGAGATTCTCGGGCTTCAGATCGCGATGCACGATGCCGCGGTCGTGCGCGGCCGCGAGACCGCGAGCGATCTGCAGGCCGAAGTCGATCGCTTGCCGGAGCGGCAGGGGCTCGTCGGAGAGGCGCGTCCGGAGTGTCGTCCCCTCGATCAGCTCGGTGACGAGGTAGGGGCGACCCTCGGCGTCCTTGCCGACGTCGTAGATCGCGACGATGTTCGGATGGTTGAGGGCGGCGACGGCGCGGGCTTCCTGCTCGAACCGCGCGAGGCGGCTGGGATCGGCGGCGAACGCCGGGGGAAGGACCTTGATGGCGACGTCGCGCCCCAGGCGCGGATCGCGCGCCCGGTACACATCCCCCATGCCCCCGGAGCCCAGCGGGGCCAGGATCTCGTACGGGCCGAGCGTGGCGCCGGCGGAGATCGTCATGCGGGGAGTATACGCCCGCCTACGAGGCGGGCGGGTCTAGACCGTTCGGCCTAGGGGACGGGAGGCGCGCTGCCCCCGAAGGCGAGCACCACACCGTTCTTGTCGAACGAGACCCAGGAGGAGTTGTAGGAGTCGTACTCGTAGGTCGCCGTCCAGCCGTCCGGAGTTTTCTTCGCCTGGACCTTGTCCGGTGCGATGGGCCAGCGCCGCTCGGCGCACGATCCGACGATCAGGATCGCCGCGCCCGCGATACGAGCGTCCTTCTTGGACTGGACTCGCTTCAGGCCGCGGCTGTACGAGGCCGGCTGGCCGGGCAGGAACGGAGCGACGTGGCCGCTATCGTCGACCGCGGCCACGAGCGAGAGCGAATGCTGGTAGGGAGGTTGGATCCCGCGTGTGTAGGTCAGAACGTAGTAGAAGCGATGTCCCGGGTAGGCGGCTTCCACCGTCTTGCTGGTGAACGGCGCCGGCCCTTCGTCGCAGCCGTAGCCCGGATGGTTCGCGTCGAGCCATCGGCTGAAAGCGGCGAGCCCGGGGTCGGATGCGGACTCGTCAGACGCGGCGCTCAGAGGCGCCGCGTACAACGTGGTGGCCGCAAGGATGAGGAGCGTGCGCCCCACACCGAAGAGGCCCCGACGCGCGGTCTTCAATTCGTCCGCCACGGGAAGAGCGACACGCCCACCGATGCGACGATCCGGTTGGCGCTCGCGTTGAACTCGCCGTCCGCGTTCGACTCGTGTTGATAACCGACGCTCATGTTGACGGCCGCCATGCCGCCCACGGGGACACGAACGCCGCCCGTGAGCATCGGGGCGAGCACCGCCGTGTTGTCCATCGTGAAGCCGTCGTAGAAGAGGGCGCCGAAGCCGAGGCCCGCGAACGGAATCACGGAGCCGTGGCGCGAGAAGTTGTAGATCAGTCCCGCCGTAGCGCCGAGCGCCGTGTCATCGGCGCCATTCACGGACGTGTGCCGGGCGAGGAGTCCGCCCGTCACCTCGTAATGGTCGCTCACGCAAAAGCCGATCGTCGGCTTCACGTCGAGCTGGGTGAAGTGATCCACGTTGCCGTATCCCTCGCGCTTGAAGTTCTGGTGCGTGAAGGTGACCGTGGGACTGAACTCGACGGCTCCGTCGGACACGAGCGAGGCGACGTCCGAGGAGTGGTGCACGTTGTCCGCGTCCGACTGCGCTTTCGTCCCGGCGAGAGCCGATCCGGGCACGATCAGCACCACGGCCACGATCCAAGAAACGATCACCAAGAGCGTTTTCATCGTCAGGACCTCCCCCTGAGCCGCGGGCACACGCCGGGCTCGCCCGTCACTCACGCAAGTTCCGGACCTCCGAGTTCCGATCCTCGCAAGTGCTGGCGCGGCTCTTGCCACTCCACAAGTCACCGCTGCTCAAGCCTGGGGGAGGCAAGACGTTCCCATGTTCCATTCGTGGCGATCGCAATCTCGCATTGCATTCTGCGCGGCCGGACTCGTGCTGGCGGCGCTCGCGATCGTGGGGTGCAGCAATCTCCTCACGACCGAGCCCGCTCCCGGTGAGCGCTTCGACCAGCCCCTCGCTGGTCTCTCGAACGGGGAATTGGGCGACTTCCAGGACGGCCACACGCAGTTCCGGAAGGCGTTCACGATCAACGAGGGGCTCGGCCCCATCTTCAACAACGTGTCCTGCGCGTCCTGCCACTCAGGGGACGGGCGTGGCGTCGCCGGGAACACGCTCACCCGCTTCAGCCGCGGCACGGACCTCGACTACGCGGAGGGCGGGCCCCAGCTCCAGGACAAGGCCGTGCCCGGAGCGGCCCCGGAGCGGCTCCCGTCCGGCGTCGATGTGTCCTATCGCCTGCCACCGCCCGTCTTCGGCGTCGGTCTCATCGAAGCGATCACGGACTCCGCGATTCTCGCGGGCGAGGATGCGGGGGACGCGAACGCGGACGGGATCTCCGGTCGGGCGAACATGGTGGTCCCGGCCTCGTACCTGCCTTCCGACGATCCGGGCGCGGGCGCGCTTCGCGTGGGACGCTTTGGACGGAAGGCGTCGGTGTCGTCGCTGATCCAGCAGGTGACCGAGGCCTACCACCAGGACATGGGCATCACGTCCACCTACCGGCCCACCGAGAACGTGAACCCGGCCGCGCCCGCCGCGCCCGGCGCCGATCCCGCGTCCGAGCCCGAGGTGAGCGAGGCCAAGATCAGCGACATCGCGCAGTACATGCGGATGCTCGCGCCCCCGTCGCCGGGCGAGATGTCTCCGGCGCGGGAGCGGGGGCAGACGCTCTTCGCCGGCGCGCACTGCACCGGCTGTCACACGCCTACGATGCACACCGGCTGGCACGAGATCGAGGCGCTCAGGAACCGGGACGTCCAGCTCTATTCGGATCTCCTCCTGCACGACATGGGGGACGCGCTCGCGGACAACCGTCCGGACGGAAGCGCGGACGGCCACGAGTGGCGCACAGCGCCGCTCTGGGGACTCCGCATCGCGCGCGAGTTCCTGGGGGGCGCCCTCCTGCTGCTGCACGACGGGCGCGCGCACTCCGTCGATGAGGCGGTGCGGCTCCATGGCGGGGAAGCGGCAGCCGCGCGCGACGCTTATCTCGCGATGCCCGTGGACGACAAGTCGGCCCTCGTCGACTTCGTGGAGTCCCGATGATCCGGCGCCTGAGCGGGGTCCTAATCGCGCTGACGCTGCTCTCGACCGCGGCGCAGGCCGCCGACACGGGGACCAAGGAGGCGGCGGCGAAGGGCGCGACCGCGAAGGAGGCGGCCGCCCAGAAGGCCGTGCCGCGCTCGACCGCGACCTCGGTGCCGATCCCGTCGGCGTCACCCGTGGCATGGACCGCCGAGGCCGCGCCCTACCACGGCAGTCGCGACAACATCACATGGGGCGGAGAGGGGGAGCTCCGGTTCGGTTACGACGTGACCGCGGGCGTTTCCGATCCGTCGTGGTTCTCGGTGGGGCGCGTCAACGGATTCATGGAGGCGAAGCTCAGCTCCAGGCTGAGGCTGCGAGGGCAGGCGTCGTACGACCACGTACCGGATGACTTCACCCTCGAACGCGCGGAGCTCCAGGCAACCTTCGGCCGCACGCACGAGGTGCACGCGGGGATCTTCCTGGTTCCCCTTGGCCGCACCAACCTGAGCCACGACGCGGCAGCGTACGAATTCTGGGAGCGGTCCCTCGTCGCGACGCAGATCCTCGGCGTGCCGAACGCGCAGCTGGGCGCGGGAATGAGCGGCACGGGATCATGGAGCCACACGACCCCGTTCCGGTACGAGGTCGATCTCGTGACCGGCTTCGACGACGGCGTGATCATGGACGCTTCGGGCGGCACGCGCATTCCCGCCGGGCGGAACAACTATGGCGACCAGAATGGTCTGCCCGCGGCGGTGGCGCGGTTCGCGATCCAGCCGGGTCGGGGCGAGGTGGGCGTTGCGATCCAGAGCGGGCCCTACAACCAGACCCACATCGCGGGAGGCGAGGTCGACGGGATACGGTTCGTCCACGTCCTCGCCGCCGACGGGATCGCGCACGCGATCGGGCTCGAGCTCGCGACTGAGGCGGCGGCGGCGCTGATCGACATTCCGCCCGGGCTGGAAGGACTCTACGCCGAACGCCAGTGGGGCGCGTCGCTCGAGGCCACGCGCACACTCCGCGCACCCTTGTTCCACGCCTGGCGCGGCACGAGCCTCAGCGGGGGGCTAAGGGCCGAGACGGTCGACTTGGACGCCGGACTCCCCGGCGACTCGCGCACGCGCGTCGCCGCGAGCCTCAACCTCCGGCCGCAGCCGACTTCCATCGTCCGCTTCGGCTGGTACTACGAGTGGAAGCGGGATCGCTTCGACAACTTGACGCCGCTCGCCGGGCTCACGCTGACGGCGGCGAGCTACTTCTAGAGGAGGAGACCATGAAGACGAATGGGTGGAGCGCGTGGGGATTCATCCTGGCCACGGCGGTCGTGGTGGTCGCGGCGCCTTGCTTCGCGGAGAAAGAGCGCCCGAAAGCGGATCTGGGGGAGGTGCGCGACCGAGCCGAATCGATGCCGTCCGACATGCGGCGCGACACCGACAAGCGCATCGCGCTCACCGTGGATCGGGTCAATCAGGAAGCCCGGGATCGCGGCCAGGCGACCATGACGGCTCGCCTCGCCAGGGAATTCAAGCAGACCGAGGAATCGCTCCTCGAGGACAAGTCGCTGTACAGCTTCAGCTGGGGCGAGCTCACCATCGCGCACACGCTGCTCTCCAACTCGGGAGAGGGCCTCGGTATCGACGATATCGCGCAGCTCAGGCGCGAAGGCTTCGGCTGGGGCGCGATCGCGTTCGGGCTTCAGTTCCACATGGCGGATTTCGAAGACATGATCAAGGCCGAGGGACGCGTCGCCATGGGTCTTCCGAAGAGCGCCGCGCCCAAGTGAGATCGACTCGCGCGTGGGGCGCGATCGCTCTCCTCCTGGTCGCCGGCTGCGCGCGTCAAGGCACGCGCCAGCTCTGGGAGGCCACCGCCATTCCCACCGACGCCCAGTTCGACGGCATGTGGTTCACCGATTCCTTGAACGGCTGGATCACGGGGGGAGGCTACGCGATCGACGGCGGCATCGTCGGCCGCACGAGGGACGGCGGACGGACGTGGTCGTTCCAGAGCGGCGTCCTGAGCGGAGGGGGCGCGCGATTCTCCATGGGCGGTGTCCAGTTCCTCGACTCGCTCCGCGGCGTCTCGGTCGGCTATGGCGGAATCGTGCTCGTCACCTCGGACGGTGGTGCGAACTGGCGACCGGTGCGCTATGGGCGCTCGGGCGGCGATGGCTTGTCGGACGTCCAGTTCATCGACTCGCGGAACGGATGGGCGGTGGGCCCCGCGAGCGTGGTCCGCACGCAGGACGGCGGCGAGACATGGAGCCTCCTGGTCACGAACAAGTCCGAGAACGGCTACCTCTCCGGCAACGCGATCCACTTCGTGGACCTCTGGAACGGATGGATGGTGGGGCATGGCGGAGCCCTGTACCGGTCCAGCGACGGTGGAGTGAACTGGACGCGAGTGCCCGTGCCCCTCGGGAGAGACGAGCACCCCACGTTCTGGGACGTCACGTTCACCGACGCGTCGCACGGATGGGTCGTGGGTGAGCGGGGCACGATCCTCCACACCGAGGATGGCGGCGTCACGTGGGTGCGACAAGAGAGCGGCGTTCCCATCGTGCGGGTGCTGCCGTCCGGCGAATCGCCGCGGCATGACGTGGTTCCGGAGCTCGAGACCGAGCCGGACCGGCTCTCGATCTCGGCGGTCCAGTTCGCGGACGACAGGAATGGCTACGCGGTGGGCTATTACGCGGACGTCGCGGAGTCGGTAGTGCTCTCGACCTCGGACGGCGGCGCGACATGGCGCGTGGAGCGGGTCGTCCCGGGCGAGCTCCTGCGCTCCCTCTTCCTGCTGGACGCGCAGCACGCATGGGCCGCCGGCGATCGCGCCCGCACGGCGCCCCAGGTCGTATTGCGACGTCTCTCGGGGGAAGAGTCCAGCTCCGGTTAGGGCGTCCGGGCCGTGTCCGGCTCAGCCACAATGGACTGGAGCAGCCCTTCGAAGACGAGTCCAGTCCGCTCGATGGCGCCGCGCTCCGTTCGGAGCGCGAGCAGATACCCTCCGTCATCGAGGCAAGCGATCCGTCGCCGATCCATGTGCGAGACGGCGCTCCAGGTATCCACCACGATCCACGTCGCGCCGTGGACCGTCCTTCGTTCCTGGTGCGCGATCTCACGGCCCCGCCGATCCTCCGTCGTCTGGAGCACGTACGTCGCCATGAGCTCCAGCGAATCCGGCGCCAAGTCGCGCGTTCCATCGAGGAGGGACTGGAACCCGCGCGCGACCGACGCGCTGTCCGCGTTCTCGCCCAAGAGCACGACCTCGTTCCACTGGCTCCAGAATCTCGCTCTCGCCTCGTCGGAAGCCAAGGCGAGCGTCGGTCCGTGGAGCTCGCGCACGTGCTCGAACCCATCCTTACGGCGGCCAGCCAGCCACATCGCACGCGCGGCATCGATGTCGAGCGCCAACCCGAGGCGCGAAGCCGGCCCGAGGTCGGCGAGGGAGATCTCGAGCTCCGCATCGCGCTCCCGGAAGAGCTGCTCCCGTCCGTGATCGAGATGCTCCCACCCTGGCGGTGACGCGAGCCGCACGCGGTGATGGCCGACGAGGACGATGGCCGGCTTGGCCGGTGGAGCGGCGCAGCCCAGGGTCAACGCGACGACGGCGCAGATCGCGCTTCCGAACCTATCGCGCGAGCGCACTGTCCCCTTGTTCCGGAAACCGGACGGAGGCCACGACGCGCTGGAACATGCGGAGATTCTCCTTCGTGCCCTGATACGTCGCCTTGAACGCGCACCGATTCACGACCCAGATGATCTCGTGATAGAGGAGCGGCCGCTCGTCCGTGATCAGCGTGTCGTCGCCCGCGAAGGCGGGATATCCGGCGAGGGTGGTGTCCCGCTCGCGCCCGATGCGCCAGCGATCGGGCTCCTGCATCTGCTCCGGCCGCAGCCTTAGCGTCCATCGCACGTCGTCCAGGGTCGGCGCAAACCCCTGCGCCGCCGCGAGCGCTTCGTAGAGAGCCGCCTCCACGTATCCCGGCTGTCCCTGAAGGTAGGCGCTCGCCGCACGATCGAGCGCGGCATCGATGGCTCGGGCCGCCTGGGCCTCGCGCTCGGAGAGATTGGAATCCATCCTCGGGCGGGCGAGCGAGAGCTCCTGGAGGAACTCGTTCTGTGCCAGGGAGCCGCGCCGCGCGATGAGCTTCGTGATCGCGTCCCTCCGGTCCCGCTCCGCGATTCCGCGGTGCGCCGCCATCTCGATGCACTGGCCGCCGCCCCCGGTGAGGATGAACCGAACGCCGAGCATGCCGCCGCCATTGTCTCCCTCGCGCCGCCACTGCGGCGGCGGTGGAGCGAAGACGACCGATTGGGGAACCCAGTGGAAGGTTTCGGCGGGAAGAAGCGGCTCGTCCGCCGAACAGCCGGCGAGGAGGATCAACGCGACGAGCGGCCGCCAACGATGGACGCGCACGCGGCCACCATAAACGGACCGGAGGCCCGTGAAAAGACTATCCGGCGTCCGTTCCGAGGTTCTCCACCTCGAGGCCGCCTCTCCGTCCCTTCCACCGCGCGGCGAGCACACTCCTGTGGCAATCGCGTGGATCCCGTTCGAAGCACATGATGCACGCGCGCCGTCCCTCCTCGTCGAGGTGGGCGACGAGCTCGCGGAACTGCTTCACGATCTCCGGGTGCTCGTCGAGGTGCAGCTTGTACCTGGAGAGCAGCTCCTCGCTGGTGCCGTCCTTGACCCTCAGGCGTTTGGGATTGCCCGCGAATCCCGCATGCACGTATCGAATCCCCGCGCGTCCCATGTGTTCGTCGAGCTTCGATTTCGCGAAGTCCCGCTTGTGACTCCAGGGCACGTCGCGAACATCGATCAACGTGTCGACCTTCGCGCGGTGAAGGATCTCGATGAACTCCTCGATCGTTCGCTTTTCGTAACCCAGCGTGTACAGGACCACGATTCGCTCCTCAGCCCGAGGTCTAGACCTGGGTAGGCCTCCGCGATTTCGCGAAACCCGGGAGTACAACACCGTCCCCGAGGGTACAGGGTCAGGTGGGGCAGAGGGGAGCGCCGGTCCCATCGCCGGACGCTCCGAATCGCACAAGCGCATGCGTCTTAAGGATCTTCCCGATGCCCCGCGACCATGCGCATCGTTCGTGGCACACGTCTTGCCGGTTGATGGAGCTTCTCGATCCTTCTGGAATGGATCCCCGCTCCGGTCGCGAGACCAACCCGCAACCAAGGAGACTCGATCATGCGCAAATCTGCAGTTGTCATTCTCACGCTCGTTGCAGCCCTGCTCGCGGGCGCCACCGTCGTCTCCTATACCAAGTACAAGAGGTCGGTGGCGGACTACAAGCAAGCCACCGCGAATCAGGAGAGCATGCGTGCGCGCTACGACCAGGCCGTCAGCGAGATCGTCGCCATTCAGGACAGCCTGAACACCATCGTGGCGGGTGAAGGCACGGTTCAGGCGTCGATCACCCAGAACGATGTCGAAACTCAGCAGCCTGGCACGCTCCACGACCGCACGCTCGAACGCATCAGCACGCTCAAGGCATCCATCGCGCGGACGAAGGAGCGAATCGAAGAGCTCGACGCTAAGCTCAAGCACAACGGAGTCAGGATCGCCAGCCTCACCAAGATGATCAAGAACCTCAAGCAGTCCGTGAGCGAGCGTGAGGATCAGGTCGTCGCCCTCAACAAGCAGGTCAACCAGCTCGAAGGCCAGGTCACCTGGCTGAACGGCGAGGTCTCCAATCAGCAGGAAGAGCTGGCCACGCGCCAGCAGGAGCTCGACGCCAAGCAGGCCGAGCTCGCCACCATCTTCTACACGGTGGGCACCAAGAAGGAGCTGAAGGAGAAGGGCCTGGTCGAATCCAAGGGCGGCGTCGCCGGGCTCGGCAAGTCGCTCAAGCTGACGGGGCGACTCGAACAGGGGTCCTTCACGTCGCTCAACACGGACAACGAGAAGGTGATCCGCGTCCCGGCCGAGAAGGTCCAGGTCCTGAGCGCGCAGCCGCCGAGCAGCTATACGGTCAATCACGTCTCCAAGGACATGGTCGAGATCCAGATCGTCCATCCCGAGGAGTTCCGCAAGGTGAAGCACGTGGTGATCCTGGCGTCGTCGTAAGGAGGCGCTTACGGCGCACGCGGGTAGGGCGCGGGGCCGGCGGCCCCGCGCCCGATTTGTTTTTGGTGCCGGAGCGAGTACGATCCGCCTCCAACGCAGGGAGGCGACGCCTGAACTTCTTCATCGTGATGACCGTCGTTATCGGGACCGTGTACTGCGGCATGGCGCTCTTGGCGCCGTTCGCCGGACACTTCCGCAAGGTCCGGCCCCGTGCCGCGGTGTTCGCCGGGAGTGCCCTCTTGTTCTTCGGGGGCCTCGGTTGGTTCGGCTCCGCTCTGTCGGCGTGGGGTGGACTCAACTGGCTATCGCCGTACTTCGAATGGCCGGTCGGCACATCGGACCGCGTGATCACGTTGCCGGGGGGCGAGCACGTGGCTCCCCTCATCTTCAGCGGGCGTGTTCAGATCTACGACCGGAATCTGAAGTTTCTGCGCGGTTGGGCCGTTCCGTCCTATGGAAAGCCCTTCAAGGTCAGGCCGGCCGGGAGCGGCCGGTTCGACGCTCTGTACGGGACCAGGGCGGACACATACCTGCTCGACGGAACGCTCGTCCGGCATGCGGTGGGGCAGCGGGAGGAGTACACCCTGCCGAGCTACGGACAGAGGATGTGCATCCCCACGTCGCCCTGGCTCCTGATGTACACGGGGCCGGTCACCACCTGGCTCGTGAGCACCCTCGGGCTCGCCGTCCTGGGATTTCTCCAGTGGCGTGAACGGCGCGCCAGCGTGAGCTCGGGACCCTACACGGACGTCTAACCTTCCGGCCCCTTTGGCCCTCTAAGTAGTAGAATCGCTCCGATCCCATCCCGTTGGTACCAGGAGCCGCGTCATGTCCGCCAAGGTCGCCTCGCCGAGCTACATGCTGGGCCACTCCGAGCACGAGCTCTCCCGCCTCATACGCCAGGCGAAGCTCGTGAATCCGATGACGCGACGGTATTTCAAGCGCGCCGGCGTTGGTCCCGGCATGCGCGTGCTCGATCTCGGAAGCGGCGCCGGCGACACGGCGATCCTCGCGGCGGAGCTGGTGGTGCCCACCGGGCAGGTCGTCGGCATCGACCGGTCCGCGACGGCGCTGGCCACCGCGCGATCCCGCGCGAAGGAACGGTCGTTCCGGCATGTCGATTTCATCGAAGGCGAACCGGCCACGACGTCGTTCGACCGCGCCTTCGACGCGATCGTCGGGCGCTACGTCCTCATGTTCCAGCCGGACCCGGTAGCCGTGCTTCGCGACGCGTTGAAGCATCTCAAGCCTGGAGGCATCGTCGTGTTCCACGAAGTGGACTGGAAGAGCGTCCGCACCTATCCGAGCGTGCCATTGTGGGAGGAGGTCAGCCGCTGGATCACGGAGACGGCGGCGCAAAGCGGCGCCGACTGTCGTATGGGGATCAAGCTCCATACTACGTATCTCGAGGCGGGGCTTCCGGTCCCGGAGATCGGCCTCGAGACCTTGATCGGCACCGGCGAGGATCTCGAGCGCATCCGCTTCATCACCGAGATCGCGGAGACCATGGCGCCGCGGATTCAGGAGCTGGGAATCGCGAGCGCGGAGGAGATGGACCTTCCGACGCTGGACCGACGGATCGCGGAGCAAGCCCTCGCCGTGAACGGAGTCATGGTTGGACGGGCCGAGATCGGCGCCTGGTGCCGGAAAGGGGGCGCGTGATGTCGCGCTGGCTCCAACGCTTCGCCGTTGCGGCGCTCGTTCTCCTAACCCCTCCCGCACTCGCCGCCACCAAGCCGCACGCGTCCGTCGTCGGCCCAACGGCGGCGCGCATCGACAGCTTCATGGTCGCGGCCGCCGACTACGGCATGGCCGGAACGCTCCTCGTCGAGCGGGACGGCAAGGTCCTCCTGGACAAGGGCTACGGCATCGTCGATCGCGCGAAGAAAACGCATGCGACCGCTACCACGCCGTACCTCCTCGGCTCGCTGTCCAAGCAGTTCACGGCGGCGGCCATCTACAAGCTCGAATCGCAAGGGAAGCTCCATCTCACCGATTCCCTGGGGCAGTGGTTCCCGGACGCGCCCGTGGACAAGCGCGCCATCACGATCGACGAGCTCGTCCACCACACGTCGGGACTTCCGTACCTCGGCCGGGGCGACCTCTACGATTCCGTGTCGGTGGATTCGATGGTGCGCGAGCTCTTCACATACCCACTCGATTTTCCGCCGGGCACGCGCTACTCGTATTCGAGCCCTGGGTACAACCTGCTCGGGGTGCTCGTTGCCCGCGCCTCCGGACGCTCGTTCAACGAGTACCTGCGGCGCGAGCTCTTCGGTCCGGCCGGCATGACCGAAACCGGGTTCGTCGACGAGACCGCGCGCTGGACCGGATCGAAGCGCACACCCTCCTATTCCAGCGTGGATCCCGATCCCGATCCGAAACTCTACCCCGCGGCGCTCGCGTCGAAGGTGGTGGGCGCGGGGGGCGTGATCTCCACGGCGGGCGATCTCTGGAAGTGGGAGCAGGCGCTTCGCTCGGGGCGCGTGCTCGATGCCGCGACCACAGCGAAGCTCTTCGCCCCGGGAGTCATCACGGGCCCGACGTCGTCCTACGCGGGTGGATGGCAGGTGGTGCAGAGTCAGAGAAAGACGACCGTCATCATGCACGCGGGGGACATCGGCGGCTTCAACACGGACATGCGTCGCATGGTCGACGAGCACGCGACGATCATCTTCCTGTCGAACACGCGTGACGCGGGGCGCGGCTATCGCGATATCGTCCCGTACAGGGTCACACAGATCCTCTTCGGTCCCGAGCCCACGATGCCGCCGGCACGCACGCACGTCGCTGAGTCGGCGCTCAAGCGCTGGAACGGTCCCATTCCCGTCGCTCCGGGCGTGACCGTAGACGCCAAGGCGCGGGGTGGCCAGGTTTGGCTGACCGCGAGGACGCAAGACGGAATGTTCGCGCTCGCGGGCGCGGATTCGGTGTCGCGCCTCCAGGCGCTCCAGCTCAACCGTCTCGCCGAGACCGCGACGCTTCCGCTGCTCTCGGGCCAGACCGCCGGCCTCGATTCCATCTTCAGCCCGAGCCTCGTCGAGACGGCCCATCCGTATTTCTTTCAGCTCTGGAAGGCGGTCTCGGATTCCATCGGCGGCATCACCGAGCACGAAGTGCTCGGCAGCACCGTGTCTCCGCCGAACGGAGCCAGAAGCCTCATTCGCGTGACCGGCCCCAAGGGCTCGCGCGTGATGACGCTCGACTGGCTCGGCGGAAAGCTCGTACAGAGCTCGCCGATCCCCGACGATGGGCTCACGCTCCGGTTCCAACCCGAGAGCGACGAGACCCTCTCGCGCTACGACCTGTGGGCCGGGCGCATCGTTCGGGTCGCGAGGCGCGGCTGATGGCGGAGATCGCGGCGGCCGCATCGACGGACGCGCTTCGCCTCGAGAGCCGTCACTCGGGGGAGAAGCTGAGCCTTCGGCGCATAAGGCGTGGCAGCGAGATCTGGCTCGAGATCAGAGGATCGCTGCCCGCGGGACAGCCTGGCCCTCCGTTGCACCGGCATCACGTCGAGAACGAAGAGGGACGCGTGATGGCCGGAACGCTCGGCTTCGTCGTCGATGGCCAGGAGGGCACCGCAGGCACAGGGCAGACAGGCGTGTTTCCGCGCGGCTCGGCGCACACATGGTGGAACGCGGGCAACGACACGCTGTTGTTCGACGGGTACGCCAAGCCGGTCGCCGATCTGGACCGGTATCTCCAGGCCGTGTTCGATGTGATGAACTCCACTCCGTCCAGGAGGCCGCCCCTCTTCTATATCGCTCACGTCGCCCTGCGTCACAAGGACACCCAGGAGCTACTGCTCATGCCGCCACCGCTGCAGACGCTCCTCTTTCGAGTGGCCGTCGCTCTCGGCACGTTGCTCGGACGCTACCGCGGGACCGACTGGCCCGGGTGTCCCGCTCGTTGCGCGGGGGCGCCCCTCGTGGACGAGTGACGTGTCGCACCCCGAGACGCCGAACGAGCGCATCCGTGCTGCGCGCGAGGGTGCGGGCTTGGAGCTGGGGGACATGGCGGGGCAGCTCGATATCACATTCGAGGGATACCGGGACATCGAGGACTTCGAGGACGAGGTCGATGGGTTGCCTCTCAAGACCTTGCATCGACTCGCGCGCGCGCTGGGTTTGAGCGTCCTCTACATCCTGGAGGGTGACGCCACGGACCGCCCGATTCGGTCCATCTCGTTCGCGGATTTCTCGAACGCCGTCGCCGAGTCCGTACGGGCGTCGGGCGGGGATGCCGATGCATGGGGCGACCGCGCTGGATGGGATGTGGTCCCCTTGCTTCGGGATCCGGAAGAGATCTGGAATTGCTGTGTGGAAGGGCTTCGCGAGATCGGTCACGCCGCGGGCATCGACTGGCGCGCGGCGCTTCCGGAATAGGGAGAATTCATGGCTACCATCCTTCTCTTTCATCACGCACTCGGGCTCACCCCCGGCGTGCTTGCGTTCGCTGACCAGCTTCGCGCCGCAGGGCATACGGTTCACACGCCGGATCTCTACGACGGCAAGACATTCACCGATCTGAACGAAGGCGTGGCCCACGCGGATCGGACCGGGTTCGACGCGATCACCGATCGCGGCGTGAGCGCCGCGGACCGGCTTCCCGCGGACATGGTCTACGCCGGGTTCTCTCTCGGAGCCATGCCGGCGCAGAAGCTCGCGCAGAACCGCTCCGGCGCGCGCGGGGCGCTCCTCTTCCACAGCACCATTCCTTTGAAGCACTATGGCGGTTCCTGGCCCGCGGGCGTGCCGCTCCAGATCCACACCATGGAGAACGACGACTGGGGCGATGTGGACGTCGCGAAGCAGATCGCGGAGACGGTCCCTGGGACCGAGCTCTTCCTCTATCCGGGGGACCGCCACCTGTTCACGGACCGGAGCACGCCCGATTACGACGAGAAGGCGGCGAGCTTGGTCCGCGACCGCGTTCTTCACTTTCTGGGCAAGGTCGGATAGTGCGCGTCGGTATCGTGGGCTCCGGACTCATGGGTGGGAAGCTCGGCACCCTGTTCGCACGCGCCGGCCACGACGTGGTGTTCAGCTACGCGCGCCAGCGGGCCAAGCTCGAGGGGCTGGCCCGCGCCGCCGGAGAGAAGGCACGAGCGAGCACGCCTGCGGAAGCGGCGGAGGGCGACGCCGTCCTGCTCGCCGTCCACTGGTCGCGCCTCGACGATGTCCTCCACCAGACGGGAGACCTGGCCGGCAAGGTGGTCCTGAGCTGCATGCTCCCCATGAGCGAGGATGATTCCGCCCTCGTCATCGCGCACACGAGCTCGGGCGCCGAGGAGATCGCCAAGCGGATCCCTCGCGCCCACGTCGTGCTCGCGTTCAACACCGTGCCCAGCGAGGTCCTGTTCGACGTTTTCGAAGCGCGCTCGAAGGAGCCGCGCCCCAGTCTCGCGTTTTGCAGCGACAGCGAGCGCGCCAAGAAGGTAGCCGCCGAACTGATTCGGGATGTGGGCTTCGACCCCGTGGATGCCGGCCCGCTCAAGATCGCGAGATACATGGAGCCCTTCACGCTCCTCATCGCGCAATTGGCGTACGAGGGGGAGAAGGGGCCGGAGCTGGCGTACCGATTCGAATGGCATGGTCGGTGAAACCGGCCCTGGTGTTCGCCTCGCTGTTCCTGGCCGCCGGCTGCGTCACGCACCCCACGCCGACGAGAGACAGCGTTCTGGCCGTGGACGAGCAACAGAGAGCCATGGTCGCCGCCTCGAATGTCGTTGGACTGGAGAAGCTAGCCCACCCCAATCTGCGCATCAACGCGCCGGGTGGGCGAGTGATCACTCGAGAACAGTTCCTCGCCAACATGCGCTCTGGAGAAATTGCCGCCGAGAGCTTCGACCGAACCGCGGAGGATGTGAGCATCAGCGGCGAGGTGGCGGTCGTCATGGGAAGGGAGACCTTCACACCGGTCGCGACGAGCGAGCTCGGCCGAACGTTTGGGGCCAAGGCGCTGCAACGCCGATACACGAATATCTACGTC
>Ga0157379_10000342_pt1 | contig 37477 bp, 39 predicted proteins | sample S25metaG_FD_121802 | JGI IMG/M metagenome (GOLD analysis project Ga0157379, IMG submission 121802) | Switchgrass rhizosphere microbial communities from Kellogg Biological Station, Michigan, USA - S2-5 metaG | ecosystem: Host-associated > Plants > Roots > Rhizosphere > Soil | place: USA... | reverse complement strand
CCTGGGAGCGGCCGACGAGCGGAAAACCAAAAGCATATCGCCCCGCATGGCGGCTCTGATGAATGGCCATGCCCTGCCGCCCCGGGAAAGCGTCAAGGAGACCAAGAAGCAGGAAAAGGTGGAAGTCCCCAAACACGAGCCCGCGCCCGAGCCTGCTGCCCCCAAGGCGGCATCAAGGAAAGCCGCCGTGCCGGCCCAAAAAGCCTCCAGGGCGCCCGCAAAATCCCCTGCCAAGCCCGCCAAGCCGGTCAGCAAGGCGGCCGTCAAACCGGCCCTCAAAGCCGCCAAGAAGACCGCGAAGAAGAAATGATCTTCAATTCCCTGATGCGTCTGCTGGCTTCACCTGAGCCGCCGCCCGCCCTCGACCTGCGGTTGTCGGTGGCAGTGCTGCTGCTGGAAGCCGCCCGCCAGGACGACAGCTTCGACGCGCGGGAACGGGACATGATCGAGAAGCTGCTGACCAGCCGCTTCGGGCTGAGCCCGCAGGATTGCAAGGGGTTAATCGCGGCGGCGGAAGCGCGCGCGGCCCAGATGACCCAGCTGCATGGCCATACCAGCCAGATCGCGGCCGAAATGCCGCCACAGGACCGCATCCAGATGATTGAGATGTTGTGGGACGTCGCCTATGCGGACGGTGTGCTGGATCCGGAGGAAGATCTGTTGATCCGCCGGATAGCCGGTCTGATCTACGTCAGCGATCGCGACCGGGTCCTGGCCCGCCAGCGCGCCCTGGCGCGGCGCGATCAGCAGGCCGAATAACAACAGACCCAAACGCATCAGGCCAAAAAGCATTCTGGCGCGCCATCGTGAGATGGCGCGCCAGATTTAAAGTCTGCGTCTTTGGACTTGCTTAGGCCTTCTTGCTCTTGCGGCGGCGCATCCAGGCCGCACCGGCCAGACCGGCGCCAAACAGAGATACGGTCACAGGCTCCGGCAAGGAAATCCGGGTACCCGCGAAGGCAAAGATCAGGTCGTTATAGTCGAAGTCGCTGCCCTGCGCGGTCGAGAGGTCTTCCCAACCCACATAGGTGATGCTCTTGCCCGCGGCGATCAGCGCATCGATCGCGCTCTGTGCACCGGGAAGCAGCGCACCGACGCCGTAATCGGCATAGTTGGTGCTGACCAGTACGTGATAGGGACCACCGACACTTTCAGGTGTGTTGCTGGTGAAGGTGCTGCCCGTGGTGACGTTGGCGAGGCTGAACGTCATCGGGCCAGCCTGGACGCCCAAGTCCACCTGATTGCCCGGCACGTTCGCGGCGCAGCCGCCAGTCGGGTGGTTGCAGAAGATCTGGGCGATCGCGGACGGGGTCAGCTCGTTGAGAATGCTGGTGTCACCGGCATCGGCGAAAATGTAAACTGCGGTCACATCGCCCACCGCGGTCAAGCCGGCAGGCGGGGTGAAGATCGGAGCAGCGTTGGCGGCGGCGGCCGACATCAGAAGACCCGCGGCGGCGGCAAGCAGATATTTCTTGGCCATGACAATCCCTTTCAATATGCAACCAACAGCGTTATGGGAGGGGTATACGCAAGATCGGGGCCAACCGCGGTTTGGCTGGGTTTCGAACCTTAGCATGGGCTGGGTTCGTAAACGCTGTTTACATAAGTTCCGGATTTTCGGTCACTTTTGATACAGCGTAGCCTCTACCGCGGCGACAGCCTAAATGGCCCACTTAGCACTCGCAGCATGGGCAGGCCGGGCGGGATTGGTCTGTCTAAGATGGGATAGCGGTGGGGCAGGCCTCTGCCGCGCCGCCATCGGGCAGCGCGGCAGAAGGAGCTTCAGGCCGGGGTCAGGCGCGCTTGCTTTTCCGCCGCCGCAACCAGGCCGCGCCAACCAGGCCGGCGCCGAACAAAGAGACCGTCAAGGGTTCCGGAACATTGGTTGTGATCCGGGTATTGGCGAAGGCGAAGATCAGATCGTTATAGTCGAAATCGCTGCCCTGCGCGGCGGAGAGGTCTTCCCAGCCGACAAAGGTGATGCTCTTGCCTGCGGCTGTGAGCGCATCAAGCGCGGTCTGCGCACCGGGAAGCAGTGCGCCAACGCCAAAATCGGCATAGTTGGTGGTGACCAGCACGTGATAGGGACCGCCGACGGTTTCGGGTGTGTTGCTGGTGAAGGTGGTGCCGGTGGTGTTGTTCTCGAGACTGAACGTCATCGCGCCATTCTGGACGCCCAGATCCACTTCATCGCCGGCGGCGTTGGCCGAGGCGCAGGGACCGGTCGCGTGATTGCAGAAAATCTTGTTGATCGAGACAGGCGTCAGCTCATTGAGGATGCTGGTATCGCCGGCGTCGGCAAAGACATAGACCGCAGTGACATCACCCACCGCGGTCAAGCCGGACGGCGGGGTGAGGATCGGTGTTGCCTGCGCCGCTGCAGCGGACATCAGAAGGCCAACACCGGCGGCCAGAAAATATTTTTTCGACATGAGGCTTCTCCGATTCTGCTGATGCTATTAACCAAGCAAGATCAGGACCAGTCGCGGTATTTCTGGATTTCGTTCGCGGCGTTTTCCCTGTTTGATAATTCCGTTTACAGAATATCCGTACCATGACCCATTCACGCAAAAACCGTCACGCGCACGCCAATGAAACCTCCGGAATGTTCGTGCGTTTTGCGCACACGAATTAACGGTTGCGGCAAAACTGCGATGTTAAGAATGGAACTTGCGCAACTTAATCTTTGCTAGCGCACGCAGCCACGCCGATCGCGCCACATCAACCGTCGCGTGATCCTGCTCTTGAGGCATGCGCACTGCCAGAGACAATGCCGGGACATTTTTTGGACTCTCGACATCGAAGGGGCATCGCGCTCCCATCGCCGTCACCGAATCGAGCGGCCTTGCAAGCTGGGGAGGACCCTTTTGGGCACCTCGTCACGGGGCCCTGAATGGGCTAGGCTTGAGCAGGCTTTGGGGGCGGGGTCATGACCGGAACAAACTGGACCATCCGGGCGCACGAATTTTCCAACTGCAACTGTTCGTATGGCTGTCCGTGCCAATTCAACGGACTGCCCACCCACGGTCATTGCCGCGCCGTGGTGGGGTTCCAGATTCATCTGGGCCATCACGGCGAAACCCGGCTCGACGGCCTCAAGGTCGCGGGCATGTTCATCTGGCCGGGCCCGATCCATGAAGGCCATGGCGAAGCGGCGCTGATCATCGACAGCCGCGCCACCACGGCCCAGCGCGAAGCGCTGCTGCGTATCCTCAGCGGGCAGGACACCGAACCGGGCGCCACCATCTTCAATGTTTTCGCCTCCACTCTTGAGACAGTGCATGAGCCGGTCTTTGCCGATATCGAATTCGAGATCGACATAAATCGCCGCCGGGCGCGCATTGCCATTCCGGGTTTTGTCGAATCCCGGGGCGAGCCGATCCTCAACCCCGTCACCGGCGCCGAACACCGGGTCCGCATCGACAGTCCCAATGGATTTGAATTCCGCCTGGCCGAAGTGGGACGCGGCTGGTCGAAGACGCAAAAGCCCCTGATGATGGATCTGGCCGACTCCTATGGCCATTTCTGCGAACTCAATCTCTGCCAGAGCGGCGTCATCAACTAGATATGAGCGCATTGGAAGCCATCCTGCGGCGCGACCGTTACGCCGTCCTGGGCGCGCTGTTGCTTTTGACAGCGCTGGCTTGGGCCTATCTGTTCTGGCTGGCACAGCATATGGCCATGCCCACCGCCGCGCCGCCGATGCCCGGGATGGACATGAGCATGGACATGGGCCCCCAGATGGGCATCGCCATGACACCCGCCTTCCATCCCTGGAGCAGCACGGAGCTGTTTTTCAGCTTTGTGATGTGGTGGGTGATGATGACCGCCATGATGTTGCCGACTGCGGCGCCCATGGTTCTGCTCTACGCCCGGGTCGGCCGCCAGGCCGAGCACCAGCCTTTCGCCGCCAGCGCCTGGTTTGCCGGCGGCTATTTGCTAGCCTGGATGATCTTTTCGCTTCTTGCCGCATTGCTGCAGGCAGGCCTTATCCGCGCCGCGCTGCTGACGCCCATGCTGGCCAGCACCAGCCATGTGATGGGCGGCGCTGTTCTGATCGCCGCCGGCGCCTATCAATGGTCGTCCTGGAAATACCGCTGTCTGGCCGGCTGCCGCGCCCCACTGGCCTTTATCCAACAGCATGGCGGGTTCAAATGGCGCCCCCTGCCCGCCCTCGGCCTGGGTCTGCGCCACGGCCTGTATTGCATCGGCTGCTGCTGGGCGCTGATGCTGCTTCTATTCGTGGGCGGGGTGATGAACATCGCCTGGATCGCCGGCCTGGCGGTGCTGGTGCTGCTGGAGAAAGTCTTCACCGATGGACGCCACGTCTCGCGCCTGATCGGGCTGATGCTGATCGCCGGGGGACTGGTGCTCGCCGGTGACGCGGCTATGGTATAAAGCGCGCGACGCGGCAAATGGGGCGACAGGCAATGGCCAAGAAGTGGAAGGCCAACCAGGCTGAAATTCAGAAAGGCCCGCCTTTCCTGAAACGTCATGCCTGGTCCATCGCTGCCTTGGCTGTTGTCGCCGGCATCGTGGCTGTCGCCTGGTACAGCACCAATCTGATGGACAAGAAGAGCAAGGACCTGGCGACGGATTACGAACAGGCCATGGCCGATTGCATGCGGGACCGTACCCTGCACTCCACCAGCGACTATGCAGTGCGGGAGGCCGCCGATGCCTGTGTCAAGCAATTGGGGGACGCCGCCGACCGCGAAGAGCGCGCGGCGAATGCGGCGGCGAAGGCGGCAAAGAAGTAACCCCACTCAAATCGCATGGCCTGGATCACAGAGGCCAATGAAAAGAGGCGGACGCGGGCGGTGGAACCGCAACGCCCGAAAGGGAAAAATCGCGCCTTGGTTAAAATTGGCGGCCACAGCCCAGGTAAACCGCGCCTTCCAGGCGGTGAGCCCCATTAATTCGGCCCAGTCTTGTGCCATACTGAGACATATAAGAAGTGTGGGACAGGAGAAGACGATGCGGACATGCGCAAGTATGGTGGCGCTGTTGGCGGCGCTCGCTTTCATGACGCCGCAGGCTTGGGCGGCCTCCGGTTGCGCGGCCCGCAAGCCCTGCACTCCGCCCAAGCACTGCAATTGCGCAAAGACGCGGCACGCCACCCACGAACGGCATGATGATGACGACTGGGACCTGCACCGGCCTTCCACACCGGCGGAGCGTGCCGAGACGCGCCGGTTGAACCGCGAATTCCTGGCCCGGGCCGAACCGCTTCCGCCGCCCGCTGCCAGCGCGCCGCCCAGAGCCCTTCAGGGGCCGCCTCAAAGCGCACCATCCTACGCACCTCCACCGCCGAGCGCGCCGCCGCCGCCAGTGGCTTACAACGCGCCCCCTGCGCCGCCGCCGCTACGTGACGAAAGTCGGCATGAACCGTATCGCTCGCAGCTCGAAGAATATCGCGAATTGCGCGAAGCCTATGACCGCCAGCTCCGCGCTTATTACCGCGCCTTTCCGCCACGCGACACCGACAAACAAGCGCAACAGCCGCCACGCGATTACCGCGCGCCCCGCAACGACCGTCCATACACCTATGCGCCGCGCCAGGCGCCGTCTTACAATTACAGCTCCGCGCCCGGTTACAGGCCGCCCTATTCCCAGTCCTACAGGTACGGCCCGCCTTATTCCTACGCGCAGCCCTATCCACAGCCTTACGGCTATGCGCAACAACCTCTCTATGTGCCGCCCAGCGACGCCCAACGCTGGGAAGATGCCGGCCGCATGGATCCCTGGCACGGCTATAACGGTCATGACGGTGGCGGGAACGGATACTGAGCGACGCTATTCCCGGCCTCGCCATGCGTAACCGATAGGCCTGAAAATGTTGAACCCCGCCAGGCAGAACCTGGCGGGGCAACAATGGGGCTGGGCGTAAGCTTCGAAGGTACCCAACGCCGGCGAACTTATACATCCGCGGTGATGTTTCAAGCCTCATTCGTATCGACAAAAAATCATCATCGCGTACGCGAGGAATTGTCGCGACAAACTGAGTGATTTCGCAACTCCGCGCTGCAATTGCCATCGCGCGCAACGATTTTGTCAGACACCGCAAACATTCACCGCGCATCTGACGCTGCAATGCCGCCATCAACCCGCGAAAAATGTCAGGGCAAAGTTCCGCGTCTGCGTCAGGTGCATCCGGATGAAACGGAAAATCGTCAGACAGGACTTCAGCACGACCTGCAGATCAATCAACCCACGAACGTCGTTGCACGGAGATTATGGAGCAACCGAAAGAGCGATGGACGAGATTTCCCGCTCATGCCGCGCATCCCAAATCATCAGGCTCAGCCCGCATCCCGCCAGGATCATGGCCGCAACAAGAAGCCCCAGCAAATCGCCAGGGAAAGCAGGAGCGGAAAATTGTCGATTCGGTTTCACAGGCCCGCTCCCGATGGCGCACGATGAATAAGCTCCCGGCGCGCCAATTGGTTTCCTGCACTGTGAGAAAAATTCAACAGATGATGCGGGAACTCCACGCGCATTCTGCCGCAACTTCGGCAAATTCCCCGGACGATCTCGATTTCTCTGCGGCGGACGAATTGTCCCAGTTTGGAACTGGAACGGAATCGGTGACTCGCGTGTATTAAAAATTGTCTGGGTGGGCGTTGGCATTGAATCGCCATATGCTGCAAACGGGATCACCCAGGGAATGAGTTTGAAACATCGCGATCACAAATCTTCCCGCATCTGCCCCGCCTGCGGCGGACAAATGCATTATGTGCCGACAGCCATGACCTGGCTGACGCAACTTTACCGTCGCGCCTGTACCGCCTGCACGTATCGCGACCCCCGGCGTGTGAAGATGGTCGGCCGGATTCCCACCTTGGGGACCGAACATCTGGTTTCAGACCGGCATCTCTAGCCGGAACGGCTCAGATCGGCATTTTCCGCTTGGTGTGTTCGCGCCCCACCAGAACGGCGTCTTCGGTTCCCACCAACAACATGGCGCCGTCATTGATCTGGTTGAGAACGAAATTGAAAGTCCCTGCCGCGCTGGTCGCCATGTTCAGGTAGCGGACATTGTTCTTCTTGCAGAGACCCAGCACTTTATCGTGGATCGCCATCATCCGGGGGAACTTGGTCTCGTCGAACCGGCTGCCGTCCAGCGGCAGGCCATCAAATCCGCTCAGCCAGTAATTGTTGTCGGTCGGACCCCATTCCGCGAAGGCGATACCGGGCACGGCAAGCGAGGCCTCCGCATTGGCATTGGCGAAAGTGTCTTCGATCTTGAGGCCGAACAAAATCTCGCCCTTGGGATTGAGCGGCCATAGATCGGCGATGCGCACATAGTGCGCATTGTTCATCCCCCACACTTTGTTGGCGATGCCGGCACTCGCGCCGCGCAAACCCTGGCGCTTCAACTTTGGCACGCCGGGATAATCGAAGGGGTAGCGGCAGGCCATGTGGGCCGCGACTTCCACCGCTTTGGGATCGCGTGCGTGGCATATCTGGATGCCTGTCACGCCCAGGTCCAGGATCTGGCCCAGCACCCAACTGTTGGCCAGCATATACTCCTCGCTTAATCCCAGCACCGGACAGGTTACGAACACCACCGGCATGCGATGGCCACTGCGCGTGCCGCCACCATCCGCCAGACCCATCATGAAATCGCGCAGATCCCGGAAATCGAAGAGATCATGCTCCATGTCGTAGTTGATCATGTCGGCCCAGGTCTTGCACATCGCCTTGCCCAATTCATAGGAATCGACGCCGCGGGTGGGCCGCACGGTGGTGTAATAGGCGGGCTGGCCGTCTTCCCACAGTTCGATCACCTTGTTGAAGCGGCGGGGCTTGTAGTTCAGGTCGACGGAAGAGGTTTGTTTGCCGGAATTGATCGCTTCGCCCGGACGTGTGCCGCCCAGATTCTCGGTGATGCGCGCCTGTTGTGCCTTTGCCTCGCTGACAAGGCCCGCACCGAGCCCAGCACCCAAGCCGGCGGCGATGAATTCCCGCTTCTTCAGTTCCATGCCGCCGCCCCTATAGTTGTTTTTCTTTTGTCTAGTTTTGCGCCGCCTTCAACGGTCCGTTATCGGTGACATAGACCTGCAAGGTCAGGCTGACCTCCTCCTGCAGGCAGTGGCCGGCATAGACCTTTTCGTTGCTGAGGATGCCCACCACGCAATGGGCATGCACCACCGGCTGGCCCTCGGCATTGCGGACGATATTGCCGTTGAAAACCGAGACTTCCATTTCCTCGTTGATCCGAACCACCTTGAAGGCTTTCTTGGGCCGGTCGGACCAGCCGATCACCGCCGAGCCGAAAGCCCCGATGGCCTCGAAATGCGCGTTGGTCAGGTCGTTCTTGCGCGCAAATTCCGCCAGCCCCGCGGCCGGGTCGTCGCCTTTCTGGAAGGTGATGTGAAAGGTGCGCGTCCGGGGCCCGAGTTCGGTCGCCTTCATCCCAGGGGCATGACCGTCGCCCGCATCCTTGGGCGCGACGGCATAGTTGGGGGGAAGCGGCGCATCCTGGGCGAGAGCCGCCGCGCCGGTGATCCCCAACAGGAAAGGAGCAAGAAAAAGCGTCCGCATCGGTCCCTCCATGTCAGTTGTAGTTGTTGTTGAGAATGGGAATGTCCTTCACCGGCCCCAGACGGTCACGCTACTATAATCCGCTCTTCATGGGAATTTGGCCGAGTTCGTGAGGGGCGCGGCCTGTGCAGTTGCAGCAAGGCGGCAGCTACGCGTGTTTCCCGGTCATGACGATCTGCATCACGCGGCGCGGCATCTTTTCCGGGAGTGCGTTTGTCCGTGTGTTTGGACGGAGTTTCCGTGCCGCAAGCGGACGAGTGTCCGCCTTTCTGTACGCCCGCGGACAGGAGCCTTTGGAGCCGCAACCAGAAAGGCTGCAATCGGCGGAAAATTACTGGCATATCCCTTGCTCAGCGAGCCGCATGATAGGGTCTCCGCCTTTTGCTGTGGCCATGTCCCTTGAGTCTTTGTCCATGGAGAAGCCATGAACCGCCGCATCCTCGCCGTTCTCATCGCGCTTGTCATGCTGCCGTCCGGCAGCCTGTTTGCCCAGGCGGGCTTCACCCATGACGACACGGCCGCGAAAATCATCGCCAATGCCCGCAAGATCGCAAGCCCGAAAGGTATCGCGCGGCTGGAGAAAGTCCGCATCGGCGGCATCGATCAGTGGGTCTCGATCCGTGGCCGCGACCTGCGCAATCCGGTCATTCTGGTGATCCATGGCGGGCCCGGTTATCCCTTGATGCCCATGAGCTGGTGGATCAGCCGCGACTGGGAAGAATATTTCACCGTCGTGCAATGGGACCAGCGCGGGGCGGGCAAAACCTACATGCTCAATGATCCCAAAAAAGTCGCGCCCACCTTGAGCATGGAGCGCAATTTCGCCGACGCCGAGGAGATGGCGGGCTGGATACGCCGCGAACTGGGCAAGAAGAAGATCTTCGTGCTGGGCCATTCGGCCGGCACCTATGCGGGATTTCAGATGGCGATGCGCCATCCCGATTGGCTTCACGCCTATATCGGCGTCGGCCAGCTGGCCAACATGCCGGAAAGCGAACGCCGCGGCTGGACCTTTGCGATGAACGCCGCCCAGCGCATCAACAATCGCAAGGCTATCGATCAATTGAAGTCCATCACGCCCTATTTCGCGCCCGGCCATCCCAACCCGCTCCAGGATCTTTTCATCCAGCGCAAATGGGTGGGCGAATTCGGCGGCACCATGGCCTACCGCGTGGGCAATGACGCCGATAGCGACCTGGCGCGGCTGTCGCCGGACTATACGGCTGCGGAACTTCCCCGCATCTGGACCGGCAACAAGTTCACCGAAAACGCCCTGCTGCTGCCGGTCGTGACCGCCGATTGGAGCAACATCAGACAAGTCGATTGCCCGCTGATCGTGATGGGCGGCCGGCACGACTATGTCGCCAATTCCGACGTCGCGGCGCAGTGGATGGCGAACATCAAGGCGCCCTTCAAGCAGTTCGTCTGGTTCGAGGACTCAGGTCACATGCCGATGACCGAAGAGCCAGGCAAGTTCCTGGTCTCGCTGCTGCGCTATGCGCGCCCGATCGCCGAACGAGCGGGCGATACAGCTCCATCCAATGGCTGATCGCGAAGCGACGGCGAAGGAACTGTTGTTCAGCTTCCATTAATCTTTGATTCGCTTTTCCGCGCATGTCGAGTCGAAGGGAAAAGCAATTCGGTGCGCAATCGCACGCGCATGGAACATGTTTCCGATTGGCTCGCAATTCGTGATCGCGAATCATGAAGGTTCCAATTGACCCATCAAGCATGAGTCAGTACTTCATGGTTAACGTCAGCGCGCGCGGGGCTGTTCGCGCTGACCAATCTAATTGTTGAAAGTTCTAAAGCTGGGCGACCCCGGTCCAGAGAATGCGTTCGCGCGGGGGCACCTTGGCTGACATCGAGACATTTGGGAGCGCCGGGAAGATTTCCGGCTGCTTCGTACAGCTGAGCGCAGTATGAAGCGGAAGCGCGCGCTCTTGTTGGCCGGCGTGTTGGCCGGCGCGGTTTTCGCAACCGCCGCTGTGCAGGACGGCCGGGCCATTGGCAAGATGCTGCGGGAATCAGTTGCCGCGCTGAAGGATCCACTGTCGCTTATCGCCGACCGTTCGCCGGGCGCGCGTGGTTCCGCGGCACTGCTTCTGACCAAAAACGGCCCGCATGAACGCGTGCTGTCCAGTGTGCGTGATCGTGATCCCGTGCCAGAACAGGACAATCCCTTTGCCGCCGGTGCGCCCGACGAGTTTGCCGGCAATCCGCTGCCGACGGACGGCAATCCATTGGCAGGTACGCCTCTCGGCGGAGCGGGCTCACCCGATTTTACACGGCCCTTTTCCGCCATACCTTCTGTCTTTCCGTCGGGGCGCAGCGGCGGGTTGCCATCATCGGCAAATTCGCCCGCACCAGGCGCCGGTTCGACACCGCCGCCGGATGCTTCTTCTGCTCCGGGCGCGCCATTGCCGCCTATCCTGATTTCCTCGCCGTCCGATCCACAGCCCGATCCTCCGCAACCGGGTCCGCCCAACCCCGATACTCCGTCGCCAACGGATCCGGATCCGCCGCCAAGTTCGCCTCTGTTGCCGACAACACCGATCTCCATACCTGAGCCCGCGACTTGGACGATGATGGTGCTGGGCCTGCTTGCCGCCGGGGCAAGCGCGCGCCGCAGAGGCCGGGCATGACAGGAATGGCGGGGCTCCCTGCCCGGCTGATGGCCGTTACGCTATGCGTGGGTGCTGCGCTATCGCTGTCCTGCGGCAACTATGCCGTCGCCTATCCGGCCACGATCAAAAGCGCAGCGCATCCGTCTGAACGCATCTGGTATCCGGCTGGCGCCTATCCCCGCCTCGTCTTGCCCGGCGGTCGGCAGGAGGTGGTGCGCAGCATGCTCAACATCACCCGGCCCATGCAGTTCGGCGATTTTGTCTGGAATACGGATCACATTCCCGAAGGTCCGGTATGGCTGCGCGTCGATCTTTCCCGCCAGCTGGTGTCCGTTTTCCGCGCCGGCCATGAGATCGGCTCCGCGGTGATCCTCTACGGCACCGATGGCAAAGCCACGCCAACCGGCCGCTTCACGATCCAGGAAAAGGATGCGGATCATTTCTCACACAGCTATGACGCGGCGATGCCCTATATGCTGCGGCTGACCAAGGACGGCGTGGCCATTCACGGCAGCGCCGTGCTTCAGGGCTGGGCTACCCATGGCTGCATCGGTGTGCCGCTGGAATTCGCGCGCCTGCTTTTCGCGGCCACGGCCAAGGGGGATGCCGTCGTGATCCTTCCTGCACAGCCGAAAAACGGGAAAAACAAAGGCTGATCCGTTCAATTTGAATTTGTTTCTAAGCATGCGCTTGGAAAACAGTTAACCAACTCTCTCCACCCCGTCTAAACCCCGCAAAAGCAAGACTTCTGCCGCCACGCAGGAGCTTCTTGTCCCATGACGCCGAACCGCATTAGATCGCTGGTCATGGCGTCGGCCTGCCTGTTCCTTACGCCGTTTGTCATGGGGTCGGCGCAATTGCCGCCGCGCTTCGCCCAACGCATTCTTGCGGTTCACAATCGCGAACGCCTTGCACTCGGCCTTGAACCGCTGAGCTGGAATCCGGCGCTTGCACAATCCGCACAGAGATGGGCGGATTATCTGGCGGCAACCGGACGCTTCGAGCATGCGCCGGAAAACCGTCACGCCCCGGAAGGCGAAAATCTCTGGGCCGGCACCAAGGGGTATTACGCCCCCGAAGCGATGGTGAATGCCTGGGTGCGGGAGAAGAAATATTTCCGTCCCGGCCTGTTTCCCAACAACAGCACCACCGGCCGGGTGGAGGATATCGGCCACTATACGCAGGTGGTGTGGCGTGCGACCTCGCAAGTCGGCTGCGCGCAAGCCACCAGCGTCAGCGAAGACATATTGGTCTGCCGCTATGCCGAAGCCGGCAACTATCGCGGCGAGCAGCCGTTTTAGGCCGCTCGCCCACGATTGCTATTCGCGAAACGTAATCTTCTCTACATTCCACAGCGAGCAGGCGCCTTTATAGAGCACCGTGTCGCTTTCGGCATGCAGCGAGTGGATCAGGCAGCCGGTCTGGCCCTGCCCCAGGCTGGTCTGGGCCCAACCCAACAACTTGCCGTCATGGTCCAGGCGATAGATCTTGCCGGTGCCATCGCCGCTGTAGAGATATTTGGGTGTGTACTGCACCGACCAGGGCTGGCCGATGCCGGTGATGTACTTCTGGAAGTTCAGGTCCATGTCGAAGACCTGGATGCGGCCGTTGTTGCGATCCGCGACATAGACATGGCCGCCGCCCACCGTGATGCCGTGCGGGATCTTCATGTTCCCGTCGCCGGAGCCATAGGTGCCGTAGACCTTCTGCCACACGCCGTCCTTTGAGATCTTCACTACGCGTGAATTGATATAGCCGTCGCTGACATAGATGGTGCCGTCCGGCCCCCAGGCGACGTCGGTGGGGCGGCCAAAGGTCCCCATATTGCCGTTGGGATGGGGATTGGTGTCCTTCTCGCCGCGCTCGACGAATTCCTCCCACCAGTCAACGGATTCAGGCTTGCGTCCCAACACCATCTTCACCAGGCCGGTGGGATCGACCTTCTGCACCGTGTTGGAGCCTTCATCCACCACCCAGACATTCTGTTCGGGATCCACGCGCACGGCATGCGCGAAAGAGGCGCCATAGGAGTCGGGTAGCCATTCCTTGACGTATTTGAGATTCTGGTCGAATTCGAACAGCCGGGCCGCATTACCGCCACGCGATGAGCCGCTCCAGCCGGTGCGGGAATAGACGAACAGATGGCCCGCCTTGTTCTTGGATACGCCTTCGGTTTCGCCGATGGTGTGGCCGGGAATGCGCAGCGGCAGAATTTCCTCGCTCACGGCCAGCTTGGGTGTCTTGGCTTCGATGGCCAACTGCGCCTCGCGCGCGGCGGCGGCTGCCCGCTGGGCCTCGGCCTGGCTGCCGCCCTGTTGGGCTAGCGCGGGAACGGAGGCCCCTGCCGTCAAGCAAAGGGCCAGCAAAACAAGCGATCTCTTCATGATGTTCTCCCCTTCTGTCGTCTGATTGATCTTATTGTTGGGACAGAGCCTATGTCAGGAGGCAGCCTCGCGCCAAGGACTGACAGCGCTGCCATGAATGGCGTTTCCCAAGGCTAATTGGGATTGCGGCGCACTTCCGCCACGACTTTCAAGACTGCTTCGATCACGGCTTTTGGCTGGTCGATCTGGATATAATGGCTGCTGCCGCGCACCACCATGTTGCTGCCCCGGCTTGAAAGCGTGGCCAGCCGGTCATGGCCATCGCTCCAGGCTTTCTGCACCGCGGCATTCTCGGCCGCGGTCCACGGCTCCAGATCTCAGCGCAACCCCAGGTAAAGACCCGTAGCAGTGAAGATCTGGATGAGAATCATGGCCGAAGTTCTTTTCAATCCTGTAAGTGATGGGAAGAAGGTTGAGAGATAGACTGCTGAAGACATGAGGTAGATGACAGCGGCCATCCCAATAACCACAACGAGATTCGGGCCCTCAGGGTCATGGAAAAGTGCAAACATTATCCTCGAACATGTGACAGCTGTAATCGCCAAAACCAGCAAAGAACTATTTTTGAAATTAAACTGCATAAGGATGTGGCCATTTTTGCATGATAAAATCATACCCTGGCTGGAATATCGCACGAACCCCAATTTTGGAGATGAAGACCGCTTAGGGTATGCCACCGCGTGCCGGTTGCCGTCGACCAGTAGCCGCGCCGTCAAGCGGCTGGCCAGCGGATCGCAGTTGCGCCTCAAGCTGCGCCGGGATTACGCCCTTGTGCGAAAAGCCGGGCAGTTGAAGGCGGTGCGGGATGGTGCGGGATATAGTCACGACTTAAGATATCCCGTCATCGATGGCGTTCCAAAAGCTTGTCGATGTTGCCGACGGTTACCGGTGCGATCAGCGCGGCCAAGCATGGACACTGTGAGGAAGCTGCCTGTACATTTCGCTATCGGCTCAAGGGAGAGACGTCACATGACAAAGCGCTGGATCGCAACAATGCTGGCCGCGGTGATCGCACTGCCCCTGTCCCTGCCGACGGCGGCACTGGCACAACGCGGCCACGATTATCGCTGGGACGGCGATCGCAACAACAATGGTTGGGATCCTTCCCGGCACTATCACGCCGGACGCTATCGCGAACGCCGGCTGGGCCGCGATGACCGGATCTATCGCGGTGGCGACGGCCGCTACTATTGCCGGCGCAGTGACGGCACCACCGGTCTGGTAATCGGTGCGATCGCCGGTGGCATTTTGGGCAATGCCATCGGTGGAAATACCCTGGGCACATTGCTGGGCGCAGGCGGTGGCGCCCTGCTGGGACAATCGGTCGACCGTGGCAATGTTCGTTGCCGCTGATCGCGCCGGCTTAATCGCGTATGGTTGTAACGGCGCTCACGCGCGTCCGCTGTCGCCCGAGAGCATCTCCGGGCTGACACCGAGCTTGGCAAGAGCGCGTTGCCATTTGCTGTCGTCTTCCGTCTCGAACACCAGGCCGGTATCGGCGGACACCAAAAGCCAGCCATTGGCCTGGATTTCGGCGTCGAGCTGGCCCGGCCCCCAGCCGGCATAGCCCAGCGCCACAAGAGACCGGCGGGGCCCCTCGCCCTTTCCCTTGGCGCGCAGAATGTCGAGCGTCGTGGTCATGGCGAATTCGCCGCCGATGTTCAGCGTCGCCTCCTCCCGGTAATCGGGGCTGTGCAACACAAAGCCATGGCCGGTTGCCACTGGGCCGCCGAAATGTACCGGCTGCGGCTGGGACTGTGTCACCGGCTCGATTTTGAGCTGTGCATAGAGACCGTCCATGGTGAGGCTGTCGATCCTCTTGTTGACGATCAGCCCCATGGCGCCCTCCTCCGGGCTGTGGGCGCAGAGATAGACGACGGATCGCTCGAAAAACGGATCAGCCATCTGCGGCATCGCGATAAGAAGCTGACCGGTCAGCGATGACATCCGTTTCCCGTTCCATCCGCGTTTGCAGCCGGTACGGGGTCAAGCCTATTGCATCGGAATAGCCCGATCCAGAGCTGGAATTTTTCAGCCCGGGCGGAGGAATTTTCCAGCCATGCGGCTGTCGCGCCCAACTTCGGCCCCGATTGCGATTCACTCTGCCGGGAGCGATGGATTGCAAATCGGCAAGGAAGCTCTGGCCGGGTTGACTTCATTCGCAGGAGGGTGGTCCGTTACTATTGCGAGGGCAAGACAGGTACGGAACGACATGAACTTCTCAAAAAATATCATCGCATCAGCGTTCATACTCTTCATGGTTGCAGGCCCCGTGGCGGCGCAGCCAGATCCGTCGCAATGGTCGGCCCGGTTGCATAATGCCTTGCGGCTTCGCCCCGATCAGGAACAGGCCTGGCAGGTCTTTCAACAGGCCAGTACACCCAGCACCGATGATGAGGCGCGGCAACGCGATGCTTTCGACAGGATGGCACGACTGCGAGCGCCGGAAAGAATGGACCTTTCCATCCAGATGATGCGCTCGGACCTGCGCGACATGGAACGGCGGGGCGATGCCCTGAAGGCTTTCTATGCCACCCTTTCGCCGGACCAGCAGGCCGTGTTCGACCGCGAGACCTCGCGCCCGCCGCAATAGATTGTCACCGCGGACTTAGGAGCGTCGGCGCTTGCAGGAAGATTTCCTAGGCGGTGCGGCGCCGCTTCCGTGCTGCCGCACCAATTCCCGTTAGTCCCACACCGAACATCGTCAATGTTATCGGCTCGGGTATGGGCGTGAAGTTGTACGTAAGCGTCGTCGTCAAGGTCAAAGCATTGGACAGAGAGCACGGAGCTCTTAACGAGCTGCAGAAATCCGAATCTTCCGACATGAAACCTGCAACATCGACTGTCCCCAGCCCAATGTAAGCCGCGATAGCCGATACGTCGGCATCGAGTAGACCGCTGTTGAAGCTTATGGGTCCGTCAACTTTGGGTGTGGATGAATTCACCAAACCGGTTTCGTTGATCAGCACGTAGAAAGGCAGCGAGCGCGTGGTGAATGGGAATCCCGGAGCATTGAAATTGTAGCCGACGCTGTAGCCGTAAGGGGCCGGCGAAGAACACTGTGCGCATGTTGTCGTGAATGTCTGCTGGCCGGCGAAGCCGATCGTGACTGTATCAAGTGTTCCAAGCGAGCCATCGAATTGATTGAAGCTGCCTCCAAATGTCTGAAACTCAGAACTTGACCCAATAAGTGTATTGGATTGGGAGATCACGTCGGCTTTGGCCGACACTGCCGACAACGCCAGGGCCACGATCGCGGCGTCTATAAGCATCTGAGTTTTGCGCATAGAGAGCTTCTCCCGTTTCCGGTTTTTGCAAGCAAGTGTTGTGCCGATGGTTAAATATCGCGATTCTCCTGCTCGGAGCGCGTCGACTGTTTCGGCGATTTACACTGACGATCTGTCAGAAGATTGCTGTCGATGGATGGCAAGGTGCGGGTGCCGACCTGGCAGACTCTACCGAAGCGAAAGCTTCCGCAGCCATGTAGCGAGCTGCATTTTCCAGAGCGCGGCGTTGCCGGTGGTGCCATGTCCGCGCGTCTGTGCGCTGGCGGGGATCAGGTAATACTGGCCATTCTTCAACCGCCGCATGCTGTCTTGCAGGATATTGGTCTCAACCGGGTTACGCTCGTCGTCGGCGGAATTGATTGCCAGAACCGACGCTTGAATGGCCTCCAATTTTGGCGCGGGATCATAATCCCGCGCCGCGTCGAACTGGTAGATGATATCGTTGGCGTCGCCATTGATCGCCGCGGCCAACATGCCTTCCACTATCTTGTCCGCCTCGGCATGCGAACCGGCGCGCGCCTGCCAACCCAAGGTCCCACCGCTGGTCGCAATTCCGAAAAAAGAGCTGGCATATTTCACGGAAGACGGCTCTTGCGTGTAATTGCCGCCGTTCCATGCGGGGTCTGCCTTGATGGTCTCGATCACCATCTTGCGCAACATCCAGTTGCGCGCCGCCATGGGGCTCGGCAACGATGCTAGCGGCACGACACCGTCCATAAAGTCGGGATACTGCTCCGCCCAGGTCCAAGTCAGCATTCCGCCCATGGAATTGCCGGTCACCAGCCGCAGATGCCTGACGTGCAGGTGTTCCAGCAGCAGCCGGTGCTGCGCCGCCACCATGTCGGCATAATTGTAACGTGGGAATTTCATCCGCAGGCTATCGGAAGGCTTGGAGGATTTCCCGGTACCAATCGTATCGGGCAGGATGATGTAATATTTCGCCGCATCCAGCGGCTGGCCGGCGCCAAACAGCTGGCCGCCGAAACTGGCGTTCAACAGGCCCGGTCCGGTGCCGTTGGTGCCATGCAAAACCAGCACCGCCGGATTCTTCGAATCGCCGAGTGTTGTATAGTGCTGATTCAAGTCCAGTGTTTCGCCGGTATGGAAGCGGAATTCCTTTAGGAGGAAATCACCCTGCAGCGGCTCGGCGGCAACGGCAGGGCCAGCGACGCACAACGCCAATGCCATGATTGCAAAACGCATATGAACCATCCCCTTCAGTCAGAAAATGACCAGTCCACTCCATGCCAGACACGGCGATCTCACTCACCGCGGGATCGAGGCGCTGGGATTCATCGCCAGATTGCCGCCATCCATCGGGATCAGCGCGCCGGTGATCCAACTCGACGCATCCGACGCCAGCAGCACGGCAAGCCCCTTGATGTCGTCCGGCTCGCCCATGCGCCCGCGTGGCAGGCCGCCGAGAAAGCGCTCGCGCAACTGGGGATCGTCCGCCATGCGCCGCTCCAGACCGGGATTGATCACCTGGGCCGGCAGGATGGCGTTGACCCGCACGCCGCGTCCCGACCATTCGGTCGAAAGCTCGCGCGTCATCTGCGCCACCGCGCCCATCGCCATCACATAGGCGATATGTCCGCGCCCCATCGCCGTGACGCTGGCGATCGAGCCGATATTGACGATGCTGCCCTTGCCCGCCGCCAGCATCCGGCGCCCCGCTTCCTGGCAGCAGCAGAAGCGGCCAAAGACGATATTGCGCCAAGTCTGCTCTATCGCCTCCAGCGGGATTTCTTCCGGAGCCCCCAGCACGGCTTCACCGGCAACATTTCCCAGGAAATCGATCCGCCCGAAGGCGCTATCGAGCTGCGCGAACATGCGGCGAATCTGATCGGGCTGAGAGACGTCGCACCGCACCGGCACGGCCCGGCGGCCGAGTTTTTCGATCTCGGCCGCAGTCTTCTCCACACCGGCAAGATTACGGCCCGCCAGCATCACATCTGCGCCCGCCTCGGCCAGCGCGGTTGCCATGGCGCGGCCCATGCCACTGGCAGCGCCGGACACCAGTGCCACCCGCCCGCTGAGATCAAACAGCCCCGATACCGTCATGAACCTTTCAGCCGCAGCTTTGCCGCCTTGGCGCATTCGCTCAGCACGGTGGCATAGCGCGCCACCGCTTCGGTGCCGATCACAAAGGGGCTGATCTCGCCCGGCTTGCGCTGCCAGCGGCTCCTGATCCAGGCCTGATCGTACATCGAATGATTGGAGAAGATGATATCGGCGCCCGAAGCCTTGGCGGCATCGCCGAATTTCTTGGCCGACGCGATATAGGTATCGAACCGCTCGCGGCTGCGCGGGAAATTGAACCCCATGCCGCCGGAATAGGCCACCTGATAGGTCTTGCCCTGATCCTTGACCGGAAACAGGAAAGATAGTGTGCCCAAAGTGTGACCCGGGGTCAGCAGAATAGTGACGGTGGTGTTGCCCAAAGTCACCTTCTGGCCGTCGGTGGCGACGATGTCGCGCTTGGGCACACCGCCCGGCATGTTGTTGGCCTTGGTTATGGCGTCCCAATCGGGCCCGCCCATGATGATCCGCGCGCCATAGCGGTCCTGCAGCATCCTGGCGCCTTCATCATGGTCGCCATGACCATGGCTGACGATCACATATTTGATGGTGGCGGGATCCAGCCCCAGCTTCTTGAAGCCGCCGATGATCTCGGTCTCGGCGGCGTAGTTGTACATCGTGTCCAGCAGGATGATGCCGGCGCTGGTCTTGATCGCCCAGGCGTTGTTGATCTTGGTGCCGACGAAATAGACATTGTCGAACACCTTGGCGGGCTCGGCGTACCAGGTCTCGCGGGCTGGAATCGCTCTGGGCTTTCCGGCATTGGCGGCGCGCGCTGCCGCCGAAGGATCGGAGCCGTCGGCCGGCTGGATGCAAAGCACATCCAGGGTGCCGGGAAAATCCAGACCCGCCGCGTCCTGAGCGGCCAGCACGTGGCCTTCGACGGTATCAGGTATGTCCGCCCTGGCGGCGCTCATCAGGCCCAACGCAGCCGTCATCATCAAAGCCATTGTGAGTTGCGTCTTCATGTTTTCCTCGCTGTCGGCGCGCCGCCTGTTTCCGGGTCTTGGACAAAATCATCCCGGCGTTTATTTTTCGGTCATGATGCTAGTCCACCGTCTGGACAGCGCCAAGCCCGATGGAGGGCTGATGCCCCCTCAGGAGTGTGTCTTCATTCCCGCGATCAGGATATCGACCAGATGCCTGGCGGCGCGTTTGCTCTCCGGGCCCGCATTCTTGCCCATCACACCGGCCAGGGCGCGCAACAGATCGAGCGGGTCGGTATCCCACCGGATTTCGTCGCTGGCGGCGGCATCCTTGAGCAGCTTGGCGATGGCCTGCTTCATCTGCGGCCCGGATTCCGCATAAAGCGCGGAGGCTCCGCCCACCAGCGAGTTCAGCACCTCGGCCATGCCGTGCTTGGCATCCAGATAGTTCACGAACACCAGAAGCCATTCACGCAGCGCGGTCACGGGGGGATGCTTCGCCGTCAGTTTCTCGGCCGCCAGGACAAGTTGCCGGCTTTCATTGCGATAGACCGCCTCGATCAGCGCATCCCGGGTGGGGAAATGGCGGTAAAGCGTGCCGATCCCCACCCCCGCCGCTGCGGCGATCTCTTCCAGGCTTGCGCCCGGACCCTTTTGCGCAAAAGCAGACCTGGCGGTTTCCAGCAGCCGCAACCGGTTGCGCTCGGCATCGGCCCGGGGCTTGCGGGCAGGTTTGGATTTGCTTGATTTGTTTTTGGCAGCCACGCTTGAAAACGCCTCTTGAAACCGGAGCCTGCCTCCGTATATCAAAGCGGAGGCATCCTCCTCTTATGTCAAAGCCGGGCGGCGTACAATGGCCGCCGCCCGAAGGAAGCGGTGCGCCCACTTTTCAAGGAGTTTCCCATGAGCAAGACTTTCGGAGCCACCTCCACCACCGATGAGGTGCTGGCGGGTGTGAATTTAAGCGGCAAACGCGTGCTGGTCACCGGGGTATCGGCCGGGTTGGGAGTGGAAACGGCTCGCACCCTTGCCGCCCATGGTGCCGAGGTCGTGGGCGCCGTCCGCGACCTCGCCAAGGCGCAAGCCGCGACCGCCCAAGTGCGCGAGCAGGCGGCAAATGGCGGCGGCCTATCCCTGGTGGAACTGGACCTCGCCTCTCTCAAAAGCGTGCGCGCCTCCGCCGACAGGCTGGTGGCGGATGGACGCCCCTTCGATGTCGTCATCGCCAATGCCGGGGTGATGCGCACGCCCTTCGGCCACACCGCCGATGGCTTTGAGACCCAGTTCGGCACCAATCACCTGGGGCATTTCGTCTTTGTCAACCGCATCGCCTCGCTGATCGCGCCCGGCGGGCGGCTGGTGAATGTTTCCTCTTCCGGCCACCGCTACAGCGATGTCGATCTCGACGATCCAAATTTCGAACATACGCCTTATGAACCCATGGTGGCTTACGGAAGATCCAAGACCGCCAATATCCTGTTCGCGGTGGAATTCGACCGCCGTCATCGCGCGCGCGGCGTGCGGGCGACGGCGTTGCATCCGGGCGGCATCAAGACCGAGCTTGGCCGCCACATGCAGCCGGACGAACTCGACAAGCTGGTGGCGCAGATCAATGCCCAGCTTGCGGCCAATGGCCAGCCGCCTTTCCAGTGGAAGACCGTGCCGCAGGGCGCCGCAACTTCGGTGTGGGCGGGCTTCGTCGCCCCAGCCGATATGGTTGGCAGCCGTTATTGCGAGAATTGCCGGGTCTCGGAAATCAACGCCGGGACCATCAGCCCCGTGACCCCCGGTGTCCGCCCTTATGCGCTGGATCCCGATCACGCCAAGGCACTCTGGGCCAAGAGCGAGGAGATGGTGGGCGAGCGGTTTTAAGCCGCTCCTTTCACTCAAACATTCCGGCCTCGCGCAAACCGTCGTTGCGTTCAGACCGATGCCGCAAAGGCCGCTTTGACACGCTGTGGCGTAAAGGGAACCTCGCGCAGCCGCAAGCCGGTCGCGTCGAACACCGCATTGCCCAGCGCCGCCGCCACCGGCGCAGTCGAAGCCTCGCCGACGCCGACAGGCCGCTCATGCGGACGGTCGATCAGGGCGATCTCAAGCTTGGGCACTTCCGGGAAGGTCAGGATGGGATAGCTCGCCCAGTCGGTGGTGGTGACGCGGCGAGAATCGAACTTCACTTCCTCCAGCAAGGTGCGGCTGATGGTCTGGATGATCGAGCCCTCGATCTGCGCGCGCACCGCATCGGGATTGATCATCAACCCGCAATCATGGGCGCACACCACCCGCGTCACCCGCACATGGCCCGAGTTGCGCTCGACCTCGACCTCCATGCCCATGGCGACATAGTTCTCGGCCTGCTTGTAGCGCATGTAGGAGATGCCGCGGCCACGCAACATCGCGCCACTGCGGCTGGGCGATGTGGTGCGCGGCTTCCAGGCCATCATCTGTCCCACCCGCGTCAGGACCTCTATGGCGCGCGGGTCTTTTAACCACCGCAGGCGGAATTCCAGCGGATCGGCATGCGTCTCGGCGCATATCTCGTCGATGAAGGACTCCACCGCAAAGACATTGCCGATCTTGCCGGGCGCACGCAGGGCCGAAGGGCGCAGCGGCGTGGTGGCAAGCCATTTGATGTCGGTACGCGCATTGGCAAAAAGATAAGGCGGGTCGGCATTGAGCGATGTCAGGCCGGAGGACATGCCGGAGCCGTCGACAAAGCCGCCCGCCACCGCAGCCAGCAACGGTGCGCCGGTCGGGGCGGGATTGTTCTGCGGCACCATCGCCACCGTTTCCCAGGCCAGCACTTCGCCGGACGCATCCAGTGCGGCGCGCAAATCGAGCAATTGCGGCGGCCCTTTCGGGTCCCAGCCATGCTCGTCCTCGCGCATCCATTGCAGGCGCACCGGCTGCCCGAGCTCGCGCGAGATCAGCGCCGCCTCGAAGGCGGCATCGTCATTGCCGTTGCCGCCATAACTGCCCGAACCGTCCTTGTAGATCAGGCGCAGCTTTGCCATGTCCAAACCCAGCAACTGCGCGATGACCTGACGCAACCGGTGCGTACCCTGGGCGGCGGTCCAGACCGTGCCGCCGCCGTCACGGATGTCGGCCACGGCACAGGACGGTCCCATCGAAGCGTGCGACTGGATCGGCCAGCGATAGTTTGCCTTCAGCACACGCCCGGCGCCCGCAAAGACGGAAGCTGCATCGCCGGTGTTGCGGAGGGTCTCGGTCCGCGCCACTTGTGTGCTGCGAACGGTGTCGAACAGGCTTTCGGAGCCCGGCAAGGTTGCCGCCTCGCTCCAGGTGGCGCGCAATACCCGCATGGCGCGAACCGCATCCCATTCGCGCGGCGCCACCACCGCCAGGAAATCCCTGACCCGGACAATGCGCGCACCCGGAATCTGGGCGATGGAAGTGACATCCACATTTTGCAGCTTTGCGCCAATTGCCGGCGGACGAATGACGCGGGCATGCAGCATGCCGTCGACGCGGATATCCTGCACGTAATCGTGGCGGCCGGTGAGTTTCTCCGGCAAGTCCGGACGGGCCAGGGATTTTCCCACGATGGTGTAGTCGTCGGGGTTCTTGAGCTTGGCATTCTTATCGACGGCCAGATCGAGCCTGCCGATCTTGACCAGTGCGCCGAAGCCGATGCCCGAACCGCCCGCGCGCGGGACGACAGCGCCATCCGCGGTGACCAGCGCTTCCGCCGGCTGCTTCAATTGCGCGGCGGCAAGATTGATCAATCCCTGCCGCGCTGTCGCCGCCGCCTGGCGGATCTGGGTGCCACCGACCATGATTCCGGTGCTGCCCCCGGTACCGCCCTGGTTGGGGGTCAGCGCCGTGTCGCCCTCGACCATCGCGATCTTTTCGGGGCGCACGCCAAGCTCTTCCGCCACGATCTGGCGAATGGCCGCCCTCGCCCCGGTGCCCAAATCAACCTTGCCGGCATAGACGGTGACGCCGCCGTCCGGTGCGATCGCCAGATAGGCGTCGACGCTGTCAGTTTCGACCGTACCGGGCGCGGCCTCCGCGACGTGGGGGATAGAAAAGGCGACAACAAGACCGGCGGCGCCTTGAAGGAAGGAGCGGCGTTTCATGATCAACCCTCCTTGGCGGCGCGCAGCACCGCGGCGATGACCCGCACATGGCTGCCGCAGCGGCACAGATTGCCGGCGAGCGCAGCGCGGATATCGGCTTCATTAGGACGTGGATTGCGCGCCAAAAGCGCGGTCGCGGTCATGATCATGCCGTTGGTGCAATAGCCGCACTGAGCCGCAGCTTCAGCGATGAAGGCCGCTTGGACCTTGCTGGGTTGTTCGGGACTGCCCAGCCCCTCCAGGGTGGTGATCTTGCCTTTGACGGAAGCGGCCTTGACCATGCAGGACCGTACAGCCTGACCGTCAACCATCACGGCACAGGCGCCACATTGCCCGTGCCCGCAGCCGAATTTCGGACCATGCAGGGCCAGGTCGTCACGCAGCACATAGAGCAACGGGGTTTCCGGATCGCCAGGATCGACCACGCGGTCGCGGCCATTCACATGCAGGGTGATCTGGGTCATGTCGCTTCTGCCTTCATGAGGTGGCGACGGCACCGGTAGGTTGGCATGACGAGGCCCCCCTATTCAAGCGCAGGCCCGCCCCAACGGGCAAGCTGGCGGGCCGGCCGCTCGCCCAAGCTGGCTTAGCTTTTCTTGTGAGCATCGCGAACTAGAAAAGCTTGCCCCTCTTCGAGCGTAGCGAGGGAGGCGCGGCGCTGTCCATACGCTGTCGCTATGGACCTCGAAATGATCCGTCGCTAGCGACAGCGTAGTGCGACACCATTTCGTTCGCCTTCGGCGACCCGCGCCTCTCACTCGGGCAATCCCGCCTTGCGCAGGCCGTCCGCGAACAGCTCCAGGTCGCGCGGCCGGCGGAACGGAATCCAGTCCTGGAGATTGGCGATGCACATGTGCGGCGCGATCCGGCGCAGGTGCCGGATCGTGCGCTTCGCTTCCTCCATCCGCTCGGCCAGGGCATAGCTTGCGGCGCCAATGCCGCACGCCAGTCCAAAGCCGGGCAATTCCCGCAAGGCCTTTTCCGCCCAGGACGAGGCCACCTCGAAGCGGCCCGCGATCAAATGCGCTGCCGCCATGCCCGCCTGCATTCGCACCGTCTCCGGATCGAGGGGACTCAGGCGCATGACGTGTTGCAGGCGCTCGATGGCGATATCCGGCTCGCCCCGCGCGATCCGTTGGAACGCACCCAGAAACCAGGCCGCGGCCAGATTGGGATTGAGCACCAGCGCCTTGTCGACCAGGGCGATGCAACCGTTCAGTTCGCCGCCAAAGTGACCCAGGGCATGGCCGCCCCGGGTGAGCGCGATGGCGTCGTTCTTGCCCAGTTCCACAGCGAGGCGGGCAAGCCGGGCGCCCTCTTCCATCTCCCGCGCGCGGTTATCCATCCAACCGTTGAGTTTTCGCCAGAACACGCACCAGGCCGCCATGCCGTACGCTGCGGCATAATCCGGATCGCGTTCAAACGCCTTGCGGAAGCAGGGCAGCGCCTCGTCTATTGCCTCGCGCGTCGCCCGGTGGAAGCTGGCCATGCCGCGCAGATAATAGTCATAGGCGTCCAAGCTGTCGGTCGGCTTGTGCACCGCCCGTTCGATCTCCGCCAGCTCTAGCTGCGGCGCGATGGCGCCGACAATGCTCTCGCTCATCCTGTCCTGCAGGTCGAAAATATCTTCCAGCGTTCCCTCGAAGCGGTCTGCCCAGATATGGGCGCCGGTCGAAGCATCGATCAGCTGGCCGGTAATGCGCATCCGGTTGGCCGCCTTGCGCACGCTGCCTTCCAGCACATAGCGCACGCCCAGCTCCTGGCCCACCTGCTTCACGTCCACCAGCTTGTCCTTATAGGTGAAGCTGGAATTGCGGGCGATCACGAATAGCCAGCGGATGCGCGACAAGGCCGCGATGATGTCTTCCACCACTCCGTCGGCGAAATAGTCCTGCAGGGGATCGCCGCAGAGATTGACGAAGGGCAGGACGGCAATGGAAGGCCTTCCGGGAAGCACGGGATGTTGCAATGGAGACTTTGCGACGGCTTCGGGTGCGACCTTCTCCTCCGCTTTCGGAGAGGCCGGGGCGCCGGAAACCGGCAGTTCCTTCACCTCGCCGACAAAGCGGAACCCCTTGCGCGCGACGGTGCGGATCAGTCGCTGTTCCCCGCCGCTGTCGCCGATCGCCTTGCGAACGGCATTGATATGGCTGGCAAGCGTGGACTCCGAGACAATCCGCCCATCCCACACCGCATTCAGCAGACTGTCCTTGCTGACCACATGCTCGCGGTTCGCCACCAGATAAACCAGCAGATCAAAGACTTGCGGCCCCATGGCGACGGGGCCGGAGCCGCGGGAAAGTTCCCGCCGGTCGGGATCGAGCACATAATCCCCGAACTGAAACGGCATCCGGTATCCCCACACTTGCAAATAGGCCAAATATAAAAGCGGTCTGATGCAGGGTTGCCCTGGGCTGCTCCCGGCCCGGACGCACCACGCTAGCACAACCGCACCGGGCTTTCTGGACAAATATCCAAGACAAAATCAAGGCCGTTTGAAGGACCCGACAAGGTCTTCCGCCCGGCTTTTCGGCATCGTCCTGCCACCGATCGCGATCAGAGCGATGGGAACGGAGGCAGGACATGAAGATCGTCGTCATCGGAGGCACAGGGCGGATCGGTTCCAGGCTGGTCCAAAAGTTGCGCGACAAGGGCCATGAGGTGCTCGCGGCAGCTCCCAGTTCCGGCGTGAACAGCCTGACCGGCGAAGGACTGGCCGAGGCATTTCAGGACGCACACACCGTGGTCGATGTGGCGAACTCGCCGTCCTTTGAGGAACAGGCAGCGACCGAATTCTTCGAAACCTCCGGCCGCAACATCTTTGCCGCCGAGAAGGCTGCCGGCGTAAAACATCATGTCGCCCTGTCGGTAGTGGGAACCGAACGCCCTCTGGGCATCGGCTATTTCCGCGCCAAGCTGGCCCAGGAAAGGCTGATCAAAGGTTCGGGCATTCCCTACACGATCCTGCATTCCACCCAGTTCTTCGAGTTCATCGACGGCATCATTCAGGCAGGTACCGAAAACGGCACCATCCGCGTATCGCCTGCTTTGGTGCAACCGATCGCGGTCGATGACGTGGTCGCTGCGCTGACCGAACTCACGCTTGGGGCACCGCTGAACGATACCGTTGAAGTCGCCGGCCCCGACGCCTGCTCGCTGGACACTTTCGCGCGGGAGTATCTGGCCGCGAAGGGCGACGGCCGCCAAATCGTTGCCGACGTTCATGCCCGCTATTTCGGCGCGGAGCTGGACGACAGCTCGCTAATGCCGGGCGACCATCCCCGCTTCGGCTCGACCAGTTTCGAGGACTGGCTCGGCGTGCCGGCGCGGCAAGCGTAACTTTCGCAAGATCATTCAACCCAACCATTGAGGAGGCACACCATGAGCACGATCAAGACCAGGGACGGCGTTGAGATTTTCTATAAGGACTGGGGTTCGGGCCAACCGATCGTGTTTTCACACGGCTGGCCATTGTCTTCGGACGACTGGGACGCGCAGATGATGTTTTTCCTGAACAAGGGATTTCGTGTCATCGCGCATGACCGGCGTGGGCATGGCCGCTCCTCGCAGGTTGCCACCGGCCACGACATGGATCACTACGCCGCGGATCTCGCGACGCTGACCGAGCATCTCGACCTCAAAGAGGCGATCCATGTCGGCCACTCCACCGGCGGCGGCGAAGTCGTGCATTATGTTGCCCGCCACCAGGGCCGCGTGGCCAAAGCCGCGATCATCAGCGCGGTGCCGCCGCTGATGGTCAAGACCGATGCCAATCCGAACGGAACGCCCAAGGCGGTATTTGACGACCTGCAGGCGCAGTTGGCCGCCAATCGTTCGAAATTCTATCGCGACCTTCCGGAAGGACCTTTTTACGGCTTCAACCGGCCGGGCGTGAAGTCCTCGGAAGCGGCCATCGCCAACTGGTGGCGCCAGGGGATGATGGGCGGCGCCAAGGCGCATTATGACGGCATCGTCGCCTTCTCCCAGACCGACTTCACGGAAGACCTCAAGAAAATCACGGTGCCGGTGCTGGTGATGCACAGCGAAGACGACCAGATCGTGCCTTATGTCGCGTCCGGCCCGATGAGCGCCAGGCTGCTGAAGAATGGCACGCTCAAGACATACAAGGACCTGCCGCACGGCATGATCACCACGCAGGCGGACATCATCAACGCCGACCTGCTGGCTTTCATCAAGGACCAGGGCGCCGGAAAACGGGCCGCATAGAAATGCGCAATATCCATCGACAACGGGAGATCATCATGATCCGGACTTTGCTCACCGCGGCGGCGCTGGCGGCCGCTGCCGTCATCCCTGCATCGGCCCAGCACGACCAGCATGCTTCGAGCGGCGCCGGCCTGGGCGGAGATGCGAAGGTCACAGTGGTCTATGACCATGCGATCCCGAACGTGCCGGGCAAGAGCATCAAGGGGATTCTGGTCGAATATGCGCCGGGAGGCTCTTCCCCGCCGCATATCCACGCCAAATCCGCCTTTATCTATGCCACCGTCCTGGAGGGTGAGATCAAGAGCCAGGTCAATGACGGGCCGGTGAAGGTTTATCGCGCCGGGCAAAATTGGTCCGAGAATCCCGGCGATCACCATGGCGTCAGCGCCAATGCCAGCACCACCAAGCCTGCGCGCATCCTGGCCGTGTTCGTGGTGGACACCAGTGAAAAGAGCGAGAACCTGACAACTTTTTCGAAGTGACATCACCAACTACGGGAGCCGCACATGACCCAACGCCTGAATTTCATGACCAAGAAGAATGCCGGCATCGATGCGCTGGTCGCGGTCGAGACCTGGATCGCCAAGAGCTTCGACCCGAAGTTGATGACCCTGGTCAAGGTACGCGTGTCGCAGATGAATGGGTGCGCCTATTGCCTGCACATGCATCGGCATGAAGCGCTCAAGCTCGGCGAGGCGGAGGACCGGCTGCTGCTGCTGGATGCCTGGCATGAATCCCAGCTCTATACCGCCCGCGAACGCGCCGCCCTGGCCTGGGCGGAGTCCCTGACCCGGATCGCCAAGACCCATGCACCGGATGACGTCTTCGAAGAGGTGCGGGGCCTTTTCTCCGAAGACGAGCTGCTCACACTTTCCATCGGCATCGCCATGATCAATGCCTGGAACAGGCTGGCGATCGGCTTCCGCCAGCAGCATCCGGCGGACCGCCCGCATGCCGCTGCCTCGCAGGCGGCAGAATGAGGTGGACATGAGTGTTACAGCTACAATCGCCCCCACCACAATCATAACCGCCACCCGGACCTTGGCAGGGATCACCATCCCCGACAGCCTGCTGGTCGATGAGGCGATGGATTATGCCCGCAAGGCTTGCGAGCCCTATCTGTTCAACCATGTCGTGCGCTCCTGGCTGTTCGCGGCGCGGATCGGCGAGTTGCAGGGCATCGAGCATGACGCGGAAGTCCTGGCCATCGGCACCCTGCTGCATGACATCACGCTCAACACGCGTTTTGCCGGTCCGCGCCGGTTTGAAGTGGAAGGCGCCGACCTGGCACGGAATTTCGCCACCGAACGCGGTCTGGGCCAGCGCCGGGCACAACTGATCTGGGACAGTGTGGCGCTGAACTCCACCCCTTCCATCGGCCTCTACAAGGAAGCGGAAGTGGCCCTATGCACCACCGGCATCTGCCTGGATGTGGTGGGCCTGAAATACGAACTCGTTCCCGCCGCCGACATGACGCGGATCCTGGCGGAATTCCCGCGATTGGGGATGAAGCAGAAGATGACGCAATGCTTTTGCCACATCGCCAAGAAGCATCCTGAAACGACCTATGACAATTTCGCCCGCGATTTCGGAGAGCGCTTCATCGCCGGCTACAAGGCGCCCTCCTCCGTCGATTTCGTGATGAACACGCCATTCCAGGAATAAGACATTCATGAAGATCGTCGTCGCAGGTGGGACCGGCCTGGTCGGTTCGGCGCTTTTGGGCAAGCTGCGCGAGCAGGGCCACCAGGCTATTGCGGCCTCGCGTTCCACTGGCGTCGATATCATGACCGGCCAAGGCTTGGCCGAGGCTCTGGACGGCGCCGACATTGTCATCGATGCGTCAAATTCCCGGTCGGATGACGCTATCGAGATGCAGGAATTTTTTCGTCACGCCGGACGGGTGCTGCTGGACGGCGCCAAACGTGCCGGCGTGAAGCATCACGTCACCTTATCCATGCTGGGGGCCGACCGCCTGAGCCTGAGCGGCTTTTTTCTGGCCAAGCTGACGCAAGAGAACCTGGTGCGGACATCGGGGCTGCCCTACACCATCCTCAGGTCCGCGCCCTTCTTCGAAACCATCTACGGGATCGCCACCGACGCCGATACCGGCACGGCGCTTCGCCTGCCCCCAATCCCCATGCAGCCGGCCGCCGCTGCCGACATTGCCTCGGCCCTGGCGGATGCTGCCGTATCGCCGCCGGTCAATACTGTCCTGGAAGTTGCCGGTCCCGAGACATTCCGGCTGACCGACCTGGCCGTCGAAGTCATGACGGCCTTTGAAGACACACGGCAGGTGACGGCGGACCCGCTGGCGCTTTATTTCGGGGCCGAGGTGGGGCCGGAAAAACTTGTGGCGGAAAATCCCTGGCGGGTGGCGCCCACCCGGTTCGACGACTGGCTGAGGGATTGCGTCGCGCGCGTCTAGTGTCCCGATTCCGAAATTCGCACGATCTCTATATCGATTTCAGGCGAATTTCGGAATCGAAGGACACTGGCAATTTATTGATTCTAGTGTCGTTTTGGTTTCGAAGTTCGCTTCCAGCCCGCTATCATGGATATTGCGAACTTCAAAACCACGACACTAGTCCCCATATGGATCGACTATGAACCCGATCAAGATCCTGCTGCAGACGACCATTCCCACCGCCAAGGACGACTGGTCCATCGCCCGTTTCAGCCATCTGGCGGATTTCCTGCGCAATCAGCGGGATACCAAAGGCGATCCTCTTTTTGAAATCACGGCTCGCGACCGCGATCCGCTGGGCGCACCGGACTCTCTGCTGTCCAAACTGGATCAGAGCGACTTCGACCAGATGTGGCTGTTCGCGGTGGATGTCGGCAATGGACTGACGACGGAAGATTGCCAGGGCATTTCACGTTTCCGCGCCATGGGCCGTGGGCTGATGGTCACCCGTGACCATATGGATCTGGGCTCGTCCATCTGCAATCTCGGCGGGGTGGGGAAGGCGCACTACTTTCACAGCTTGAACCTCGATCCCGATCCTTCCCACCGGGAAATCGACGATCCCTATACCACCTATATCTCCTGGCCGAATTTCCACTCCGGCGCCAATGGCGATTATCAGGAAATCGAGATTGCCGCACCCGTTCATCCGGTACTGGCCGATCCCGCTTCCCCCACCGGCGCCATCCGCTATCTGCCGGCCCATCCCCATGAAGGCGCGGTGGGCGCGCCGGAGGGCGAACAGGCACGGGTGATTGCGACGGGGACCAGCAAGGTCACGAGGCGGCGATTCAACCTGGCGGTGGCGTTCGAACCGCGCCAAGGCGCCGGCCCCGCAATAGCCGAAAGCACCTTCCATCATTTCGCCGACTATAACTGGGACATCGGCGCCGGGGCGCCCAGCTTTGTCGACGAACCGCCGGGCGAAGGGATGGAACGGCTGCCCCAGGCGCTGGCCGACATCCACCGCTATGTCCGCAATATTGCGCTCTGGCTTGCCGGGCGGGCCTGAGAATCCACGAATTGGATGGCGGCGGATTGGCTTATTGCCGGTCTTGATCTAAGCTTTGCCTGCGAGGGAAGGGAGTTTGTCACAATGACGAAATCGCTTCACCACCTTATGTTTTTGACGCTCATGCTTGCATTTACCGGATTGGCGGCCAGTCCTGCCGCAGCTCAGCAGACAGAGCCGAAATGGAAGCCGAAAGTGGAATCCATCGTCGTCAGGGCGGGCGGCATGATGAATTGGCGCATGGCTTTGACGGCATCGCATCTCGGCACGGCATTCCTGGTGTCGGCCTCGATCCCGGTGCCCTATTCCGACCTGGATTTCGCCAAGGAGCCGGATGTGGCCGAGATGGACAGGCGTATCCATGTCGCCGCCCGTCTGGTTTGCGAACAGCTCGATCGCAAGTATCCGCCCACGCAATATCCGGTGCTGGAGGGCTATTCCGGCAATGATTGCGCGCGCCTAGCGGCGAAAGACGGGATGGAAAATGTCAATATGATCGTCGCCAACGCCAAGCATTGAATGAACGCCACGCCGGGGGCAAACGGCGGGCCGGGGATTGTAAGATTGTGAAGACCGCTTTTCTCGCGATTGTGGCGGCGTGCGTGTTTGCATTGTCGGGATGCCAGGGAAAAATGACCCTGGAGGAAGCGCAAGCCGCTTGCACGAAAAAAGGCGGCCTGCTGGTCGTCATTTACTCACAGAAAATTACCGCTGCGGGTCCTGGTGAGGAGGTCGCCCTTCCGGGGGACTGTATCTCGCCCAGCAAATTTGATGCTACCCCTGCCCCGGCGGCGCCGGCCAATTGAGCTGTCCCATTGAAAAAGAGCGATTTGATTCATGACTGATATTCCCGACGACATTTTCACCGAACAGGACGACATCATCGCCGACGACACGCTGGCCAACCTGGGGCCGCTGCGGCGGCTGGCGGGCATCTGGGAAGGCAAGAAGGGCGTGGACCTCAACCCCAAGGCCGAAGGCCCCGAACGCAAGGAATTCATCGAGCGCATCGAGCTTCAGCCTATCGACGCACAGTCCAACGGTCCGCAGTTCTTCTACGGCCTGCGCTACCATACCCGCATTCTTGCCACCGATGAGGACGCGACCTTCCACGACCAGGTCGGCTACTGGCTGTGGGAGCCCGCCACCGGGTTGGTGCTGCAGAGTCTGGCGATCCCACGGGGCCAGACCGCACTCGCCGCAGGCCATGCCAAGCCCGACGACGACAAACTGGTCCTGACCGCCAGGCGCGGCGACACCGAATACGGCATCTGTTCGACCAGCTTCCTGGAAAAAGCCTTCCGCACCGACTCCTACCAGATCGAGGTTACCTTCCACCCCGACGGCAGCTGGAGCTATGTGCTCGATACCATGCTGGTGGTGCACGGCCAGGGACCGTTCCAGCACCGCGACGTCAACACCCTGGTGAAGGTGGCCGAACCAACGCCAAACCCGCTGATGCTGCTGAAAAAGGCGCCAGCGCCGGCCTGACGTCCGTCTGAATCCTGCTGGTGTGTATTGCCAGCCCTGCCCGGGTCTGCCTCAATGCCCCCAGCCGGCAGCACCCCGGGGGATTTGATGAACCGCCATGCCAGACTGTCCTTCTTGGCGATTGCTTTCATGGTCTCGGGTCTCGCCGCGTTGGCGGATTCCTCCCAGCTGACGACCTCGACCTGCAATTCCGGCGCCGCCAATCCGCCCGCCTGCAATGCGGTGCGCGGCGACCGGGCGGATGGCTGGATGGCACAGAGCCGTTCGGAAGTGATGGGCCGCAACGGCATGGTCGCCACCAGCGAACCGCTGGCGGCCCAAACCGGCCTGGACATCCTGCGCAAGGGCGGCAATGCGGTGGATGCCGCCGTCGCCACCGCCGCCGTGCTGAACCTGATCGAGCCGATGAATGTCGGCATGGGGGGCGATCTCTTCGCCATCATCTACACCGCCAAGGACCACAAGCTGCATGTGCTGAATGCCAGCGGGAAGGCGGCCAGCGGCCAGACGGTGGCGTTCATGAACACGCATGGCTATCGCGCCGATCCGGCCAACTGGGGACCGGGCTCGGGCATGCCCCAGCGCGGCGTCCTGTCCGCCACCGTGCCGGGCGCGGCTTGGGGCTGGCAGGAAGTCTTGGACAAATACGGCACCATGTCTTTCAAGCAGGTGCTGGAGCCTGCCGCCACCTATGCCAGCCAGGGCGTTCCCATCACCGAACGCGCATCGTTCGACTGGCATCTGCCCAAGGCGGTGAATGCTGCCAAATCCGAGCTGGCCAATTGCTGCACGGCGCAGGACCCGGATTCCATCCGCGCCTGGTACATCAACGGACAGCCGCCCAAAGCGGGTCAGATTTTTCGCAACCCCGACCTGGCGAGAGCCTTCCGCTTGATGCAGGCCCAAGGGCGCGATGCTTTCTATAAGGGCGATATCGCCAAAGCCATCGTCGCCAAGGAAAAGGCGCTGGGCGGCACCATGACCCTGCAGGACCTCGCCGACTACAAAGGCGAATGGGTCGAGCCTGTGCTGAGCGATTATCACGGCTTTACGCTGGCCGAACTGCCGCCGCCCAGCCAGGGCTTCGCCGCCAACCTCATGCTCAATATCCTGGGTGCCTGCGTGGGCACGGTCTATCCCGGCCAGAGTCTGGCGTCGCTGGGTCCCACCGATCCTCGCTATTGGCACATCGTGGTGGAAGCCAAGAAGCTCGCCTATGCAGACATGATCTCGGTCAATGGCGATCCCAATTTCAATCCCGGCCTGGGCGGCAAGGTGAAAGCGCTGCTCACAGCCACGCATGCGCAAAGCCTGTGCGGCAAGATCAACCCTGCGCGAGCCTCCGCGACACGGCCGGGGCGCGGCAGCGGCGAAGGCGACACCATCGTGCTGGCCACCGCCGACCGCTGGGGCAACATGGTGTCCTGGGTCAACAGCAATTTCTCCGGCTTCGGCTCGGGCGTCACCGTGCCGGGCTATGGCTTTCTGCTGCACAATCGCGGCGGGCTGTTCAGCCTGGATGCCAAAAGCCCCAATGCGATTGCGCCCCACAAACGGCCGTTCAACACCCTGGCCGCCGCGTTCCTGCTGCAAGGCGGACGCACCGATGGGCAATTGATGGCCTTCCAACTGATGGGCGGCGACATGCAGGCGCAAGGCCACGCCCAGATGGTGGTCAACATGGTGGACCTTGGCGCCAATCTTCAGGCCTCCACCGACATGGCACGCTTTCATCACGCCCAGATCGGCAATCAGCTGCACCTGGAATCGCAACTGGCGGCGCTGGTCGGCGACAAGCTGAAAGCGATGGGACATGATGTGATGGCGGTGGACGGGTCGGGCATGGGCGGCTTCCAGGCCATCCTGTTCACGCCCGATCCCAAGGAGCCGGCTCCCAATCGGGCCAGGACATCGCAACAGCCCGTCAACGGCACCTATCGCGCCGGGACCGATCATCGCAAGGATGGCTTGGCGGCGGCGTGGTGAAGAGAGTCGATGCCGGCTTGACCCTGAACCATCGCAATTTGCTCGCGCGGCCCCGAACCACAATCAATCGTTCCGAGAAGCCGCAGCCGCCCGTGTGAATATCAGAGTGACCCGCATACCTTCCCCCGGAGCGGAGCTCACTTGGACCTGTGCGTTCGCATTCTCGCGGAGAGATTGCACGATCAGAGCGCTCAATTTGCCGCGCCTGGGCCATTCAACCCCTTCGGGCAGGCCCACGCCGTTATCAGCGACGGTGACCCGGCATCCATTGCCGTCCGAGACGCTTTCGAGCGCAATAGTGCCGCCCTGGCGCCCGACGAATGCATGCTTCAATGCATTTGTCAGCAATTCGTTGACAACCAGTCCCGCGGGCATGGCGACATTGACCGACACCGGATAAGCATCGACCTTGAGCTCAAGCCGGACCCCTTCAACGGCATACGCGTGCAACACCGCTGCCGCGACATCGCTCAGGTACACGCCAAGATCGACTTCCGCCGCTTCATTGTGGTCGGATAAAAGCGTGTATAGGATTTTTATGGCTTCGATGCGGCCGGCCAATCGCTGGAACGGCACAGTGTTCATCAATCCGTCCGCATTCCGCGCCTCGATGCGCATCAAGGCGGTAATCATCTGCAAATTGTTTTTGACCCGGTGTTGAACTTCCATCAGAAGCGCATCCTTCTCCCTGAGACGCCTCTCCAGTTCGTCCCGCTCCTCCTGCTTGTGAAGTCCCACCCTGACAAGCGCGGCGAAACGGTACGCAGGAACACCTCGCTCGTCTTCGATGACATTGGAATAAGCGTCAACGCGCTCTTCTTGGTCTCCTTCACCCGCCAATACGAAGGTGCCCACATAGTCGGTCGCATCGGTGATGGCGCTCCCCAGATCGCGCCCGGAAGCCGGATCGGATGAACGGCATCGAAGGACGCTCCATGGCTTGCCTTCCAGATCCGCCGCGCTTCGACCGGAAACCCTCTCAAACTCGGGGTTGGCATAGACGATGCGTTCTTTCGCCCCCATCTGCGACACGATGATTGCTATCGGCACTTGGTCAAGAAACCGCCGAAACTGCTCGCTCTCCAGCGCATCCGCCAGATCAGGCGTCGCGACCAGAGCCTCGATCTGTCCGGGCTGCTCCGCGCGCGACTCGTCGTCCATCATTGAGATGTCCTAAAAATTGGGCCCTCCTGAATCAGACCATAGGGTCTGGGCGCGGCTTGTCGAGCGCGGTCTTCGCACATGGGTCGCAAGCGATAGGATGGTTCCAGCCATCCCGCTGAATCCATTACGCAATAGACATCAAACATATCCCTGTTGCCAGCAAGGTTCCCTTCTGCCTCAATAGCCTCAAAAATAAGGGTTGGGTCACTGACGACGGCTCTCAACGCCAGATCGGAGGGGGCGCGATGAAACGGCGTAAATCTCCCGACGACACAGCGGATCAGGCCGCGGGCAACGGGCTGTTGCACCGGCGCGGCTTGCTGGGCGCAAGCGCGGCGGCGGTGGTTGGCGCCGGCCTTGGACCCACCGCGACGGGTGCGGCGGCCGAGCCGCTAATCGAACAGCCCTGGGGACTGCAGATCGGTGAGGACACGCCAGCCTATCAGGTGCCGTCGAAATTCTCCAAGAACATCGTGCGTACCCTTTCCAATCCCAAATTCGAACCGCGCTCGTCGATCTCGCGCACCCCGCATCATCTGCTGGAAGGTTCGACCACGCCCAATGGGCTGCATTTCACCATCAACCATACCGGTATCCCCGATATTGATCCAAAGGCGCACCGGCTTTTGATCCATGGCTTGGTCAAGCAGCCCCAGGTCTTCACTCTGGACGCGCTGCTGCGCTACCCAACGATTTCCATGGCTGCCTTCATGGAATGCGGCGGCAACAGCGCGCCCCTCTTCTCACCCACACCAATCCAGGCCGACCTGCAGGCGCTGCACGGCCTTTCTTCCTGCGCTGAATGGACCGGCGTGAAACTCTCCATCCTGCTGGACGAATGCGGCATCGATCCCAAGGCAAAATGGTTCATCGCCGAAGGCGCCGACGCGCCGCACCTGATGCGCAGCGTGCCCCTGCAAAAGGGCCTGGACGATGCGATGATCGCCTTTTACCAGAATGGCGAGCCCTTGATGCCCGGCAACGGCTATCCCATGCGGCTGGTGCTGCCCGGCTTTGAGGGCAATCTCAACATCAAGTTCCTGCGCCGCATCAAGCTGGTTCCGGGACCCGCGATGAGCTTCTGGGAATCGCAGGTCTATACCGAGCCGATGCCGCCCAACAAGAATGACGGCAAATCCTTCAACTTCACCTTCATCAACGAGGTCAAATCCTTCAT
>Ga0157379_10000339_pt1 | contig 37601 bp, 46 predicted proteins | sample S25metaG_FD_121802 | JGI IMG/M metagenome (GOLD analysis project Ga0157379, IMG submission 121802) | Switchgrass rhizosphere microbial communities from Kellogg Biological Station, Michigan, USA - S2-5 metaG | ecosystem: Host-associated > Plants > Roots > Rhizosphere > Soil | place: USA... | reverse complement strand
GTCCACCGAAGTTGATTACCTTCCTCAGTACCTGTCTAAAAACGGGCGCGGAGGTGGTCTGGGAATCTAAAAGCGGATTAGGGAAGAAGAGCTGGCCGTTTACGAACTCAGAGGTATTATAATATCCCGCGTCACGTAAATTCAAGGATATCGCGATATTATTTATATTCTGGTACAAACGAACGAGAAGTTCTTTAAATTCAGGGCTTTTTACATCGACCTGGTATAACTCGGCGACATCCCAGACGTTCGTCGTTGGGACAAATGCACCATAACTATTGGGATTCGCCATTATTGTAACCTCGTGCTTACGGCCATGGTATGGAGAACTAGTCCTTCAAGTTCGAAATCGGCGAATGCTATCTCGGGATTCGAGATCTGCGCGTCGCTGAAGAAGAACTGAAGCTGAATACAATCACCTTCTGTCTGGAAATATACCGGATGCCAGAGCTTTTCCTGGTAGGCCTCTAGGGGATAAAATACGGGGTCATACGGAAATGTCTCGAGGACGCCGGTTCCCATAAGGGTGCCCGTCTGCCGCCCTGCATTGAGCATGGGAACATAAGAGGATGAGGGATAATAATCTACGGTGATTTCTCCAGTTGGAGTCTTCTGAACGCCAAAATCTATCTTCGCAAGGTAGACGTTCATGCCCTTTTTATCGTACGGGTTCCACTGCTTAGACTGTATGGTGATATTGGAGACGCGGGTGATATAGCCACCGCCCGTATAGGTTCCCGTAAAGGATGAAGGGACGAACGCTGATCTTACTACTACATGATTTATGTCGGGAACACTAACTACATTCCAGATGATACCGTTCACTCCCGTTACGCCCTGTGCGCCTTCGATCATGACATAATCATCTATATTGAGCGTATGGTCGATGATCGTTAGGATAATACCGCCAGCTGAGTTCGCCATATCGGTGAGCTGCATGGCGCGCGCATTGCGGCCATAGTCGGCATCGATTATAAAGACGAATCCTTCCTGGTTACCCGCGATTACTTGGCGAAATTGCGCAGAAGTCGTGCCACTAGACCAGGCGAATTCCGCCGTTTCCCAGGTCTCCGTGGTGGATGACCACGTGATGCCCAGCTGCTGCTCAAAATATCCGAAAGCTGTAATGCAATCATCATTAAACGCCCAAGTGCCAGTGCGATAATTATATACAAGAACTCGTGTAGGGTAGACCTCCGATGGGTTTTGATAGGTGGCGGGAAAGGTCCAGTAGACCATTTCCACATAATAATCGCGAATCCCGGCAACCCGAGAGACGCCCTCTTTCTTATCTATGATCTGGAATACTTGGTCAGGAATATCGTTATCGATACGCTCGACGTTCGCGCCGTTACAGGCATGGACTCCCGTATTCCCGATGGTTAAGATCACCTTATCAAAAGGAACGGTGGAAAAGGTAGATTCTGAGCCAAGCTCTGTATTAATTTTTTGCCATAAGAATGGCTGGATCTGGTTACCAGTATATACCAGCTCCCAGGTGCTGCGCTCAAAGTAGACGATCAGCCTATCCTTAATGAACTCTGCGCTGACAATCGCCTCTTCAGTGGTCGCATCGATAAATCCCGCACCGTCAGCAGTGAGCTGGTTCGGCTCGAGCCATGCATTAGCCGCTAATGGGCTTCCGTTATGGGAGAATCTGCATCGGTTCACGAAAGAGGTGTTCGTCGTGCCACCCGCATCCTGCTCGATAGTATTGAGTAGTAAGAGCCGATCCTTAAAGGGAATGATGATTCGCGCCGTCTGCACGAAGTCGCCCGCCGTGAGGAAGATCGTGAGCGCGGAGAAATCTGCCCAGACGGTCCCGTTGAAGTACCACATTGGGTCGTCAGTAAGGGCGGGAGCACCGATCGTCGCGTTAAAGTTAGTAACGAAGAGTACGACATTATCGGCAGTTATGCCATCCCAGTTATAGGACCAGAAGAAGTCAGTATTATCCCCGTGCCATATCGGCGTAACGCCCGTACCAGACCGTTGCCAGAAGCCACCCGCGAAGACATAGGCGAACTGGGTATCAAATGCATAGGACGGTTGGTCATTTATGGGGCCAGACTCATAATTGGTAAGGCCCATAACGGGTTCGGCCGGATAGAAATAGATTTGGGTAAGGGCGGGAGCGCCCACAAAGACATAGTTGCCGTTGGAGGTATCATAGGTGGCAGTTGGGGTTACCGTAGTAGCGAGCATCGTTGCAGGGGTGCCAGTGACATTGACGGTATACATCACAGTGCCGATAGAGAACATCTGGCCCACCTTGAAGATAGCGCCGGGAACCGTTCCCGTTGCATTTCCACCAGCATCAGTGATGCCCACGGCGGCGCCACCCTCTAAGGCGATTCGTAGCCGTGAATAGAGGGGCTCAACAGCAGCGCTAGGCCAACCACTACCCATAAAGCGAGAGCCGAATCGTTTACGCACGCGGCCACGAAACAGGTAAGCATTATTCAGTTCGGCAAAGGCGTCGTCAGCGACGAGCCAGGGCCTCATGTTAGTTTGCAGCCCTGAGCTCAGAGGCGCGATAAGAAAACGATCGTATGCCATATTAGTACCCTATGACAAGATATTGGAATCCGCCTGTAGCTGGACCCGTGGCAGTTCTACTCGAGATATACACGCTAAATTGGGTAGGACTGATGATATTAGATAGCCGCACGGCAAAGTTAACGTCGCCAACGGAGGTATTATAAGGGGTTACCTGTACTGTTAATATTTGCGTAAGTGCGGGTCCATTTGCAGCAGAGGTTGATAGCGTTACTGTGGCCAATCCCGTAAAGCCTGTGAAATTTCCCCAGCGCAAGACGATGCCCGATGGAAGGAGCGTCCAACCCGGCGATCCCTGGGCTGGAGCCGAATTAGCACTCAAAACAGAGGCCGTTGCGGGGACTTGGACTACCGTTGCCTGATTAGTCTTATTAATGAACAGTTCGTTCTGGGTCGTCAGTGCATACGCGGCATTATAGAGACCTAATTCACCGGCAATGAATCCTGCCCCCGCTGGAGGAGTTGCTCCCTGGAGGGGCAACGTTACCCATTTATGCTTCCCTGCTCCAGTGGCCGCAAAGTCCACATGGTTTACATCTATCAGCGCCTGAAGAGCGCCGAAGTTATTTAAGAGATTCCCCTGAGATACGGAAAGTAGATCAGTAGGCTGTGGGATATTTGGATTATAATCTGATGGTACTGGCATCGTTATCCTTTCTTAGAATGGTCCGCCGCCCCAGCCCCATCCGCCTCCGCCAGGACCGAATCCGGTCTGTTCGGTGTAGATGGTCGCGGTTCGTTCATTGGTATATTGGACAACCGTTCTGCGCAAGCAGAGCCGTTCTTGTGTCTTAAATTCTGGCATGATCGCCTGTACGCTCTCCATATCCATACGATCTTCGAATATCTTCTTAGCTGCGCCATAGGCGATATACTGCCACCACTCTTCCAGTTGAGGAGTAGAGGTGGTTTCCATAAGGAAAGTCGGCGCTACGTAGCACTCGAAGTTAATTTGATACGGTTGGTCGGGTACGGGGCGTAAAAAGAAGGTGTTGTCGTAATAGAGCAACGCCTGAGGCAACGCCACGATCTGTGGAACTGTCTGGCTATTGATAGGTTGCCCTACTCCGGGTGCGGTCGGGAAGGTAATAGTAAAGGCACCAGTCACATAGTTAACGTTATTTATAGGATTGACCACGGTCGGAGGGGTAGTTGGCTGGAAGCCAGGAACATAGAGATTCCCCACCGTCGTCGGATTACCAGTGGTAGTGCTTACTACGGGCACGTCCACGAGCGCGAGCCCTGCATTACTCACATCGATAGAGCTGAAGAGCACGTTATTCTGGAGGAGCGTAGTGGTCTGATTGGCGAGTGAGGGATTTACGAAGTTCGGGCCGGTGTTATTGGTAATTACTCCCGTGTAGCTCGTAGTAACACCATCGCCAGTAGTGCCAATAGACAGGATGCTGTTAGTAAGGGGATAAATACCGAAAAACTGTTCGCGCGACTGAGAAAAAAATGACTGATAACCGGCAATATACACAGGGTCATGGATGGTCAAGTATCGATTTTGAAAGTTATATAGTTGGTTAGTGGTAACGCCCGCGAATGATATCTCATCAGTAGGATATCGATCCTGGAACGAGTTACACCAGAACTTAAATGTGGTGCGCAGATTGAACATGCGCAACTGCTCTGGGAAGTCATATACCACAAACGTGTTAATATAGTTATTGAGATCATCGTCGGTCAATTGGTTCTGGGACGGCGACCTAGTAAGCCGTCTCACTTTGACCTGGATCGAGGCGAGGGTATTGCCGGGAGGATTAATTGGCATGAGTACTCCTATGGGAAAGGCAGAACATTAACGGTCGCCGCCTGAAGGGTTTCATCCACTTCTCCGATCGGCACTACCTGCGCGCATATATTCACCGCTGGTGGCGGTGATCCTGGTATGGCGAATGCATCAAAGTCGGTGCTATCTATCGGGATAGTAAACGTAGTAGGACTCGTTACGAGAATCGGACCTGTTAGCTGGTCAGCTTGCTGCATGCCATCTGCTGGCGGGATATCTAACCGCACAATGGTCCCATCTTTATACTGATGGGCAAAGGTGGTCGTCACAGTCATCGGAAACGACTGCGTAATCGCTGCGATCAGGCGCATAGCTGGCTGAAAGATCGGGTTCGGATTTGCGTAACAACGAGGCATCTTAGATTCCTGCGGTTTCTACGGTTACAATTTCAGGGGTTCCCACTGCGGAAAGATCGTCGATATCAACGAACTCTAAGCTTTGGAAGCTACAGCGGCGCACCTTCTGTCCGATTTTCATCGTAGGGCGTCCGTTTTCGTCCATCGCATAGGCGTGCACTGGATACCAGCAGTTCTTATTCAGATGCTTAGCGACCCCTAAAGGAAGGGTGTAGATCTCGCCGTCAACTAAGTCGAAGCGCTCAATCTCGTCCTCTTTATAGGCCTTGTATACGAAGCTCATGAGCCCGCCGGGCACTTCATGGAAGATGAACTTACCACGCACAGGCTCACGGTCCTTATCGCGCATATAGCGAAGATTAGGGCGCGCTGCTTTATCGGTTGTTCTCGTTACTCGTGACATAGTTCTCCTATTTAGATGGGAGGGGGGTAGAGTCCATCCGTTATAAACAAGCCCCCTCCCAAATTAGTGATGCATGGCATCACCATGTACAAACGTAGTATTGCTATTACGTGTTAAATGACTTACCAACTTTCCAGAAGATAAGGTCACCATTTTGTCCGGCAGGAGAATCTATCCCTGCGGCTAACTTAATACCAATGAAGCCGGTGTTAACGGTGGCATCATTGAGCAAGTTAGGATCGGAGTTTACTGCATTCGCTTCTTCGCCAAGCGGAGCCACAATCGCCGGTGTAAACGGTATTGCTGCTGCAAGTGGGAATCTGAATGCGGTGAATCCGGTCGAATCTACGTTAATCGTGAACGTGTCTGCTGTTACTGCAACGACGTCGACTGCGAGATTGTCCATCTCGATCATGCCGAAGGCTGCAGGAACGTGCATACGCAGTTCTTGGCCAACCGTATATCCGTGATCAACGCTCGTCGTAACCACAGCTTGTGCAGCCTGTGAGATATTAACGATGAAGCGTCGGGTAGGATAAAATAGTGGATCAAACGCGATTCTGCGATAGAATCCGCCAGTACCAGCTGCTCCGGGAGCGTTAGCCAATGTGTTGGCGAGGCGGAAAGTACCGCCGCCGACAGCATCGATTGAGAAGTCGTAACCGCTCAAGTTTAGCTGGCCAGGCACATTGATAAGACGCACCACGTCGCCATCCGAAAGTCCGGCGATGTTTGCTGTTACCACTGGGCGTGTAGCGTTCGTTGAGGCAGCAACTGCAACTGCTGGTCCGTTAGGATTCAATGAAGAATCTACGAGTACGAAGTTATTCGCAGCCGTTGGGACTAGGTTAACTGCCGTCGCGGCGCCGTTCGATTGAGATTCGATACCGATACCGTTAGGCATGCCTAATTGCCACTGGAATTCATAGCCAGTGTCAGCGGCGTTAGCCTGTATTTGGGTAAAGTTAATGAGTTCGATCCAGTCTACGCCAGAGCGGACATTCAGCGTAACCGCTGCGCCGTTAGCCGTGAAGAATCCTTGCTGAATTATTGTTCCGTCCATGTCATCTCCTTAAGCAAGTGTGGCACGAAGGTTCAATACCCAAAGATCGTTCGTGATCCTTGGAACTTCAGCAAATTTATAGCCGACCGATACGTTCAGGGCCAATGGTCCGTCGTAGATAGGTGGGCGATAAATGAACGAAGCGCTGTATCCGTCTTGTTCGATACAGGCGTATGCCTCCATACCAACACAGAATATGTTGTATACGTTAGCGCCGAGCATCGAAGCATTAGCGGTTACAGAACCGATTGAAGAGATAAGGAAGCGTAGGTTTCCTATCGCACCCCATTCTGAACGGAGAGCGTTCATAGGTGCTGGATACTGGTTCTTCTGAATGAAGCCAGCTACGTTGTCCAAGTTTCCGGTCAAGTTCGTTGAGCAGAGTGCGAAATAGGCATCTCGAACTGGCGCTGTACCGAACTTATCCTCACCCTCGATGTTATCCATGATCGTGTAGGCGTTGTTATTTAACAGCGCGCGCACAACCGTGTCTACGTCGGAGCGGGTAATTTCCGTTGGGTTATCGCCGTTTACGCCGCCCGTACAGTTAATGAAGGCAGCGGTACCTGCGAGCATGTCGCGGGTAAGCTGATCTTCGGTCTGACGGAGGGAAACACCAAGACGTGCTGCACATTCGTTCAACACTGGATCTTGGTTCTGGAGGGTTACCTGTTCGTTAATTTGAACATAGGTTCCATAAAAGCTGATCTTCGCATCGATATCCACTGCGGTTAGGTTTTGCGCAGGAGGTGTAACCCCTGTGTTTCCGAGTGGTACCATTGCTGTATTCAGCGGATTATACCTACGCATACGCATCGTTGTACCACCATTACGGGGCATCGTTTTGAGCATGGCAGGTATTTTATGGATCATATTCGGTACTGGTACGCTGAGGAGCTTATAATTAAAGCTCTGCTGCACTGGGGCAGGCAACGTACTGGTCGTTGTGATCGCCATAGTTATCCTTGCGAATAAAGTATATCTAAGCTGGCAAGGCCCTTCTTGTGCCAAGGCTGGTGAGACCTATACACCATCGGGTTGGCGAACACCCAGTACGCCGGGTGGAGGTGCGACACTCCATACGCTACTGAAAGCTTAGGAGTAGAAACATAAATTAGGCAATATAATACCCTCGGCAGAAAGAATTGGGGGGATCTACCGAGGGCTGTGTAGTAGGCTTAGTTAGCTCGTCGAGCGGCTTGCATCTCTTTTATAAGCTGATCCTTAAGCTCGGGGGTAAGCCCATTCGCAAAAGCATTGGCTTTAGAGAGCGGCGAATCGCCCTGTTGTGGAGCAATGCTCGCAGTTGGCTTAGGCTTGAACGCGTTTTTCTGAGCAAGAGCTCGGTCTGGTTCAAGGGCACCAGTATCCTGATAAATTCCCATCTTCTTAATAATCGTGTACGCGGATGCGGCACGTGAGTATAGATCTGGTGAAGAATGGATAGTTTGAGCAATCTCAGGGTACATATCGCGCAGTGTCTCAATGTGTTCCTTCGTGACTATTTTATCGAAGTCAGGGTATTGGGCCTTGAGGCGTGTCTCAGTAGTATCTACAGAAGCCTGTTGGCGATAGCCTTTCAGTTCTTCTTCGAGCTTCCTGATCTTTTTAACAACCTTAGCAAGGTGTTTGCCCTCAGCAAGCTCATCGGGTCCAATATGAAATTCGTCATCTTCAGGCTGTGGAGCAGCTTGGGCACTCCGTGCTTCGATTTCCTGTAGTCGGCGAATGGCTTCATCTCGCTCCCTCTCAACTCGTGACGCTTTTTCGCGCAACAGACGAAGATTCTTCTCTTTATCAGTTTCCACAGGCTGTGGGACTGTAACCTGCTCAGTTGTCTCCTGATTGTCGACAACTTCTTGCGGTTCCTGAGCGAGGGTGTTCATCACCTCGTTATCGATCATGCAGTCTCCTTTATACTACTTGAGCTTGCTCGTCATATTCACTATTGAGGTGCCTACATAAGTGGTAGAGCGTCCCATCAGAGAAGGCGATTACATACTGCAGCAGCTCATGCTCCTCGGAAGAAACATGGGCTGCATTCTCCCTTAAATAAAAACAGGCCTCCCGACAGGGAATGGACCAGATAAATTCGATCTCTTCATCTTCATGTCGGTACCGATAGACCGCTTGGTCATAATTCGGGGTCGGACAGGACAGGCGGGGAACAAAATAGTTACGGAATACGTTAGGCATGAGCTTTTCGCTCTTGGTGAGCACGGTAACGAAGAAGTCGCGTGGATGTTTCTTGCGGAACTCCATGACACATTCAGTGAGCTCTTCAAGATAGTCCTCTTGCATCGCCCGCTGTTGGTCTATGACGGTGGTAACTTCTGGCTCTTTTGACATAAGGTCGAGCGCAACTTTCCCGACCGTCTCCTTAAGATCTTCCATATATTCCCTATTTCCTGTTTATTTCCCAGACTGGAAGAGACATACTGGCCCTATACTAGAAAGGCGCATATGAAAAAGCTTCTTGTGTACACAAATTGGGTACTCATAGTACTAGGCTGTAAGGCTGCCGAAGACATGCGGAGGCCATCGCCCCTGCGGCGCCTCATTACGCGATCGATTACCATAGAAGATATCGCGGCAGAGCGCGAGGCCCAGGAAGAACAGCGCAGGAAGGCTGCAGAAGAGCAACTCTTAGAGCCGAATTCTCCCCCAATACCACCACTACCCTCATTTCCCGCACCAGTATTACCGCCCGTTGTCCTGCCAACTGTTATCGATATGCAGCCAGGCCAAGGCTCTCCTCGGCCAATGCCTCGCACTCCGTCGCCTGGTTCGCCACGGGCACCGCGCAGAAGGCTTGCAGTAGTTCCCTATTCTTCATACCAGCCGATGACGCCCCCAGGGGAAGAATCGCCAAACTCGGCCGATATGAGCCCGTCGCCACGACCAGTAACGCCGGAAGATCCACATGCCCGAGCAGTAGTGCAGAGCGTTTTCCTCAGGCTCATGGAGGACGCGGATGCGAATCTCCATGAAGAAAACAATAATAATGATGAGGCTCCTCTATGAAGTACTTATTTTTAGCACTTTTCTGTGTGCTGACCGCCACGGGAGGGGAAAACGAATCGCGCTGGAAGATACGCGCCATGCGTCGGGACAGTATTGTCCCCTATCCCCAGCAACCGATAACCATCGTTACCTATCCACTTCCCGATGCCTCACCCGTCTCACTGGGCAGCGATTCTTCGCTCGATGAAGAAGAAGCGGAAGACGCGCAACAGATAGATCAGGATTTGGACACCCTTGTGAATGAGATCCGGGTACAAGTGGCTAATGATGATGAGCCGGGCCTAAGAAGCTATCCTCGTGGAGAATCGCCTGCGCCCGTTGTTCGACAGGCTAGCCGACGCGATATTCATGCGCCTCATATCCCTGTGGTTCCTCCTCCAGGGAAGTCATTTTGGGATAAGGTATTAGAGTGGTGCTCATATGATAGAAGGGGCCGTAGATAGGGCCTGGGGGCTTGTCGAGTATCGAAAAAGGTGTACACTATCGAATGATTGCGCATGTGCGCAGTCAAAAGCAGTCTCTCCTAAACAAGGAAACCTCTATGAAGAAAAACAACCTTTTTCTTTCGATATCTCTTTTATTTCTTAGCAGCGCTTCTGCTTCTGAGATGGCACGAATTCGTGCTAAACACCTCATCGCGTCTCACGAATTGGGAGCCGTCACACTTCGACATGATGGAATGAGCTTCCATGTGCGACAGGGTGACGCGCTCCACAAAGTTGAGTCCTATGATGTAGACCCAGTGTTGCGTAAAATTAATAAATCCAACCTTGGCGCCTACCTAAAACAGGGACGGATCGGGGTTACTAAGTTAAGTGACGGGAGCTTCGCTTTGCGATCACATATGCAAGGGTTAGGTGGCGGTCCAGTTGCAGGAGCTATAGCGTACTGGCTTACAAAAAGCCTCTGCTATGGTGGCGTAGTAGCTGCGGCGGGAACGGTGGTAGTATTGCCAGCGACTGCGGCAGTAGCGACTCCGTTGCTCTTAAGCGCAGGCGGCATGTCAGCAGCGGTAGCTGGTGGTGCAGCAGTAGCGGGAACCGCTATCACTGAATTGGGATTAGCTTCAGCGGCTGGCGGGGCAGTGGTTGCATCCGTATCAGCAGGCGGCGGCATTGCGGGCGCAGTAGTAGGCATTGAATCTGCCTCTATGGGCGCCTGGGCCGTGTTCACCGCATGTCCATTCCTTCCATAAGGGAAAGCATGGATCAGCTCATCTCGGACATTATAAGAAGCACGCGATCGATTTCTGGATGGTATCTAGGGCTCATCGTGACTTCTAATGTACGACTCCTATTTGGATATGAGCCACTTCCAGCGCATTACTTCACCTCTCTGAGCACCCTTCCGGCTCTTTTCTTCGCCATATTTATCATGCCGATACTCCTGCGGCTTCTTGAGATGTATGTCCCGAAGTTCAGAAAGCAGAAGAGAGACGAAGGATGGAGTCCTTGGTAGTATAGAACCATGTGCGTTCTAGGAAAGAACAGTAAGAACCCCCGATGTTGAGTCGGGGGTTCTTACCTAAGCAGCGCAGAAGCGCGTATATATACTATCCTATTACAGGATTTCTGTCAGATATCGCGCCCAGATTGTTCTCGATCCAGCGAGCTCTATGCTCGGGAACTCGAGAAGGTCGGGTAAATTCATCAACTGTCTGGCCTGATACCGTGATCACTAGATCCATGCCATCAGCCTCGAGCGCCTGGTGGAGCACATCTTCTACCATAAGCTGTGTATTTAGGAGCTGCTTCTTCACATGGGGACGGTTCTTATACATACAGTCGAGGGTCTCAACTATGAGTGCGAGGTACTCAGGATCTGTGAGTCTCAAGGCATCAACTTGCTTATTCCCCTGCACGGTCTTAATGACCCCATTTTTCACCCGCTGCTGCATCATTTCGGTATAGACACCACTTACTACTACTGGCAGTCGTTTCGTGAATTCTGGGTCATTTAAACGCTCCTGACAGATCGCCAAAGCGCTTGACTGATTAGGAGAGAGTGATGGGTTCGCTCGCAGCATCTTCACGATGTCATCATATGACACGAGCGAGAGCTGATTAAAGCGAGGATAGCTGGTGAAGCGATAGTCATACGATATGGAAGCGATCAACTCGCCCTCACGGCTGAGGATATCGCAATTCTGGGGATTGCCGACCTGGCTCAGAAAATGCTCATACCGCTTCATAATGCCCGCGTCGCGTAGCAACTTGAAAGTAACCGCGTGGTCGAAGTGGTCATGCACGAGGAGAGAGACCTTCGAGTTACGCAATCCACTAATCGTGAGGAATCTGCGGTTCTTCAGGTTCTCAATGAGCGGTGTGCTCATATGTGCCACCTCTTGGATCTGTGAGAACTTATGCGCAGGAATTTCAACCTTGAGACCATGCTTCGCGGAGTAATCCAATGTCCTTGTCGGGTGTGGTTTCTGCGCAAGCTGACGATCGTCGCACGCCCTATGGCTACCCGCTGACGGTCCGTAGATTCTGACCGCTAGTTCGGGAAGCACTACGTGTTCAGACACGGCGTCGGACGCCTGGATAGCACTGTGCATTGCCACGATATCTGCTGAGCTAGCCTCGGAGACCGCTTGGTACTCCTGCCACTTCTGATCTGCGCCAGACTCGGCATCGACTCGCCGCCAGCGCTCGATGGCCGAGGGCGCATCAGGGGCAGTGAGGAGGGAGGAAGCGAGACGGTGGTGTACGATCGCGGCGGAAGAGTTACCCCGAATAAATCCGGTTCGGTTTTTTATAATATCGGAGGCCTTAAACATGCGCTCAAGGCGGTAGATATGGGAGAATTCGTCCTGTGGCATGCAGACTTCTATGCCCTTAAGGCGTGCCGCACGCTTAAAGAGGAGATAGGCATCTGCCTGGACGGGAATTTGATCGATTCCGAGCGATTGTGTAATACTATCGGAGAATCGGGCGCAGTTTTTGCGCAAAGAGGTATGAAGTGACGGATGCGCTAAGAAAATGAGCGCCATCGCACTTCGGTAAGAGTAATACATGTAGAGGGAATGCCTTCTGTAGTAATGAAACTATATTGTTACTGGTATACGCTGCTTACGTATTGTGGTACACTGATAGTATTAATCAGGTACGACAGATTAAGTATACAGCATTTTAAATATTTATCAATCCGTCCGGGGTGAATATGAAAGTAGAATTAGAGGCTAGGTATTACGCGGTCAGGGATATAGAGATTTTGTACCGATTGGAGAAAGAAGATGCAATAGTTGAGCGCGTCTGCCGCAAGAGCTTGGCGCGCAGGTGTGTCTGGGACATCGACGCAACTAAGCGTAAATTTCTACGGGTGAGAGAATATCGCGGGAAAACTGAGATAACCGTGAAGCGCATCAAGGATTCTACTTCCGTGAAGGGAACCCTTGAGAGCTCCTTCCTACTTCATGCCAATAGACTAGATAGCTTTATGGAGCTATTCAGGGCGATCGGGTTGGGGTCGGGCTCTTATCAAGAAAATGAGCGGGATTGTTGGCGGTGGATACACTACGAAGGAGACAGCCGTGAGGTTTCCTGGGCCTGCGATATTACCCTAGATTATTGGCCGGGGCTGAAGCCAATAGTAGAGATAGAGGTGATTAGTGGTGGGCCAGAGGCTATAACATTTCTAGAGGGAAGGCTGCGTCTGCCGAAGCGATTTGAGGGCGATATAGCTGATATCTACACACAGGAGCATGGTATAAGCAGAGAAGATCTTAGCAAAATGCGGAGCCTTACCGCTAGAGATTTCCCAGAGATTCCCTTTTAAATAAAAACCCCGGATGTTGAGTCCGGGGCATGTCTTGCTAATCGGGTAGGCATTTGATTGCAAGACGGTCAATCAGAGTGAATCTATAACGGCGCGCATGAAGTCCGCGCGGCTCTTTTTATTGTATTTAATGCCCATGCTGCCCTCCATGAGGTCTTTTATCTTCTTTAGCTGAGAGGTATCCGCCTCAAAGCTAATGCGATTGCCGTCTAATTGGGGGGCTGCAGCTTCTTTAACTGGCTGCATAGCGGCCTTAGGCTTGCCGGCATTACGCTTGAATTCTGAGATAACTGCTTCCTCCCAGATGCGCTCTATCTGCTGGCGCGCTTCTCCGGGTCCGCGAATGACGTCATAGTGGCGAGCCTTTTCTCCCGGCTTTACGACCTGTTGGGTCGGCCAGAGGAGCTTAAAGCGGCCAAGTTCGTCCTTAGCGATACGATACTGTAGGTGTTGTGCGGGGCCATTCCAGATGAATGTTGCATAAGCGACGACGTTGACGACGCCATCGGGCAAGTGGGTAGGCTTTGGCTCAGAAAGCTCGGTGATAACGATGTTACTCACGCCTTCTGGGAAGGTGGCTACATACGAGGATTTTGACATGGATTTCTCCGGTGTGGGCCTACCACGCCAGAGATACTAACCTGGTGACAGTAAGTAGTCAATATGCCGGTTGCATATAGAACCGTAAAGTGGCTACAGGTAATAAAAACCCCGGTTTTTAGGCCGGGGCTGTCAAACGCAAAACGTTTTAGGAGACGTGTAAAGCGTTATTTTTTCTTGCGACGAGCTTCAGAAAGAGCGATAGCGATAGCTTGCTTCGGATTCTTCACTTCTGGCCCGTGCTTAGAACCACTGTGTAGCTTACCCGATTTAAATTCTTTCATCACCTTTTTGACTTTAGCTTTGCCCTTAGGGGACTTCACTTTAGCCATCTTCTCGTCACGTTTCACTTCCTTTTTGTAAGGCTTCGTGAACTCTTTTTTCACGACTTTTTTCACAACCCTTTTTCTAGCAGATGATTTCTTCATCACTTTTTTAGCCATGGTACCCTCAGTCGACTGTATCGTCGATGTATGGATTTTGATAATAGGATATGATTGGCCATTCATGATGGATAGCCTGCTTAGGGCAGTTGGCTATAGCGGTCATATCGGGACGGATCATCCCGGAATCGGCGTTTTCTTGCCGACGACGGGGATCTAGGCCGCCGAACCAGTCACTTCGTGGATCCTGTACGCGATCTAAAGCCCTGCGATCATAGGCTTCTGCCTTACGATTCTGAACCTGATAGACATTCTCGATGTCCTTCATGCAAGCAGCTTCCTGCTTCAGGGTACTATTAGAAGGAGCGTTTCCCTTCATTTTCTTTTTCATAATAACCCCTAACGAGATCTCTGAGTTTCCTCAAAGAGGAGCCTGCGATTGATCTTCTTCTGGAGGGCATCTCGCCTATAAGCTATGTTGGCTGGGACACCAAGTATCTTATAGGCGATCTTTTTGCCTTTTCCAGGAATGCGAACCATTCCAGGCATGTTATACCTTTTTAGGGAACATGTGTTCTTGTCGTTTACGATCATCCAACATATCGATTTGGCGGTCTACACCCTTAATCGTGTCGTCTAAGCCTTCAGGAAGGTAAGGGCCATTGTATGGATAGGCCTTAATCATCACTTCTTGTGGAAGGTTAGCGATAGCGCGATGATCTTCGTGGATCATGCCCGCATCTTCTAACTCTTGGCGACGACGTGGGTCCATGCCAGCATAGGGCTCTTGGTAGCGTTTGCTTTTCCCATCAGTAACATGAGCGCTTTCGCCTTCAGACCTGCTGTCAGCTTTAAATCCATGATAACGTTTTGCCATAATGGCTCCTTGGTAGAAACTGCGGACCTGCCGCAAGGAATAAATAGTGATGCATGCATCACCACCTCTAACTACCTACTCACACTTGGTAGGATGGCACTACTCTTACAGCGTCACAGGAGATATACAAGAAATTTATTGCCCGTAAACCGTTGCCCTAGATTCCGTAAATCGTTGCCCTAAACCGTTGCCCTAGATAATATAAAGCGTTGCCTGGTAAATATGGCGTACTTACGGCCTTTTTATCCAGAGAGTTTGCTCGAAGCCCGCTGCCGTTGCTAGACCGTTGCTCGTATTTCTGTATATAAAAAATCGCACCGGCAAAACCTCTATGAAAAAGTAAAATCCGGTGCGACCGAAAGAACACCATCGCTCATGACAAGTGTGCCCATAATTTATCACGCCCTATTCTATCACAATCCTCTGGATATTCCAGAAACCTCGCCGCATGCCATACGGTCGAACGATACGGCATGGGACGAGGGTCAAAGTGGAAGTACGCCTGTGCAGACAATACCTCAATAGAGGAAGAAAGATTTTATTTACGCGAGTGCCTGGGGAATGCGGGATGTTCGTGAAAATGAATGTTAACGGTCAGGGTCGGGACGGGATCAGACATACAGATGGGGCAGTCGCAGAGATCTTCGGTGCAGCCGGGGCAGGTATCTTCCATCTCGAGGCAGATCTCCTCGATAGGAATGCGACGGGGCTCAGGGGGGCGATTCTGTGCGTTATTAGCCATGATTACCAATAACATCATGCCTAAGAATAGGTTCATACTCATACTGCTCCCATAGCTCCTTGCTGGGCTTGTTTCTGCGCTTCTTGATGATTCATCGCTTGGGAGAGGTCGAGTATCTTCTTGAGCTGGTCTAGATCAAGGTGTTCGATCTCCTTCGCTGCTTTCACTAGGTTCAGTATAGCAGTATCGTGATCTTTTTCAGCAGCGGCTCTTCGCTCAATCGCTAGCGCTCGGTTCTCTTGGATTCTACTGATACGTTCAAGACCCAAGCCTTGATCAGCAGTGGCACGAGCGTGAGCCAGTTCAGTACGTGCCTGCTGCTCTTGTAGAGCTGCCTGCATCTGCATCTGCTGAGCTTGCATAGCCTGGTCACGATTCGCTTTAATGGTCTCAACGAGCTGTTTCTTATTCTGGATAGTAGCTGCTTCAAGTAATGTTTCATCAGGGATCGGTACTCCTACCTCACGTAGCTGTAAGAGCTGCGCAAAGTACATCTGCTTCTGTGTCGTGGTATTCAATCCTTCTTCTACCATGGCATCATATTTTCCGAAAGCCTTACTATAAAACTGAGGTGCGGGTTGCTGTCCTTCGAGAATCTTCTGGACCTTACCGGGAGTATAGTTAGTTTGCACGAGGTCGATGAGTAGCTTCCCGAGTAATTTTTGTGCTCGATCGAGATGATCGAAGAGTACCTGAAGGGTGGTAAGACCGGCTCCCTGGCGCAACATGGAGAGTATTCCCGCCTTGTCATCGATTGCGCTGCCGAGAAGTTCTTCGTTAACGCCAGAGATCTCTTGCACTTCCTTAGCCAGCAGCTCAGACAGCTGGATCATGGAGGGCGGTATTTGCGGAGGAATTATCTGCTCCACATCAGACATTTGTGCTTCTTCCTTAAGCGCAAGGCCACGGCCCTGTCCACTCAGGAAGATGTCTTTCGGATTTACCAGTGCATTTTCTTTGTACTTAAAGCCAGAAGTGATCTGACTCTCTAAGATGTCGAGCTCGATGATGCGTCGTCGGTTGTAGAGATACTGCGCATCCCGTAGACCTCTAACCACACCCTGTATGCGCGTTGGAAAGTATGGCATCTGAGGAGCATAATAGCTAAACATAGGAACAAAAGGATATGAATCGATTCCCATAGGGTTCGGTCCGTCATAGAACACCTTTCCCTGCACCACAATCGCTAGATTACACGTCGGTATCTCTTGCTCGATCATCGTGACCTGCGGATAGAGGCGAAGGAACTGCTTAAGGGCATCCTCGTCTTGACTGCGCCATTCCATCACTTCGCCAGTCTGCGTGTCAGCTAGCATTTTCTGGGTCCGATAATCCCTGTACCAGTACTCATCGTAGGTGAGTAAGTTTTTCATGCCATAATTATACGACTCGGGCATGAATTGGAACTTGCCGTCACGTCCCGTTCCACTGTCATTACCCATGAGTCCGAGGATCTCTTCGGTATGTTGAGGGAGGAGAGAGATACACTCGCGTTTTGTTAAGAATGAGCGCTTCCAGATGAAGTTACAGTCGGACAGGTCGGTTTTTCGAAAATAGGGATCGATGAGGAAACTGTTATATGAGCAGTTATCGACTCGAATGTTTCCTGATATCGGATCGGAACGGTAATCTACCCAGACATGGAGGAGGTTCATACCGGTGATGAGAGAGCCCTCAAAGGACTCTGAGATGGTCTCGAGTATACCTTCTTGGTTAGCAAGCCACATGAAGATCTTCGTAAACTGGTCAGCCGTCTCTGCGTCTGCGTTTTCAACAGGGGTAACGATGGTAGATTTACGATTGCGGCGTTGGTAGCCGCTGATCATATTCGTTACTCGCCGTATACGGTTAAAATTGAAATTCCTACGACGATTAGCAGGAAGATTACCATAAATATCAGACCAAAGTTGCTGATCACCTGCGTGAAACCTGGTGTCCGTATCAGCCTCAGCCCAGAAAGACTGGTTAATGGTAATACTCTCAGCATATGACGCCTCCATTCTAGAAAGAATTGGCTTATCACGTTCGGTGTAGTATTGCGGGCCTAACTGGGGAAAGAGCATTCTGGACCCTCATAAACTCAGCGCAGAGGAATGATTCTGCCCATAAGCTATGGAGGTCACATGAGATATGCAATAGATTATTTCAACTGTCGACAAAGTGTCGGGGGTTCGATTCCTAGCTTAGCATAGGTTTTTATGCCCCAGGCCTTATGGTTACGTGTTGCTGGATAGTGGCTTCTAGGCGTCAATCTGTGACATTTCGTCACGACTTCTACTTCTTGAGATCGTGATACTGTAAGGGATCGTTAAGATTCCCCGCATGTTCGAGGATCTGGGCGCGAGAAAGCTTGAAGTACTCCTGTGCCTTAGCGAGTGCCTGCTCGGGAGATTCGCCCTTGCTTACCATCTTGCGCACAAAGGCAACGGCTCGGTAGAGCATGGGATCGGTTATCCAGTCACCTGGGGATTCAGAATTCTTCAGGCGATGGGATCGGGGTTCAGGGAGTGGAATATCTTCAAGGAGCATCCAGTGGGACATGTCGCGGAGTGTCTTATGCTCATTGGCGGGAAAGCCGTTTCCCCATACGGAGAGCGGCCACTTAGCGAGCGGATCCCAGGGAAAGGTCCCGGTATTCGTGAATGCGAAATAGCCGGGCTCTTTCATATTGGTCAGTAAGATGGTGACGTTGGAGGGTGGCTTAGTTCCGAGCGGGTACCACACTTCGATTCCTCAGTTTATGAAGCATAGCTCTGGGACCTCTCTTCTATAATCATCGCTTGGTAGTTACAGAAATCACTCATATTCTTCTTTATAAGATCACAACTCTCTGCTGCCACTCGGTTAACTTCGTCCAAGTTATTCTCTATTGCTTCCCTCAAGGACTCGATACACTCAGCCGCCTCTTCCCTGTCTATATTGAAGGCCTTGGTGGCCATGTCGAAAGCCTCGTGCCCTGGGATTCCCATATGATCACGGAATATCCGAGTCATAGTGCTCGCACATAAGAACCGTCTCAAAAGCGGATCCTCTCCCCCCAGTGAATACTCTGTGAGCGCACGCATAGAATGCTCGTATTCCTCGCGCCATTGCTGCACATTCTTTAACTTATCATGCATAACCGCCTCCTAATAACTTACTCGTTATGAGAATAGTATGCCACGGGCGCTAGTAATGTGAATTTTCATCGCGGAAAAATCTGGGTAAATTCTCTTTATCTCCGTATACTGCTTCACGGTAACGTTTTTCTAATTCCTGAGGGCTCGCGCCATCGCGAGTCTTAGGTAAACAAATAGCGAGGTAACGTAGCGCATCAGCCCAATGGGAGGACCAGTCATGGAGTGGATAATCTTTATATACTTTTCTTTTGGAATCGTACTCTTGACGGTAATTTTCAACGGCCTTAATCAGTGGTGCACATGCGACCTCGTCAACCCAGATCTTACTCAGCGCACTACGCACCGCCTCTATACCATCCACAACGGAAAGATCCGGTGCTACTGTAAACGCAATACCTAGCTGCCGAGCCTTCTCGAGCCGGGTCATCCCTGTCCCGAACTCTTTGACCTTAATATCATGCGGGGCGAAATGCCTCCCGTATGAATAGGGCTTATTCTGCAGCACCTTCGCATAGTGCTCAAGGCCCTCTTTATTCTTCTCATAGCAGTCGATGATACGTATCGTCTGACCAATAGCCTGAAAGAAGATGATGGTAGTTGAATCCCTGACCCCCAAGTCCCACGCAGTATGTACTTTAAATCCTGCCTCCCAAGGCACCATCCCGATCTGTCCCTTCACCCGCATGCGATCCAGATACTTGGCATAGTACGATCCCTCAACGCCCATGGTGAACGAGGTATAATACTCCTGCTGTATCAGATCATCGGACATGATCCCCTCAGCCTTCTCCTTCTCTATCTCATAAAGCGGGATGTGCTGGGTATCATCAACGGTAAGCTTTAAACAGAACCATTCCTTCGACTGGACAGCGATCTGATATAACTCCCACAGGTGATTCTTACCCCTCGGCGTGGAGAGGAAGAGAGCCCATCCCTGGTTCGCCGTGAGAATGGGACGGATATATTGGTAGGCGCGAGGATCCTGAAGTGAGTATTCCGAGAAAATAACGCCCCTCGGGTTAGTACCCATAAGGGAATCGAAATTATCAGAACCAACTAACTGTATCAGTGACTGGTTGGAGAGCTTAATCTTCATCTCTTGTGAGTTTTTAGACTCGATCAGTTCTTCGGGTATATAGTCTAGGAATCGCTGGCCATCGTTGGTCATCGAATCCCAGATCACCTTTTTGGCCTGGGAATAGGTCGGGAAGACGTAGTAGTAGACGCCCACGTTACGGAGTGCTTGTCGAAGGCATAGGTTAAATGCGCAGACATCTTTTCCTGCTCGGCGCGGAAGAATGGCCAGTACCCGTTTATAGCCCTTGTTCTCGATGGCATCAAAAATGGGGAGCTGGTACTCTCTCGGCTTAAAGCGGGAGAGTTTAATGGTCGTCTCTACGCTCATATGTATTTTAATTCCTATCTCTGCATCTCAAGTGTGCTACCCAGAGATCGAGGCATATACCATGGAGCCTCTCCCTATCCCTTAACAGATGCTCTATAAGAGAATCGCTAGTGGGGCAGCAATCATGCTCGCCTACCCTTTCTTGAAGGTCAGTAACGGTCTCCAATAGCTCATCTGGGCCCACTTCTAATAGCTCACACAGATCTGCAATGAGATCATGGTGTTTATTGTACTTCATTCTCCCCTTCCTCTCTTTTTGACTGCCCATAGGGACGGATTTTAATCTTATTAATTCGGGCATACATGGTGTAGTTATCTGCTAGTAGCTTCTCCACCGTGCGTAATAACTTCGGTGGTGGAACCTTTAACATGACACAGAGATCGCGCACCATATCGAATCGCTCCATGAGCTCATCGTACTCGGCTTTAGTCACTATCATGAGATCTCTTTTCGGGTACGGTTTCGGTTTCTGGATACTTATCCAACACTACAACTATCTTGCCCTCTCCCTGACCTTCTTTCTGAGCGATCTCTTTTCTGTAGGCGCGGTATTCTGGATCATAAAGGGCATAGGTTCCCATCACGATGGATGAGTTAAATTTATTCATGAGGCCCATGCGCTCTCTGCGATTGCAGATAATCTGTCGCGCAATGTCGATCGCCTTACGCATTCCTTCATGTCTCTGGGCTGCCTCATACAGCCGAGCCTTAGGCAATCCCGATATTTCACAGAATCCACCCAGACTAATAGCCTCATCCTGCTGACACCATAAAAGAAGATCGTGTGTGAGCATGTCTAATTCTTGGTCAGTTCTCGGAGTGAGACGAAATCTCTCTCTATGAGGAAATTGATAAACAGGACCGGTACGCTCTGTATTACTAACTGTGTTTTCTGGATTTGATTTCTTACGAGCCATATACTCACTCCGCGCTGATGACTTTGATAATAAACTCGGTACGCGGCTGGTGGTCATAGCACTTCTTCGCGTTAATAGAAGCAATGAGACAGTCATCGTTAAAGAGAATGCCCGTTGCTACGTCCTCGATGAACTTAATAAGATTACTCAGATCTGGTCTATAGGTATGTAATTTACCCGCCATCGTAGCGAGCTTTGCTTTAGATATTGCCTGTGGAAAGGGAAAGTAGAAGGTCACGTCGAAGTGCAACGCTCCCTGAAAAGGAGGACGATGACCGTGCTGCTGGGTTAACTGAAGCCCACAGTGCATTTTGATCTGCTTCTGAGAATCCCAGGGCCTTCTGCCCTTTGCCATACGAGCTCGTAAGAGCGGTACTGGATCCCCAGGGATCACGTAGAGAAGAGACTCTGACATGAACACCTCCAAATTGCCCACTACACGTCAATACTCTTCGTCCCCATGTTCTTCCTCCACTCTGCTATAACTTTTCACCTGAGTCAATTTCGATGAAGATTTGGGCTTAGGAAGTTCATTGGGGATCTTCCCCTGGGAAAGCTGAAGAGCTACCTCGTATGAGATGATCTCAGAAATCGGCTGGGGCTCAACTTGCTCTCGAGGGAGTGGTGGTTCATATCTACGCGGAGTCTCAAATTGTCGAGGTGGCCCGTAGTCTATTGGCTTCATGCCCAAGGCTGCCTTTCTGGCGTCACTTCGAGCCTGGACCTCTTCAGAGGATTGTGGACCGAGAGGCCCAAGCTGCTGAGCCTCGAAAATAATGCCGGGATATTTATTGGAAAGATCGATGAGAAGCGCTTGCCGTAGCTCTTCGGTAGCTCCTACTCCCTTAGGGGCAAAGAGATAAGTCCTCGCATCTTTGAGCAACTGCTCACGGGTCGGTTCGGGCCTTTGAGGAATAACCGTAGGTTGGGGGATATACTCCTCTTTCGGCTTACTACCCGTTTCTTTTTTAAAAACCGCCCCCGAACCCTTCTCCGCGAAGGGCTGCTCATCGGGGGTTTCAAATGTCATTCGCGCCCCGTCCGGCATATGGTGTCGCTCTTTGAGCTCCTCCAAGTATTTCCAGTTCGGCTCAATGTTATTGATCTGGCACCATCGACCACATACCGTGAAGAACCAAGCGAATCTATCCTTCGGCTTATTCCTGGATTTTTTATACTGATCTGTAGCGTAGAGAATAGCTCCATCGGGGAATGCCGAGAGCTTTATCTGCCCAAATTTAGTCAGATTCAGAAATTTCAGTTCGCGGATCACTTGCGAGATCCCACCATACTCTGCCATCGGTCTCCTTACACTCTGGCTCTTCGTAGTCTTTAGCTTCGAAGTATTCTTGATATAGTCATACGGTTTAGTCTCTTTACCCGTTATATAGTCATGAGATTGAGTTACAGACGGGAGATTTATAAATAAATTATTTCTTAGGCGGACATCATCACTTTGTACGGTAGAGTTAGGGGAAAACAGAAAGAAGATCGCGAGGAACTTGAAGGTCGGACATACGTTAGCAAGGGCACGGCGTACGTCACAATCCTGGAATATATCTGCCATCTTATAGAGCAGTGAATTATTCCATCGCTGGTAGGTAGAGACGAATCCTGCCTCGCGTAGACGGTCTAGGCTGCGGCGCACGGTGCGGTCAGTTAACTTAGTAAGTTCGGCGAGGCGCTTCTGGGAGGGGAAAGTGATAGAAAAATTATGAGTAAATGCCGCCAGGGCGTTCAAAACCTTGAGATCGGAAGGGAGTAATATAACCCCATAATCCGCCACAATCCGCTCTTTGCTATACGCCGAAACAGGAATCATGAGCTTGCAGTATTGCTTTTCCGCTGAGATGCCCTTATAATAAGGCTTAGTTACATGATTATTCATGGCTGACATCCTTCCAATACGGAATGAGGTCGGTTGAGAATCAGTGGTCTACTGAACCTTGGCGCGCTTGGTGAAGTTAGAGAGCTAGATTTGAACTTATTCGTCATATAATCTGCAGGTTTTATGGTTGGGTCTGCGTGCATGGTTACTGTTCTGTCTTATCTCGGGAAGAGAAAATGATTAAATAATGTAGGCGCTATTTGTAGTAGTGCCTATTTTATTATCTATTCACCAAATTATGTTCGATCTCTCATTTTATACTATTCTCGCAGTATTTTGTCTACTCGCCGAGTGAGGCTTCCTGCTTCCGAACCCAGCAATCTATCGACCACAATATGCGTAATTCCACCTTACGATTCCCTTTTAAGAATGCATTAAGGGTGACGGGGGAGATCCCTATTTCCCATGCCAAGTTGGAAAAATTAGGCATCTTAATTCTATGGTATACCTTCCGCAAGCGGTCGCGGACCTCATCCTGGTCCTCTAAATACTCCATGACTATCTTCATTACCTGCTCATCGATCATAAAATACTCCTTCGAGTGCAATATATATATTATATATTTTAATATAGTATGTTAAAATAAGTAAGTGATGATTAGCGATCCTGGAGGATATGCAATGGACAGAAGTAACGAAATATTGGCAGCGATACAGACGCTACAGGAAGAAGTAAGGCGTTTGCGTAGCAGTGCCTCAAATTTGGCCCAGGCTGGAAGATCTGCCGAGATCAATGAGTTAGCCTCGGCACTCGCCAAAGCTCAAGCTGAGATGAAATTAGCGGGCCTAGATTCGGCGAACCCATACTTTAAGAGCAGGTATGCCGACTTTGCATCCATCGTGAAGGCTTCGAGGCCTGCGCTGACCAAGCACGGGCTCTGTGTGACGCAGCAGATTATCATGGGGGAAGAGGGACAGAATATTTTACTCACCAGGTTATTGCATGCATCGGGCCAGTTCTTGGAATCCATGATGCGCATTATCCCCGCCAAGAATGATCTTCAGACGCTCGGTAGCTACCTGACCTACCTCAAGCGATATGCGTATGCTGCTATCGTGGGCGTGGTCGCTTCTGACGAAGATGACGATGGCGAGGTAGCGATGGCCCCTGCGCGCACGAAGCAGGAGAAGGGCGTGGAGCTGAATACGAAGTATGACCCGCGTGAAGAATCGCATGAATTAATTTCTAAGGACCAAATAGCCGAAATCGAATATGAGCTTGCGGCTTATCCAGATATCGCAGAAATGGTGCTCGATGGTCTCAAGCTGCAGTCTATTGCTGATATGCCGAAATCCAAGTATCGTGCTTCCATAGAACGTATACGAGCGATAAAGAATGCTCGGAACGGAGTCAAGTGAGGGCACCGCTATGGTGAATCCACCCAAGATACTGTATCGGTACGGTATGCCGAATAAGTTTGATCAGGCGCCACATGGCACCATCTGCAGAGCCGAATTGGGGTCGGACGGTCAGGTGGAAATATATAAACAGGTTTGCCAGGACGAGGAAAATCCCCTCTGGGAATTGCAAGACCCTAAAGGGTACGAGTCGGTCGTCACTGCTGGTGAGTAATCTAGAACATTACTCATTATCCTAAACCGACCCTGGGCCTTCCTGTTCATTCTACTGTAGGAAGGCCTAGGGGGATCAAAAATACTAGCCGCGTAGTATGCGCTCTCATCACTAGAGAATACATCGATCTAATCGATAGATCTACTTAATCATATCAGCTCACTCGGAATCCTGAGGCCCATGTGATCAATGGACTCGCAGATCCCAGCACGGTTACGCCCAGCGGACCGCCACTTGTTGTGGTGTACGAGGCAACAAACGTCACCTGATCGCCACCATTGAGCGTAGTAGTCGCCGTACAGACCGGAGTAAGGAGCTGGTTAACTGTTCCCGTGAGGCCATCTACTGGCTGGCTATAAAAGGTAAACGCTGGCGTCACTATTTTGTTCGCAGCGAAGATAGTGGTGCTGTCGTTATTCCTGATAGCCGTTGTCAGCTGGAAGCTATACACGCCCGTTGCCGGAGCCGTAAAGACTGCAGGGAGGCCTGCACCACTTCCCGCATAGAAGTCACCACCGGTATCAGTAGGGACCACAAGTGCCTGCAGCGTGCCCAGTGTGTAATCGGGAGAGGCGAGGAATAATCCTGCCTGATCTACCGCTTGATACGCCATGAAGGACGCAGGAATAACCCCAGCCGCCTGCACTAAGAAGCCAGAGCAGTAAGTCGTGAGTGGAGAAGTGTTTCCCAGCACGCGACCGCCAGGGCCAACGAGAATGTTCACCTGAAAGGTAACCACGTCTCCTATGTTGAGATCGGCGCACACTGTAGTTGATGCTGTGATATTGGTAGAGTTAGGACTTGAACCACTAAAGGACACTGAGGAGCCGCGGTAGGTCTTACTTGGCGTAACGATTAATACATCGCCAAAGAGCGTAGTAGATCTGGAGGGCTGGTTATTCCAGTCAGCAGTAAACTGCAGGAAGTATTTCCCCGTCACTGGAGCGGTAAAGGTAGCTGGGCCGCCAACACCATCTCCGGGAAAGAAGTTGCCTCCCACATCAAAGTCTTCGGTAAGGACGACTGCGGATCCCAGATCATAAGTAGTTCCCAGAAATGAAGCAGTAGTCGCCTGATGCGCCAAGAAGGCACAGCTTGTTCCACCACCGCCACCACCACCAGTTGCTTCGATCGTAATGCTGTTCGCGCCATTGATAATGTTCACATTGGAGCCAGCAGTAAGCGTTCTCCAGAGAGGAACCCCACCCGTAGAGCTAATGAGCACCTGGCCGTTAGTCCCCTTATCGCTAAAGAGCAGGCCGGAGTTATCACTCTGGACCACGCCCTCAGAGAAGTTATTGACGGTGACATTGCCATTAAAGAGCGCATTACCTGTAAATTGGCTCGCACCGCCAACGTTTAAGGTTGTTCCGACAACGAGACTGCCTGCAAGAGTAACGCTCGGATCAAGGTTAACGGTGACCGTATTCCCTGCACCAGTAGTGCCAATGTTAGTGCCACCCAGAATACGCAGGACTCCAGCCGCCTCAGTTGCGGTTCCCGCATCGGTTGGGAAGTTAATGGCACCTCCACCCCCTCCGCCGACGGCAGAAAGGTCGATGGAATTGGGGCCATTCGTAATCGTAATCGAAGAATCGAGGGAGGTAAGATTCGCCCACGCAGGATCTGCGCCCGTTGCGGCGATAATAACCTGGCCATCCGTTCCGTTCGTGCTCGAGAGAATACCCGAAGCATCACTCTGGACCACGCCGCGACCGAATGAAGTAACCCGTACGCCCGCATCAAACTCAGCATTCCCTATAAAGAGACTGGTGGTTCCTACTGATAAGCTGCCCGCCAAGCTGATCGATGGATCTAGGTTAATAGTAACCGTATTGCCCGCGCCCGTTGTACCAATATTGGTACCGCCGTGGATAATAATTACCCCCGCAGCTGGCGTAGCCGTTCCCGCGTCAGTATCAAACTGCTCAGAAAAGGTGCCCGCCAGTGAAATAGTAATCGTATTGCCTGCGCCTGTCGTAGTGACATTGCCATCGCCCAGGACATTTAATACGCCGCCCGCTTCATTGGCCACGCCAACGTCTGCGGGGAAGGCATTTGCACCACCGCCGCCACCGCCTGGATATAACTGAACCCAGGTAGCAATGCCGGCCTCTAAGGCGACGAGCATCCAGATCTCTTCAGAGACACTGTGACCACTCACTAACCAAAAGGTGCCGATATTAAAGTTCTGATAGTCGTTCACGGTCGGGGAACGGTCTTTTACAAAGAGCGGGGCAGGGGTGTTTGGTTCCACCCCCACATATGCGAGTGGGTTGATCCCACTCAATCGTTTCGCTGATACCATCATATCTCCTAATCACACATGGCTAATTTGGAGAGCGTTCCCACTTTTCGCTCAAGTTCAGCCACCTTCTCAGCGAGGCCAAAGATGGTGCGCTCGTGCATATCAATGACCCTGAAAGCCATCTGAAGCTCATTGAGCATCAGCACAGGAAGCATGTCGTATCGCACCGTAAGCGCTTGGCCCTCATTATGGACCACGAGCTCTGGCATGACCTTCTCAACTTCTTCAGCAATGAGCCCCATCTGCCTGCGCTTCTCTTTATCGGCCTTCATCGTGAAGGTAACGGGACGGAGATTATGGATCACATTGCTAATGGCACCCATATCTTCGATGTTATCCTTAAAGCGGCGAGAGGAGACGACCGTGCCCAACTGACCCGTATTATCTACGTTCACCGGAATGCCGGTGCCACCAATCGTGATGCCAAAGATGCCTGCAATGGTACAGAGGGTGGTTACCCCTTCGCGGCCGATGTGGGTCGCGTTAGATTCTCCCAAGGTGCCGTCGACCAATGAGCCGATCAGAATGTTATTAGACTCTGCGCCCGCATACGACTGCCCTGTCGCGTACCCAATCATGGTGTTATTAGAACCAGTATCAAGGCCTGCGGCGCCTGAGCCGACACCGATTCCCACATTCTGGTTACCAGTGGTGAGATCTTCTATCGCATTCGCGCCGATGGCTATGTTGGAAGTACCCGTCGTTAAGCTGTTAATCGCCCCGGAACCGAATCCTGTGTTAGCGGTTGACGCGGGATCTATAAGGGAGGGATCACCGGCGCCGCCACCGAATGCATTAGCATTAGCAGTAGCATTGCCCGAATGTAGGAAAAGAACTCCATTGAGAGTAATTAATCCCTCTGTGAGCGCCGCATTACTCTCTGGCAGCGTAAGGTTGCCCGCGAGGATGTCAACATCGCCCGTAGTCGCAGAGAATCCAGTTCCCGCAGTCATACTGCCAGAAATAGAAACCGTGTCGTCTAGGTTAACGGTGACCGTCGCAACCGCTGCAGAGGTGTTTATATTACTACCGCCAGCGATCGTAACTGTTGCGCCTGTCGCAGACCCTATATCACCATCGAGTGTGACAATGCCGCCCATTCCTGCCGCCGCGGATAAATCTATTGAGTTCGCGCCATTCGTTATGGTAATGGTCGTGTCGAGTGAGGTTATATTGGCCCATGCAGGAGCTCCCGCAGTAGAGCCGATTAGCACTTCACCATCATTTCCCTTGCTGGCACTTACGTTGCCCCCAAGATCTACTTGGAGAACTCCCGTTGCGCCTAATCCAGAAAAGATAACCGCATTGCCCGTCGCCTCGAAATCCTGGACCACGATGCTGTCATCGAGATTAATGGTGAGAGTGTTGCCCGCGCCCGCGGTATTTATATTAGTGCCGCCCAGGACATTGAGAACGTCTCCCACAGGGACAGCGATGCCCGCGTCAGTTGGGAACGTTGCAGCGGCCCCTAAGGATGGATAAATCTGAACCCAGGTAGCAATATTTCCTACAAGGGATACGAGCATCCATACTTGGGATCCCGTCACGATCCAGAGTGTACCGATATTATTATTCTGTACGTCGGCCGGGGTCGGGGGAAAGGGTTGTACAACTAATTGGGGTGGGGCCGTTGGCTCGACACCCATATATGCTAAGGGATTTATACCCGTTAATTTCTTTCCAGTTGCCATAGTTATCCTTCATTAATGACAGGGGCAGAAAATGTGTTGCTCTCTGGGTCGTAGATGTAATTTATTTCGGGACGGTTATTCCCCAATATGGCCTGCTGGCCTTCTGGTGGAGCCCATTGAGTGGCCCCATCCCAGATAACCACGCCTACTACCACATTATTTGAATCTATAACTGCGTATCTCGCCATGGATTCTCCTAGAAGTATTCGATGACTATAATTTGACCGTCGCCGCCGTCTCCACCAGCTCCAGAACTAGTTCCATTGATCGAGCCACCGCCGCCTCCTCCACCGCCGCCAGGAAAGCCGCCCTTGCCTCCCTTGCCGGCAGAGCCTCCAGAGCTTTGTCCGCCACCACCGCCGCCTCCCGAGCCGCCCGCGATCATGCCATGCATAGTGGCCCCAGCTGTGGCTGCTGACCCATCTCCACCAGCTATTGTTCCGCCCTCAATGCCGCCATTTCCGCCAGCCAAAATAGTAGTGGTATCAAATTTAGTGATAGCGCCTCCAGCGCCTCCTTGCCGAGGAGTTCCGGTATCTGCGCCGCCACCACCGCCACCGCCGCCACGAATTGTATTATTAGCGCCAGCAGTCGTGCCAGTAGTAATTCCACCTATGCCACCGCTACCAGTGCCGAAAACAGCGTTCCATACGTTATTCGAGCTACCCCCGCTTCCAGCAGAAACGTTACTTGTGTTTCCTCCAGTTCCCGCGGTAGCCCCAGCTTGCGTCGGAGTAAGATTTCCGATTGAAGTTTGATTACCGGGGTTACCATTATTGCCATTACTGTTAGTAGATGCCTGAACTCCGCCGCCACCACCACCGGCACCGATGGTAACGGTTTCAGAAGTATCAAAATAAGATCCGGGGGCGAAATAAACTAGGGAAGGACCCGAGCCCCCTCCAGAGCCGCCTCCGGCAGTCCCCGATGCCCCCTGCCTTCCGCCGCCGCCACCGCTCCCCCCGTTCCAGATGTATACATGAACAAATTTCGTTCGAGTATCCTTTGTCCAGGTTCCGCTCGCTATGAAGGTAGTTACCTTAGTGCTGTTATTTATCGCATTATTCGTTGCCATTAGACCACCGTTAAGTTTCCGATTGAACTTCTAACTACAAAATCAGTGTTGGCTGTGATGCAAACTATCTCGAATGAGTCGTAACGATTAGTAGAGGCTAGTGAGCCACCCGCTCCGGTCGTCGTATTCACCGATCCAAAATGTATCGTCTGGCCACTATTCTGTGCCACAAGCCAGCCACCTGCTCCTTTACCCACAATGGCCATGAGATCACCCAATGCCGCGGTAGCCGGCAACGTCGCCGTTACAGTGCCTGCGTTATTGAGGATGTAGCCATGACCAACTGCCATAGCCTGTGTGGTCCCAGTCTGCTCAGACCAGGTGAGCCCACCGCTTGAAGGAACTGCTTGGAAGGTAGGAGCCACACCCGCGCCATTACTCGTAAGCACCTGTGTCGCTGTGCCAACTGCTGTGGTCACTAAGCGGGTGCCATCGTAATAGACGACGCCGTCAGTATTAGCCATCGAGGTCGCATTAGTGCCGCCATTGGCGATCGCTAAGGTGCCCCCCAATGTCTCGGTTGATCCGGAGCCAGCGAAAGTAAGCCCTGTGGTTCCACCAGTGAAGGTGAATGCTGCGCCCGTGAGCGCTCCACCCGTATCTCCTGTGATAGAGATACTACTCGCAGGTAGTGTCGCATATGCAGGAGCAACGCCAGCGCCGCCAGATCGTAAGAATTGACCAACGGTTCCGGTGGCTGTGGTGACTAATCGAGTGCCGTCATAGTAAACGGTGCCGTCAGTAGTCGCGAATGAAGTCGCGTTTGTACCGCCGCTACCGATTGCTAGCGTTCCTCCGAGAGTTTCCGTAGAGCCTGCGCCAGCAAATGTAAGCCCCGTACTTCCACCCGTAAAGGTGAACGCTGACCCAGTTAATGCGCCGCCGCTATCTCCAGTTATGGATATAGATGCCGAAGGAACTGCTTGGAAGGTAGGAGCTAAGCCCGCACCGTTGCTGGTAAGGACATTGGTAGCTGTGCCGACCGCTGTAGTTACAAGCCGAGTGCCGTCATAATAGACGACGCCATCAGTGTTAGCCATAGAAGTTGCGTTAGTACCGCCATTCGCAATAGCTAGGGTTCCACCCAATGTTTCTGTAGAGCCTGCGCCAGCGAATGTAAGGCCCGTTGTACCACCGGTAAAGGTAAATGCACCACCAGTGAGAGCGCCACCACTATCGCCGGTTATAGATATAGAGCCGGAAGGGAGTGCTTGTGAGCCAAGTTGGCCAGTGGCATCTATGGTCGCCATATTGAGGCCGCCGCCGCCAGGAGTCACGCCATAGATGCCTGCAATCTGGGTGAAGTTCTGTTGTCCAGCCCCAGACCCCTGTGTTCCTATGATGATCTTATGGTTATCGCCGGAGGTGCCAGCGTTTCCGATCATGATATTACTGCTGTCGGAAGTATCTAAATTGAATCCAGCACTAGCACCGATCGCCGTATTATTACTTCCAGTGGCTATCTGTAGAAGAGCCCTATAGCCAAGAGCAGTATTATTACTACCACTGGCGCCTATTGAGCCAATAGCCTGGAAGCCGACACCGGTATTCTGTGACGCCGCAGTATTCGCTGCGTTTAAGGCATTGAACCCTACCGCAGTATTAGAATCTCCTGCGTCATTATTCTCAAGGGCGCCAGATCCCACCGCAGTATTCCTGATCGCCGTAGTGACTGAAAGAAGCGCACCGAATCCGATACCAGTGAGGTCCGTTCCAGATAGGGTTCCATTTCCTGCAGAAGTACCAAGGAAGGTATTATGCGATCCGAAGGCATGCATAAAGGGAGACGAGTTGATAAATATCGCGCCATCAGCTAAGCCGGCAGAAGTAGAGGGGAAGGTTATTCGCCCCGCCTGTACATCCACGCCGCCCGTAGTAGCGATTAATCCAGAGCCGGCAGTAACCGTTCCAGAAACAGAAGGGCTCGATACTAGATTAATAGTAACGGTTGCCACTGCAGCCGAGGTAGAGATGTTGCTTCCACCCGCGATAGTGACAGTCGTTCCCGTTGCGGAGCCAGTATCGCCATCAAGTGTCTGTATGCCGCCCACTGGAATTGCCTGCGTAGCCATTAATCCCGCGCTATCGATTACCACCATGTCAGAGCCAACTCCAGGAGTAGCGCCGAAGATGCCCGCTATGAAAGTGGTATCCTGTTGGCCAACGCCGGAGCCATTGGTTCCTATGCGAATCGTGTTGGCGTCTGCTATGACGCCCTGATTCCCTATAAGAATGTTATAACTCTCATTGGTGGTATAACTCAGGCCCGCGCCCGACCCGATCCCAATATTCTGATCCCCAGAGACCAAATTCTGCAGGGCAGAGGTGCCCATAGCAATATTGGCATTACCCGTTGTGAGAAGCTCTAGGGATTGGGCCCCGACAGTCACATTGGTGGAACCAGTCGTGAGAGACTGCATCGTAGTGGCACCAAATGCCGTGTTAAAGAGTGCTGAAAATACATTAAGGGTTAGGTTGCCCGATCCTGTGCCCACAAATACGTTGCCAGCGGCCAGCGTGTTAATGAAGTTGTTCCCATTCACCAGGAGCAATCCCTCAGTTCCCGCTGCATTCGTGAAGGGCATCGTGATGTTGCCCGCAGTTACCTGCATATTCCCGTTATCTACGACAACCGCGCCGCTGCCGTTGGGCGTGAACGTGATATTGCCATTAGCTGCGGGATCTATCGTCATCTGTAAAGGCGTGCCGCCCGGCGTAGCGTTGGGGTTAAGTGATACCACCACCTTCAGCTTGCCCGAATCACCAGCATCTAAGCCGATGGCCGCAGAGGATACGGAATCTATTTCTTCATAGACATACGGGCTACCATTATCTCTAAATCCTAATTTTCCCATGGTAGCTCCTAAAACTGATAGTAGAATTCATAATCGGCTATCCAGTTCCAGGTCTGGCCCGCGACGCCGATCACATTAATCTCTGCCATCTCAGTTCCTATATTTACTGAGCCAGAGATGTCCGCCGTAGAAGTTGTGTTGGCACTGATGATGGGAGCTCCCACTATGGTCACGTCCCCACCGGCCGGTCGGAGGACGGTAAAAATAACTTCACCACCCCAGGCATCGGCAAAGTTGTCTCGCAGACCATTAATAACCGCCTTAATAGTGATCATCTCGCTATCATTCACGGGCAGAGAGATGATATTAACGGTCACTAATCCGATAGTTTGCGCAGAAGCAGCGCCCGCATTGGTCTGGGAAATGGTGAGCGTACTAGTTCCTGGGTTCCCAGTAACGGTAAGTACTCCAGTTCCTACTACGTTAATATTATTACCAGTAGGGCCTACTGGCCCTCCGGTGTTTCCCGTAAGTGTTTCGACAACAGTAGGAGGGACCGGGCCACCGCCAGATCTCTGTAATATTTGACTCATACCAACTCCTATGCAGATTCTGCAGCGTATATAACCTCTAGGTATACTGCGCCGGAAGAGGCAGGGGTCCCGTTATCCCTTATATACAGACGGGCACCTTGGGCGAGGTAAAATCCACCACCTGGGCCCTTATTACTGGTAAAGTCATAGATACGCGCCTGGCCAGAAGGGATAAAGAGATGGTCAGTGATCCCATTAAAGGAGCCGAAGACGTCTACGTCAGTTTCATTCTCGATAACTATTTGATGCGCTGGGTTATCTAAAGTTCCCCCCACTCCCGCATATGTGCCCGATATTCCTCCAAACGCCAGGGTCCTCAGCGGCTCCCAGGCGACTCGAATTGAGATTGCATACATAGGCACTCCTTAACTGATGTCGGGTTGATAGTAGCCAGCAAGATAGACGAGCCCTGCGCCAGCGGCGCCTCGCACGTATATCACTGTGCCCTTTGCCATAGCAGCGCTTGAAGTATTGGGGACAGCATTCGCCTGAAAGTCGAGCTGTAATCGCTCTCCAGGGAAGAGATGGTCATGAGCAGTCGCTCCGCCATCGTAACTAATATCTATTTCTCGATTTGATGAATTAATAATTCTCAAGATCACACAGGGGGCCTGAAGCCCCCCGTTTAATGCCACAAAGACACCTGTGAACGTTGCAGAATTTACAGAAGTAAGCGGAACCGCTTTTATGTAATTCTTTACGGCCATATCATTCCTATTTCTAGGACTGAACACCAGCATCCGTTTTCGCGGCGTCCTCGGCGTTCGCTTTCTGGACGGCGAGCGCTTTCGCGTTATCCTCCATCTGCATCACCTGCATCCGTATATCGTCGAGGGCCTTATAGACCTCTTCGTAGGGAGCAGCCCAAGGAATCCCGAAATCGTAAATACGGTTTTCAATCGCATGAACAACTTTAACTATTGCGTACAGATCCATAAGATCCTCCGGATTAAAGGGGGTAGACTAACCAAGCGGCAGTCTAACTCGCCTAGGCACCAGTGACAATAAATGTCCACACCATGGCGCCTGTGGTATTAATCCAAGCCCGGTCATTTACCCCGGCACCCGCTGTGTTGAGATAGAGGGACCCCTGGGCTGCGGCTAGGGCACCGTTAGGATCACCCGCTCCCGCATAGATTCCCACGCCATTCACAATGAAGTTTCCTGCGGTCGCCTCAATATTGCCGGCCGTGGCCACAATATTGCCGGCGGTCGCTGTAATATCTCCCGCAACTGCAGTGATGTTACCCGTTGCGGCGTCAATATCCCCGCCCGTAGCAGTAAGACCATTCGCTGCGCTTACGTTGCCCGCTAGCGCATCTATATTTCCCAAGGTGGCTACGATATCGCCATTAGAGGCCACAATGTTGCCGTTAGTCGCGGTGATATCCCCGTTAGTCGCGGTGATCGCATTCGTGGCGTTTACATCATTTCCCGCATCTACATCGCCTGCGGTTGCAGTAATATTGCCCGCAGTCGCTACGATATCGCCAGCGGTGGCTATGATATTTCCTAAGTCGGCTGTAATATTTCCACCCGTTGCCTCAAGGGAGAAGAAAATGCCAGCGCCTGTTCCGGCAGATGCCCACGTCGCCACATTAGCTACGATCGATGTTAAAACAAAGTAGGAATTGGTGGCGGTATTTACCCACTGGGTGCCGATTTGCGCCTTATCGTTGGCGGTAGGATCCCGCTTCGAGATAATAGATAATGGTGGTTCCGGGATGAGGGCTTGGGTAAGGCCGTACGACACCTGTTGATATTGTGCTACACTCACGTCTTTCTCCTTAAATAGAGAGATGATAGGTTAGCTCCCAGTAAGATAGAGTCACGCGAGTTACACAATGCGATTATTGACAATGTGTACACATGGTGTACAATATTATTAAGTAGTAAAGGAGCTACATGATGAAGAAACGGCTTAATAAGAAGCGTCTTGCGGTAGATTTACCAATAGAAATTCATAATGAGATAAGAGAACAGGCCGAAAAGCGACGTTGCACGATAACGAAATACATCATATGCGTCCTGCGCCGGGTAATCCAGGAAGAGAAGAGATATGAGTGAAATAGAAGTAATGTTTCCGGATTTCGGAAAATGGGTAGCGAGGCCAGCAATGATCTTAGGGGTTATGCTAATCGTGCTCTATACACTCTCTCACTATTACCATGATGCGTGGGTAGCCTTTTTTCTATTGGGGGCGCTAACGCTCCTAGCGGTCGTGGTAGCCGCAATATGTATACCGCTGGGTAAGTATATTAGGGATGCGAAAGCAAATGGAACTATTACCGAGAGGGATGAGTTCTGGGCTTGCGTAATACTACTCGCTGTCTATCTCATGCGTAGATAGTTATATAGATTCTCCGCTTTTAAACTTCTGCGCTAAGGCATCAAGCTGAGGAGCTATTCGATCTTCCACCAAAGTATCGAGATTGGCTGGCCTTTTCCCGCCGTTTTCTTTAATAATCTGGTCCATGGCCTTCTTGCGCAATATCGCCGCCTCGTTGAATGAACGAAGATTTGTAATCACCCGTCGCTTTCCTTCGTCAGACTGGGACAGGGTCGGGACGGTAGCTAAAAAAGTCTGGACATCATAGTTAGTAAGCCTAGAGCCAAAGGTTTCCTTAGCGTCCTTAAGGAAGTCATTGCTGAGCTTCTTGAACTCTTGCGACTGAGGAGATAATAGAGCACTCGCAGCGCCACTTAATCCCTCTCCGATCCCCTTGCCAATTTTAGTGCCCACATAGCCGCCCCCACCAACTCCTAATGCGCCACCTGCTAATCCAAGATAGGCTCCTATAGCCCCACCTACTGCCTCGGAAACCCCAGGTATATTATCAAGAATACTTACGGAAAGCGCGCTGTTGAGCTTGCCCTCTTTTATAAGCTGCTCCATGCGATCGAGACGCTTATTATTATTCTGTGCCGCCTTGGCTCCCTTGCTGATTTCGTCGTATACAGGCTTCGTTTCCTTATCGACGATCTCGCGCTCTTTGGCGCTCAGCTTCTCTTTATGGAGCTGATTAGACTGCTGCATGGCCGCAAGCTTTAATTTATGCTCTGGCGAGATTCGCGATGCGCGAAGTGTATCAGCGAAACTTTTTGCGCGCTCAGCCTTCTTAGGGGACTCAATAGGAGATGGCATCTGCGGCGCTTGCGCTCCCTGGGCTGAAAGCTGCTGCCCAAACGCCTCAGGAGTAATCCCCTTGCCCGAGGCGATGAGATTCTGAAGGGCCGATAGCTGGGGATTTTGCTGAGGGGCCGCTTGCTGATAGAACTGTTCCATGCCGGGCTGCTGTTGCTGCTGGGGCTCTCCGGAAAGAGCGGCAAGCGCTTCATTAAGCCCCTGTCCTTCGGCCGCAGCGAGATAGTTTTTGACCACGAGCTCTTGGAGTTTTTCAGGGAGGCTCGCAATCTGCATCGCATTTTGCTCGGGGATACCCAAAGAAGCCAGTCCCTGAGCGGTCATTTGGCGCTGCTGTCGACCAGCGAACTGGTTTAATTTATTCTGGGCTAACACATTAAGGCCTGATGATAGCCCAGTACCGAGCAGTGACCCGAAATTTGGATTTTCATTTATTATTTGAGGCATCGTCGCTCCTTATAGCAATCCGAGGTACGATAATCCGGCCAATCCGCCTAGCTGACCCAACGCAGGAGCCGCTGACTGGAAGAGACCAGGCTGAGAGGGTGAATAGGCAGACTCATACTGGGGTTGCATACCAAGACTCAAAAGAAGCTGTAATAGCTGGGTATTCTGTCCCTGCTGGGCAAGCCCAAATTTTGACTGGAGAGCGCCGAGCCCTTCTTCGAGACCTGCGCCAGCGCGACCAAGGGCCGATTGGAAGGCGCTTGATCTCTGGCCACCACCCATCGCCGTAAATCGTTCCGCAAGGCCTGGAATGGTCTGCGTCTGAAACTGAGTGCGGGCCTGCTGGGCTATGGGACCAAAGTCGAACGACCCAGGAGCCTTCCCTCCCTGCAATAGGGAGAGCGCCTGCATAATAGATTGATTCTGCAGTCCTTGCTGCTCCTGCCCGAATCGAGGAAAGAGCATCGTCTTTGGGTCGTAGCCCGTGAGAAAGTTCCCACCACCGCCATAGGTCTTTGCTCCCGGAGCTTGATTCTCTGGCTGGCTCGAGGTTCCACGACCCCCTAAATATCCTGCTAATGCGCCACCACCCGCCGCGAGGGCCAATGGTATTAATGGAAATGGCATATGCTTCCTTTCCTAAAGTTTTCATTCCAGTCCCACATCATAATTACGTCACACCGGTTTTACAATAATTACTGCCTGATATACTCCAGGATCACATAACACACATCAAAGTTAGTCCTATTTGAGCCAGTTACTATGTTCACATTCACTGCATCAACGTAGAGCTCTATATTATTGGCCAGGACGGGCGAAGCATAGGGTATGGGTATATACGTATGCCCAACCGTATCTGATGCAGTAGCGTAGATCCTGGTGAAGGTGTAGTCATTATTGATCGGAATGCCATGCGGGACTGAAGTGATCCCAGCATTGGGTAGTCCACCGAAGTTGATTACCTTCCTCAGTACCTGTCTAAAAACGGGCGCGGAGGTGGTCTGGGAATCTAAAAGCGGATTAGGGAAGAAGAGCTGGCCGTTTACGAACTCAGAGGTATTATAAT
>Ga0157379_10000338_pt1 | contig 37613 bp, 27 predicted proteins | sample S25metaG_FD_121802 | JGI IMG/M metagenome (GOLD analysis project Ga0157379, IMG submission 121802) | Switchgrass rhizosphere microbial communities from Kellogg Biological Station, Michigan, USA - S2-5 metaG | ecosystem: Host-associated > Plants > Roots > Rhizosphere > Soil | place: USA... | reverse complement strand
CGGGCTACGTGACGCTGGACCCGGCGTACATGAACACGGCGTCCACGAAGAGCGCGATTACGTTCCTGGACGGCGAGCGCGGCATCCTGCGCTACCGCGGCTACGACATCGGGGAGCTGGCCGAGAAGAGCGACTACCTCGAGACGGCCTACCTCATCGTCAAGGGCGAGCTGCCCAACGAAGAGCACTTCGGGATGTGGCGCCACAACATCACCACCCACTCGATGGTCCACGAGAACATCAAGAAGTTCATGGACGGCTTCCGCTACGACGCCCACCCCATGGGCATGCTCGTCGGCACGGTGGGGGCGCTCTCCACTTTCTATCCCGACGCCAAGAACGTCCTCGATCTCGAGTCGCGGCGCCTGCAGACGCGGCGCCTGATCGGCAAGATGCCGACGCTCGCGGCCTTCGCGTACCGGCGCTCGCGCGGCCTGCCGTACGTCTACCCCGACAACGAGCTCAGCTACACGGGCAACTTCCTCTCGATGCTCTTCAAGATGACGGAGCTCCGCTACAAGCCCGATCCCGTCCTCGAGCGCGCCGTCGACGTGCTGTTCATCCTGCAGGCGGAGCACGAGCAGAACTGCTCGACCAACGCCGTGCGCTGCGTCTCGAGCGCGCGGACCGATCCGTATTCGGCCGTCGCGGCCGGCATCGCCGCGCTCTACGGGCCGCTGCACGGCGGCGCCAACGAGGCCGTCATCCGCATGCTCGAGGAGATCGGCACCAAGGATCGCATCGTGGAGTACCTGGAGGGCTGCAAGTCCGGGGAGCGCCGCCTCATGGGCTTCGGCCACCGCATCTATCGCAACTACGATCCGCGCGCGCGCATCATCAAGGACCTCGCGTACGGGGTCTTCGAGGTGGTGGGCAAGAACCCCCTTATCGACATCGCCGTCGAGCTCGAGCGCCAGGCCCTCGCCGACGACTATTTCGTCTCGCGCCGGCTGTTCCCCAATCTCGATTTCTACTCGGGCCTCATCTACCAGGCGATCGGCCTACCGATGACGATGTTCCCCGTGCTGTTCGCGATCGCCCGCACGGCAGGCTGGATGGCGCACTGGGCGGAGCTGGTCCGCGATCCCGAGCAGCGAATCGTCCGCCCGCGGCAGATCTACATCGGCGAGGGGGAGCGTCCGTACGTCCCGATTGCGCAGCGCCCGGAGCCGGTGATGCGCGAGGACGCCGTCAGTCGCCACATTTGATTTTGCCCCCGTGCGCGCGGCGCCATCGGCGCCGTGCTCCGGTGGGCGTCGGCGCGCGGGGTGAACCCGCGCGCCTCCCTCCACGGCCGCTTCGCGGCCGTGTTGGCGCTGTGCTGCGCATTTCCTTCCGCGGACGCATTGCAGCACTCACCTTGCGCATTTTCTACATTGATCTCGCGGCCATAGGCAGGCTATTGCGGTGGGCGGGGGTACGGGTCCGCATGAGGTCGTTCTATCGAGCGAGGCTGGTGGTGCTGCTTGTCGCGGTGGGGTCGCTCTGCGTCGTCGTGCCCGGGGGGGCCCAGCAGCTGCCCGGCACGATCCTCGCCACGCAGTCGGCAGGGGTGCTGGTGATGCCGTTCGACGCGACCGCGGGACACAAGAGCTTCGAGATCGTGACGCGCATCGGCGGGCAGTTCTCCGGCTTGCCGGTACAGACGCACTGGGTGTTCTACGCGGCGGACTGCCGGCACCTCGCCGACGTGCTGATCTCCCTCACCGAGAAGGACACCGTGGTCGTCGATCCGACCAACTTCTCGGGCCAGATCCAGACGATCAACCCGCCCGAGAACCATGCGATCGGCGCGACGGTCGATCTGAGCGGTGAGCGCGGCATCGTCACCGTCACCGCGTTCGATCCCCAGCACGCGATTGCGCCCATCATTGTGGGTGGGTGGACGATCGCCAATCTCGCCACGAGCTCGAGCTTCGGGGGCGACGCGATCGGCCTCTCGGCCGATGGGACGCTTCCCGATCCCGCGATCCTCGACGGCGGCATCACGATCCAGACCTTCAACCCAGCGACCTTGACCGACTCCGAGGTCATCCTGATCGGCGTCGAGTCCGACGGCGGCTCCGTGCATCCGATCAATCGCCCGATCCCCGGCCGCGACGGTGCGCACGTGTGCTGTGCCGCGAGCGTGAGCGACAACCTCGAGGTGAGCTCATCGATCCCCGACGTGTGTTTCGACTGCGTCGGCTTCACGTCCGTCAGCGCCGCGCTCGCCGGTCCCGACGGAACGGCGCTGCTGCCGCCGGGGCTCGTGCTGGGGAGCGCCGGGTTCGTCGAGCTGCGTAATTGCGTGACGGCGGCCGAGGGCGGCGGATCGGCGCCGCTCGGGACGGACGCCTTCGAGCAGTTCCTGGTGGCGCTGCACGGCCAGACGGTCGGTCCTTTCGGGGTCGTGATCGTCGGCAAGTACTCGCACCTCGCCCCGATCTGACGGCCCCCTGGCGCGCTTTCTTTTCTTCGGCTGCGATCGAGGTTAAGGGAGCGCGTGGCCCTCGAGGTGAGCGTCGTCATTCCAGCGCGGGACGAGGCGGGCGCGATCGGCGCCTGCCTCACCGCGCTCGCACGCCAGTCGATTGGTGCCGCGGCGCTCGAGGTGATCGTCGTGGCCGCCGGCACGGACGACACGGAGAATGCGGCGCGCCGGGCGAGTGATGACGCCGGATTCGGGCGCTTCGCGCTCTTGCATCTGGAGCGTGGCAACAAGAATACCGCCCTGCGCGTCGGCTGCGCCGAGGCGACCGCCCCAGTGGTCGTGATGCTCGACGCGGACACGGAGCTGGCGGACGACGCCGTCGTCGCGCTGGCGCACGCGGTGCGGGAAGGGCCCGAGCGCGCGGTGCATGGTGCGCCGTTGCCGCGCTACGACAGCTGGATCTCGCGCTACTGGGAGCTGAACCGCCTGCTGCGGAAGGAGCTGCGCTTCGACGGCATGCTGAGCGGCGAGTTCGTGGCGATGCAAAGCGCCACGATCGAGCGCCTCGGTGTGGAGACGCTGTTCCCCCAACTCCCGGCGGTGAAAGTAGACTTCCACCTCGCGCGCGTGCTCGCCCGGCACGGGGTCGCCAGCGGCTACGTTTCGGGCGCGCGCGGTATCACGTTCGTTCCTTGGACGTTCCGCGGCCTCACACGCACGATGCTCCGCAGCCGTCGCGGGACGATCTCCGTCGCCTCGCGCGCCGACGCGTGGGCGCAAGGCGCGCTGTCGGCGATGCTGGTTGGCGCGCTGCCCGCGGCGGCGCTCGTCTTGTCCTGGTCGCGCGCTCTCGCCGTCGGCTGTGTCTCTCCGTTGCTCGTATACACCGCGCGGCTCTGGCGCGACGTCGAGGCGCTGCGGCGCCGCGGCCTCGGCGACCATCGTCGCGAGCTGCCGTCGTTTCTGTTCCTCGATCTCACCGGCCGGGCCATCAAGGTCTGGACGTTGGTCGAGCGCATCGCCGGCCGCACGCCACCGCTCGCATTCCGCGGGGAGCGCCCCGGCGAGGCGGGCGCGGCCGATCCGACGGCGCCGCGGATGACCTCGTGAGCGCGCGCGTCGAGCACGTGACCCTCGAGGACGTCGAGGCCGTCCAGCCGCGCGAGAGCACGGGGCTGACCCAGCGCTTCTGCCGCCCCGTCTCGAAGCACCTGACGCGCGTATTTCTCGCGTGGGGGCTGCCCGCGGCCGCGGTGAGCGCCATGAACATCGCGGTCGGCGTGCTGGCGGCGGCGTGCCTCGCGTGTCCGCATCTCGGTGTCGCGTTGCTCTTCGTGCCCCTCATCTATCTCGCCGAGGTGCTCGACTGCTCCGACGGCGAGATCGCGCGGCTCACCGGCACGAACGACGCGACGTTCTTCTTCGCCGACGTCGCCGGCCACTACTTCGTGACCCCGCTGGTCGTCCTGGCCCTCGGCGTCCGCGGCGCCGCGCTCCGCGACGCCCTCTGGCCCCTCCTGCTCGGCGCGATCGCTGCGATCTTCTGTACGCCGACCATCACCCTCTACCGGGTGCGCGCGTCGATCGTGCTGGAGGAGCTGCTGGCGCGGGCGGCGCGCGAGCCGGTGCAGGTGCACCCGCTGATCACGTCACGCGAGGGCCGTCTCGCCGGCGACTTCGGATTCGAGCGGCCGACGCATCGCTGGCGGCTGCCGCTCGGGACCGGCCTCTCGGTGGCGGTGATCGTCGGGCTCGTCATCGAGCTCGTCCTCCGGCTTCCTGCGCTGCAGATCCTCTCGATCGCGACCGCGATCGCGTTTCCTGCCGGACGCGCACTCGACTACGCGCTCACGATCCGGGACGGCAAGCCGGCGCGTGACCTGCGGCGCATCCTCGGCGCTCCGTGAGCTGGCTGCGCATCACGCTCGCGATGTACCGGCGCGTCTTCGGCCGCGCCGCCGAGCTGATCGGGCGCAATTGGCTCGTGATCGGCGCGCCGCTCCTCTACGTCGGCATTCTGCTGGTCGCGGCCCAGTTCCTGGCGCTGCTGGGGTTCATCGGCGGCATGCTCCTCAGCCTCGTGTTCGCGGGATGCGTCGGATCGTTCCTGTATCTGGTGGAGATGATGGTGCGCACGTCGCGCGTCACGCTCGACGATCTGCGCCGGAGCGCCGGCGCGTATCTCTGGGACGTCGTCGGCGTCACGTTCGTCGTGTGGCTGGGGTTCTTCGTCTTGTCCACGGTGCTCGGAACCACGCCGCAGGGTCCGGTGCTCTTCCTCGGGGTTCAGCTCATCGTGTTCGTCTTTTTCAATGCGGTTCCCGAGCTGATCTACCTCGGTCGAGCCTCCTCGTTGGAGCTGTTGGGGCAGAGTTACGTGTTCATCGGCGACAACTGGATCGAGTGGTTCCCCGTGGCGGGCACGCTCGCACTCCTGTTGCGCCTGCTCGTGTCCGTGTCGGTGAGCTCGGTGCCGGGCCTGTTGATGAAGATCGTGCTGATCGCATTGCTCCTCGCCTACACGATGGTCGTCCGCGGCCTCCTCTTCCTCGAGCTCGATGCGTCGACGCGGCGCTCGCGCGCGTTCCGTCATCGCTTCGGCGGTTGAGTCGACAGGGGCGGACCAACGACGTATCGAGGGAGCCCATGACGTTTCCCCGGCAGGTCCCCTTCATTCCGCCACGATCCCCGGTGCACGAGCTCAGCGAGGACGTCGTCTACGCCCACGTCGACGGCGTACCGCTGCGCTACGACCACTACCGGCCGCTGCAGGTCGAGGGTCCCACGCCCGCGATCGTCCTGGTGCACGGCGGCGGCTGGGTGCACGGCGATCCGAGCCAGGCGGCGGGCAATGCGCTCCATTTCGCGCGGCGGGGCATCGCGACGGTCGCCATCTCGTATCGTCTGGCGCCGGCGCACCGCTTTCCCGCGCCACTCGACGACGTGCGCCATGGCCTGCGCTGGGTACGCGCACACGCCGCGGAGCTCGGGATCGATCCGGAGCGCATCGCGCTGCTGGGCATGTCCGCGGGCGCGCACCTCGCCATGCTCGCGCACCTCGGGCGCGATGTTCCCGAGCTGGCGCCGTCCCTGCCGGCGGATCTCGCACACGTCAGCGAGGACGTGCGGGCCGTGGTCGCGCACTACGGACCGTACGATCTGAGCCGCACGCTGCCGTTGCCGGCCGAGCTCGACATGATCGGCGCGCTCCTCGGACCACGCCGTGCCGATCCGGCGTGGGTCCGCCTCGCGTCGCCGCAGTTCCACGCGGCCAACGCGCGGGCCCCCATCCAGCTCATCCACGGCACTGCCGACACGGTCGTCTCGCACCGTGAGTCGGAGCGCCTGCATCGCGCATTGCAGCAGGCAGGGCACCCGAGCGAGCTCTTGCTACTCGAGGGCGCGCCGCACGCCTTCCAGATGGACTGGCGCGGCGACGCGAATCAACGCGCCAACCGCGCGATGGACGAGTTCCTGACTAGAGTGATGTAGCAGGCAGCGGCGGAATCACTCGTCAACGTCCTCCTCGCGCTCCTCGTAGTTCATCTCCGGGTGCTCGACTTCGCGCTGCTCCTGAACGGCGTGGGCGCGCTCCTCGCGCTCCTGCAGATCGCGGATCTCGGCTTTCCGCGCCTGACGCTGCTCGAGCCCTTCGGAGCCGAACGGATCCTTCGCATTGGAGGTGGGCGAGCCTGCGTAGAGCGGCGTCACGAGCAGGCAGACGGTGGCCAAGGAGAGTAGATACCTCATGAGGCCCTCATAGCTCCGCGCTCGGGAAAAGCAACTCACCCCTACGGGCGGATAGCGCACGCGCCATAGCGTCCGGTCAATCGCCGAGCGTGTCCCAGTGAATGGTCCAGAAGCGGGGCAGAGGAGGCGCCAGTTCCAGGTGGCCGCCGAAGCACTCGAAGCTCGGCTTGTGCGACAGGCGCTCGCCGACGAGGTGGAGGTATTCCTCGACCGGCGTCGCGCCCGGGTCGCCGAGGTCGACCCGCTTCCGCTGCCCACATTTGGCGCAGCTCACGTCGACGTGCATCGATCCCTCGTCGCCTCGGCCGCGCTCGCGCGCCGTCCGCCCGACCGGACGACGGCTACGCCGGGAGCGGAGGAAGACGCTTCGCCCACGGGCGCGCCTCCTCCAGCTGGGCCGCGAGGCGCAGCAGCGTCGCTTCGTCGCCGAAGCGGGCCATGAAGTGGGCGCCGAGCGGCAGGCCCTCGGCGCTCCAATGGAGCGGGACCGACATCGCGGGCTGGCCGGTCGCGTTGCAGATGGGTGTGAACGCGCACAGCTCGCTGGCGCGGAAGAAGCCCCGGAGCGGTTCCTCCCACGTCGCGTCGAGCGTACCGAGCGGCCACGGCGGCTCGGCGAGCACCGGGGTGAGCCACAGGTCGTGCGTCTCGTAGAAGCGCGCGACCTCGCGCGACGTCCGCTGCAGATCCTCGACCGCCATCAGGTAGGCGCCCGCGTTGACCTGCAAGCCCAACTCGTGGAGCGCCCAGGTGATCGGCTCGAACTGCTCGCGTTGCGGCGTCAATCCCTGGCGCTCGAGGGAGGCCATGGTCTTTGCGGCCGACGCTGCATAGACGGTCATGAACGCGCGCACGAACGCGACCGTGTCGATCTCGGCCGCGCGTTCTTCCACGACGTGGCCGAGCTCGGCGCACAACGCGGCGGCCTCGCGGACGGCGCGCTGGCAGTCGGCGTGGACGGGCGCGCCGGTCGGTGCCTCGACGCTGAACGCGATTCGCAGGCGGCCCGGTGCAGCGCCGACCTCGGAGCGGTACGGACGCGCCGGCGCCGGGGCGCAGTACGGGTCGCCCGGGTCCGGTCCGGCCGTGGCGTCGAGCAGCGCGGCGCTGTCGCGCACGGAGACCGTCAACGCGTGCTCGCACACGAGGCCGCCCATCATGTCGCCTTGATCCGGTCCGAGCGGATTGCGGCCACGCGTCGGCTTCAACCCGAACACGCCGCAGCACGACGCGGGAATGCGGATCGAGCCGCCGCCGTCATTGCCGTGCGCCATCGCGACCATGCGCGCGCCCACGGCGGCACCGGAGCCGCCGCTCGACCCGCCCGGCGTCCGGCCTTGATTCCAGGGGTTGCGGGTGGCGCCGTAGGCGACTGGCTCCGTCGTCGGCGGAATGCCGAACTCGGGCGTGTTCGTCTTGCCGAGGATGATCAAGCCCGCGCGCTTGTAACGTCGGACGAGCTCGCTGTCGTGCGGCGAGACGTAGTCGCGCAGTACGCCGGCACCGCCGGTCATGCGGGTGCCGGCGCAGCTCGCCACGAGGTCCTTCAGCAGGAACGGGACGCCGGCAAAGGGACCGTCCGGAATCGGGCCCGCGGCGGCGATGCGCGCTTGATCGAAGAGCGGCGTGATGACGGCGTTCAGTGCCGGGTTGAGCCGCTCGATCCGGGCGATCGCGGTGTCGACCAGCTCGCGCGCGCTGACCGCACGCCGCCGCACCAGATCGGCCTGCGCGGTCGCATCGAGCGCCGCGAATTCATCCGAGTTCACGCGCAGATTCGTAGACGGCGGACGCGGGGCCTGTCAATTGCTCGCATCGACGTACGACGCGAGGTCGACCCGCGGCTTCTTTGGCGGCAGCACGTCGGCCCAGAGATCGCCGCGCCGCGCGAGGCGGGCGGGGACGTTGTCGATGCGGAAGTCCTCGATCGTGATGCCGGCGGAGATCTCGCGCCACGTGACGGGCGTGGACACCGCCGCGCGCGGCGTCGGGCGGACGGAGTAGATCGAGGCCAGGGTGCGACCCCAGGCGTTCTGGTTGTAGTCGATCACGACGCGCCCCTTCGGGCGTTTCGCGACCCGGTACTCGACCGTCATCAGCTGTGGGTGGTGGTGGGCGATCTCGACCGCGAGCCGCTTGGCGAACTGCCACACCTGATGTTGCGTCGGTCCGCGCACGATCGGGACGTAGATGTGGATGCCGCGCGAGCCCGTGGTCTTGGCGTACGTGGGGAACTTCAGCGCCGCGAGCGCCTCGTTGAGGCGCAGGGCGCTCTCGCAGACGTGCTCGAAGCGCGCCCCTGGGCCGGGATCGAGGTCGAAGTGCAGATAGTCCGGCCGGTCGACGTCGTCGCAGCGCGCGTACCACTGATTCAGATCGATGCAGCCGAGATTCACCACCCAGAGCAACGCCGGCAGATCCTGGATCATCGGGAAGTCGATGACGTTGCCCGAGGCGTGCGTGATCTTGCAGAGCGCCAGCCAGGTGGGGCGGGGCGTCGGTGCGCGCTTCATGAAGAACGACTTCCCCTCCGCGCCGTCGGGATACCGGCGCATCACCATCGCGCGGTTCTCGAGATGCGGCAGCAGCAGGGGCGAGACCGTGACGTAATAGCGGATGAGGTCGCCCTTGGTGAGGCCGAGGGCCGGCCAGAAGAGCTTGCGCAGGTTCGTGAGGTGGACCTGCCGGCCTTTCCCGATCGCCACCGTCGCTTCGTCGACGTCCTTCGGAATGAGTTTGGCGGCGGCGTCGGCGAGCCCGCGCGCTCCGCGGGACGGCATCAGCGGCGCCGGTGCGTCAGGCGGCGGAAGATGAGCAGATGCCGTACGGCGTCGCGCTGCATGCCGGCATCCTCATAGAGCAGCGCCAGGTTGTAGTGGGCGTCGGCGAGGTCCGGCTGGTGGCGCACCGCGCTCTCGTAGGCGCTGAGGGCGTCGTCGGGGCGCCCCGCGTCCTCGAGCAGCACGCCGAGGTTGTACCAAGCGAGGCCGTTGTCGCCCTCCGCGTCGATCGCGGCCCGGTAATGGATCTCGGCGGCGGCGAGGTTGCCGTCACCGTGCAGGAGCCGTCCGAGATTGATGTGCGCGGTGATGTGCTGCGGCTCGCGGTCGAGCGCATGGTGATAGGCCGCGCGTGCCTCGAGCGGCGAGCTGTCCTCGAGCTCGATCGCGAGGTCACACCACTCGTCCGCGCTCGCCTCGTTGGCGCGCTGTGCCGGCGTGGGGCGGCGCAGGTGCGCCACCGACGAGGCGTTGCGCATCACCTGCGCCGCGTCGAAGTTGAACAGGAACTGCCCGGAGTCGGGCTGCCACCGGCTCGCGCCGTCCCACGCCACCACGCGCCGTCCGTCGACGTACACCGAGAGTCGGGTGAGCGCACGCTCGCCGATCTGCCGGCGCAGTGAGGCGAGGATCGAGCCGATGTGCCGTACCGGGACCCGCTTCTCGAGCAGGCCGCGCATGGTGCGCAGCAGGACCAGATCGATGAAGTCGAAGCAGAGGCGGCCGCGGTCGTCGCGGGCCGGTGTGACGAGCCCGGCGCCCACGGCCTGCCGCAGGCGCCGCGGAGGAACGCCGACGATACGCGCGACCTGCGCCGTATCGAGGCGGACGCGCGGGTCCGAGGCGGCTCCCGGGATCACCTACTTCTTGTGCGCGCGGCGCTCGGAGCGGCCGGTGGCGCGTGCGCGCGCCGACGCCGCGGGGCGCCGCTTCGCGGCCTCGGCGCGGCCGGATCCGGCGCGCGACTTGGCTTCTTCCTTCACGCCGCGCTGCGCGAGGCTTTCCTTCAGGGCGTCCATGAGATCGATCACCTGCGCCCGCGGCTTGGCCTCGGCGAACGTCACTTGCTCGCCCGCGACCTTCTGGTCCACCGCGGCCTTCACGCGATCGCGATAGGTGTCTTCGTACTGCTCGGGATGGAAAGCTTTCCCGGAGAGCTGATCGACCAACTTGCGCGCGAGCTCGCTCTCGTTCGCCTTGAGCTTGACGTCGGCGCCGTTGTCGATCTCGTCGGCGCTGCGGACCTCGTCGGCGTAGTACATCGAATGCAGGACCAGGCCGTCACGGTAGGGACGGATGAGGACGAGCTGCTCTTTGCCGTGGCTCACGAACTGCGCGAGCGCGACCTTCTGCGTCTCGCGCATCGCCAACGCGAGCAGACGGTAGGCTTTCTCCGCGCCTTTGTCCGGCCCGAGATAGTGGGAGTTTTCGTAGTAGATCGGATCGACGCTCGCGAGCGGCACGAACTCGTTGATGTCGATCGCGTGGTTCGATTCGGCCTCCAGCGCCTCGAGCTCGGCGGGCGTGAAGGTGACGAAGCGGCCCTTCTCGAACTCGTAGCCTTTGACCGTCTCGCCGCGCTCGACGACGCGCTCACAGTGCGGGCAGTAGAGCTGCTGCTTGATGCGGGTGCCGCACTCCTCGTGCAGCATGTTGAACGCGAGACGTTCCGAGTGGGTCGCGACGTACATCCGGGTGGGAATGGATACGAGCCCGAAACTGATCGTCGCTGAGCCGATCGACCGTGCCGCCATGAATCGCCTCCTTAGGGTCCACCGCCGTGGTTGTCAAACCCACCCGGTCACGTCGAAGTGCACGAAGGATATCCAAACGCACCAACGGCGTCGACCGTGAATCGGCCGCTAACGCGCCGAGGCTTCGAGCTGATCATCGAGCGCCACCACGCCGGCGACGGCGCGTACCTTGGCAACGAGCGCGGTGCGCTCCTGTTCGTTGGGCACCGCGCCGCGCAGGGTGACGACGCCGTCGAGGGTGACCACGCTCACGTTCTTGGCACGTGTCGAGAACGAGTCGTCGTCGGCGAGCGCGTGGCGTACCCGCTCCGAGATCTGATGATCGGCGGCGGTCTCCGGACGCGCGTGCGCCGCGTCACGTTGTGCCGCCGGCGATTCGGCCCGCGCGATCGCGAGCGTCATGCATGAGGCGACACCGATCACTCCCGCCATCACCGCCCGGCGGAGCACGGAACCCTCTCTCATGAGCTCAGTCTCCTCCATTTGCCGAAGTGAGGCGAGGTGGGCGATTCGATCCCCCGCGGGCGGGCCGTGTAACATCTACAGCGGCGGCGCGTCTGATTCTCTTTCGCGCCTCGCTGGCCGCCGGGAAATGCTCGTCGTGGCGGGGCTGTGCGGACGTCCGGCGACGGCGACGGGGCGGCACGACCGTTGCACCACCCCCCGCAACACCCGAGGAGGATGCATGGTGAGCGATCGTCTGCGGTCCCGCGGCATCGTGCTCGCACTTGCGAGCGCGCTCAGCGCTTTCGTCGCGGCTGGTTGCGGCCAGCACGGCGGCAACAACGGTGGTGGCAGCAACAATCCGCCGCCCTCGCTGCAGGCCTCTCGCCAGTTCCGCGGCATCGCCGGCATCTCGATGGGCGGCTACGGCGCGATGAACTTGGGCACGAAGCATGCCGACATCTTCGGCGCGATCGCATCGCTCGGCGGGCCCGTCGACATGCAGCAACTCCTGCACGACAGCGTCACCGACAACCTCGAAGTGAAGGCGCAGACCGACATCCCGCGCGCGGTCGGCTCCGATTTCACGTTCGATCATCTGCCGCCGTATCCCGACCGTGACTCCCGCGTGACGATGTTCCAGGATCTCGTCCTGGCCTTCGGCAACCCCTTCCTGCACAACCCGGATCCGGATCACCAATACCTCGCCTCCGACTCCGAGCCCGCGCATCTCCTGCGCGATGATCAGTTCGGCACGTTCACCCTCCTCGCCGATCCGCGCGGCTTCCTCGACGGCGGCGACGGCAACAAGGACGGCCTGCGCCAGACGAACGAGGCGCCCACGCTGTCGACGGACGTCATGCTGCTCGCCGCGGGCACGCTCGCGACCATCGCGCCCGGCGCGACGGGCGTGAACGTCGGCGGCCGGCAGCTGGCCGACCTGAACGGCGACGGCGTCTACGACGTCGGTGACGGCATCGTCGTCAACTACTCCGAGCCGTTCAACGACACGAACGGGAACCTGGTCTTCGAGCCGGAGCTCGGCGAGACCTTCTCCGACGTCGGGCTCGACGGCGTTCCCGGCACCGGCGACTTCGGCGAGGGCAACGGGACCTTCGATTACGACCCCGATCGCGCCCACTACCTGGCGGAGGATCCGCTGACCAGGATCAACGCGACGTCTCCCACGGATCTCGGGATGCAGCGCATCTACATGGACGTCGGCACCAAGGACGAGTTCGGCTTCGCGCAGCACTACACGCACGTCGTCGCGGCGCTGCAGGCCAAGGGGTTGACGGTGCTCGAGGACAGCAACTTCATGGGCAACTGCGTCTCGATTCCCACGACGAAGGCGCCCTACATCCTGAACCGCTACGACGGTGGCCATGTCGGCTTCCCGGTCGTCGACACCGACGCGATCTTCAGCGGCGACGTCTGCGGCACGTCGATCATCTGGCAGCGGCTGCGCTCGATGATCGGCTTCATGAACGAGAGCTTCCCCGACGGCGTCTTCGGCGCGGGCGACATCGACGCGCCGGGCATCGATCTCGGGAACGGCGACGTCAGCGTCGACATCCCCGATCTGAATCCGACCGGCGACCTCGTGCACGCGGACATCGACTCGCCCGCGCTCGCTGCAGGAGGAGGCGCTCCGAGCCGCCACGTGCTGGTCTACCGGCCACCCGCCTTCTTCCACGGCCACGACAGCTTCCCGGTGCTCTACTTCCTCGGCGGCTACGGGCAGGAGCCCGAGGACTGGGACCGGGCGCAGCAGCTCTTCGACCTCCTCATCCTCAGCAAGGAGGTGCAGAACATGTTCGTGGTGTTCCTGCCTGGCGACGGCGGACGTACCGGGTCGTTCTACGTCAACCACGTGGTGCCCGAGAGCCAGGCCCCCGACGTCTCGCACGTCACCTCCGGACGCTACGAGGACTCGATGATGCAGGACCTGATCCCGGCCATCGAGAGCAACATCCTGAACAACCGCGTGCGCTTCTGAGCGCGCGCTACTGCTGCGCCTTGTAGGCGCTGAGGCGGTTGTAGAGGGTCTTCAGGCTGATGCCGAGAATGGCGGCGGCCTTGCGCTTGTCCCAGCCGTGCTGGTCGAGCGTGGCGAGGATGAGGCGCCGGTCGGCCTCGGCGATCGACGTGCCGACCTTGATCTGCATGCTCGGCCCGCCCACCTCACCTGGTATCGCGCCGCCGAGCTCGGCCGGCAGCGACTCCGGGCCGACCTCCTCATCGGCGAGGATGAATGCCCGGTGGACGACGTTCTTCAGCTCGCGCACGTTGCCGGGCCACGCGTAAGTGCGAAGACGCTGGCGCGCGGCACGCGAGAAGCCCTTGCTCGTGCTCTCCTCCTGATTGAGGGCGGCGAGAAAGTGGTCGGCGAGAAGCTCGACGTCGTCGCCGCGCTCGCGTAACGGCGGTAGATGGATGGGAAACACGCTCAAGCGATACAGCAGATCCTCGCGCAGCTTGCCCTGCGCGACCGCCTCTTCCGGCTTGCGGTTGGTCGCGGCAAGGACCCGGACGTTCACGTCGATAGCGCGCTCGCCCCCGATGCGCATGACTTTGCCGGTCTCGAGCACGCGCAGCAGCTTCACCTGCAGCTCGATCGGCATCTCGGTGATCTCGTCGAGGAACAGCGTCCCGGGGGTGGCGCGCTCGAAGTAGCCCTTATGGAGACGATCGGCGCCGGTGAAGCTGCCGCGCTCGTGGCCGAACAGCTCGCTCTCGATCAACGTCGGCGACACGGCGCCGCAGTTGAGCGGCAGGAAGGCCTCCTGGCGGCGGGCGCTGTGCTCGTGGATGGTCTGCGCCACCAGCTCCTTGCCGGTACCGCTCTCGCCGACGACCAGCACCGTCGCGTCCGTGGGCGCGACACGCGCGATCAGGTCGTACGTCTTCTGCATGATCGGCGAGGCGCCGAGCAGGGGACCGAAACGGCCGAGCTGGCGCAAGGTAGTGCGCAGCGTGCGGATCTCGCGCTTCAGCTCGCGGGTGCGGGCGACGTTGGCGAGCACGCTCTTCAGCCGGGAGACGTCGAGCGGCTTCGTCAGGTAGTCCTTGGCGCCGCGGCGCAGGGCCTCGACCGCCGTGTCGACGCTCTCGTGGCCGGTGATGACGATGACCTCCGTCCCGCCGTTCGAGTCGAGCTCGCTCAGGAGGTCGAGCCCGCTGCCGTCCGGCAGGCGAAGGTCGGTCAGGACGACGTCCGGCCAGCCGTTCCCCAGGGCGGCGCGCGCCTCCTCGATGGTCCGTGCGCCACGCGCGGTGAAGCCCTCGCGGCCGACGAGATCGATCAGGCCCTGGAGGGTTTGCGTGTCGTCGTCGACGATCAGAGCGTCAGGCATCGTGGTGCGAGATCCCCAGGCTGGGGCCGCGTGCGGGAAACACCAGCAGGATGGCGCGGCCGTCGGGTGTACGGACCACTACCCATCTATATGAATCTGCGATCCAAGCGAACTTCGTCGCCCGCTGGCGCAGCCCTGCGACACGTCGGGCGACACGGATCACCCGACCCTGAGAGGGAACGAGGGCGCTGGTGCGAGGACGGCGAGATCAGCCGACCGCGACGGCTCGGCGGCGGCGCCGTTGCCGGGGTGGTCGGATGCGCGGGTGCGCTGTGCGCAACTGACGGGCGGGGACGCCGAGCCGCTCCGTTCCCGGGCCGCGGTGCCACGCCAGGAGTGCGCGCGCGAGCGTATCCGCCTCGAGACCGAGACTGTCGCAGATACCCTGGAACGAAAAGGGCGACCCGTCGTCCGGACCCTCGATCCACTCCGCCGCCTCGGAGGCGCCGCGGGAATGGCGGCGCTGGAGGTGGAGGACCGCGTCGAGGAGCACGGCGAACATCAGCCGTTTCTCGGGGACGTCGGTCGCTCGGACGGTGAGCCGATCGAAATACTGGATCGGCAGGATCACTTCGGGAACAGAGGAATCGCTCGCTACCTCGAGATGCGCGCTCCGCGCTTGCGCCGTCACCATCCGTAGACTCCTCTCAGGGTAAGGTACGAGGTCCGGACCGCAGTACATGCAAGAGTTGTGCTGCTCCGACGACGTGGTCGGGACGATGCCGAAGTATGCGATTGGCTGCGATTTCCGATGCCGATCGCCGGGCGAAGGCGCGCAATAATTGCAAAATCTGCAACGCTCGAGCGCAAATCCTACAATTCGCCCGCGTTTCGCGCTCCCCGCCCCGAGACGCGCCGGCACGAGCGTTGCTGACAAAAGTGCCGCCTCCGCATCGGCCACTCGACTCCAGGGAAGGGTCGGACTCTCCTCCAATGCGCATCGCCCAGGTCGCCCCGCTCTACGAACGTGTGCCGCCCCGACTGTACGGCGGCACGGAACGCATCGTCAGCTACGTCACCGAGGGGCTGGTGCGGCGCGGCCACGACGTGGTGCTCTTCGCGAGCGGCGACTCGAAGACGTCGGCGACACTGGTGCCGGGCTCACCGCGAGCCCTGCGGCTCGATGCGAAGATCCGTGATCCGCTCGCGTACCACGTGGTCCAGCTCAAGCACGTGATCGAGCGCGCGGCGGAGTTCGACATCATCCACAACCACATGGACTATTTGACGTTTCCCCTCGTGGCCATGTCGCCGACCCCCGTCGTCACCACGTTGCACGGCCGGCTCGATCTTCCCGACCTTCCGGCGGTGTTCGCCGCCTACGGTGACGCGCGGGTCATCTCGATCAGCGACGCGCAGCGCCGGCCGCTGCCGCACGCCGACTGGGTAGCGACCGTTCCCCACGGTGTGCCGGCTGATCTCTACTCGCCCGGCCGGGGCAAGGGCGGCTACGTCGCGTTTCTCGGACGCATCTCGCCGGAGAAGCGGGTCGATGCGGCGATCGCCGTGGCGCGGGCGGCCGGCATCCCGCTGCGCATCGCGGCCAAAGTGGACAAGGTGGACGTCGACTACTTCGAGCGGGAGATCCGCCCGCTCTTCGGCCCCGGGGTCGAGTTCCTCGGGGAGATCGGTGGGGTCGCCAAGGCGAAGTTCCTCGGTGAGGCGCGCGCCTTGCTCTTTCCGATCGATTGGCCGGAGCCGTTCGGCCTCGTGATGATCGAGGCGCTCGCCTGCGGGACCCCGGTGATCGCGCGGCGACGCGGGTCGGTGCCCGAGGTGCTGGAGGACGGGGTGACGGGATTCGTGTGTGACGACGAGGAGGCGATGGTGGCCGCGTTGCACCGCATCGACACCATCGACCGTGCGGCCTGCCGGCGCGCCTTCGAGCGGCGCTTCACCGACGAGCGCATGGTCGGGCGGTACGAGCAGACGTTCACACGCTTGCTGGAGGGCCTCACCGCGCGCTGCGCATGAAGGGATCGCAAGCAGGGGAGCGAGTCCAGATCGGCGACCAGTACTACGTCGTCGCGAGCGCGCGTGCCTCGCGCCGGCGCAAGCGCACGCTCAGCCACGGGGACCTCTTCGGCATCTTCGATCTGAGCGGCGACGTGCCCGCGGCGGGGCTCGAGGATCTGGGCCTCTTCTTCCACGGCACCCGCCACCTCGATCGGTTGGAACTGTACGTCAACGGGGAGACGCCGCACTTCCTCGAGTCGCACTTGACCGACGACGACGTCGAGCTGGTGAGCGACCTGACGAACGCCGACGTCATGGAGGACGATCGTGTCCGCGTTCCGCGCGACACCATCGCGGTGCGGCGGATAAAGGCGCTCGCCCACGATCGGCTGCTCGAGCACATCGAGCTGCGCAACTACTGGGCGGCGCAGATCCGTTGCGAGCTTCTGGTGCGGATCCATTCCGACTTCGCCGACATCTTCGAGCTGCGCGGCATGGTGCGCGAGTGCCGCGGGACGTTCGCGCCGCCGCGCGTGACACGCAGTGGGATCGTCCTCGCCTACGAGGGCCGCGACGGACGCGCCCGGCGGACGGTGATCGAAGCCAGCCCCGATCCGACCTCGGTGAGCGCCGAGGGGTTCGTGCACGTGCTCGATCTCGCGCCCGGCGAGCGCTGGACGCTCGATCTGGCGATACGCTGCGAACTCGACGGTGTCGCCCCGACCCCGTCGCGTCCGTTCGCCGTGACACGCAGCGCCCGGCACGACGGCGAGCGGGCGTGGCGTGACTCGCAGGCGCGCATCAGCTCGAGCAACGAGGGGCTGGACGATTGGATCGCGCGCTCGGTGTCGGACGTCGCGATGCTGCGATCGCAGCACGAGGACACCTACCTCTATGCCGGTATCCCGTGGTTCGCGACGCTCTTCGGCCGCGACAGCGTCATCGCCGCTCTCGAGACCCTGGCGATCGCGCCGCACATCGCCGCGGGCACGCTCCGCCACCTCGCGGCGCTGCAGGGCAGCGTCGAGAACGCGGAGCGCGACGAGCAGCCCGGGAAGATCGTCCACGAGGTGCGGGACGACGAGATGGCGGCGTCGGGCGAAGTGCCGTTCGGGCGCTACTACGGCAGCGTCGACTCGACGCCCCTCTTCCTCATGCTGGCTGCGGCATACGTGCGGCGCACGGGCGACCTCGAGCTGGCCGAGACCCTGTGGCCGCACGTCGAGCGCGCGCTCGAGTGGATCGAGCGCTATGGCGATCGCGACGGCGACGGCTTCATCGAGTACGCGCGCGAGACGCCGCGCGGGCTCGTCAATCAAGGATGGAAGGATTCGCACGACGCGATCTTCCACGCCGACGGTCGCATCGCGACCCCGCCGATCGCGCTGGTCGAGGTGCAGGGGTACCTCTACGCCGCGCGCCGCGGCCTGGCGCACGTGGCGCGACGCCTCGGCAAGACGGCGCATGCGCGCGACCTTCGGCGCCGGGCGGCCGACCTGCGAACGCGGTTCCATCGCGCGTTCTGGATGGAGGAGGAGGGGTTCTTCGCGCTCGCGCTCGATGCCGAGAAGCGGCGCTGTGAGGTGATCACCTCGAACCCGGGCCATTGTCTCTACGCCGGCATCGTGGATCGGGAGCTGGCGCCCCGGGTCGTCGCCCGCCTCATGCGCGACGATCTCTTCTGCGGCTGGGGCGTGCGGACCCTGGCCGAGGGCGCCCCACGCTACAATCCGATGAGCTACCACAACGGCTCCGTGTGGCCGCACGACAACGCGATCCTCGCCGCCGGCCTGCGCCGGTACGGCGCCATCACGGAATGCGTGCGCGTGGCGAGCGCGCTCTTCGAGGCCGCGCAACGCATGGAGGACACCCGGTTGCCGGAGCTCTTCTGCGGCTTCGACCGCCGCGATCGGGGGACGCCGATTCCCTATCCGGTGGCGTGCCGTCCGCAGGCGTGGGCGTCGGCTGCGACCTTCATGCTGCTGCGGGCGGTGCTCGGCGTGACCTTTGGCCCGCGCCGCTCGTTGATCGTGTTCGATCGCCCGCGCCTCCCGGCATGGGTGCACTCCGTGACGATCCACGATCTGCGGCTCGGGGAGGCCACGGTCGACGTGGAGGTCCGCGGGGGCGACCGGCCGACGAGCTCAGTCGAGGTCCTGCGCCGGTCGGGCGACGTCGAGGTGCTGATCCGGAACTGAGGTTCAGCGGCCGGCGTGGGCCTGGCGCAGCGGGCGCGCCTGGCGGGCCAGCATCTCGGCTGGACTGCGGCCGCGCTCGAATGCGCGCTGCAGGACGGCGAGGATCTCCTCCCGCCCGACGGGCTTGGTCAGATAGGCGAAAGCTCCCTCCGCGTCCGCACGCGCGTGCCATTCGGCCGAGGTCGCGCCGGTGATGAAGATGACCGGGATGTGCATCCCCGTCTCGCGCACCCGCTGCAGCACACCGAAGCCGCCACCGGGCATGCGGATGTCCGTAAAGACGACGTCGATGCTGCCGGCGTCGATCTCGCGAATCGCCGTCTCGGCATCGTCGGCGGCGTGGACTACGATGCCGCGCTGCTCCAGGAGCTCCCGCAAGGCGACGCGGAAGCTCTCATCGTCGTCCACGACCAGTACAGTCTTGGTGATCGGCAGCGTCATCTCGAATCCCCGCGTTGAGCCTGAGCAAGCTGCATGCCGTCGCCGTCGCGTTGCGCATAGGAGAAATCGCCCCCGGGGCTGCAACTCTTACAAGACTCCTGTGAAACTCCGGGGACACGGGTACACGCCCGCGCCGCGCTGCATCGGAGTTGGACAAGGATCCGACTCCATCGTCCGCGATCTCCCGGGTCACCGGTAGACTCGTCAGAGGATAGGCGTCGCTCTCCCTTGGTTCAGGTGGGGTGTCTCCCCTATCTTCGTAGGATGCCGCCCCTGTTGACATATTGACGGATTTGTTCGTCGAAACGTAGGGTCACGTCCTCGGAGTGCCGTGCTCCCTCAAGCCCAGGAGGACGTATGCGACAGCTCTCGTGCTATCGGCGCCCAGCTACGCGTGGACTGACGGTCATCCTGACCGTTGCCTCTGCCACCATTCTCCTCGGCGCCGGGAGCGCGCGCGCCGACGCGCTGAGTTGCCAGCGCGCGGTGGCGAAAGCGTCCGCGCAATTCGCGCAAGCGAAGATGAAGGCGCTGCAGAAGTGCGAGGACGGCGTCGTCCGGCACGTGAGTCCGGGCCCCTGTCCCGACGGCACCGCGAGCGCGAAGATCGCGCAGGCGCAGAGCAAGATGCGCGCGGCGGTGAGCCAGGGCTGCGGCGGCGCGGATCGGAGCTGCGGCACGGGCGGTGACGACACGGCGCTCAACACGGTCGGCTGGAGCGGCGGCTCGTGTCCGAACTTCGAGAGCGGCAGCTGCAATGGCGCGATCGCCGACTGCAACGGCGTGAGCGACTGCCTTGCCTGCGTCGGCAACGCGGCGGTCGATCAGGCGATCAACCTCTACTACGGCAATGCGAACCTCGGCACGAGCTCGACCGACGTGATCAAGTGCCAGCGCGCGATCGGCAAGTACACGGCGAAGTTCTTCTCGGCGAAGTCGAAGGCGCTGCAGAAGTGCGAGGACAAGAAGCTGCTCGGGACGATCAGCGGCGCGTGTCCGGACCCCGGCAAGGCGGCGCCGACGATCGCGAAGGCGGAGTCGAAGAAGCGCGCCGGGATCTGCAAGACCTGCGGCGGCTTCGACCGGCTGTGCGGCGGCGGCGACGATCTCCCGCCGGCGACGATCGGCTTTGCGCCGACGTGTCCGAGCGTGACGGTGCCCGGCGGCAACGCCTGCGGCGGCCCGGTGACCACCCTGACGCAGCTCGTGGACTGCGTCGACTGCGTGACGGAGTTCAAGGCCGACTGTCTCGACGCGCTCGCGGCGCCGGGTGTGAAGAGCTATCCGCCCGAGTGCAACGGTGGAGCCCCCAACCCGACGGTGACGCCGGGACCCGGCGCCACCGCAACCCGCACTGCGACGCCGGGCGGCGGCGGCGCGACCGCCACGCGCACCACGACGCCGGGCGGCGGCGGTCCGACGGCGACGCCGACGCCGGGCGGACCGTGCGTGCTGCCGAATCCGCTCCCCGAGGTCCTGAGCTTCGTCGGTAAGCCTGGCGTCGATCTGGACACCGGCTGGACCGGCCAGGCGCACGACGTCATCACCGACGATCAGGCGCCGCTCAGCGCGGCTCGCCTCAACAACTGCGATACCAACACGAGCTCGCCGACGTGCGGGCAGTGCGATCTCGACGGGCCGGTGCTCTTCCCCGCGCCCGCCAAGAACTGCTTCTGCTACAACTTGAGCGACCGTGACTCGAGCAGCCTCGGCGTATGCGATCCCGAGATGCCGTCGTCGTGCAGCGGCGCGGAGACATGCCAGTGCTTCTATGGACCGCCACTGCCGATCACCTCGGGCGGGGTTCCCGTCTGCGTCGTCAATAGATACACCGGCTCGTTGACGGGGACGGCGAACATCGCCAACTCCGGTCCACATGCCGGCGAAGGATCGGCGATCGTAACCCTCGAGGCAGCGGTCCACAACGGCGTCGCCGTCCAACAGCCGTGCCCGACGTGCGACAACGACCCGACTCCCCGAGACGGCGTGAAGGGTGGGACGTGCAACGGCGGCGTGCACGACGGCCAACCCTGCGACGTGCAGGGCGACAACGCGCTCTTCGGCGAGCTCAGCATCGACTGCCTGCCGGTGCGCGGCGCCAACATCGGCAACCTCAAGGTGACGTTCAACCCGGCGACGACCGGGACGGCCACGCTCGGGACCGGTCCCAAGTGCACCGCGCCCGGCTTCACCAACATGGATTGTTTCTGCGACACCTGCGGCGACGCCGCGGCATTGCCCTGCAACAGCAACGCCGATTGTGCCTCGGGCGTCGTGTGCGGCGGCAAGCGCTGCATCGGCGGCGCCAACGTCGGCCACGCGTGCAGCGTGGGGTCGGAGTGTGCCAGCGGCTCGTGCGGCCGAGCGGGGCAGGCGACGGCGCCGAATCAATGTGACGACGTCACGTGCTCACCCGACGCCGACGATCCGAATCCGAACGACGGCGTCTGCGAGGCCGGTCCCTTCGATCGGTTCTGCTCGATCGAGACCTTCCGTGGCTGCGCCAACGACACCGACTGCCAGGCGCCTCCGGCCGGCAACTGCGGCTCGTGCAAACCGAACCAGATCTGCACCGGCGGCTTCCGCAACTGCTTCCTGAATCCGATCGTGCGGCAGGGGAGCCCGGGCACGCAGAACGCGGTGCTCGCGGCCACCTTCTGCATCCCGCCGACCACCAGCAGCTCGGTCAACAGCGTCGGCGGCCTGCCGGGCCCCGGCGGCATCGCGCTGCCGGTACGGATTTTCGAGAGCGGCGCCCAGTGCGGGAACGGCACCCTCAATGCGGGCGAGGACTGCGACATCGGTCACGACAATGCCTGCCCGGGCCTCTGTCTGCCGAATTGCAAGTGTCCGGTGTGCGGCGACAACCAGAAGAATCAGCCGAGTGAGCAGTGCGATGGCGCCGATGACAGCGCCTGCCCCGGCCAGTGCCAGGGGAACTGCACCTGCGCGGCCGCGGTCTGCGGCAACGGCACCAAGGAGGCGAGCGAACAGTGCGACGGCGCCGACGACGCGGCGTGCCCCGGGCACTGTCAGCCGAATTGCACGTGCGGGCCCTTCTGCGGCGACGGCGTCGTGAACGGCAGCGAGCAATGCGACGGCGCGGCCCCGGGTGGCGCATGCCCCTCGAGCGCCTGCCAGGCGAACTGCACGTGCGGACCGTTCTGCGGCAACAATCAGATCGATCCGGGCGAGGAGTGCGACGGCAACGGGACCGGCTCCTGTGTCGGCACCTGCCAAGCGGATTGCATGTGCTCCCCGGTCTGCGGCGACAACCATCGCCAGCCCGGCGAGCTCTGTGACGGCACGGATGACGCGCTCTGCCCCGGCAGGTGCAGTGCCCAGTGTACCTGTCCGCCACGCGGCACCCTCACGTTGTCGGTGGTTCCGGGCGCCGACCTCGATACCGGCTGGACCGGCATCGCGCACAACTTCGCCGTCCAGACCGGCTCGACCATCAGCGGCGACCTGTCCAATTGCGACGGCGTCAGCGACTTCCAGTGCGACTTCTTCGCGAACATCGGCTCGTTCTGCTCCGGAGATCCGAGTCGGTCGTGCACCGACAACAGCCAGTGCAGCGGCGCTGGCAATTGCGTCATCAACACCTTCGGGCCCCCCTTGCCGCTCTCCGCGGGTGGTGTGCCGGCCTGCATCATCGACCGCTTTGCGAGCGACGTGACGGGCACCTACAACATCCAGAGCGGTTCGTCCGAGCTCTTCGTCGACATCAACGCACTCGTCCACCTCGGCAACTCGGTGAGCCGTCCGTGCCCGATCTGCGATTGCGGCAGACCGGATCCGCACGACTGTCAGATCGGCGAGGCCGGCACCTGCTCCGACATCACGGGTAGCCCGGCCTGCCACGTGCAGGGCAATGGACCGTTCGGGCCGACGTCGAACGACTGCCCGCCGAGCTCGGGACTCAACGTCTCGGGCGGCGGACTGGCCATTCCGTTCCGGCCGCTGTCGACGGGAACGGTCAGCTTCGGCACGAATCAGGTCAACGAAATGTGTGCCGGCGCCGGCTTCACGAACCAGAAGTGCTGGTGCAACGGCCAGGCGCAGCCGAGCTCGTGCCTGAACGGCTGCGACGGCGGCGGAAACGACGGCATGCCGTGCGACACCAATGCCGACTGCGGTGGCGGCGGCATCTGTCACGCGCTCTGCCGCCAAACTCCCAGTGCGCCGGTCGGCGAGGCGCGATGCGTGGTCGGCCCCGCCGATCAGACGTGCGCCGGCGCGCCGGAGGTCGGCTGTCAGGCCGACACAGACTGCCCGACCGGCAAGGGACCGTGCGGGACGCAGAACCGACGGTGTTTCCTCGACCCGATCGTCCGTGTCGGCACGCCCAGCACGACTACGCTGACGGGGGCGGCGACCTTCTGCATCCCCGCGACGAGCGGCCAGGCGATCAACCAGACCGCCGGGCTTCCCGGTCCCGGCGCGCTGCGCCTGCCGGCGAGCGTCACGGTCACCCGCTGCGGCGACAACGTGAAGAATCGTCCGCAGGAGGAATGTGACGGCAGCGACTCCGCGAACTGTCCCGGCGCCTGCCAGGCCGATTGCACGTGCCCGCAGCAGTGCGGCAACAATGTCCTCGAGTTCGGCGAGCAGTGTGACGGCACGGCCGACACCCATTGCCCCGGTCAATGCGGAGCGCCGAATACACCGAACGCGTGCATGTGTCCGCCGGTCTGCGGCGACGGTCTCGTCGGCTCCGGCGAGCAATGCGATCCCGGCGGCATCAATGGCGCGCCGCCGAGCGAGGCCGCATGTCCGCCGTTCAACAATGTGACGCAATGCGGTCTCACGACGCCGTGCCAATGCCCGGCGGTGCAGCTTCCGACCTGCGGAAACGGCACCCTCGACTCGGGTGAGGCATGCGAGCTCCCCGCGATCGGCTGCGGTCCGGAGCAGGCGTGTCTTGCCTGCTCGGAGTGCTTCCCGCCGCCGGGCGTCCTCCCGGTGAATCAGTTCATTTGCGGCAACGGCGTCATCGAGCCGACCGAGATCTGTGAGCTTCCGGCGAGGGGATGTGGCAACGGCCAGATCTGTCTGCAGTGCACGCAGTGTGTGCAGACGCCGCTGCCCCCGGTCTGCGGTAACGGCAACGTCGAGACCGGCGAGGTGTGCGATCTGCCGGCTGTTGGCTGCGGGCCGCTCCAGGCATGTCTCCTGTGTCAGCAGTGCGTCGACGTTCCGATCGCGATCTGCGGCAACGGGAATATCGAGCCTGGAGAGGTGTGCGAGTTGCCGCAGAAGGGCTGCGGCCCGCTGCAGGCGTGCGTCGCGTGTACGCAGTGCGTACCGTAGCGCGGCGTTGATCCCATCGTGACGTGCCGCCGGGGGCCCATGCGCCCCCGGCGGACCCCGATCGCGCAACGCATGGCATCGGCGCGGCGGCGGACGGATTCGTGTCCCTCCCGTCATCCGGTTCGCGTTTCTCCCCCATCGTGGACGCCGTTCCACCCTTCCCCCGGAATTGACGGTTTCCTGACGGGACCCGTACCCTGAGCGCACTCACCCGGGTGCCGTAACCCGTCAAGTGCGAGGAGGCAGCATGCGTTCACACGTTCCGTGTCGGGGATCTCGTTCGTCTTGGGCCTTCCTCGCGTTCGCGTCTTTCGGTGTGCTCTCCGTTCTGGCGGCGGCTCCGGGCGCCGCCCGCGCCGACGCGCTGACCTGCCAGCGCGCGGTGGCGAAGGCGTCGGCGCAATTCGCGCAAGCGAAGATGAAGGCGCTGCAGAAGTGCGAGGACGCTGTCGTTCAGCACGTGAGCCCGGGCCCCTGTCCGGACGGCACCGCGAGCGCGAAGATCGCGCAGGCGCAGAGCAAGATGCGCGCGGCGGTGAGCAAGGGCTGCGGCGGCGCGGATCGCAGCTGCGGCACGGGCGGCGACGACACGGCGCTCAACACGGTGGGATGGGGCGGGAGCTGCTCGAACTTCGAGAGCGGCAGCTGCAACAACGCGATCGCCGACTGCAACGGCGTGAGCGACTGTCTCGCCTGTGTCGGCAACGCGGCGGTCGATCAGGCGATCAACCTCTACTACGGCAGCGCGAATCTCGGCACGAGCTCGACCGACGTGATCAAGTGCCAGCGTGCGATCGGCAAGTACACGGCGAAGTTCTTCTCGGCGAAGTCGAAGGCCTTGCAGAAGTGCGAGGACAAGAAGCTCACGGGCAGCATCAGCGGCGCGTGTCCGGACGCGGGCAAGGCGGCGCCGACGATCGCGAAGGCGGAGTCGAAGAAGCGCGCCGGGATCTGCAAGACCTGCGGCGGCCTCGACCGGCTGTGCGGCGGCGGCGATGATCTCCCGCCGGCGACGATCGGCTTCGCGCCGACGTGTCCAAGCGTGACGGTGCCGGGCGGCAACGCCTGCGGCGGCCCGGTGACCACCCTGACGCAGCTCGTGGACTGCGTCGACTGCGTGACGGAGTTCAAGGCCGACTGTCTCGACGCGCTCGCCGCGCCCGGCCTCAAGAGCTACCCGCCCGAGTGCGGCGGTGGCGCGCCCGTGCCGACGACAACCCCGACGCCCGGACCCGGTGCCACCGCGACGCGCACCGCGACCCCGGGTGGCGGCGGCGCGACCGCCACCCGCACCGCGACGCCGGGCGGCGGCGGCCCGACGGCGACGCCGACCCCGGGCGGACCGTGCGTGCTGCCGAATCCGCTCCCCGAGGTGCTGAGCTTCGTCGGCAGGCCGGGCGTCGATCTCGACACCGGCTGGACCGGCCAGGCGCACGACGTGATCACCGACGATCAAGCGCCGCTCACCGCCGCCCGCCTCAACAACTGCGACACCAACACCGCGTCACCGACGTGCGGACAGTGTGACATCGACGGGCCGGTCGTGTTCCCGGGGCCGGCGAAGAACTGCTTCTGCTACAACCTGAGCGATCGCGATTCGAGCAGCCTAGCGATCTGCGATCCGGAGATGCCGTCGACGTGCAGCGGCGCCGAGTCGTGTCAGTGCTTCTATGGACCGCCGCTGCCGATCACCTCGGGCGCGGTCCCGGTGTGCATCGTCAATCGCTACACCTCGAACATCACGGGGACCACCAACATCGCCAATTCCGGGCCGCATGCCGGTGAGGGCACCGCCCTGGTGCATCTGGAGGCCGGCGTCTACAACGGTGTCGCCGTCCAGCAGCCGTGTCCGACATGCGAGAACGATCCCACCCCGCGGGACGGCGTGAAGGGCGGCACGTGCAACGGCGGCGTGCACGACGGCCAGCCCTGCGACGTGCAAGGCGACAACGCGCTCTTCGGCGAGGTCAGTCTCGACTGCCAGCCGGTGCGCGCGGCGAACATCGGCAACCTCAGCATCACCTTCAATCCGGCGACGACGGGCACGACCACGCTCGCGAGTGGGCCGAAGTGCACGGCCCCGGGCTTCACGAACATGAACTGCTTCTGCGACACTTGCGGCGACGCGGCGGCCGCCGCCTGCAACAGCAACGCCGACTGTGCAGCGGGCGTCGTGTGCGGCGGTAAGCGCTGCATCGGCGGCGCCAACGTCGGCCATGCGTGTACCGTGGGGTCGGAGTGTGCGAGCGGCGCCTGTGGACGATCGGGTCAGGCGACGGCGCCCAATCAATGCGACGACGTGACGTGCTCGCCCGACGCGGCCGATCCAAACCCCAATGACGGCGTCTGCGAGGCCGGTCCGTTCGATCGTTTCTGCTCGATCGAGACCTTCCGCGGCTGCGCCAACGATTCCGATTGTCAGCCGCCGCCCGCCGGCTCCTGCGGCAACTGCAAGCCGAATCAGATCTGTACCGGGGGCTTCCGCAACTGCTTCCTCGATCCCATCGTACGGACCGGAAGTCCCGGGACGCAGAACGCGACGCTGGCGGCGACCTTCTGCATCCCGCCGACGACCAGCAGCTCGGTCAACAGCGTCGCCGGCCTCCCCGGTCCAGGCGGCCTCGCGCTCCCCGTGCGCGTGCTGAAGACCGGCGCGCAGTGCGGCAACGGCACGCTGAACGCGGGCGAGCAATGCGACGTCGGTCACGATACCGCGTGCCCTGGGAAGTGTCTGCCGAATTGCCAGTGTCCGGCCTGCGGCGACGGCCAGGTGAACCAGGGGAGCGAGCAGTGCGACGGCAGCGACGACTCCGCGTGCCCCGGCCAGTGTCAGGCAAACTGCACCTGCGCGGCCGCGGTCTGCGGCAACGGCACCAAGGAAGCGAGCGAGCAGTGCGACGGCGCGGACGACGCCGCGTGCCCCGGCCACTGCCAGGCCAACTGCACCTGCGGCACCTTCTGTGGTGACGGCGTCCTGAACGGCAGCGAGCAGTGCGACGGCGCGGCGCCAGGCGGCGCCTGTCCGGCGAGCGCGTGCCAGGCCAACTGCACGTGTGGCCCGTTCTGCGGCAACAACCAGATCGACCCGGGCGAGGACTGCGACGGCAACGGGACGGGCACCTGTCTCGGCACCTGCCAGAGCGACTGCCACTGCTCGCCGGTCTGCGGCGACAATCACCGCACCGGCGGCGAGCTGTGCGACGGCACCGATGACGCGCTCTGCCCCGGCGAGTGCTCCGCGAATTGCACCTGTCCGGCGAACGGCTTCCTCACCATTTCGGTGGCGCCGGGCGCCGACCTCGACACCGGCTGGACCGGCATCGCGCACGACTCCGCGGTGCAGACCGGCTCCCAGATCGCCGGCCAGATCTCCAACTGCGACGGTGTGAACGATCAGATCTGCGACTTCTTCGGCAACGTCGGCTCATTCTGCTCCGGCGATCCGACGCGCTCGTGCACCAACAGCAACCAGTGCACCAACGCCGGCACGTGCACGATCCAGACCTTCGGTCCGCCGCTGCCGCTCTCCGCGGGCGGCGTCCCGGCGTGCATCGTGAACCGCTTCGCCGACGACGTGACCGGCACGTACAATCTGCAGACCGGCTCGTCTGAGCTGCACGTCCACCTGAACTCGCTCGTGCATCTCGGCAACACGGTCACCCGGCCGTGCCCGATCTGCGACTGCGGGAAGCCGAATCCGGAGGACTGCCAGATCGGCGAGGCCGGCACCTGCAGCGACATCACCGGCAACCCGCCGTGCCACGTGCAGGGCACGGGTCCGCTCGGCCCGACGTCGAACGACTGTCCGCCGAGCTCGTCCCTCAACGTGTCGGGCGGTGGCCTCGACATCCCGTTCGATCCGCTGACCACCGGGACCGTCAGCTTCGCGAGCAATCAGGCGTGTACGGGTGCGGGGCACACCAATCAGCAGTGCTGGTGCGCCAGCGAGCCGCAGCCGTCCTCGTGTCTGAATGCCTGCAACGGTGGTGGTCACGACGGACAGCCGTGCGACACCGACACCGATTGCGGTGGCGTCGCCGGCTCGTGCACGCCACTCTGCCGCCAGGTGCCGGGCGATCCGCCCGGCGAGGCGCGCTGCGTCGCGGGTCCGGTCGATCAGACCTGCTCGCTCGCCCCCGAGGTGGGGTGCCAGACGAACAGCGATTGCGCCGCCGGGCAGGGGACGTGCGTTGCGAAGAACCGGCGCTGCTTCCTCGATCCGATCGCCCGCTCCGGCGTCCCGAGCACGACGGCGCCGCAGTTCGCGTCGGCGTTCTGCATCCCGGCGACCAGCGGCACCGCGATCAACCAGACGGCCGGTCTCCCCGGTCCGGGCGCGATCCGCTTCCCCGCGACGACGACGCTGCAGCGCTGCGGCGACGGCGTCATCAACCAGCCGTCGGAGGAGTGCGACGGTGCCGCGGACGCCAATTGCCCCGGCGCGTGCCTCGGCAACTGCAAGTGCAACCGCACCTGCGGCAACAACATCGTCGAGTTCGGCGAGCAGTGCGACGGCACCAGCTCGAGCGCATGCCCGGGCCAGTGCGGCGCGCCGGGCTCCGCGAACCAGTGCGAATGCCCGGTGGTGTGCGGCGACGGCTTCATCGGCCAGGGTGAGCAATGCGATCCGGGCGGAGTGAACGGCGCCCCGGCCAACGACGCGGCGTGCCCGGGTACCTGCACCAACTGCCAGTGTCCGGTGCAGCTGCCGCAGTGTCTCAACAACAAGCTCGATCCCGGCGAGGCCTGCGACGAGCCGGCGATCGGGTGTGGCCCCGGCCAGGTCTGTCTGGCCTGCAATCAGTGCTTCCCGCCGCCGGACATCATCCCGCCGACGCTCGGGTTCGTCTGCGGCAACGGCAACATCGAGCCCGGTGAAGTGTGCGAGCTGCCCGCCGTCGGCTGCGGTGACGGTCAGATTTGTCTCGCCTGCACGCAGTGTGTGCAGACCCCGCTGCCGCCGGTGTGCGGTAACGGCAACGTCGAGACCGGCGAGGTCTGCGACCTCCCGGCGGTCGGCTGTCCCGCGCAGTCGGCGTGTCTGCTGTGCCAACAGTGCGTCCCCCTCGGCGTCTCGATCTGCGGTAACGGCAACATCGAGCCCGGGGAGGTATGCGAGCTGCCACAGAAGGGTTGCGGACCTCTGTCGGTCTGTCTGGCATGCACGCAGTGCCTGCCGCTCTGATCGGCGTCTCCCGCTGATCCGGTGATCGCCCGCCGCCCGTCCTCGGGTGGCGGGCGGGACGCTGTCGCATCACCGCGGGCGACGTGCTACGGCCGTCGCATGCCCGAATCGCAGCACCAGTCGACGATCATCGATCAGTTCACGCGTCAGGCGGTGCCGTTCTCGACCGCGCCCGGGATCAAGGACGAGGAGGCGCTGGCGCTGCTCGTGCGCGAGAGCGGCGCCGATGCGACGGATACCGTCCTCGACGTCGCCTGCGGCCCGGGTCTGGTGGCCACGGCGTTTGCCCGCGTCGTCCGGCATGCCACCGGCATCGACATCACGCCCGCGATGCTCGATCGCGCACGTGCATTGGCAACGGAGCGTGGCGTGACGAACGTGCGCTGGGACCACGGCGACGTCACGCCGCTGCCGTACGCCGACGGCTCCTTCACGCTGGTCAGCTCGCGCTTCGCCTTCCACCATTTCCTCGAGCCCGCGAGAGTGCTGGCCGAGATGCGCCGGGTGTGCGCGCCGGGCGGGACGGTGGTCGTGACCGACCTCACGGCTTCGGACGATCCGCGCAAGGCCGAGGCCTTCCACCGCATGGAGATGCTGCGCGATCCGTCGCACGCGCGCGCGCTCACCCTCGGCGAGCTGGAAGCGCTCTTCCGCGACGGCGGCCTGCCGCTCCGCCGGCGGGCGTTCTATCAGCTGCAGACCGACGTCGACGGCGTGCTCGAGCGGTCGTTCCCGGCGCCGGGCGACGTGGAGCGCATCCGCGCCATGTTCGAGGCGTCGATCGCCGACGACGGCATGGGGCTCGGCACCTACCGCCACAAGGATCAGCTGCGCTTCGCGTACAACGTCGCGATCCTGGTCGGCGACGTCCCCTGAGCGCCGCGCATGAGCGCCGAGACACCTGCCTCCCCGTTCCTCGATGCCGTCGCGCGCGTCGCGCCGTCGGCCCGGGCGCGGGCCGACGAGACCGAGCGCGGACGCCGCCTGCCTCTCGACCTGGTTGCGGCGCTGGCCGAGACGGGTGTGTTTCGCGCCTGCGTGCCGCGCAGCGTCGGTGGGGTGGAGGCCGACCCGGCAGAGCTGGTGCGCGCCATCGAGATGCTGGCCGAGGCCGACGGGGCCGCGGGCTGGAGCGCCATGATCGGCGCCACCAGCGGGCTCATCGCCGGCTATCTCGAGCCGGCGACCGCGCGCCTGATCTACGGCGACCCGCACGGCATCGCCGGGGGCGTGTACGCGCCGAGCGGGAAGGCCGTCTCCGTCGACGGCGGCTACCGGGTGAACGGCCGCTGGGCGTTCGCGAGCGGCTCCGAGCACTGCGCCTGGCTGATGGGTGGCAGCGTGATCATGGAGAACGGCGCGCCGCGCCTCCTGCCGAACGGTCTGCCCGACGCGCCGCTCATGCTGTTCCCGGCCGCGGATGTCGAGATCATCGACACCTGGACCGTCTCCGGGCTGCGCGGCACCGGTAGCCACGACATCGCGGTGCGGGACGTCCTCGTTCCGGCCGACCGCGCCGTGTCGCTGGTGCGTGACCGGCCGCGGGAGCGCGGGCCGCTCTACGCGTTCCCGGTGTTCGGCCTGCTCGCGCTCGGCATCGCCGCCGTCGCCGTCGGCGTCGCGCGCCGCGCCATCGACGAGCTCATCGCGCTCGCGGGCGGCAAGACGCCGACCGGCAGCCGCCGCGTCCTCGCCGACCGGCAGGTCGTGCAGGCGCAGACGAGCGAGGCCGAGGCTCTCCTGCGCTCGGGCCGCGCGTTCCTCTTCGACGCGATCGGCGCCGCCGCGGACGAGGCGCGACGCGAGGGCGAGATCGGAACGCGGGCGCGCCTCGACGTGCGCCTCGCCGCGACCAATGCCACGCACAGCGCCGCCAAGGCCGTCGACCTCATGTACACGGCCGGCGGCGGCACGGCGGTGTACGCGACGAGCCCGTTGCAGCGTTGCTTTCGCGACGTGCACGTCGTGACGCAGCACCTCATGGTCGCGCCCGCCACCTACGAGCTCACGGGCCGCGTGCTGCTCGGCCTCGGCACCGACACCTCGCAGCTCTGAGGAGACAATGGAGACGCGCGACTTCACGACGCTTCGTCTCGCCCGCGAGGGCGACGTCTTGCGGGTCACGATCGATCATCCGGGCAGCGAGCTGAACGCCGTCGACGAGGCGTTGCATCGCGATCTCACCGCGCTCTTCGCCGGCCTCCGGCGGGAGACCACGGCGCGTGCCGTCCTCCTCACCGGACGCGGGCGGGCATTCAGCGCCGGCGGTGACTTCAAATGGTTCCCGAAGCTGCTCGAGCCCGGGCGGATGGAGGATCTCCGCCGCGAGGCGAAACAGCTCATCTGGGATCTCCTCGACGTCGAGCTGCCCATCGTCGCCGCCGTCAACGGGCATGCGATGGGCCTCGGCGCCTCGATCGCGCTCCTCTGCGACGTCATCCTGATGGCGGACACGGCGACGATCGGCGATCCGCACGTACGCGTCGGGCTCGTCGCGGGCGACGGAGGCGTCGCGATCTGGCCGCTCGCGCTCGGTCCGGCGCGCGCCAAGCAGTATCTCCTCACCGGCGACCCGCTGACGGCCGCCGAGGCGGAGCGCATCGGTCTCGTGAACCGCGTCGTGCCGGCCGCCGCCCTCGACGCCGAGGCCGCGGCGCTCGCCGCCCGCCTCGCGGCCGGCGCGCCGCTCGCCGTCCGCTACACCAAGCTCGCGGTCAACAAGCTCGTGAAGGACGCGCTCAACATCGCGTTCGATACGTCGACGGCGCTCGAGCTCGTGACCTTCCAGAGCGCCGACCATCAGGAGGCGCTGGCGGCGATCCGCGAGAAGCGTCCGCCCATCTTCACCGGCCGGTGAGAAGGAGAGGCTCCGTGGATCTCTTCGAAGCGTTGACCACCACCCGCGCGATCCGGCGCTTCACCGACGAGCCGGTGACCGACGCCGAGATTCTCGAGTGCATCCGCTGCGCCACGCAGGCGCCGAGCGGCGGCAACATCCAACCCTGGCAGTTCCTGGTGGTGACCGATCCCGAGGTGAAGCGCGGCCTCGGCGACGTCTATCGCCGCGCCTACGGCCGGTACGAGCCGGCATTGCTGGCGGCCATGCCGCCCTTCCGGTCGCCCGATGACGAGGCGGCGTTCGGCCGCATGCTGCGCTCGTCGCGCCATCTCGCCGAGCACCTCGGCGCGGCGCCGGCGATGGTGCTCGTCCTCATGCCGAGCATCTCGATGACCCTGCGCGACGCGGCGGGTGATCTGGACGTCGGGACGCCGTTCGCGTCGGTCTATCCGGCCGTGCAGACCTTCATGCTGGCCGCACGGGGGCTCGGCATCGGCACGACGCTCACGACCGTGTATCGCATCCATCAGGACGAGGTGCGGGCGCTCTGCGGCATTCCCGACCGCTACGAGGTCGTGGCGCTGCTCCCCATGGGCCGGCCGCGCGGCCACTTCAAGCCCGGCCTGCGCCGCCCCGCCGAGCAGCTCACACACTGGAACCGCTTCGGCACCAAACGTCCGGCCGTCGGCTGAGCGGCCCCCTCGAGCGCGGCGTAGTTGACTGAGCACCGCGCGGCTGCGACATCGCGCTCATGCACCTCGGACTCTTCGGTGCCAACTTCGGCACCCTCGCCGACCCCGACCTTCAGGTTTGCGTCGCCCGCGCCGCGGAGGAATCCGGCTTCGAATCGATCTGGACGGGCGAGCATGTGGCGATGCCGATCCACGACAATCCGGTGCCGACGCCGCCCGAGACGCCGATGCTCGACTCGGTCGTCGCGCTCACCAACATCGCGGCCCACACCCGGACGCTTCGCCTCGGGACCGGCATACTCGTGCTGCCGCATCACAATCCGCTCCTGGTGGCGAAAGCACTGCTCTCGCTCGACATCGTCTCCAGCGGCCGCCTGATCGCGGGGTTCGCGGCGGGCTACGTGGAGGCCGAGTTCGCGGCCCTCGGGGTCGACTTCCATCGGCGCGGGGCGATCACCGACGAGTATCTGCGCGCGATCCGCACCCTGTGGACCGAGGAGCAGCCGCGCTTCGCCGGCCGCCACGCGGCTTTCGACGGCATCCGCTTCGAGCCGAAGCCCGTGCAGCGTCCGCATCCACCGATCGTCATCGGCGGCCACGCGGAGCCGGCGCTGCGGCGCGCAGCGCGCGAGGGCGACGGCTGGTACGGCTTCGGCCTCACGGTCGAGGCGGCGACACCGCTGATCGCGGAGCTGCGCCGCCTGCGCGCCGAGCTCGGCCGTGCCGATCGGCCGTTCGACATCTCGCTCACAACGTTCGAGCCGTTCGACGCAGCGCTCATCGCGCATGCCGCTGCGGCCGGCATCGACCGCTTGATCATCTTCCCGATCGTGCCGCCCGAGAAGCTCGAGGCGATGGTCCGGGCGATGGGCGAGACGCTCGCAGCCGCGGGGCGGTGATCCGCTACCTCGCGCCGGTCTCCCCCCGCGTCGCGACGGAGCCGGTCGCGACCGTGTACGACGAGATCCGGCGCGAGTTCGGCGCACTCGTCGAGCCGTTCACGCTCCACGCCGCGTCGCCGCTCCTCCTCGCGGGGACCTGGCGTGCCTGCCGCGCGACGCTGGTCGCCGGCGACGTCCGACGCGACGTCAAGGAAGCGGTGGCCGCCGCGGTGTCACGCGCCAACCGCTGCGGGTACTGCGTCGACGCGCACGTCGTAATGCTCGAAGGGACGAGGGCGCACGATGCCGCGCGCGCGATCGTCGCCGCGGACGCGGAAGCCATCGCCGACCCGGATGTGCGCCGCGCCTTCGCGTGGGGCGCGGCGTCCCGCATCCCAGGCGCGCCGCCGCCCTTCGCGCCGTCGGAGCTGCCGGAGCTCGTGGGGACGGCGATGGTCTTTCACTACATCAACCGGCCGGTGACCGTGCTGCTCGGCGACTCGCCGTTGCCTGCGCTGCCGCGCTCGTGGCGCGCGGGAGCGCGGCGCGCCGCGGGGTGGTGGTTCGGGCGCGCCATCGCCCGTGCGAAGCCGCGCGACTTGCCGCCGTTGCTGCCGGCCGCGCCGCTCCCCGACGATCTGTGTTGGGCGGCGCCGTCGCCGCCGGTCGCCGACGCGCTGGCGCGCTGGGTGGCCGCCGTCGAGCACGAGGGGGCCCGCGTCCTGCCCGAGGAGGTGCGGACCTGCGTCACCGCACGGCTCGCGACGTGGACCGGGGCCGATCCCGGCCTGGGGCAGGCATGGCTCGCGTCGACGCTCGCGCCTCTGTCCGCATCCGCGCAGGCGGCGGCGCGCCTGACGCTCTTGACCGCGCTGGCGCCGCACCAGGTGGATCGCGACGTGGTCGGCGCCTTTCGCGCCGGCGCCGGGGACGACGCCGCGCTCGTCGCGGCGCTCGCGTGGGCGAGTCTCGCCGCGGCGCGTCGCGTGGTGCGCTGGCTCGTCCCCGCACCTGCGCCCGGCTTGTGAGGGACATGCCGGCTTGGTACTCGACGACCATGTCGGATGCGACGCGACGGGTACAGACGGTCACCGGTACCGCCGACGCAGGACAGCTCGGCAAGACCCTGATCCACGAGCACGTGCTCGTCGGCTTCCCCGGATGGGCTCTCGACGCGAAGGCCCCGCGCTTCAAGCGCGGCGAGGCGATGGCGCGCGCCGTCGATCAGATGCAGACGCTCGCCGGCCTCGGGCTCGGGACGTTCGTCGATCCCTGTCCCATGGATCTCGGGCGCGACGTCGAGTTCCTCGCCGAGCTGTCGCAGCGGAGCGCCATGCGCATCGTCTGCACCACCGGTGCCTACTTCGAGGCCGAGGGCATCACGTACACCTTCCGCAACCTCCCGGTGGAGGAGATCACCGACATCTACATCAAGGAGATCACCGAGGGCGTCGGCGATACCGGCATCAAGGCGGGCGCGGTGAAGATCGCGACCGGATCGCGCCAGGTGTCGGAGTACGAGCGCAAGCTCGTGACCGCCGGGGCGCGCGCCGCGCGCGAGACCGGGGTGCCGCTCATCTCGCACACGCAGGACGCCACGTGCGGACACGACCAGATCGACATCGTCACCGGTGAGGGCGTGAGCGCGGAGCGTCTGGTCGTCGGCCACTCCGACGGCATCGACGACCACGAGTACCATCGCGCGCTCGCCGAACGGGGCGCGTTCGTCGGCTTCGATCGCTTCGGCATCTCGATCCTCATCCCGGACGAGGTGCGGGTGAAGAACGTGGTGGCGTTGGCGCGGGCGGGACACACGCGCCGCATCATGATGTCGCACGACTCGATCGTCTGCTGGCAGGGCCGGCCCGTGCCGTTCGCCAACAGCTACGACGACGTGCTCGCCATGATGCCGCAGTGGCGTCCGACGTTCATCTTCGAGCACGTCGTGCCGCAGCTGCGCGAGGCAGGGCTGACGTCCGAGGACATCGACACCATCCTCGTCGACAATCCGCGGCGGCTGTTCGCCAACTAGCTACGCGCCTCGAGCCGCGCCAGCGCGTCCGCTACGGGTTGGAGATCGCTCCACGTGGGACGGAGCGCGCGTGCCTGCGCGACCTGTTCGGCGGCGCGCGGCGCGTCACCCAGCAGGATGTAGGCGCGCGCCAGGTTGAGGTGGGCATAGTAGGAGGGCGGCTCGAGACGCACGGCGTCCTCGAGGATGCGTGCCGCGGCCTCCGGCTGGCGACCATAGAGGTAGGTGCGCCCGAGGTTCAACGCGATGGCCGGATCGCGTGGCGCGAGGCTGTAGGCCCGGATCAGCTCGGGCAGCGCGTCGGCGATGCGTCCCTCCTCGAAGGCGATGCCGCCGAGGTTGTTGTGCACCGGCCCCGACGAGTCGTCGCGCGCCAGCGCGTCGCGCAGGATCTGCTTCTGTCGATCGCGGCGTGGCGCCGCGTAGGGCTGGTCGGACGTGATGTATGACGTGTGCAGTGCCCAATCCGCCCAGAGGGCGACCTCGTCGTGAAAGGCGGGCACGCGTGCGATCGTGAGCGCGACGCATGCCAGGGCGGCAGCGCCGACGACGACCGGCACGGCGCGCGCCAGCGCCGGGGCCCGCCGCACCACCTCGTCGATGCCCCACGCGATCAGGACGAGCGGGCCGACGAGAGGTATATAAAGGTAGCGATCGGCCATCAGGGCGGGGAAGGGGACGAGGTTCAGCATCGGCGAGAGCGTCACGAAGAACCAGAGAATCCAGAACGCGCTCGGATGGCGCCGCCACGCGAGCACACAAGCCGCGGCGAGCACCACGACGATCAGGATCACCGAGGCGAGCACGTCCGGGTCGAGCCACGAGGCCCGGAGCGGCGTTGCGTGGTAAGAGCTCAGGCCGAAAGGCGCCACGATCAGCTGCAGGTAGCGCGGAATGACCGTGCTGCTCGTGCGCAGGGTCACCCACAGGCTGCCGCCGTGGTAAGCCGCGCCGTGCGTTTTGTTGCCGTGCAGGTTGACCCAGGCCACCACGGCCGCGACCGCGAGGAGTGGTAGAGTGGCGAGGATGTCTCGGCGGCGCAGGCGCGCGCGCAGGATGAGCTCGTACGCCAACGTCAGCGCGGGCAGGACCAGCACGTTGATCTTGCTGAGCAGCCCGCAGACATACAGCACGAACAGCACGGCGTAGGTGCGAGCGCGCGGGCGCTCCGAGAAGCGCAGGTACGACAGGAAGGCGAGGAAGAAGAACAGCGTCGAGAGGACGTTCTTGCGCTCGCTGATCCATGCCACCGACTCGACCTGGACGGGATGCACAGCCCAAACGAGCGACACGCCGAAGGCGAGCGGGGCGCGCTCCCCGAGCGCGAGCAGAAAGAGGTAGACGAGCATCGCGTTGGCGACGTGCAGCGCTAGGTTCACGACGTGGTAGCCGGTTGGGTCGTTGCCGAACAGCGCGTGGTCGACGGTCAGGGACAGGACCTTGAGCGGGATGTAGTTGGCGTCGTCGAACGTTGTGGCGATGCGGAGGAGATTGGCGGGGGCAAGCGACCGCACGAGCGGATTCTGCGCGATGGCCGTCACGTCGTCGGAGATCCACTCGCCGTGGATGCTGGCGGCGT
>Ga0157379_10000334_pt1 | contig 37744 bp, 36 predicted proteins | sample S25metaG_FD_121802 | JGI IMG/M metagenome (GOLD analysis project Ga0157379, IMG submission 121802) | Switchgrass rhizosphere microbial communities from Kellogg Biological Station, Michigan, USA - S2-5 metaG | ecosystem: Host-associated > Plants > Roots > Rhizosphere > Soil | place: USA... | reverse complement strand
CAGGAGATCAACGAGGCCGAGCTCGAGGAGGCCGTCGCGGGCACGAAGGTGCCGCACCTCTTGAAGAGCGCACGCCGCGTCGGGCTCCTGGAGCCTCAGATCCTGGAGGCGATCGAGTTCGGCGGCCACCCGCTGATCCGTGGGGCGCTCCGCTCCTCGGAAGGCACCCCCGCGGCCGACTGAGCCGAGCGCCGATCGTCGGGCGCTCAGGCCCGCGGGTTTGACCCGCGCGATTCCGCGCAGCTCGACGAAGCCCGACCCTCGAGTGGGCGCTGTCAGCGGACGGTTGGCTGCTCAAACGATTCGGCCGGGCTCAATCGGCACCGGGTAGCCGCCCGGGATCGCGACGAGGCCAGGAAGCGAAGCGGGAACCCAGCGCCGCTCGTGCGCAGCCGGGACAGACCGACATGTGGCTGCCGTTCACGAACGTGAGCGTCGCACGCGCCTTGCTGCACCGTGCGCATTCTTTTCCGTCGGGCGGGGCTCCATGTTCGACGCGCCAATGATGATTGCCGATCTCGAGTTGCACCGTGCGGTGTCGTCCAGTGTACCATTCGAGATTCTCCAGCAACGTCTCGATCTCGTAGGGTGTGCCCGACGGGAGCATGAGAATCCCGTCCCCGAAATGAATACGAGCGATCGCGTGCATCAACCTCTCCCTTGAACGATGTGCGTCTCGGCGATGGCGATGCATCGCAGATGCCGGAGACATCGTCCTGTCGGCAATCCCGCCAATCGGTGAGTGCCGAATCGCAGGGGGAGACCGTGATCGTCACGGTCCGCAGTTCGGCACGTCGGTGCCGGGCTCGAACGCGACGTCCGCGAGCTCAAAATCGCAAGGACACGCCGAGCACGAAGCCGTGATTGAATATGTCCGTCTTGTACGAGACGTTGTGATCGGTGAGCTTGAAATCCGGGTAGAACGCGAAGCGATACTCACCGAACAGCGCCACGAAATCGGTGAGGTTGAAGGCGACGCCGGCGCCGAGCTTGCCGCCGAACTCCACGACCGGGCTGCTGTCCTTCAAGCTGAACGCCCACGCGGGCCCAGCGCTCACGTAAGGCTGCCAGCGGCCCGTGGGGAAATCGGAGTCCACGTCGAGCGGCCAACGGGCGCGCAACTCAGGCGCGAAACCGAACAACGGCAAGGTCGCGCTCGGTATCGACGCCACCCCGGACTCGCTCACCGAGATCGGCTTGCCGAGGAATTTGCCGGTGAACGCCGCGGTTCCGGTCCTGACCTGCGCCGGCACCCCCGTCTGCACGTAGGAGATGTCGAGGTCGACGCCGAGGAAGGGCAGCGAGTCGAACCAGTAGCCGTTCCGCAGTCCCGCCGTGAACCCGGTGTCGGTGTCGAGATCGAAAATGGTCAGGTTGCTTTCGACGCCGCCGGTGTGGGCGTGCACGTCGACATCCGTCGATTGGATCCACGCCACCCCGCCGTAGAGATCGGTGTTCCACTCGGCAACCGCCGGCGCTGCCGCACATGTGAGCGCCAGCACGATGACTCCCAACCACCCGAGAGCTCGACCCATCGATGTCCTCCGTCCGTTCGATGACTGCCGCCTTCCATACTTCCGAGCGGGTTCGATTTCGAGCAGGGAGCCGATCGTGTGCGCTGCATGCGCATCACACCCTGCAATGTTTTGCGTGAAGAAGGAGAAACCGCGCAGATATTGTCGACCGTGATGTTCCTTGACGAGTCTTGTGATGCTCGGCGAGCGGCCGTGATCGGTACTGCACTTGCTTTCAGTCGTCAACGGGCTCACCTATTCCGCGTGGCTTCATGCGGCCAAGGATGGACGACGATGCAAAGGAGGGATTCACATGCGACTGAGAGCAATGAGTGCGTTCGGAGCAGTGGTCGTGCTGGGATTCGCGCTGAGCGTGGCCCGGGCGGCAGATCAACCTGACGGGAAGATCAAGCTGAGCGGAGGCTCGATCGCCGCGGGCGTCGGCGTGAGCTGGGGCAGCGGTACGCTGACGTACCAGGGCAAGGAGTATCCGATCTCCGTCAACGGGCTCTCGATCAGTGACGTCGGCATCACCAAGATCGAAGCCTCCGGTGACGTCTCCAATCTGAAGAAGCTGGAGGATTTCGACGGCAACTACGCGGCCGTGGGCGCGGGCGCGACGGTTGCCGGCGGCGCGTCGGCCGTCGCCATGAAGAATCAGAACGGCGTGACTGTGAATCTCGTCGCCACGTCGCAGGGCGTGAAGTTCACGCTCGGAGGCGGCGGCGTCAGCATGAAGATCAAGAAGTAGGAAGCGCGCAGGGCGCCTCGGCCTCGCCTCCGGGGCGTCCTGCTCCGCGTCCCCCTGGACCTCGTCCCGCGAGTCACGGTAGCGAGCACGTCGATCGCGAAGATCCGCATGAGGAGTCGGCGCATGCGTAGTGCCGCGGCGGAGGCGGTACGGCCGCTGTGGCGGATGCGGATCAGGTTCCCATTTCGCCGAACCACCGGTTGGAGTATGGAACGTCCGTAGGAACTCGGACGCTGGCGACAGTCGCGGGTGCATCGATCGTCAGCGACGCCGCGCCGGCGCGTCGGAGCGTTTCGCGGATGCCGTCACCACACAACCGTTGGGAGGTCTTCCATGTCCGATAAATTCGAGGACAACGATGAGAGAACGCTCGGTCCGGAGCTGACGTCCGCTGAAGTTCCGGGCGGTATCGACCGCCGCACCTTCGTGGTGCGGTCCGCGATGATCGGTGCCGTGGCCGTGCTCGCGGGTAACCGGCCCGCGACTGCCAAGGAGACCGCCGAGAAGGCCGCTTCCGCGCCGCCCATTCCACCCAAGGTCACGCTCTCACCCGACCTTCAGGTCGTGAAGAACTCCAAGGGCCCGGTGATGACCACGCTCGAGGAGTTCTACAAGGTAGGACCCGGGCCCTCGAGCTCGCACACGATCGGCCCGATGCGCATCACCTACGACTTCTATCAGCGCTGCACCAAGCTGCCGGCGGATCAGCTCGCCAAGGCGACGGCGCTGCGCGTCCATCTGTTCGGCAGCCTGAGCGCAACTGGGAAAGGGCACGGTACGGAACGTGCCTCCCTAGCTGGCATTATCGGCAAGGAGCCGGCGACGATCGACCCCGCGTTCCTCGATGAGCTTGCCGCCAAGCCCGACCAGACCTTCCCTGTGAAGCTCGGCCCGGCGACGTTCAACGCCTCGCTGAAGGACATCGTCTACGATGCGCAGAAGGGCGACTTCCCGCACCCCAATACGATGACCTGTAAGCTCATGGCCGGCGACAAGGTGCTGCTCGAGCAGGAGTACTACTCCGTCGGCGGCGGCTTCATCGAGTGGAAGGGCTACCAGCCCCCGAAGAAGGGCCAGCCGAAGTATCCCTATGCCACCATGAAGGAGCTGCTGGCGCACGGCGACAAGAACAAGCTTTCGATCGCCCAGATGGTGATGGCGAACGAGGTGGCGGTCACGGGGAAGAGCGAAAAAGAGATCGACGCCTTCCTCGACAAGATCTCGACCGCGATGGTGAACATCGTGAAGTCGGGGCTGGCCGCGCCCGGGTCCACGCTGCCGGGACCGATCAAGCTCAAGACCAAGGCCGGCGACGTCTACAAGCGGGCCAACGACGACGTCTACGAGAAGCAGCGTGGCGTCGGGATCGTCGCCGCCTACGCGCTCGCCGGCTCGGAGGAGAACGCGCGGGGCCACCTGGTCGTCACCGCGCCGACGGGGGGCTCCGCCGGTGTCCTTCCTGCCCTCGTGTACGTCCTCGGTGAGGGCGGGCGGAAGCTGCCGCAGGAGAAGATCCGTGAGGGCCTCCTGGCCGCCGCGGCGATCGGCTACCTCTGCAAGCACAACGCGACTCTCGCCGGCGCCGAGGGCGGCTGCCAGGCGGAGATCGGCGTTGCGTCCTCGATGGGCGCCGCGCTGATCGCCCAGGCGCACGACTTCCCGAACCAGGTGATCGCGAACGCGGCGGAATCCGCGCTCGAGCACCACCTCGGCATGACCTGTGACCCGGTCGCCGGCTTCGTCCAAGTGCCGTGTATCGAGCGCTGCGCCTACGGCGCGGTCAAGGCGTGGACCGGTTTCATGATCGCCAGCAACGAGATCCCGACCAATCGCCGTGTGGACTTCGACACGACGGTCGAGGCGATGGCGCTCACGGCCAAGGAGATGAACGCGAAGTACAAGGAGACCTCTGAAGGAGGCCTTGCCGTCTCCGTCACGCTCTGTTGACGCGCTCATGACGAGCGAACGGGCTGGGAAGGCGATCGTCATCGCCTGGCTGCTGACCGCGGTGTACTACTTCTTCCAGTACTTCATCCGATCGGCTCCCGCGGTCATGATGCCGCAGCTCGAGGACGGCTTCGGGATCGGCGCCGCCGGCGTCGCCTCGCTGGTCGGGCTCTTCTACTGGGGCTACGCACCGTTCCACCTCGTCGCCGGCGTGGCGATGGATCAGCTCGGGCCGCGCCGCGTGGTGCCGATCGGCGCGGCGGTGATGGGCGCGGGGGCACTCCTGTTCGCCTCCGGCCATGCGACGGTCGGCGGTGCGGGTCGCTTCCTGCAAGGTGCGGGCGGCGCGTTCGCCATGGTGGGCGCCGCCTACATTGCCGTCACGTACTTTGCCGCAAGCCGCGCCGCCACGCTCATCGGCGCGACGCAGATGTTCGGGATGGCCGGCGGCTCCGCGGGGCAGTTCGTCGTCGGCCCGCTGATCGGCGCCGGCACCGGGTGGAGCGTCGTCTGGCTCGCGATGGGAATCGTCACCATCGCGATCGCGGCGCTCCTCCCGTTCATGCTGCCGGCGCAACCTCGCCGGCAGAACCCGGCCTGGCTCCGGGAAGCGCTCGCCGCGCTCGGACTCGTCTTCCGGAACCCGCAGTCGCTCCTCTGCGGCGCGATCGCGGGCCTGCTTTTCATACCCACCACGATCTTCGACATGGTGTGGGGCGTGCGCTACCTGCAGGACGCCCACGGCTTCGACTATCCGAGCGCGGTGCTGCGCTCGTCGACGGTTCCCTTCGGGTGGATCATCGGTTGCCCTTTGATCGGCTTCCTCTCCGATTCGATCGGTCGCCGGAAGCCGGTGATCATAGCGTCCGCACTCCTGCTCTTCGTCTGCCTCGCCTGGATCCTCTTCGGACCACGCGACGTGCTGCCGCCCTACCTGCTCGGCCTCGTGACCGGCATGGCCTCGGGCGCGGCGATGGTGCCCTATACCGTCATCAAAGAGGCCAACCCGCCGCACGTGAGCGGCACCACCACCGGCGTAGTCGGCTTCCTGAACTTCAGCGTCACCGCGCTTCTCGGGCCGATATTCGCCGGCCGGTTGCTCGGCGTGGGCGGCGCGAGCGGCCGCGATCTCGAAGCCTATCAGACCACCTTCGAGCCGCTTCTCTACGGAGTCGGGCTCGCCATCGTGCTCACGTTGCTGCTCAAGGAGACCGGACCGGCCGCTCAGCGCGCGCCGGTCCCGGCGAGGATCCAAGCATGACGCAAACTGGAACGGGTAAATACGAACTGTTGCTGGAGCGCTGCCGCGGTTTGGACGCCGTGCCGACGGCCGTTGCCTGGCCGTGCGAGGAGACGGCGCTCGCCGGCGCGATCGACGCCGGCCGCGATGGCCTGATCATCCCGATCCTGGTCGGGCCGGCAGCGACGATCGCCGAGCTCGCCAAGAACAAAGGGATCAAGCTCGGCGACGTCGAGATCGTGGACGTCGCCGACAGCCACGCGGCCGCCGTCAAGGCGGTGTCCCTGGTACGCGAGGGCAAGGCCGAGCTCTTGATGAAAGGCAGCCTGCATTCCGACGAGATCCTCGCCGCGGTGGTCTCGAAGGACGGCGGGATGCGCACCGGCAGACGCTTGAGCCATGTCTTCCTGATGGACGTCCCCACCTACCACAAGGCCCTCCTGGTCACCGACGGCGCGATCAACATCGCGCCGACGCTCGAGGACAAAGTCGACATCTGCCAAAACGCGATCGATCTCGCGAAAGCCTTCGGCGTCGAGCGACCGAAGGTGGCGATCCTCGCTGCCGTCGAGACGGTGAACTCGCGGATGCCGGCGACGCTCGATGCCGCCGCGCTCTGCAAGATGGCGGAGCGCGGCCAGATCAAGGGCGGCGTGCTCGACGGACCGCTCGCCTTCGACAACGCGATCAGCCGCGATGCGGCGAAAATCAAAGGCATCACCTCGGAGGTCGCGGGCGACCCCGACATCCTCCTGGCGCCGGACCTCGAGGCGGGCAACATGGTGGCAAAGCAGCTGAGCTTCCTCGCCAATGCCGACAGCGCCGGGTTGGTGCTTGGCGCGAAGGTGCCGGTGATCCTGACCAGCCGGGCCGACAGTCTGCGATCGCGGATCGCGAGCTGCGCCGTCGCCGTGCTGGCGGCGCACGCTCGGCGCAAGCCGCCAAGCTGAGCGAAGCGAGGGGACCCGTGGACGACTACGCGCTCGTGCTCAACGCAGGCTCCTCGAGCCTCAAGTTCTGCGTCTATCGCCGTCCAGGCGAGGGGCGCTGGCAGCTCGAAGCGCGCGGCCAGATCGACGGGATCGGAAGCGCGCCGCGTCTTGCGGTGAAGAACGAGGCCGGCGTCTCGGTCGCCGACGAGAAGCTCGGCGCATCGGTGAAAGACGGCCGCGGCGCTCTCGACTTCCTCGCCGAATGGCTCCGCTCGCGCTATGCGGGGTCTCGGGTGCTCGGCGTCGGCCACCGCGTGGTGCACGGCGGCGCCGAGCATGCCGGTCCGTGCGTCATCACGCCGAAGATCCTCGACGAGCTTCGCGCGCTGATCCCGCTCGCCCCGCTCCATCAGCCCTACAACCTCGCCGCCATCGAGGCCGTGAGCGCACAGCTCCCCGACGTGCCGCAGGTGGCGTGCTTCGACACCAGCTTCCACCGGGGGCAGCCGGCCGTGGCGGAGCTCGTACCGCTCCCGAAGGACATCCGCGACGCCGGTGTGCAGCGCTACGGCTTCCACGGCCTCTCCTACGAGTACATCGCGTCGGTCCTTCCCGAGGTGGCGCCGGACGTCGCCGACGGTCGCGTGATCGTCGCGCACCTCGGGAGCGGTGCCAGTCTCTGTGCGCTCAAAAAGCGGAAGAGCGTGGACAACACGCTCGGTTTCACCGCGCTCGATGGCCTCTGCATGGGCACGCGACCGGGGTCGACCGATCCTGGCGTGATCCTGCATCTCTTTCAGACGATGGGTCGCTCTGCGGCCGAGGTCGAGAAGATTCTCTACAAGCAGTCGGGTCTGCTCGGGATCTCGGGCATCAGCAACGACATGCGCGATCTCGTCGACAACCCCGACCCGGCGGCGCGGCTCGCGGTGGACTACTTCGTCTATCAGGTGGCCAAGCACATCGGCGCGCTGGCCGCCGTCCTCGGCGGCATCGACGCGCTGGTGTTCACCGCCGGCATCGGCGAGCGCTCCGTCGAGATCCGCCGCCGCATCTGCGCGGCATCGGCGTGGCTCGGGATGAAGCTCGACCCGACCGCGAACGCCGCCCATGCACCGAGGATATCCACCGCCGACAGCCGCGTGTCGGCGTGGGTGATCCCCACCAACGAGGAATTGATGATCGCCAGGCACATGGGGTCGTTGCTCGGCATTTCCGGTGCTCAAGGGAGAGTGTGACATGACCGCCACCGCACAGAAGGAGTCCACAAAGGCCGGCGAGTCCGCCTGGCAGGGGTTCCAGGGCCTTCTCTGGCAGAAGGAAATCAACGTCCGCGCCTTCATCCAGCTGAATTACACGCCCTACGACGGCGACGGTACGTTCCTCGCGCCGGCGACGGCGCGGACGACGAAGGTCTGGGACACGCTGACGAAACTGTTCGTGGAGGAGCGCAAGAAAGGCGTCCTCGACATCTCGCAGGTGCCGGCCTCGATCACCGCGCATGCGCCCGGCTACATCGACAAGGACAACGAGATCATCGTCGGTCTGCAGACGGAGGCGCCGCTCAAACGCGCCGTCATGCCGAACGGCGGGTTCCGGATGGTGCTGAGCGCCCTCGAGACCTACGGTCACAAGCCCGATCCGCAACTGGTGGAGGCCTTCACCAAGTATCGGAAGACGCACAACGAGGGCGTCTTCGACGCCTACACGCCGGACATCCGGCGCTGCCGAAGCTCGCACCTCATGACCGGCCTGCCGGATGCATACGGCCGCGGCCGCATCATCGGCGATTACCGGCGGGTCGCGCTCTACGGCGTCGACCGTCTGATCGAGGAGAAGAAACGGGAGAAAGCCTCGCTCGATCCCAAGCCCTCCACCGACGAGGTCATCCGCGACCGCGAGGAGCTCTCCGAGCAGACGCGCGCGCTGCAAGAGCTGAAAAAGATGGCGGCGAGTTACGGGTCCGACATCTCGGGCCCAGCCCGGACAGCTCGCGAGGCAGTGCAGTGGCTCTACTTCGGTTACCTCGCCGCGGTGAAGGAGCAGAACGGCGCGGCGATGTCGCTGGGACGGTGCTCCACCTTTCTCGACGTCTACTTCGAACGCGATCTGCGCGCGGGCCGGCTGACCGAGGAGCAAGCGCAGGAGATCATCGACGACTTCGTCATCAAGCTCCGGATCGTGCGATTTCTTCGCACCCCGGAGTACGACGAGCTCTTCGCCGGCGACCCCACGTGGGTGACGGAGTCGATCGGCGGGATGGGGGACGACGGCCGCTCGCTGGTGACCAAAACCAGCTTCCGGATGTTGCAGACGCTCTACAACCTCGGCCCCGCACCCGAGCCCAATCTGACGATCTGGTACTCGCCGCGGCTTCCCGACGGCTTCCGGCGCTTCACGGCGCAGGTCGCGATCGACACCAGCTCGATCCAGTTCGAGAGCGACGAGATCATGCGGCGGACCTGGGGCGACGACGGCGCCGTCGCCTGCTGCGTGTCGCCGATGCTGGTCGGGAAGCAGATGCAGTTCTTCGGGGCGCGCGCCAACCTCGCCAAGTGCCTGCTCTATGGCATCAACGGCGGCCGCGACGAGGTGAGCGGCGAGCAGGTGGGCCCGGCCTCGAAACCGGTCGAGGGCGAGTACCTCGACTTCGAGGACGTCGTCGCGCGCTTCGATCGGATGATGGATTGGCTGGCGGACGTGTACGTCAACGCCATGAACGTCATCCACTACATGCACGACAAGTACGCCTACGAGCGCATCGAGATGGCGCTGCACGACTACGCGCCGATCCGCACGATGGCGTTCGGCATGGCAGGCCTCTCGGTCGTGGCCGACAGCCTCTCGGCGATCAAGTACGCCAAGGTGAAGGTGGTCCGCGACGACACCGGCCTGGTGACGGACTATCAGACCGAGGGCGAGTTCCCCGTGTTCGGCAACAACGACAACCGGGTGGACCAGCTCGCCACCTGGGTCGTCAGCACGTTCATGACCAAGCTCCGGAAGCACCCGACCTACCGGAACGCCATCCACACCCAGTCGGTCCTGACCATCACCTCCAACGTGGTGTACGGGAAGGCGACCGGGAACACGCCGGACGGCCGCCGCAAGGGGGAGCCGTTCGCGCCGGGCGCCAACCCGATGCACGGCCGGGACACCCACGGCATTCACGCGTCCGCCGCCTCGGTGGCGAAGATTCCCTATCGCGACGCCGCCGACGGCATCTCGCTCACGACGACGCTCGTGCCGACGGGACTCGGTCGGGTCGCCGAGGATCGGATCACGAACCTCACCGCGATCCTCGATACGTTCTTCAGCGCCACCGGCTACCACATGAACATCAACGTCCTGAATCGCGACACCCTGCTCGACGCCATGGAGCACCCGGAGAAGTACCCGAGCCTGACGATCCGGGTCTCGGGGTACGCGGTGAACTTCGTGCGGCTGAGTCGCGAGCAGCAGATGGACGTCGTCAATCGCACGTTCCACGGCGACGGCGGAGACGCGAGTGCCTGAGACCTCGACGGTTTCGCTGGCGGCAAAAAGCCCCTTCGAGCTCCGGGTCAAGCTCGCCGAGTACCTTCCCGAGCAGACCGTCCGCGAAGCGCTCGCCTCCGGCGACATGGGGTTTCTCCATTCCTTCACGACCGGCTCGACGGTGGACGGTCCGGGCGTGCGGGTGGTGGCGTGGACCACGGGCTGCATGTGGCGCTGCCGGTACTGCCACAATCCCGACACGTGGAGGCTGACCAACGGCATTCCCGTCTCGGTCGCCAAGGCCACCGAGGAGCTCGGGAAGTACCGTCACGGCCTCAAGTCGATGGCGGGTGGCTTCACGCTGAGCGGCGGCGACCCGCTGATGCAGCATCGTTTCGCGGCCAAGCTGCTCGCCGCCGCGAAGAAGATGGGAATCCACACGACGATCGAGACCAACGGTTACTATGGCGACAAGCTCAGCGACGCCGAGCTCGACAGTATCGACCTGGTGATGCTGGGGATCAAAACCTGGGATCCCGCGCGCCACCAAGCGCTCACAGGCATGGACGTCGGCCCCACACTCGAGTTCGCTCGCCGGCTGGCAGCCCGTAGGCGCCCGATCTGGATCCGCTTCGTGCTCGTCCCGGGGGTGACGGACGACATGGACGACCTGGCGAAGACGGCGGAGTTCGCGGCCGGCCTCGGCAACGTGGAGCGCGTCGAGGTGCTGCCGTTCCATCAGCTGGGTAGCTACAAGTGGGAGCGGCTCGGGCTCGACTACACGTTGCGTGGCGTCGAGCCGCCGACGGCAGAGGCGGCGGAGCGAGCCTGCGAGGTGTTCCGGAAGGTCGGCCTGAAGGCACTCTAGTCGTGGCGAGCCCGTCTCCCGAGGTGGTGATCGATCCGATCGACGTCGAGCTCCGCGACGGGCGGCGCGTGACGGTACGCGCCATCGGGGCAACGGATGCCGACAAGCTCCAAGAGGCCATCGGCGGCCTTTCGGTGGAGTCGAGCTACAAGCGATTTTTCTCGCCGATGCGGCGGCTGTCGGCGCAGCTCCTCGAGCGCGCGACCCATCCTGAGCCGGGGCGCGAGATCCAGCTCGTCGCCGTCGTCGGCGAGGGATCGGACGAGAGCATCATCGCCGGGACGCGGTATGTAGCGCTCGCGGCGGGGGAAGATTGCGAGTTCGCGATCGCGATCCTCGACGGCTGGCACGGCTTCGGTCTCGCGCGCCGAATGCTGGAAATCCTGATCGCGCATGCGCGCGCCGAGGGCTTCGCGCGCATGGAAGGCTACGTGCTCGCGACCAACGCCGCCATGCTCGGCCTCGCGAAGCGGCTCGGCTTCAGGGAATCGGCGAGCGACGAGGGCCCGACGGTGCGGATGGTGCGCCTCGATCTCCGCGTGGCGTCCTGATTACGACGCCCGTCCCGGAGCGGCGTGACTGGACGGGAAGGCCCAGGGTCTCGGGACTGAAAGTGATCCCAGGAGGAATCGAACCGTGTCATGGCAGCAGAGGGCATGTCGGTTCGGGACATCTCGCTGCGTCTAGCCAAGCAAAATCTGCTCACGAGTTGGGAACTGTCTGGACACCCAATGCGGTTCGCGCGGCTCTCGACAGACGCCGCAGAGCGCGGATCCCATGACGCGCTCGCGGCCATTCTCCGCGTGCTTCCTGCCCCGACCTCGACCCTCGACCGAGTCCACAAATGCGTGGCGTCCTTGCGCGGAGAGCATACGTTTCGAGGTGAATGTGTAGTGAGAAGCCAATGCCTGGGCTGTCGGACCAGCGACGGCCGCAGCTGGGAGGAGTCAAGCGGGATCGGCTCGGGCGGCGGTCGCGAGGAACGTCTCCTGGTGCCCGCGGACGACCTGGTGGAGGACGGTGCGTTCCGCCTGGCGAGGCGTGTACCCCGGGGACGCGATGGGCGCACGGCGCTCGTCAGCCTTCGTGCCCACGAACCTACCTTTCCCCTTGACCAAAGTGCCCATGACGGCGTAGCGAGAATCCGGAGGGCCTTTGGCGACTTTGCGGGGGTCCGTGATGCTCGGGTTCGGTGTCACTGAAGGCCGGGGGGAACGTGGTGAGGTACACGTACCGATGGTTGGTCGTGACGCTGCTGATCGGTACCGTGGCGTGCGGCGGCGGCGGCAGTGACAACTCAGGCTCCTCCGTACCCGAGCGACCGGGTCCGAGCGCCAACCAGCTGAACGTCACGATCGTCGACGCGCGCATCGCGTCCGACGACCGACCGGTCGTCCGTTTCTTCCTGACCGACTCGCACGGGGGGCCGCTCGCGGCGGACGGCGTCGACATCCGGCTGGTGATCGCCGTGCTCGAGCACGATGGCGGCGAGTACCAGGACTATCTCACCACCGTGCAGACAACGCCGGACGGCAAGGCGTCGTCACGGCAGGCGACGTCCGAGAACGCGACCGACGGCACGCTCGCGGACCAGGGCGGCGGACTCTTCGAGTACACCTTCGCGAACCCGCTGCCGGCGAACTTCGACCGCGACGCCTCGCACCGGATCGCGATCTACGCCGACACGACCATTCTCGAGGTCGAGTACGTGTCGAACGCCATCCACGACTTCGTACCGTCGGGGAAGCCGGTGACGGCCGTGCGCGACATCGTGCGGACCGAGCAGTGCAACAGCTGTCACGACCCGCTGGAAGCCCACGGCGGCACGCGGCGCGACGTCCGGCTCTGCGTCACCTGCCACACGTCGCACATCACCGACTTCGCGAGCGGTGAGACGACCGAGCAGACCGACCCCGACACCGGCCACAACATCGGGTTCCTGGAGCTCATCCACAAGATCCACCGGGGCGAGAGCCTGCCGAGCGTCAAAGCCGGTACGCCGTACCAGATCATCGGGTTCAAGCAGTCCGTGGCCGACTTCTCGGGCGTCGTGTTCCCGCAGGACATTCGCAACTGCGAGAAGTGTCACGCCGGGGGATCGCAGAGTCACGCCTTCGCGACCAACCCGTCGCGCCAGGCCTGCGGCTCGTGTCACGACGACGTCAACTTCGCGAGCGGCGAGAACCACGGCGGTGGGCCGCAGCCGACCGACGGCAGCTGCTCGTCGTGTCACCTGCCGGAGACCGGCAAGGAGTTCGACCTGTCCGTGGTCGGCAGCCACACGATCCCGGCGCACTCTTCGCAGGCGCCCGGCGTCCGGTTCGAGCTGATCGGCGTGCGGAGCGTGGAGACCCGTAACGCGATCGTGGCACCCGGCGAGCACCCGCTGGTGACGTTTCGGATCACCGACGGGTCGGGCACGCCGCTCGCGCCGAGCTCGCTGAGGTCGCTCAGCCTGACCCTCGGCGGTCCGACCACTGAGTACTCGGCGCAGGACTACGACGGCGATGGTGAAACCCTTCCGGGCGACCCGTCGAGCCCGTGGACGCCCGGGGCGGAGACGTTCAAGTCCGAGTCGGCCCTCAAGGACGCGCAGGGACCGGACGGCTCGGGCGTGTCGACGTACGTCTTCAAGAGCACGGTGCCTCCGAGGGCGACCGGCAGCTACGTGGTCGGCATCGAAGGGTACAAGTGCGCCGCGATCGAGGGTGCGAAGCAGAGCCTGGGCGGCGTCAACTGCTCGGGGACGCTCGACGCGAACGGCAACGGTCGGGAGGACCCCGGCGAGGTCTTCAACGAGATCCGCGACGCCGGTCACAACCAGGTGCTGGCGTTTCCGGTCACCGACACGGAGCCGGTGACGCGCCGGCAGCCGGTCGCAATCGAGAACTGCTCCGTCTGCCACGGCGAGTTCTCGAAGGACTTCTCCGTGCACGGCAACCTCCGCAACGACACGCAGTATTGTCCAGTGTGCCACAACCCGTCGAACGACACGCTGACGCGTCAACTGCCGCCTCAAGGCGAGACCGCGGTCACCACCCCGATCGACTTCAAGGTGATGATCCACAGCATCCACCGGGGCGAGAACCTCACGAAGCCATACATCCTGTACGGGTTCCCACAGGGCGCTTTTCCGAACCAGACGTCGACGGCCACCAACTTCCAGGAGCTGCTCTTCCCCGGCGACCTCCGCAACTGCGAGGAATGCCATCGGCCCGAGACGTTCGTGCTGTCCCCGGGCGAGGGCGTGCTGTCGCCCGGCGTGCTCGGCTCGACGCACCGGTCGTTCATGCGCGCGGAGAAGACGCTCACGGTGGTCGACGTCTTCACGACGCCGCCGACCATCGCGGTCTGCACGAGCTGCCACGACGCCGTCGACTTCATGACCGGCGCCAATCACCCCGCGGGTCCGCAGCCCGAGGAGAGCTGCGCCAACTGCCATGGAGTTGGCACGTCGCTGAGCGTCGAGCGCACGCACTTCCCCGGGTTGCCGCCCGAGGACAGGATCGAGCGGCCGAACTGACGGGGAGGCAACAGTGATGCGGCGGCGTTTCGGGGTGGTGACGGCGGTGGTCGCAATGGTGGCACTGGCCAGCTGCGGCAAGGGCAATGACGACGGAGAGAACTTCGGCAACTTGATCGCGAGCGCGCAGGGCACCCAGCTGACGCGCGCCGAGCATCCGACCGGGTGGGGACAGACGGAATGCTTCCTCTGCCATCCGGTCGACGAGATCCACAAGGTCGATCGCAGCGGCACCGGGACGCTGCCGCTCGCCGACATCCGCCGGCTCGTCGATCGTGACGGGCTCACGAGCTGCCATCTCTGTCACGGCGACAACGGCGTGGGCCAATAGCGCATGCGCGCGGCCAGGGGCTTCGCCGGGGTCGTCGGTCTGGCAGTCGTCCTGCAAACGGGGCGAGCATCTGCGGAATCGACGGGCTGGACGCCGGCCGCGAGCGGGTTCTACGGCAACGTCTACACCTCGTTCCAGGCGAACACGCCACTCCGCCGGCCGTTCGACGACGACAAGAAGGTCTACCCATTCTACCAGTACCTCGACGTGCACGGGTTCGATGCCGCGCACGGCCTCTCGACATCGATGTTCGTGCGGACGCGCGAGGTCGCAAACGGCGACGACGCGACGCTCGACGTCTACAACGCCAACCTCGAGTACCGTGGGCTCGGCGACGCGCTCCAAGTGCGTGCCGGCCGCCAGCTGCTTACGGAGGGTACGAACTTCATCCTGATGGACGGCGCTCTCGTGCACGCGAAGCCGATGGCCGGCCTCGACCTCGTCGCCTACGGCGGCTACCAGGACGCCGACCTGCAACCGTATCCGGAGAAGCCGGACCGGAGCTTCGGCACGTACGGCGCGCAGCTCAAGACGTCGAACCTGCTCGGGTCGCTGATCACGCTCGGCTATCACGGGCTCGCGCCGACCAATGATTCGCCACGCCATTTCGTCGACGTCGGCTTCCGGCGCGCCGTCCCGTACACGGATCGCGCCGACGTCTACAGCCGGCTCGAGCTGGACGCCGGCAAGGGCGACGCCGCGTTCGTGAACGCCGGCGTCGGCGTTAGCGTCGCGCGGCCGCTCTACGTGAACCTCGAGTACGACAGCTACGAGCCCGACCCCCAGCACGACCGCTTTCTGCAGGATCGCATCTTCGACGTGTTCGCGCTCGACCGGCTGCAGGAGGCGCGCATCGGGCTCACGTACCACGCGACACGCTGGCTCGACCTCTCGAGCAGTTACTCGTTTGCCACCTACGACAAGCACGACGGCCACACGACGCACGGCCACATCGTGAAGCTCGGCATGAACTGGGACCTGTGGCGGCGGATCGGCCTCCGGGCCTTCGACGGCTTCTACTATATCGACGGCAGCGGCGCGGACCGCGCGATCGGCGTCAACGCCGGTCTCTCGGAGGAGGTCCTGCCCGGCGTCGAGCTGCATGCGGTCTTCGCGTTCGCCGACTTCGACACCATCACCGGCAAGTCAGGCGACGCCTACAGCTATATCTTCGGCACGCAATACCTGCTGGTTCGCAACCTCTCCTTGCTGGCCGAGATGGAGTTCAACACCAATCCCGATTTCGAGGTCGACCTGCGTGGCAATTTCGGCGTCACGTACGCGTTCAGCTGGGGCTAGGGGTATGGGACGCGGACGACTCGGTCTCTGGCTGGTGATCGTGGCGGCGGTGATCGTGCCGCCGGCCTGTCGCACCGCCGGGCACGGCGTCGACTGGGGCTGGCGCACCGAGCGCCCCGCCGACCCGCTGCGCGTCTTCTCGCACCAGGGCCACAAGGACGTCTTCGAGCGCCAACAGGTGCAGTGCTTCGCGTGTCACACGATGTCGGCGCGGATCACCGACGAGAAGGAGGCGGCCGACGCTATCCGGGTGTCGAAGGCGATCTTCAGCGGCGGGAAGGATGCCTGTCACACGTGTCACTACAATCCGCAGACGGGGAACACGGCGCCGGACCGCTGCAGCCTCTGCCACGACGACGTGCGCGACATCGAGCCGGCGAACCACAACTTCGACTGGCTGAGCCGTCACGAGGTGTTCGCCAAGAACGACGCGCAGAGCTGCGAGGGCTGTCACCAGCCCCGCTACTGCCAGGACTGCCACAATCGCCGCGACGAGACGGTGCGCACCTATCACGACCGCAACATCCGCTTTACGCACGGGATCGAGGCCCGCGCCAATCCGATGAAGTGCGGCGAGTGCCACACCGCGAACTTCTGTGAGACCTGTCACCGGGAAGGCGGGTATGAAAAGTAGCGCGCTCGCCGTCCTCGCGATGTCGGCATTGCTGCTGCTCGGCACGGATCTTGCCCGCGGTGCCGGGAAGGACGCGGACGAAGACAACCCGCACGCGAAGATGACGCGCAGCAAGGGCGTCTGCATCGACTGCCACACGCGCGTCCCCAAGCCGGACGAGCACGCCGCCGACTACTTCCTCGTCGACGCGCTTTCGGAGAACTGCCTCGGGTGTCACAGCGAGAACGAGCATCCCGGCGTACCGGAGCACGTCGGCAAGGACGCGCCGAAGGCATTGCCCGCCGACGAGCGCGGTAAGATCGCCTGCTTCACGTGTCACGACCCGCATCCGCAGGGCGTCCTGCCGGGCCGCACCGTCTACAAGTCCGCGGTGACCCCGACGACGCGCGCGTTCGTCGCCGCGCGGACCTGGCCGCCGTCGGTCGAGCGCCGCCAACCGTCGGAGGAGTTCGGCGCCTTGCTGCGCGCGCCGATGGCGGAGGCGGGGTGTGTTGTTTGTCACCAAGATGTGCAAGATCGGCCGTGGAGGGAGAGAACGACATGGAGCGAAGCCATTCGAGTGTTGCCGCGCTAGCCGTCGTCGGTCTGGTGGCGTTCGGTGCGAGGATCGCGTCGGCGGCTGACGATCCGGGCGTCAAGGTGTTCGTCGAGAAGCGCTGCTACACCTGCCACACGGTGGCAGCGCGTCCCGAGGTCGACAAGGCAAAGGCCGCCTTCCTCAAGGAGTCCGGCGCCGAGCCGGACGAAGGCGGCGGGGGCGAGACGAAGGGCGGCGACCTCTCCGACGCCGGCAAGAAGCACGACGCGGCGTGGCTCCAGGAGTTTCTCAAGAACCCGAAGCCGCACTTCAAGGACGACGCCGACTGCCAGCGCGAGGCGAAGCAGAAGGACCGGAAGAAGTTCAAGGGCACGCCGGATGAGTTCACGGCGTTGACGAAGTTCCTGGGAACGCTCAAGTCCGACGCCAAGCAGGCGCCCGGCTTCACGTCGTGCCTGAAGGAATAGCGTCGGCGTGACGGACGAGCCGGGTCTCGCCGAAATCCGCATCGCCGCGTTCGTGGCGTGCCTGTTGGCCGTCGGCCTCGTGGGCTGGGTCGCGTTCACCCGGCGTTCCCGGCCGATGGAGCCGTCCGACCGCTGGATGCTCCTGATCGGGTTCCTGGTGCTGGCGCCGCTCGCGTATCTGCTGAACGCCGGGCTCGCGATCAGCGGTGCCAAGTCGGTCGCCTTTTGCAACTCGTGCCACGTGATGAACGCCTACGTGACGGATCTGCAGAACCCGGACAGCGAGCATCTGGCAGCGCAACACTACCAGTTCCGCTGGATCGCGGACCATCAGTGTTACACCTGTCATTCCGACTACGGGCTCTTCGGCGACATGCAGGCGAAGATGGCCGGCCTCCGGCATGTCTGGTTCTACAACGTCGGAGGCTACGAGGTCCCGCTCAAGATCCGCGGTACCTACAACAACCAGCGCTGTCTCTTCTGCCACGGGCCCACGAAGAACTTCCAAGACGTCTCCGAGCACGAGAAGAACATGGCGGCGATCAACACCAGCGAGAAGTCGTGTATCGGCGGCGCCTGTCACGTGTCGCCGCATCCGAAGGAAGCGGCGCGCCCGGAGTCGGCTCATGCCTCCTGATGCATTCGAGGCTTCGCAGCGACGCTGGTTGCTGGTCGCCGCGGTGCTGCACCTCGCCGCGATGGTGCTGGTGATGGCGGGGCTCGCGCGGCTGACGCCGCTCACCATGAGCTTCTCCATCGGTGTGGCCGGCGCGCTGCTGGCGGCCGCGTCCGCGATCTACCTGGCCGGTGTCGTGCGCGGCCTGCGACGGCGTCGTATCCTCTGACAGTCAGCTTCGCGCCTGCGCCGACGAGCGCCGGAAGCATGCCCAAAGACGGCCCGATCCAGTTTGGCCCCTCGGTCGAACGACAACGTGCAGCCTTGTCTGGTGTCGCACGCTGGACGAGTACGCACAGGGCGGCAGAGCCTGGAGGGGGCGTCGTTGCCAGGTCCTTCATGAACTGATCATTGATGCCGATGGCGGTGAGCGCGCCGGATACGGTGCCCGCTGCGGCTCCCAGGGGCGAACCCAAAGAACGGATTGAGGAACAGAAGACCGACGAGCGCGCCCCACACTCCGCCACTTGCGGCGTCGGCGGCCGTGAGGTTGTGAAGTTGACGAAGCTTCACCTTGCCGTTCGTATCTCGTACCGCGACCACGGCATCGGCGAGGTCGATCAAGTAGTCCCGCTGCATCTTGAGAAGGGCGAGCCGAACCTCTTCCGGAGGATGGTTGCGATGATTGCGGCCGATGAGTGGGCGCGGTGTTCGTCGCCGACGACTCGCGACTCAGCCGGGCCGCGATCGTTACGCTCGGCTTGCTCGACCAGTGCGTGGCCAAGCGAGTGCTGCTCATCAAGAAGCAAAGTCAGCGTACGGACCTGTTACAGAAGATGGCGTCGTATCAGATCGCTCCCACCGGCTGGGAGGCTGACGAAGTCTCCGTCTTCGGCGATGGTCAGCGGTCCGGAGAAGCGAGTGCGGGCATCGCCGAGGAACGGACCTTCCAGTGCCCCTCCCGGTATCGGCGGAATCAGGTGGGTGATGATCAGCGCCCCCACCTTGGCTTCGGAGGCCTCTTCCGCCGCCTCCGACGCGGGCGTGTGGTACGTTTGCAGATCGTGGAAGAGTGCGGCCGGACCCTTGCGACCCGCAGCTCGCGCCTCCTCTTCCAACACGCCGACCAGCCGGGGCGACATCCCTTCGTGCACCAGCACGTCGGCGCCGGTCGCGACCTTCACGAGGTTGCTCGACTTGGCGGTATCTCCGCTCACGACGATGCTGCGTCCCTTGTAGTCGAAGCGATACCCGACTGCCGGCCCGACTAGCTTGTGGTTTACGTTGAAGGCCGTAACACGCAAGCCATCCTGATCGAGGACGACAGCCGAGGTGTCGCCGGGGGCGAGATCGAACGCTTGCGCCACCAGGCCGAACCCCGACGGCGCGGCTGTCTCGGGTCCATCGAAGGCGATGCGATAGGTTCCATTCAGAGCATGCGCTTCGTTGAAGCCGTTGACGACGCGGTCGACACCAGTCGGACCGATGACGAGCAGCGGCTCCTTCGCGCTTCCGGCCAACCAGTGCGTCTCGCCCAGCTGGCCGAGCCCGTCGATGTGGTCAGCGTGGAAGTGGGTCAGGAGAACTGCCGCGATCCGCTCGGACGGCAATCCCATGCGCGCAATGATGGAGGCCGCCCCGCGTCCCGCGTCGACCACGAAGAGCCGCGGGCCGGCGATGATCGCGGCGCAGGGCCCCGAGCGAGTCGGTGACGGAAATGGCGAGCCCGTGCCGCAGAAACCGACATGCAGACCATCGGGGAGCGTCTTGACGGTGTCACGGAAAATCGAGTTGACGGCGCCCCTGCGCATCATCGCGACGGCGATCTCGCCGCGACTCAGATAGAGGCAGCCGGCGACTCCGAGCCCCAGAAAGCCCAGCGCGATCTTCACGGGGCGCTTCATGCGGGCCCTCCCGGAGCGTCCGGAAGAGCGCGGCCACTCGCCGATGAGGTCACGGGCGACTCGCGATCGCTCGACTGGGTTGCCCGGAACGGCATCGCGAGCAGGGTCCGGAGCGACGTGGCACAGACAGGATCGACCTCGTCGAGCCCGTAGACCACCGCGAACGCCGCGTCGGTGGGTGTGAAGGTGTGAAGCATCCGATCGTAGATCGACAGGATGTTTCCGTAGTTCGAATCCGTCTCCACCTGCTCGCGAGAGTGGTGGACCTTGTGCATGTTGGGCGTCACCCACACCAGCGACAACGCCCGATCGAGAGGCGGCCAGAGGCGGACGTTGGCGTGCTCCAGGCTCCCGTTGAACACCGTGAGGAGTCGGTGCAGGACGACCGTCTCCCCCGGGATACCGAGGGCCCACACGGGCGCCAGCAAACACACGGAACGCCACAGGCCCTCGAGAGGATGGTTCCGTAGGGTCGTCGTCGCGTCGACGAACGGATCGCTGTGATGGATGCGGTGCGCTCGCCACAGAACCGGTGACCAGTGCATCGCGCGGTGCGCGAGGTAGCCGAAGGAGAAATCGACGATCACGAAGCCGATGACGATCTGTGCGGCATAAGGAAGGCCAACGCGCGTCATAGGGCCTGGCGTCAAGTCAGAGAGCGCGAGTGCGCCCACGGCCGCAGCCGACATGATCGCCCAGTTGAAGAGGACGGTCAGGACGGTCAGGCGGAGATTGGTGGCGCGTCGCCCCGGATGGGTCGGCGCTCGTTCGACCATCGGTGCGGCCAGTTCGACCAATGACAGCAGCGCGAGCGTCACCAGGACGATCGTCGCCGTCGTGAGTAAGTCCGGCGCCTTCATGGCGAATCTCCTTTCGTTCAGGAGAACGCCCGAGCCGGTGCCCGCGTTACAGGTCGCTCGGAGCGGGAGGCGAAGCGGCGAAGCGCACGGCGGTGAGCTTCCGCGGGGCCAGGATCGAATGCAGCTCGCGGATGCGGCCGTCGGGATCGATCTCGCAGCGCAGCACGACCCGTGGTCCCATGGTCGCCCGGACCGCGGCGGTCTCGATCACCACCGCCGGCACGCCGTTGATCACGCGCATCTCGAACCGAGAGATTGGTGCGCGCCGCCGCGCCGTCTCGAGATGGAAGCGCATGACACGTCTCCTCCCGACGAGCGGAGCGTGGAGCGCCGTGTACTGACCACCGCCGTCGGCCACCGTGCGTACCGACTCGGTTAGCAGCGCCTCGATTCCGGCGACGTCCTGACGCCGCAGACAATCCATGAAGGTCTCCAAGGCGCGGCGTATCTGCGGCCCGAGCTCGCGCATAGACCGGGGGTCCGAATGGAGGACAGCCATCCGACGACGCGCACGGTGGTGCAGGACCCGCACGTTGGCTTCGGACGTGTCGAGCAGCCCTGCCACCTCGTTCACTGGATAGTCGAAGACGTCGCACAGAATTAGTACCGCGCGTGCCTTTGGCGTCAGCGCCTCGAGGGCGAGGAGAAACGCGTACGAGACGCTCTCCATTCGTTCATAGGTGGCCTCGACCCCGGCGGCCGCATCGGTTGCGGGCTCGAGTGCATCCGGCGTTTCGATCGGGGAGGGGAGCCAGGAGCCGACATAGGTCCGCCGCCGCCGTGCCCGCAGGCGATCGAGGCTGAGGTTGGTCGCGACCCGGACGAGCCAACGGTGCCATTCGTCGTTGACGGCGAGCGGCGGCCGTTCGATGGCTCGCGTGAACGTCTCCTGGAGGAGCTCGTCTGCATCCGCAGCGACACCAGTCAGGCGATAGCAGAGCCCCCACAGCATGCGGCGTCGGGTCCGGAAGACCTGCTCGACTTGCTTGTGGCTCGGCACGGCGCTGCGCGGGGCAGTGCTCTGTGCTGCCCGACCCTCTGCCACCGCGCGTCTCATTTCGCCTGCGTGTCGAGCGCGGCCTTGACCTTTCGGGCGAGCTCGTCTGCCGGCCCCTTCGCCCAGAAGTGCAGGAAGAGGATCCGGGGTTGCTCGTGGGTCATGTGATTGTGGATGGCGACGATGTTCACGTCCGCGAGCCGGAGCGATTTCAGCACGCCCTGTAGTTCGTCCTCGAGCATGGCGAAATCGCCGTCCACAACCGCTGCTTTGGGCGATCCCGCAAAGGCCGCCCACGTATTCACGCCCATGCCCGAACCGGTCTCATCGCCGCGCATCGACGTCTTCTTCCCGAAGACGAACTTCACCATGCCATCCTTCGCCTGCCCCGGTTGGCCGAAGATCGCCTCGAGTGGCTTCGCGTCGCTGTCTTCGTGTTGGTGTGTTGCTCCGCGAGTGACGCGTACAGGGCGTCGTAGAGAAACATGACCCTCTCGACGGTTTCGTGATCGTCCCGAGCCACGAGCGGGAAGCCACGGGAGATTGTCCGAAGGCCCGCAGACTCGGGGGCTGGAGTACTCTCGTCGCCGAAGTCTGCTCCACGTACGATCCGAGCGAGCGTCTGAAGCGCGGCATTGTCCGGGCAGTGCTCAGCGACGAGCGCTTCGAACGAGCAGCGTCCCCGCGCATCCTTGTGCGGATAGGCCGCTCCCGGTGCATCGAACCCGCGAGCAGCTTCGCGCTGCTCGACATCGGCCACCTGCTCGGGATCCACGAAGAGGAACATCGCGTCCGGATCGATGAAACGTTTGATCAACCAGGCCGTTGCCGCCCGGTTCACCCGGATCGTCCGGCGCGTGACCCACTTCATGAGACGGCACCCTCGTGTTTGAGCGTAGCCGCTGCGCGTCGATCGGGTTCGTGCTGCCTGCTCAGTGCGTGCACCGTATCCATGTGTGCTCCGTTCAGGGCCCCATCGTGCTCTTGATCACGATGCCGATGACACCAGAGGCAAGGATGATGACCGGCTCGGAGATCTTCACACGGACGAGCACGAGAAGGGTCGTGAGACAGATGAGGACAGTCGGCACGTCGATCACTGCTCGGCGGCCGAGGATGAACGCGGCGCCGGCGATCGCACCGGTTGCCGCCGCGGTTACGCCGTTGACGAAGGCCTTCACGCTGGGGTTCGTCACGGAGCGCCGGAAGTAGGCCGCGGGAATGATGACGAAGAAGTAACACGGTAGGAACACTCCGAGGGCGGCGAGGATCGCACCAAGGGGGCCGGCGACGAGATACCCGATGAAGGCAACGGTGATCACGACCGGGCCGGGGGTGATCATCGCGACCGCGACCGCGTCGAGGAATTGTCGCTCCGTAAGCCAGTGAAATTTCCCGACGACGCCTCCGTGGAGGAAGGGGACGATCGCGAGTCCGCTCCCGAAGACGAATGCTCCAGCCTCCGCGAAGTAGAGGAAAATCTTCCAGAGCGTGCCATCGACCGCCGGACCATGGAGGCCGCTCACCAGCCACGGCCACGGGGCCAGCACGCTCACAGTCCGTCCGAAGAATCGCGGCGGGGCATTGACGAGGAGCGCGATCACTCCGCAGAGGAAGAACACCCAGACGAGCTCGGACTCGGTCCAGGCCGTCACGAACGCACTCAGCGCAAAGAGGGCCATCAGAAGCTGGTCCTTTCCGATGGTCATCCGGACGAGCTTGTAGGCACTCCGCCCTATGATGGCGATGACGGCGGCGCCGATCCCGTAGAACGCGCCCTGCATCCAGGCGAGCCCGCCGTACTGAAGGTAGAGCGCCGAGAGCACGAGGACCATCACGAACGAGGGGAGCACGAAGGCGAGCGCCACGAGGGTGGCACCGAGCGTGCCCGCACGAACCCATCCGAGGTAGATTGCCAGCTGCGCCGCGAGGGGACCCGGCGCAAGCTGTGCCAACGCGAGCCCCTCGACGTAGTCCTGCTTCGAGATCCATCCCCGCCGCTCGACCAGGTCGCGTTGCATGTAGCCCACGAGCGCGATCGGTCCGCCGAAACCGAAAGTTCCCAGGCGAAGAAAGTAGGTCAGAAGCGCGCCCAGGGAGTAAGGCTCACTTTCTTGAATCGGGTTGCTGACTTTCAGTACGGAGCTCGTCGTGGTCACGATCTCACGGTCTCTTTCTCTTGTAGTATTCGTAGAGCCCGTCGAAGACTGCCGCGCCTTGCGTCAGCCGGACCTCGTCGTCGTCGGTCGCCATCGCGATGCCGGCGATGAGCCGGTCGATTCCCGCTGTTTCCGGTCGATGGAACTTCGAGTCCTTCAGGTCGATGTCGTGAACGATCTCGGCGATCGGCACGAGCGCCGGGTCATCGAGACCCAGACGCGCCATCAGTACCTCCAGAGTGCAGCGGTCTCCTTCATGCGTGAAGTCCGCCTCGAACATGTCGAAGCGGACTTCTTGCGGTTCGGGGTTGTAGCCCTTGGCCGGCACGAACTTGAATCGGGCATCGGCATCGACGAAGCGGCGGATCAGCCATGCGCTCGCGATGCGATCGACGTGGACACCTTTGCGCGTCACCCATACGCGGCCTTGCAGTTCCTCGCGGCGCTCGTGCCCCGCCTTAGTCTTGGGCTTTGCGCCTGCAGGCCGGAGACGACCTTCGAGCCCGCTCACGAGTCCCTCGGTCGCTTCCCGGCGGGGAGCGTCGAAGAAGTCGATCTTGCCCACCTCCGTGAGCCGCCGCCGCAGGCGGCCAACGTCCGTTTCGAGTTGTAGGCGCCGCTCGTCCGACAGATTGCCGCGCGGAAGCCGCGAGGCGAGCGCACGGGCCGCGCTCGCGATCTCACCGTAGTCCGCGTCGCGTGCCGCTCGAAAGGAGGCCTGGACCTCACTGTCCCCAAGCCCCTCGATCAGCCGCGCTTCGCAGAGGGTGGCCTCGCCGCCGTCCTTGACGATTTCGCGACGGATCCACTCGAAGTCTTCTCGGGCGTCATCGGTGTTCGGCAGCACGTAGACTGAGTTCTTGATGGCGATCGCGCCAAGCGTTTGCAGTCGCCGCCACACTTTCACCCGGAAGTAGCTGGGTTTCGGAGGGATTTGCGGCATGAGCAGCAACCACGACGACTCCTCTTTCGCGACGGACATGCTGGGCCTATAACACACGCATCTTGTACGCAACAAACGTATCAGGAAGGGAGGACGACGATGCAGATCGAGACCAAGAAAGTGTCCGGCGTCTCGGTGGCTCTGCTGCTCACGCTGCTGGTCAGTGCGACCGCCTGGACCGCCGAGAGCGCAAAGAAGGAACACGCGGAGCTGGCGAAGGCCATGACCGGTGCGAAGGTTTCGCTGGCGCAAGCCCTCACGGCCAGCGCCGGCGAAGGGAAGCCGATATCGGCGAAGTTCGAGGTCGAGGACGGGAAGCTACAGCTGTCGGTCTATACGGAGACGGACGGCCAGTTCAAAGAGGTCATCGTCGACCATCGAACCGGAAAGGTGATCAAGGCAGAGGCGATCACCGAGGGCGAGGATCTCGCGGCCGCCAGGTCTCAGAGCGCTGCACTTGCCCGGGCCAAGGGCTCGCTCGGTGATGCAGTCGCCAAGGCTGTCGCGAAGCATCCTGGCCATCAAGCGGTGAGTGCGACGCCCGCGCTCAAAGGCGGGCCCGTCGTGGAAGTGACAATGCACAAAGCGGGCAGCTGGAAGACCGTGACGGAGAAGTTGGACTGAGCTCATGACGACCATAGCTTCTCGACGCAGATTCCTTCGATCGGTTGCCCTACTCGCCGGCGGCCTAGCGGTCGAACGGGCAGCACGCGCCGCGGCGCCGCCGAAGGAGTCGGGACTGTCCTCAGAAGGGCTGCTCGTCGGACGCCCGGGATTCCAGCCTCGATCGGTCATGTCGCTCCCTCACGAGGAGCTTCCCGGCTTCCTCTCACGAGAGCAGCTCGCGCGGCATCATGACGACTACGCCCACGTGGTCGAGAAACTACGCGCGACCGAAGCCGCGTTGCACGGGGAGGGCGTGAGCGACGCCAACTACGCCGAGCTCCGGCGGGCTCAAGTCGCGGCCGCCAACAGCGTGCTTCTCCATGAGCTCTACTTCGGTGGCCTGTCGCAGGAGAAAGTCGCGCCGCCTCGTCACATCGAGGCGAACATGAGCGAACACATGGGCTCGCTGGAAAGCTGGCGGGAGGATTTCACGAGGTGCGCGCTGGCCGCGAAGGCGTGGGCAATCCTCGTCTACGACCCCTACGACGACCGTTGGCACAACGCCATCATGGATTCCGACAACGACGGGGTGTGGGTCGGTGCGAATGCCCTGGTGGTCTGTGACGTCACGGAGCACGCGTTCTCGAAGGACTACCCACGCCGCGAAGACTACGTCGCAAAATTCGTCGACCACATCGACTGGTCAGAAATCTCGAAACGCTACCGGGCTGTCGACAGGATGTAGGTGGTCTTCAGGAGAAGTCGCGCCGAGAAGTCCCGCTCCTTCCGAACGTCCTCGAGGTCCTACGGCAGGTCGAGCATCCATCCGATGCAGCACGGAAGCCGATCCAAGGAAGAAAGCCCCGGGTTCTCCGGGGCTTACGAAGTGATCCCAGGGGGAATCGAACCGCAATCCGATGCAAGGAACGAAAGTCGAGAAGTCGTGGAGATTGCTAAGAAAATTCACGATTCTCGGCAATCTTCAGGAAGTCGGAGGCTGCCCAAAACTACCCCCAAAGGCCCCCAAAGGGGGCGAAAATTCAAACCGGTTTGAAGGCGATTCCAGCGTGCTCAGGTATGCGTCGCGCGTAGCGCGGTGTCCTTGGAACAGCGAGCTTCGCCCGCAGCATATTCCGCCGTCGAAGGCGGTGAAGCGAAGCCCGTTTGCGCGGAACTCGACCCCTCGCCTCCTTACGAACGGAAAGCAGCGCCCCAATTCAAGGAGGTGTCGAGGTGAGCCCCGGAAGCGGATCTTGCCGCGTAGGAGCGCCCACACGAGGCCTCGCTCGCGGGCGACGAAGCCGAGCCAGGTGTCGCGATCCGCGAGGGACGTAATCAGCGCGCGCTGACGCCGAACCGCGCCTTCACGGTCGCGCGCGAATTGCGGAGGATCGCCGCCGCGCGCTTGTCGGAGACGGTACGCGACAGGGCGAGCGCGCCGGCCATCTCGGCGACCGCCGACCAGGCCAGCGCCTCCGGGTCTTTTGCGCCGAGCTTGTCGGCGAGCTTCGCAAGACCCGCGACTCTTCGCTCGGTGCCCTCCGTGAACCGCTCACGCGCGCGGTCGGAGAAGTTCGGCAGGTCGCCTGAGAGCGTCGGGATTGGGCAGCCGTCTGCGCGGTCGAGACGATGCGCCGGCGAGAGATAGAGATCGACATAGTTCGCGATCGCGGCCGCCGGCTCGCGTCCCTCCGTGAGACTCAGAAACCGCGTCTGCATCGCGTCGAACATGTGCGTGATCGCCTGGGCGACGAGGTCATCCTTCGAGTTGAAGTGCGCGTAAAACCCGCCGTGCGTCAGCCCGGCAGCCGCCATCACCTCGGCTACGCTGACGCGCTCGGCGCCCTTCGACCTGATCATGCCGGCGGCTTCACCGAGTACACGGAGTCGCGTCTGCTCCTTCTTGCTCGCGCCGCGACGCATCGACCGGCATGTTACTGATCATCCGACATTTGGTCAATCTACGCCATTTGAAACGGACCCTACTTGCGTCGAGATGATGAGCATCATATTCCGTGGCCATGGATGATCGCTCGATCGCTGCCGAGCATGCGGATTCCCGCTCCATTGTCCGAACCGTCATCGCGGCCGCCGGCATCCTCCACGGCCTGACTCTCGTTAGCTGCGCGGTGGGTCCCGACTACCGTCCCGCTCCCGTGGCGCTCGGCGGATTTCACAATGCCCGCGCCGTCGGCGCGAGGAACGCCGCGATACCCGCGCCGCCGATCGACCGCTGGTGGACGGGCTTCGACGATCCGATGCTGACGAGCATCGTCGAGCGGGCCCTCGAGCAGAATCTCGATCTCGCCGCCGCCTTGGCACGGGTGGATCAGGCGCGGGCCGCGGCACGTGGCGCTGGCGCAGCGCTCCTCCCGACCGCGGATGCGACCGGCCAGGCCGCCAAGGGCCGCCTCTCCCTCGAGAGCCCGCTCGGCGCGATCGGCAGGCATCTGCCGGGTTTCGATCGGACCCTCACGCTTTACGACATCGGCATGGGTGCGAGCTGGGAGATAGACCTCTTCGGAGGACTCCGACGTAACGCGGAGGCCGCGAGAGCGGAAGCGGAAGCCGCGGAAGCAGCCGGAGCCGGCCATCGGATCACGGTGGCGGCCGAGGCGGCGGACGCTTACTTTCTGGTCCGCGGCTTTCAGGCGCGCCTGGCGTTCGCTCGCGCGCAGGTCGACACCGACGAGCGCCTGCTCGAGCTCGTGCGCCTCCGGTTCGCGCGCGATGTTGCAAGCGATCGCGAGGTCGCGCAGAGCGAGGCGTTGCTTGCGCAAGCGCGAAGCACGGTCCCGCTGCTGGTCGCCGGCCTCGACGCCGAGCTCAACCGACTCGACGTTCTCATGGGCGATCAACCGGGTACGCACGCGGCGGAGCTGGCGCGCGAGGCTGCGATTCCGACCATCCCGACGATTCTCGGTGACGACGAACCGGTCGACGTGCTGCGGCGGCGGCCCGACGTGATTGCCGCAGAGCGGCATCTCGCGGCATCGAACGCCGGGATCGGCGCGGCGCTCGGCCAATACTATCCGAAGATTTCGATCGCCGGTCTTCTCGGGTTCGAGAGCATGAGCGTCGACAACCTCTTCCGCTCGGCGACGTTTCAGCCGCAAGGCATTGCCGGGCTGCGGTGGCGGCTCTTCGACTTCGGCAAGATCGCCGCAGACGTCGCGGCAGCGCGCGGAGCGGAGGCCGAAGCACTGGCGCGCTTTCGACAGTCGATCCTCCGTGCGGCGGAAGACGTCGAGAACGCGTTCATGGCGCTCGTGCAATCCGAGGCGCGAACACGCGAGCTTCTGAACGAGGTGGCAGCGCTCGAGCGCGCGCGGGACACCGCAGAAGCCGCGTATCGCGGAGGCATCATCAGCCTGACGGACGTCCTCGATGCGGACCGTCTTCTGCTGGTCGCGCAGGACGAGCTCGCGAAGACACGCGCGGACGCGGCGAGAGCCGCGGTCGCGTCGTTCCGAGCGCTCGGCGGCGGATGGTCGGGATCGGCCGGGGTCACGGTCGCCACCGCCAGGGGGCACGCATGAAACTTCTCACCACGATACGTCGCCGTTTTCAGCCGCGCACGGAGGGCTCCATGCTGAAGCGCCATGACGCCACATTCCTCACCGTCCTCGGTCTGCTGCCCTTCGCCTTGGCAGCATGCATGGATGCAACTCCGTCGGACGATCCCCGGACCCAGAGTCCCCTCGTGCGGGTCGCGACGGTGGAGGCCGCGGATCACGCGGAGCGTTCGTTCACCGGAATCGTCGCGGCGCGAGTGCAGAGCGACCTGGGCTTCCGGGTGCCCGGAAAGATCCTGGAGCGCTTGGTCGATACCGGCCAGGCCGTCAAGTCCGGCCAGCCGCTCATGCGTATCGACCCGACGGATCTGAGGCTCGCCGCGCGCGCACACGAGGACGCGGTTGCGGCCGTTTCCGCGCGCGCGCGCCAGACAGCGGAGGACGAGGCACGCTACCGCGATCTCGTCTCTGCGGGCGCGGTCTCTGCATCGGCCTATGACAACATGAAGGCTGCCGCCGACTCGGCAAAGGCAGAGCTCAATGCGGCCAAGGCGCGCGCCGACGTCGCCCGCAACGAAGCGAGCTATGCCGTGCTGCTGGCGGACGCCGACGGCGTGGTGGTCGAGACCATGGCCGAACCGGGGCAGGTGGTCGGCGCCGGCCAAGTCGTCGTTCGCGTCGCGCATGCCGGACAGCGCGAAGCGGTCATCGATCTTCCCGAAACGCTGCGCCTGCCGATCGGCTCGACCGGCCGTGCGACGTTGTATGGAAGCGGCCGCTCGGGCTCCGCCCAACTTCGCCAGTTGTCGGACGCGGCAAACCGTCAGACGCGCACGTTCGAGGCACGGTATGTACTGGAGGCCGGCCTGGCAGACGCGCCGCTGGGCGCGACCCTCGTGATCCACATCCCGGCCGGTCCATCGACACCGAGGCTGCAGGTTCCGATCGGCGCGATCTTCGATTCGGGCAAGGGTCCCGGTGTATGGCGGGTGGAGGGCGACACGCCCCGGGTCACCTGGCGTGCAGTGCGAATCGCCGAAATCGGCGACGACGTGGCTGCGGTCGTCGGCGAGATCGAGCCGGGGGATCGCATCGTCGCGCTCGGTGCGCACCTGCTGCACGAAGATGAATCCGTACGACTGGCTGACAGTGCGGTCGCTTTAGGGGCCTCGACAAGGGGCCGCGAGCAGCCATGAGCGACTTCAATCTTTCGGCCCTCGCCGTACGCGAGCGCTCCGTCACCTTGTTCCTGATCGTTGCGATCGCCATCGCCGGTCTCGTGGCCTTTCTGACGCTCGGCCGCGCGGAAGATCCCTCCTTCACCGTGAAACAGATGACCGTCGTCACCGCTTGGCCTGGGGCGACGGCGAAAGAGATGGAAGAGCTGGTCGCCGAAAGGTTGGAGAAGCGGATGCAGGAGCTCCGCTGGTACGACCGGACCGAGACCTTTTCGCGGCCCGGCCTCGCCTTCACCGTGGTGGTCTTGCGCGACAGTACTCCGCCAGCCGAGGTCGCCGAGGAGTTCTATCAGGCACGCAAGAAGATCGGCGACGAGTCGCTGACCTTACCGCATGGGGTGATCGGTCCGATCGTGAACGACGAATATGCCGACGTGACGTTTGCGCTCTATGCGTTGAAGGCCAAAGGGGAGCCGCAGCGACTTCTGGTTCGCGATGCCGAGGTCTTGCGGCAACGACTCCTTCGCGTACCGGGTGTCAAGAAGGTCAACATCATCGGCGAGCAAGCCGAAAAGATCTTCGTCGACTTCTCTTATGACCGCCTCGCAACCTTGGGGGTTTCCCCTCGGGACATCTTCGCCGCGCTGAACGGCCGCAATGTGATCACGCCGGCCGGTTCGGTCGAAGCCAAAGGCCCGCAGGTCTTCATACGACTGGACGGCGCGATCGACGACCTCGAGGTCATCCGGAATACGGCGGTTGCCGCGCAAGGCCGCACCTTGAAGCTCTCGGACATCGCGGAGGTGAAGCGGGGCTACGAAGATCCCCCGACCTTCCTGATCCGCAACAACGGCGAACCGACCTTGCTGCTCGGCGTGGTCATGCGCGAGGGCTCGAATGGGCTCGAGCTCGGCAAGGCGTTGGAGGCCGAAGCGGCGGCGATCAATGGGGAGATGCCGCTCGGCATGGGCCTGTCCAAGGTTACGGACCAGTCCGTCAACATTCGGACGGCGGTGGACGAGTTCATGATCAAGTTCTTCGCCGCGCTCGGCGTGGTGATGCTGGTTGGCTTCCTCAGTATGGGATGGCGGGCCGGCATGGTCGTCGCGGCGGCCGTTCCGCTGACGCTCGCCGTGGTGTTCGTCGTCATGGCGGCGACCGGCAAGGACTTCGACCGCATCACGCTCGGGTCGTTGATCTTGGCGCTCGGTCTTCTGGTCGACGATGCCATCATCGCGATCGAGATGATCGTCGTGAAAATGGAGGAAGGCTACGAACGCATGCGCGCGGCCGCCTATGCTTGGAGCCATACCGCGGCGCCCATGCTCGCCGGGACCCTGGTGACCGCGATCGGGTTCATGCCGAACGGCTTCGCCAAGTCGAGTGCCGGCGAGTACACCAGCAACATGTTCTGGATCGTCGGAACCGCCCTGATCGCATCCTGGGTCGTTGCGGTCGTGTTCACGCCCTACCTCGGAGCGACGCTGCTTCCGAACATCACGCATCCAAAGCAAGGGCACGGTGCGATCTACGCGACCCCGCATTACGACCGCTTCCGCCGGGTTCTTGGTCTCGTGATTCGCCGCAAATGGGTCGTCGCCGGGAGCGTGGTCGGTGCCTTCGTCGTCGCGCTCTTGGGCATGGCCGCGGTCAAGAAGCAGTTCTTTCCGAATTCCGATCGACCGGAGGTGCTGGTCGAAGTGCAGATGCCGTACGGCACTTCCATAGAGCAGACGAGTGCCGCGACCGCCAAGGTGGAGTCGTGGCTCGCCGCACAGCCGGACGCCGGGATCGTGACCGCCTACATCGGACAGGGTCCGCCGCGATTCTATATGCCCATGTCTCCCGAGCTACCCGATCCCTCGTTCGCGAAGATCGTCGTTTTGACGAAGGGTGAATCGTCACGTGAGGCGCTCACGCTGAAGTTGCGGCAGGCCGTGGCCGCCGGGCTGGTGCCGGAGGCCCGCGTGCGAGTGACCCAATTGGTGTTCGGTCCGCCCTCGCCGTTCCCCGTCGCCTTTCGCGTGATGGGACCCGATCCGGATAAGCTCCGCGACATCGTGACGCAGGTCCGCGCCGTGATGCAGGCACCGCCGGAGATGAGAACCGTCAACACCGATTGGGGCGACCGCGTGCCCACGCTTCATTTCTCGCTCGATCAGAACAGGCTGCAGAGCATCGGTCTGACGTCCAGCGACGTCGCGGAGCAGCTCCAGTTCCTGTTGAGCGGGATCCCGATCACCGACGTCCGCGAAGACATCCGCTCGGTGCAGCTCATTGCCCGCTCCGCCGGAAACGCGCGGCTCGATCCGAGCCGGATCACCGATTTCACCGTGGTGGGAAGCGCCGGCCAACGGATTCCGCTGTCGCAGATCGGCACCGTGGAGATTCGCATGGAAGACCCGATCCTCCGCCGCCGCGATCGCACACCGACGATCACCGTGCGCGGAGACATCGCCGGGGGCTTGCAGCCGCCGGACGTGTCCGCGGCCGTTTCGAAGGCGCTCCGGCCCGTCGTCGCCATGCTGCCGGCAGGCTACCGGATCGAGGAAGGCGGCTCCAGCGAGGAGTCCCGCAAGGCCAATGCCGCCATCGCGCCGCTGTTCCCCATCATGATCGCCCTCACGCTGATTACGATCATCCTCCAGGTCCGGTCGATTTCAGCGATGGCGATGGTGTTCGCAACAGCACCGTTGGGTCTCGTCGGGGTCGTCCCAACGTTGCTGCTGTTTCATCAGCCGTTCGGATTCAACGCGCTGATCGGTCTCATTGCGCTCGCTGGAATTCTGATGCGCAACACGCTGATCCTGATCGGTCAGATCCGCACCAACGAGGAGGATCGACTGGCGCCCTTCGATGCGGTCGTCGAGGCCACCGTCCAGCGCGCCCGTCCGGTCATTCTGACGGCGCTCGCCGCCATGCTGGCGTTCATTCCCCTCACGCACTCGGTCTTCTGGGGAACGCTGGCGTACACCTTGATCGGTGGAACGTTCGCAGGAACGATCCTCACGCTGGTGTTCTTACCGGCGTTGTACGCCATCTGGTTCAAGATTGCGCCGACGACGGAACGGGAGTTCGCTCCGTCGATTCGAACGGCGCATGTCGCCTAGTCCGGCCTTTAACCCCAAACTACTCCATCGGAGGTACACCAATGACCGCAAAGACACTGGAAGACGCCATGGCGCAGAATCACGCCGCGCTCGACGCGATGGTGAAGGGTGACTGCTCCGGCTACGTGGGACTGCTCTCGGATCGCGAGGATGTGACCTGGGGAAACTCGTTCGGCCCGTTTGCGAGCGGCCGCGTGAACGTCGAGGCGACGCTCGCCACCGCAGCGGCACGAATGCCGGGCGGTAGGGCGACCGACTCCGATCGCATCGCTACCTATCTGGCCGACACTCTGGCGGTGGTGGTCGAGGTGGAACACGTAGAAATGGGCGCCGACCCGAGCGCGTCCGCATCGGCGGCGCTCCGCGTCACCAGTGTGTTTCCGCTGGAGGGCGATGCCTGGAAGCTCATTCATCGGCATGCGGATCCGATCACGACGCCGGGCTAAGTCATCCCGCTTCGCAAGCTCTGCTCTAGCGGACACGAGGCGTCGAATGAACGAGCGTGATGGGAGTTGGCGGGGGGTGGGAGGACATACCCCTACGCAGGCATCAAGAAGGCCGACGAAACGCACGGTCACCTCAAGCCGACCCGGAATTCATGCGTGGGTCGGAATCGGTCGCCCCCTTCCGACGTTCCCGCTCGCAGGACCAACGAAGGCTGCGGCGCGGCGTACCCCACGATTGGGCGAGTAATGCGGAAAGTCCAAGATCGACGGTTATGTAGATTTCACCCGCTAATGGCGGCTATCCGCCTGAGGTTCTGCCAGCCATTCATGATTGCGTTTGGTCATGTGTCACATTCTCCCGCTTCCATCCATCATAGTAGTGACGAATCCAATCGATCTCATGTGACAAAGGAGTTCAGAAATCATGCTAGCCCGACTCCGTATTCGCTTTCAATATATAAGGAGTGGCCATGTCGCATAATTGGAACGAGACCTACGAGCAGGATTTCATACCGTGGGATAGCGGTGTGCCGGAGCCGATGCTGATTCAGGTGGTCGAGTCGGGCGCATTGCCCGTCGGGCGGGCGCTCGATGTAGGGTGCGGCACCGGCACTAACGCGATCTGGCTGGCGCAGCACGGCTACGAGGTTCTGGGCGTGGACATCGCACCGCTGGCGATCGAAAAGGCGCGCGCCAAGGCGCCACCGGGATTGTCCTGCCGGTTCGCCACTCTCGATTTTCTTGCCGAGAAGCCAGAAGACGGACCGTTTCAGCTGGTTTTCGATCGCGCCTGCCTGCACGTGTTCGACGAGCCCGCCGATCGCGCGAAACTCGCCGCTCAGGTGGCCGCAGCGCTGGCGCCTGGCGGCATGTGGCTGAGTCTGATCGGCAGCACGGAAGGGCCGCCACGCGAGATAGGGCCGCCGCGCCGCTCGCTCCGCGACGTGGCGGATGCGATCGAGCCGCACCTCGAAATCCTATCGGTGCGATCAGTCGAATTCCGCGACTTACCCGAGCCCGCCATGGTGTGGATCTGCCTGTCGCGCCGTCGTACGGCGCCGGCGCAGCCGTCAACCCGCCGCGGCTGACGTGCGGGTCAACCGGTTGACCTTAGTCGCAAGGGTGCTGGTCGAAGTGCAGATGCCGTACGGCACTTCCATCGAGCAGACGAGCGCCGCAACCGCCAAGGTGGAATCGTCGCTCGCAGCGCAGCCGGACGCCGGGATGGTGACCGCCTACATCGACAGGGTGCCGGGATTCGAACGGCGCGTGTCGCCTAGAGCGCATGGTAAGCCGCGAACCCACTTCGGACGAGCTTTGGGAGATCGCGTATCGTCGCGCGGGCGCGCTCGGCAGCGACGAGATCGCACAGTTGGTCGCGTCCTCTCGCCTGAAAGGCAGTGAGTCCTTTGCGGCGCTCATGCACATCGCCGGCGGACTCCATGAGCAGCGCGCGAGCCTCCTCGCCGCGTTGGTATCAGATTCGCCTCCCGATCGGGTGGCGCTCCTCCGGCATTGGCTCGACGTCCCCGCGCTCGGAAATCTCGCCGTGTGTGCGTTTGGCGGAGACGCGACGTGGTTCGCCGACATGGTTGCCGAGGTCCGCCCGAGGACGTGGACACCTTCGTTCGCCTTGACTCGGGAGCGTATCATGAGCGTCGCTCTCCGCGGTGCCTGGGCGGTCGGCCGCCTCGGTGCGATCGAGGTCGATCTCTATGCATTGGCGCTTCGGTGTCCCGCACAACCGCTAGAGCACTTCGACGCCGTGCTGGCGCTCGCCGCAATCGCACAGCGACATTCAAGACTAGTCGGGCCGATACGTGTCGAGCTTGAGCAGTGGGCGGCGCGAGCTAGCGCTCAGGGCGGCGACGTCGCGGCGCTGCGCCGCGCGCTCGTTGACTGCGTCACCTGGCTACTCGACGATCCCACGGGCGCTCGGGAATGGAGCTTGGCATGGTGCCGTAGCCGCGTCGGCGCCACACTAGGCGCCGACACAATTTCCGACTCGGCACTGGAATCCGTTGCGAGCTCGGTCTCTCTTTCGGTCGACGAGCTACTCGTTCTATCTGGAATCAACGACGTGGTTGACTGCGGTACGCTCGTCGATGAGTGCATCGCTCCGGCGATTCTCCTGCTGTCGCAGCTCGGCCAGCGAGAGGCGATCGAACTGTATTTCTCCTCGCACGTCGCGGCGGTCCTTTCGACGCCATGGACGCCGGACCTCGGCATCGACGTGCTACGTCGGAGCATCGCGGTCGCGCCCGTACTTGCGGGTTAATGCAACGCTCGCGGGCGATGCCCATGGACAAGGACGCCGTCGAGCCGCCCGTCCGGAATCATGCGCGGTAGTTTCAGTCGCCAAATGCGTGCATTGGGCAGCGGGTAGCGTCCTTCGGACTCCGCGCTTCGACGGCACCGCAGCGATACGAGAGGGGGGCAATCGCCAACAACGATGGGCGCCTCCCCCTGGGACCGCTATTCTGTTCGCGTGCTTACGCGCATGCTCCACGAAGGTTTGAAGTAGGGTTTGAGGTTTTTCTCGCGGAAGTACTCGGAATGTAGAGTGATCCCAGGGGGAATCGAACCCCCGTTTGCGACGTGAGAGGCCGCCGTCCTAACCGCTAGACGATGGGACCAAGGAACCCGGGAAGCGCAGCGCGCCGGGGCGCGCCTTTCCTCAACTGCACGCCGCGTTCGAGCTGAGGAGGCAGGACTCGAACCTGCAATAACCTGATCCAGAGTCAGGTGGCTTACCAATTTGCCCACTCCTCAACGCGGCCCCGGCCGCTGCAGGCCCGGGAACGACAGGGCGAGAGTCTATAAAGACCCATCGGGATGGTCAAGAAAACGCCGCCTCGCACGCGTGCGAGGGCCGGGCCCGCGTGGTAGTCGCCCGAAAGGCGCGGTGTGGACGCGTCGAAAGGGGAGGACGATGGAATGGAATCCCTGGCTGGCGAGCCTGGCCCGCGTGCTGAGTCAGGCCCACGCGGGGCTGTACCGACTGCTCGGCGGCGCCAGCTTCCTGAACCGCAACACGCTCGTCCTCGTGACGCGCGGGCGGAAGACGGGACGTGAGACGGCGGCGCCGTTGCTCTACGTGGCCGACGGTGAACGGCTCTACGTGGTCGCGTCGTTCGGCGGCAGCGACACGCCGCCGGGTTGGTATCGCAATCTGGTGGTCAACCCGGACGTGAAGGCGGAGGTCGGCGGGACGACACGCAGCTACCGGGCACGTACGCTCGCGGAGGACGAGGCGAAGCCCGTCTGGCCGAAGCTGCTCGCGATCTGGCCCGCGTACGAGTCGTATCAGAAGCGGACGACGCGCGTGATCCCGATCGTCGAGCTGGCGCCGCTATCGGGGTGAGCGGCGCGCGCGGACGTTGCCGCGCCCGCATCTTCATGTACGATGCGGCGCGATGGCCACGGATGCGCCCGCACCGGTCTCGAACTTCCTCCGCACGATCGTCAGCGACGATCTGCGCACGGGGAAGCACACGCACGTCGCGACACGTTTTCCGCCCGAGCCGAACGGCTACCTGCACATCGGCCACGCCAAGAGCATCTGCCTCAACTTCGGCCTCGCCAACGAGTTCGGCGGCACCTGCAACCTGCGCTTCGACGACACCAATCCCACGACCGAGGACGTCGAGTACGTCGACTCGATCCAGGAGGACGTGCGCTGGCTCGGATTCGAGTGGAGCCATCTCTTCTACGCCTCCGACTACTTCGAGCGCCTGTACGACTACGCCGTCGAGCTGATCAAGCAGGGCAAGGCGTACGTCGACAGTCTCTCGGCCGACGAGATCCGCGAGTACCGCGGCACCCTGACCGAGCCCGGGCGCGACAGCCCGTATCGCAACCGTTCGGTCGAGGAGAACCTCGACCTCTT
>Ga0157379_10000333_pt1 | contig 37858 bp, 31 predicted proteins | sample S25metaG_FD_121802 | JGI IMG/M metagenome (GOLD analysis project Ga0157379, IMG submission 121802) | Switchgrass rhizosphere microbial communities from Kellogg Biological Station, Michigan, USA - S2-5 metaG | ecosystem: Host-associated > Plants > Roots > Rhizosphere > Soil | place: USA... | reverse complement strand
GAAGCTGAAGGAGATTTCGTACATCCATGCCGAAGCGTACCCCGCCGGGGAGCTCAAGCATGGACCGCTGGCGCTGGTCGATACGCAGATGCCGGTCGTCGCCATCGCGCCCAACGATGCGCTGCTCGAAAAGTTGAAATCGAACCTGCAGGAAGTGCGCGCGCGCGGCGGCGAGCTCTATGTCGTCGCCGACCTCGACAGCCATCTCACCGCCGGCGACGGCATTCACCTCATCCGGGTGTCCGAGCACGCGGGACTCCTCTCCCCGATCGTGCACGTCGTGCCGCTGCAGCTGCTCGCGTATCACGCCGCCGTGCTGCGCGGGACGGATGTCGACAAGCCGCGCAACCTCGCGAAAAGCGTGACGGTGGAATAGTCGATACCGAATCCCTCGATCGACGTGCGCGGTCCGCAATGCGCTTTTGCGGATTGCATTTCGCAGTCGCCAGCGACACCCGGCGGGCCACCATTGATCGCGTATTCGGTCCCGTTCGTCACGTGCATCGGCACCATTGGCCGGGTTTTGTACACTAGCAGCACGATCCACGCCCACGGCTCGCATCCAAGGCGCGTCGCCTTCAGTCATTGATCGACGATCCACGATGAGCGGACCCATCACCTGCGGATACCTGATCACGCATGCGCTGCTGCTGCTGTCCGCGCGCGCGATCAAGGAAGCGCGGGCGATGAAGCAGGAGTATGGACAGGTCCTTGCGCAATTGCGCGACCGCGAGCTTGCGGTGGCGCAAGCGCGGCAGGGTCAGCGCGCCGCACGGCTGGAACGGATCGCCGCGGTTCGCCAGGAGGCGCAGCGGCAGATGGCACGCCTGGGACGGTTGCAATCGCTCGCTCAATCGCTGGCAACGCAGATGCCGGAGCTTGCGCAGAAGATCTTCGTTCCGGCGCCAGCGGCGCCGACCGGCGACGACGACGCGGCCTGGAGCGCGCATCTGCGCGCGCTCGACATTTCCGTGCGCGAGCTGGAGACGCTGCTGGGGCAAGCGGGCCGCGCGTTCGGCGCGCAAGTGCGGGCAACGCTCGCCACCGCATCGGCGACGCCGACGATCGACGACGTGTTGTCCGGCTATGTGCTGCAACGGCAGCTCAAGCCAGGGCTGGACCCGACGCAAGCCGAGCGCTTCCGGGAGACCGCGGCGCGTGTGTTGTCGCGGGTTGAAATGACGGGCGCTGCGGCGTTGCCGCAGGAGCTCGAGGCGCTGGCGAAGGCGATCGTACTTGCGCCCACGATTGAGCGGGCCGAGGCGCTGGCGTCCGAGCTGCGGCTGGCGGTGCAGCGGCAACGCGATGCCTTCCATGCGCAACGCACGGAGACCGAAGAGGCGAAGAAACTGCTGGAGGAATTACCCGAGGACGCGCCGGTGCCGCTGTTGCGCGCGCTGGAACAGGTGGCGGCCGGCGTCGAACGCATGGACGCGGCGCTGCGCGATGCGGCGCAACAGACGCTCGACAGCGCGGCCGCCGATCGCGAACAGCATGAGCACGAAGCAGCCGCGCTGGTGCTGCAGGAATCGTTGCGTGACCTTGGATACGAGGTCGAGGATATCGAGGCGACGCTGTTCGTCGACGGCGGCGCCGTGCATTTCCGCCGCACTGGCTGGGAAAACTATTTCGTCCGCCTGCGCCTGAATCCGCACGAGCACACCGTCAACCTCAACGTGGTGCGCGCCAGCGGCGACGAGGATACGGCCGAACGAAGACGCCTCGATGCGCTCGCCGAGGATCGCTGGTGCAGCGAGTTTCCGCGGTTGCTGCAAACGCTGGCGGCGCGCGGTCTTGATCTTGCTGTGACACGGCGCCTCGAGGCGGGCGAGGTGCCGGTGCAAATCGTCGACCGCGCAAGCCTGCCCGCCATCGCCGCGGAAGACGATACGGCCCGCCCGCGGCAGTCGCCGCGAGCACTCGAAAAGCCGTAGGACAAGGACCGACGTGGAAAGTACGCCGCGCTGGATCACCGACTTGAAGCGGTTGCTGCCGATCCGCTCGCAGTTCGTCGTCGCCGGCAATATCCGCGACAGCTTTCTCACGCCCTACGAACAGGGGACCACACTCGCGCCGCTGCTGCGCTGCCTGTGGGTGCATCTCGCGCAGCTCGACTACAAGTTCCTGCTGGTGTTCGATCCGGTCGAGGGACTGCGACCGTATCCGAACGAGCCGGCGGCGGTGGAGCTTGCGACCAGGCTGTTCGACTTGAAGCTCGCCGACGGCGTGATGCCGATGAGCCTCGAGAATCTGATCGCGATCATGCGCAAGGTGGCGGGCCAGCGCGAAGCGCGCTGTGCGCTCGTCATCGACTTCGCGTCGCGCCTGACGCGCCAGCCCGATCACCTCGATGCCAACGAGCACCGCTTCTTCGTCGCGGCCGAACGGATCTCGCTCGCCGCGCATCCGATCGTGCCCAAGGGCGCCGACATCGCGACGGCGAACGGCAAGGCGCATTTCAATCCGATCCTGTGGCTCGTCAACCGCGGCCAGGACTTGCCGTCGTGGCTGGCGCTCGACTCCACGCGGGTCGCGGTACTGTCGCTCGGCCTTCCCGATTACGAGACGCGGCTCGAGGCGGCGCGCCACCTGGGCAATCTCTTCGCCGGCTTTGACGCGGGCACCGTGGAGGCGCGAGGCAAGTTCGCCAAGGACTTCGCGCAGCGCACCGACGGTTTGCCGCTGGTCGCGCTGGCGGACATCGCGCAACTCGCCGATCGCCAGGGCATCGGCTTTCGCGACGTCGACGATGCCGTCCAGTGCTTCAAGGTCGGCGCCACCGAGAATCCGTGGAAAAAGGACTATCTGCGTGAGCGGATCGCCGATGCGCTGCCGTTCATCGAGGAACGTGTGCGCGGCCAGCGGCCGGCGGTCACCAAGACGATCGACATCCTGATGCGCTCGGTGATGGGGCTGACCGGCGCGCAGGCGCGCGCGACCGGCAATCGGCCGCGCGGCGTGCTGTTCTTCGCGGGTCCCACCGGCGTGGGCAAGACGGAGCTCGCCAAGACGCTGACGCAGCTCATCTTCGGCGACGATCGCGCGTATATCCGCTTCGACATGAGCGAGTTCGCCGAAGAGCATACCGGCGCGCGCCTGCTGGGCGCGCCGCCCGGCTACATCGGTTACGACGCGGGCGGCGAGCTGACCAACGCGGTGCGCGACAAGCCGTTTTCGGTCGTGCTGTTCGACGAAATCGAGAAGGCGCACCCGCGCATCCTCGACAAGTTCCTGCAGATCCTGGACGACGGTCGGCTGACCGACGGCCGCGGCGAAACCGCGTACTTCTCCGAAGCCATCCTGGTCTTCACGTCGAATCTCGGCATCTTCGTCGAGGACGAGCACGGCCAGCGCGTGCAGAGCGTGCAGCCCGGCGATCCGCACCCCGTGGTCGAGGCGCGCGTGCGTACGGCGATCCAGGACTATTTCAAGTTCCGACTGTCGCGCCCGGAAATCCTGAACCGGATCGGCGACAACATCGTCGTGTTCGGCTTCATCACGCCGGACATCGCCGCGCAGATCTTCGACGGCATGCTGCGCAACGTCGTCAATCGCGTCCGCGACGAGCACAAGGTCGACCTGGCGCTCGACGAGACGGTACGGGATCGCCTGCGCGAACTGTGCACGCGCGACCTCTCCAATGGCGGCCGGGGCATCGGCAACCAGCTCGAGTCGTTATTCGTCAATCCGCTGGCGCGCGCGATGTTCCGCTTTCCGCTCGCAGGGCGCGCGGCACTGACGGTGACCGATCTCACCGAAGATGCGAACCGGATCATGACGGTTTCGCTCGCGTGAGCATGGTTGAGAATACATATGGCTCACGTCATGCCCGCGAAGGCGGGAATCCAGTCTCGTGCGTTTTCGGTGCAAACGACGCCGGCTCCCCGCCTTCGCGGGGACGACGTAGACAATTGGTAGCGCCTCGGGCATGAGCGCGCTTGCCACGCTGCAACTCAACAAAGCCCATTGGCCGGTGACGGTGCTCGGACCGGGCCGGCGGATCGGGCTTTGGGTGCAAGGCTGCACGATCGGCTGCCGCGGCTGCGTGTCGCAGGACACGTGGCCCTCCGATCCGTCGAAAACGATTGCCGTGCGTGAGCTTCTCGCGTGGTGCAAGCGTGTTGCGGGCGACGAGCTCGATGGCGTCACGATCAGCGGCGGCGAACCCTTCCAGCAGCCGGAGGGCCTGCGCGCGCTGCTTGAAGGCCTGCGCGCATGGCGGCGCAGCGCCACGCTCGATTTCGACCTGCTGTGCTACAGCGGCTATCCGCTGAAGACGCTGGAACGCAAGCACGCGAAGCTGCTGGCATTGCTCGATGCGGTGATTCCGGAACCTTATGTCGATCATCTGCCGCAAGGGAATGTCTGGCGCGGCTCTTCCAATCAGCCGCTGGTTCCGCTGTCCGAGCGCGGGCGCGCGCGTTACGCGGAGCATGTCGCTGCGACGAGCGATGCCACGGGCAAGCGGATGCAGGCGGCGATCGAAGGCGGCCGCGTCTGGATGATCGGCATTCCGGGCCGGGGCGACATGGCGCAAGTCGAAGCGCTGTGCGCAAGCCGGGGACTTGCGCTTTCGAAAGTCTCCTGGCGCAGGTAGAGTCGGGCCGTGGCCCACGAGTATGTCCGCGTCTGTCCGGTCTGCGAACAGGAGAACCCGCCCGAGCAAGCGCGCTGCGCCTGTGGCGCGTCGCTCGCGGGCATCGATTTTTCGTTGAAGCGCGCGCCGCCGCCGGCGGCGCCATCACCGGTTGCGGTCGTGCAGCCCGCGGTGGATGTCACTGCCCCACCGGCAACAGGTGCGGTCATCTGCCCGCACGCCGACTGCGCGCAGCCCAATCCGCCCGGCACGCAGCGTTGTCTGTACTGCAATCGGCCGCTACGCGATGCAGCACCAGCGGCCGTCATCGCCGGCGCGCGGCCGTTGCCGACGGCATTGCGCGACGACTTTTCCGTCGTCGACGTATTCCCCGCCTCGGGCAGCGAAGCCGACATCCTGCTGGTGGCCGATGTGCGCAGCGGCGAACGGCGCGTAGCCAAGCTCTACCGCAAAGGCGTTGCGCCCGATTTCCAGCTGCTTGCGATCCTCGCCCAAACCGTGGGCGACACGGTGGTGCGCGTGCTCGCGCACGGCGTCTCCGATGGGACGGCCTACGAGCTGCTCGAATACATTCCCGGCGGGACGCTGGAAGACCTCATGCGCGCGGGACCGCTGTCGAAGTCGGACATCAGGCGCATCGTCAGTGAAATCGCCGATGCGCTGAACGGCATCCACGCGCACCGCATCCTGCACCGTGATTTGAAGCCGGAGAACGTCCTCGTCCGTTCGACGTCGCCGCTCGAATTGGCGCTCACCGACTTCGGCATCGCGTCGCTGGCCGCGGCCACCCAGCATTTCACCAGTGCGGCGCGCACCACCAAGTACGCGGCGCCGGAAGCGCTCACCGGCGTGCTCGATGCGAAATCGGATTGGTGGTCGCTCGGCATGATCGTGCTGGAAGCGGCGAGCGGCCGCCATCCGTTCGACGGCCTGAACGAGCAGGTGATGAATCATCATCTCGCCACGCGTCCGATCGACGTGCGCGGCGTGTACGACGACGAGTTGCGCATGCTGTGCCGCGGCCTTCTGCTGCGCGACCCCAAGCGGCGCTGGGGCGCTGACGAGGTTGCGCGCTGGCTTGCCGCCGATCCCACGCTTGCGGTATCCGAGGACGCGGAAGGCGCGGCCACCGCGGTGCGCCCCTACCGCTTTGGCAACACGGAAGCCACGTCGGGCGCGGAGCTCGGGCTTGCGCTGGCCAGGCATTGGGACGCTGCCTGCCGGGATCTCGCGCGCGGCCAGATCGCGCGCTGGCTCGAGCACGAATTGCACGACTACAACCTGCTGCGCGCGTTGCGCGACATCGAGGATCAGAAACATCTCAGCAGTGACGGCCGTCTGCTGCGGTTCCTGATCAAGGCCGCACCGGATCTGCCACCGGTATGGCGCGGGACGCCGGTGAGCGAATCGGAGCTGCTCGCTTCGGCGCGCACCGCGGCGAGCGGCGTCGAGGCGGCGCAGGCCTGGCTCGATTCGCTCTACACCGATCGCGTCCTGGAGGCCTACGCCGCCGCCGGGCACGGCGCGTTTCGCGCGATCGATCAGCGCTGGCGCAGCGGTTGGGACGACTTCGTCGAGTTGTGGGAAGCGGCGCGCGCGGCCGAAGAAAAATGGCGCAAGCAACCGCGCGACGTAGGAGGCGCCGCCGGCTCCCACGCGGTCAGCTACGACGACCTCGCGTTCGTGGCGACCGGTCGGCTCGAGCTCCCGGCGCAGCGCGTCGTCAATGGGGCACTGTTGTTGGCCCAGGCGGATGCTGGCTACGTCGACGCATTGCGCGGCGAGGTCACCGGCGGGCTCGGTGCCGTTTCCGGTTTCTGTCCCTGGTTCGAGGCACTGTGGGAAAAAGCGCAACGCCATGCGATCGGCGTGGTGGTCGCCCGGCATCTGCTCGCCCATGCGCAGGACGACGCGGCGATGGAGGCGCGGCGGCAAGCGGCGACGGCCGGCGCCCGCGCGCGGGTGTTCGAAGAAGCCCGCGACGAAATGCGCGAACACCTGGCCGCCGTGCTCGCGTTCGTCCCCAGTGGCGACGAGGCGCTGGCCACGGAGACGGTCACCGAGCTCCTCAATGGGTTCAACGGGTTCCAGCTCGCCTGCCAGAAAGTATTGCGCGTGGGCCACGCCGAACCCGAGTTCGAATCGCTGCGCCAGGCGACCGAGAAACTGTCGTCGCTCGGTCTTGCCGCCCAGCGCGCGCTGGCCGAATCGGAAGAGATCAGCGGCGTCAACGCGATCTTTCTCACGCCGCAACGGCTGGTGATCGGCGTGGCCGTTCTCGCCGGCGCGCTGCTGCTGCGGGTCCCGGTGGTAATCCTCGTGGTGCTGGCGGCGGCCGCGCTCGCCATCGGCTACCGCTGGTACGTGGGCTTTCGGGCGACCGAGGCCGTGATCGCGAAGCTGCGGCTCTTCAGCTTGCACGGCAAGACCTTCCTGCGCACGGGTTCGGGGGCGAACGGAGAGAAGGCGCACGCGCAATGAGCGCGCGAACGCGGGCTTGACACTGCCAGGCGCCGGCGATCCAATTGAGATTCGTCAGCGACAGCGGGAAAGGATCGCGATGACTCCGAAGCGCAGGCAAATCGCAATTGCCCTCGCCCTTGCCGGAATTGGGGCGTTCGCCACACAGCCGGGTGCGAGCGCCGGCGGCAACGACGGATTCGATCCGCTATTCGACGGGGGCCCGATCTGCAGCGCGCGGACTGGCGGTCCGCCCGCCGTGTTGCGCAATTTCATTCTCGCGAAAACCGAAACGGCGCCGTTTCAGCCGGTCCCAGCCGAACCCGCGCTGGGCGAGAAGCCGGTGCTCTACGACAACCTGGGCAAGCTCACGTTCAAGGCGGGGACGAACAACGTCAAGGCGCAGGCATGGTTCGACCAGGGTGTCAGGCTCGCATTCGGATTCAACCATGCGGAAGCGCAACGGGCGTTTCGCGAAGCGCAGAAGCTCGATCCGCGCTGCGCGTTGTGCTTCTGGGGCGAAGCGCTGATCCTCGGTCCGAACATCAACGTGCCGATGATGCCGGACGCGAACGCGCCCGCGTTGGCGGCGCTGGCGAAGGCGAGCGAGCTTGCGGCTGCGGCGCCACCACGTGACCGCGCGCTGATCGAGGCGCTCGCGAAGCGCTACGCGGCCGATCCCAAAGCGGTGCGCGCGGATCTCGACGCCGCCTATGCCCGTGCGATGGAAGCGGTGGCCAAGCAATATCCTGCCGACGATACCGTCCAGGTGCTCTATGCCGAGGCGCTGATGGACACGCAGCCGTGGGACTATTGGGAAGCTGCCGGCACCAAGCCCAAAGGGAACGGCGCGGCCATCGTGGCGACGCTCGAGACGGTGTTGCAGCGCAATCCCGACCATCCCGGCGCGATCCACCTCTACATCCACGCGATGGAGGCGTCGACGCACGCGGACAAGGCGCTTCCCTACGCGAACCGGCTGGGCCGGCTCGAACCCGGCGCCGGGCACATCGTGCACATGCCGGCGCACATTTATTATCGATTGGGGATGTACCGCGAGGCGCTCGCCACCAACCAGCGCGCAATCGCCGTCGACGAGCGCTATTTCAAGACTTCGCCGTCGGACCCGCTGTACAAGTCCGCCTACTATCCGCACAACATCCACTTCCTCATGGTGTCGGCGCAAATCGGCGGCGACGGCAAGACCGCGATCGATGCTGCCGGCAAGCTCGACGCGGCGATACCGATCGAGGTCGTAAAGCAATTCGCGATCATGCAGCCGGTCAAGGCGGCGCCTTACACGACGCACGCGCAGTTTTCCGATCCGGACACGATCCTCAGGCTGAAGGCGCCGCCAGCCGACCTTGTGCTGGTCGATACGATGTATCACTACGCGCGGGCGTTGGCCTTCGCGAGCAGGAAGGACGCGACGTCCGCGCAGGTCGAGATCGACGCGCTGACCCGCATCGAGCGCGAGGCCGACTTCAAGCCGTTCGACGAATGGAATATCCCGGCCAAGGAAATCGTGCAGACCGCCCGCCTCGTTGCGCTGGGGCGCCTGGCCGATGCAAAGGGCGACCTCGCCAGCGCCGCCAAGGACTACGAGGACGCGGTGTTCATCGAAGACTCGCTGTCGTATACCGAGCCGCCGTACTGGTACTACCCGGTGCGGCAGTCGCTGGCCTCGGTGCAGCTGCGCCAAGGCAAGCTCGATGACGCCGAGAAATCCTTCCGCGAGTCGCTGGCGCGGGTGCGCAACAACGGCTGGGCGCTGGCGGGCCTGGCGGAAACGTACCGGCGCAAGGGTGACGCCACATCCGAGCATACGGCGCGGCGCGCGTTCGCCAAGGCGTGGTTCGGCAATCCGTCAGGGCCGCCGCTCGATCGACTGTGATCACCGCGCAGGTGACTCGGGAACGTCGTCACGCAGCAACTGATAGAGCAGGATCGCGCCGAAGGTCGCCGTGCCGATGCCGCCCAGGGTGAAGCCGCCGATCTTCAATCCAAGATCGCCGGCGCCGATGGTGAGCGTGACGGCGATGGTGACGAGGTTGCGCGCGCGCGAAAAATCGACGGCATTCTGCACCCAGATGCGGCCGCCGGTCGCGGTGATGAGACCGAACACGACGATCGCCAGGCCGCCCAGCACCGGGCCGGGAATGGTCAGGATCAGCGCGCCGAACTTGGGCGAGAAGCCGAGCACGATCGCGGCCAGCGCCGCCACGACGAACACGAGCGTCGAGTAGATTTTCGTCACCGCCATGACGCCGATGTTCTCCGCGTACGTGGTGACGCCGGTGCCGCCGCCCGCACCCGCGACGATCGTCGCGAGGCCGTCGCCGACGAACGCGCGACCAAGATAGGGGTCGAGGTTCTGTCCCGTGATTGCGGCGACCGCTTTCACGTGTCCCAGGTTTTCCGCGACCAGGACAATGGCGACGGGCGCGATCAATGCAATGGCCTGCGCATCCCAGACGGGAAATGAAAGCTTGGGCAGGCCAACCCATGCCGCGGCAGCGACATCGCTGAAGTCGATCGGTTTCCCGAGGCCCAACCCGTTGGTGAGGAGCGCATACAGCGCATAGCCGGCGAGCCCGCCCAGCAGGATCGGCAGGCGCCGCGTGAGCCCCGGTGCGCGCACCGCCACGAGCCCGACGGCGACAATCGTCGCGATGCCGATCCAGGTGTCGAACGTGCTGCCGGCGATGCCCTTGACCGCGATCGGCGCGAGGTTCAAGCCGATCACGGCGACCACGGCGCCCGTGACCGGCGGCGGCATCAGCGTTTCGATCCACTGATAGCCCACCTTCATCACCGTGAGGCCGATGGCCGTATAGACGATGCCGGCCACGATGATCCCGCCGAGCGCCACACCAAGGTTCGCGTTGGGTCCGCTACCGGCGTAACCGGTCGCGGCGATCACCACGGCGATGAACGAGAAGCTCGAGCCGAGGTAGCTCGGCACGCGCCCGCCGACCGCCGCGAAAAAAATGAGCGAGCCGATGCCGGAGAACAGGATCGCGACATTGGGATCGAACCCCATCAGCAACGGCGCGAGCACCGTGGCGCCGAACATCGCGACGACATGCTGCAGCCCGAGCGCGATCGTCTGCGCCGCCGGCAGGCGCTCGTCGGGAGCGATGACGCCTTCCGTGCGCAGCTTCCAGTGCGGGAAATAGCCGGGGTGAGGGCTCATCAGTGTCTCGCGCGAGTGGGAAAGGCGCATTGAACACTGAATGGCATTCCATGGGAATCGCGGCAGAATCCGCGCGATCAATTAGAATGGCTCGGGGGAGCGGTGCTCACCGCTCCTCGCCGCAACCCATTGACATGGAGCCCTCGCAATGCCCGGAACGCCTTCGCTGCTCGACGAGCTGCGCACGCAGTACGAGGCGGCGCGCACGTCGCCGCATCAACACTCGGATGTCGAGGGCTTCGAGGAAATCAACAAGCGGATGCGCGGCGTGTTCGCCTATCTCGAGAAGGTGGTCAACTATCTCGATGGATTGAAGCCGCCCATCGAGCACCGCTTCGACCTGGGCCACGGGCTCGTGTTCGAGGCGCCGAAGTTCGGGCGTGGCTACGTCGGCCAGCACACGATGCGCATCGTCGGCTACCCGGTGCTCGACGAAATCAGCATCTGGTACGAGATCGCGGCAGCGAAACCGTTAACGATCGAGATTGCGCAGGGCGGCGTGGCAATGGCCGAAAAATGCCTCGACGACGCGGGACTTCACTACACGTCCCGTCGCGTCGAGGATCGCAGCGGCGTCTTGCAGAAGTGCGTGATCACGGTGCCGCCGGCCATTCCCGCGGCGGTGACGTTTCACGTCGATTACCAGACGGGCCTGGTCGTGGTGTCGCTGGTCAACGTCGACCGCTTCGACCGCGTGAGCCTCGAGTTTCACAGCCAGGCGATCGACGAATCGGTGCTCGAGGACCTGGTTCGCTTCATCCTCGGCAAGAACTCGGCGTTCCTGAGCCGCGCGCCGCTTGCGGGCATCCACGGGATCACCCGCGGTTGACCCGCCAGCGGTTCGGCGCCGCGTTCCTGTCAGTCCCAGTTGCGCACACCGCCACCGTCGCGGCGATTCCAATGGCGCTCCATGCGCTCGAGATCGTGGAGGTCGGTCGCGCGTGCATAGGACTCTTCCAGCTCGCGTATCTCGAGCTCTTCGCGTGCGCGGGGCCGCGGCGGAATGCTGCTGTCGGGGCGCCTTGGGGACAACGCGGCGACCGCGCGGTCGCTCATCGCGCGCACGAACGCCGTCACCATGGCGACCGGATGGGCAAACCGCGATTGGCCGCGCCGCGTAAAGCCGGCCCGCAAACACATTCCGTCAACATGAGGCATGATCGTTCTCCAATAGTTCGGGCTCGATTGCGCTTCAGGTTGCCAACCACGAATCGAATCCCACGCTGTCGAAGATAGGCGCGCCGGGCCCGAAGGACCAGCGATGAATTCGGCGGTTTATGTTAAGATTTTCTACAATGTCACAGGATAGCGATGCGGCTGCCACCGTTAAATGCCGTCCGTGCCTTCGACGCCGTTGCCCGGCTGGGCTCGGTGCGCGCGGCTGCGGAAGAGCTCGCCGTCACGCCGGCGGCCGTAAGCCAGCAGCTGCGCGTGCTCGAAGCGCACCTCGGCATCGCACTTACGCAGCGGCATGGCCGCGGGTTGGTGCTGACCGATTCGGGGCGCACGTGGCATGGCGAGATCGCGCGGCACCTCCGCGCGATCGCGCTCGCCGCCGAACGCCTGCGGCCCGGCCGCCGCGTGGTCCAGGTCACGGTCGTGCAATCGTTCGGCTCGCGCTGGCTGATGCCGCGGCTGCAGTCGTTCACGGCGCGCGAGCCGGAAATCGAAGTGCGCATCGATGCGAGTCCCGTGCTCGCCGATCTTGCCCGCGATCCCTTCGACCTCGCCATTCGCGAGGGGCGCGGCGGCTATCCCGAGGCGGAAACCGTCAAGCTCTTTCCGCTCGAGTTCGTGCCGGTGGCGAGCCCGGACGTTGCCAAGAAAATCCGGCGGCGCAACGGTACGATCGATTGGACGCGGGTGCGGCTGTTGCATGAGGTGTCGTACGATTACTGGCCGGACTGGACCGCGGCCGGCGGCATCACCGATGTCGATGTCGCACGAGGCCTTTTTTTCAGCCACACGATGCTCGCGCTCGACGCGGCCGTCGAAGGCCAGGGCGTCGCGCTCGCCCCGCTGTTCATGGCGCAGCGGGAGCTTGCCCGCGGCGTGCTTGCCATCGTCGACCCGCGCAGTTACGTTCCCGGTTCCGGCATTTACCTCTGCTGGCCCCGCCGCGGACTGCGCGCGCTGTCGCCCGCCGCCATCGCGTTTCGCGACTGGTTGATCGAGGAAGCGCGGCAGGCAACGGCAGAGATGGCAATATCAGGGTCAGAGACGACTTTTCGGCCGCGATCCCGCGTAGCGCCGCGGCAACGCAAAAGTCGTCTCTGACCCTACGGCGTCGATTCATCCCGCAGTGCGGCAACTCGTCAGCAAGTACCCGGGGCTGCGCCGGCTCCGTTACCATCGCGGGTTCTGATCTCACGACTTACGGAACTTCACCCATGATTGATCAAGGTTATCTGCGCCAACCGACGTTGCAGGGCGATGCGATCGTGTTCGTCTGCGACGACGACTTGTGGAGCGTGCACGCGGACGGCGGCGTCGCCCGCCGCCTCACCGCCGGCTTGGGCGAACCTGCCACCCCGTGCCTTTCACCCGACGGCCGGTGGCTCGCCTTCGTCGGCCGCGACGAACAGCATCCCGAGGTCTACCTGATGGCCGCGGAAGGCGGTCCCGCGCGGCGCATGACGTGGCTTGGCCCTGACGTGATGGTGCGCGGCTGGACGCGCGACGGCCACATCCTGTTCGTGACGACGCATGGCCAACCGTTCTTCCGCAACTATCGCGCGTTCACGCTCGATCCGGCCGGCGGCCTGCCGCAACTGTTGCCTCTGGGGCAAGTGAACCACCTGGCGCTCGGCCCCGGCAATGCGAAAGTCATCGGGCGCAACACCGCCGATCCCGCGCGCTGGAAGCGCTACCGCGGCGGCACGGCCGGCCATTTGTGGATCGACGCCGAAGGCGGCGGCACGTTTCGGCGAATGAGCGAGGTCACAGGCAACATCACGAGCCCGATGTGGATCGGGAATCGCGTCTACTTCCTCACCGACGCCGAAGGTGTCGGCAACCTGTACTCGTGCAAGCCCGACGGTGGCGACCTGAAGCGGCACACGGAGCACGACGACTATTACGCGCGCCATGCGCAAAGCGACGGCACGCGCATCGTCTATCAATGCGGCGCGCAACTCTGGCGTTACGATCCGCGCACCGACGCCGCCCAACGGCTCGACATCCGCGTGCCCGCGCATCGCACGCAGGCCGCGCGCAAGTTCGTGGCGAGTCCCGACAATCTGGGTGGCTTCGCCGTGCATCCGGCCGGTCACAGCCTCGCGGCCGACGTGCGCGGCAAGCTGTATACGTTCGGCCTGTGGGAGGGCGCGGTCCGCCAGCACGGAATGCCCGACGGCGCGCGCCATCGCCATCCCCAATGGCTGGCCGACGGCGTCACGGTGGCGGCGATCAGCGACGAGAGCGGAGAAGAGCGCGTCCAGATATGGACGGATGGCGCGACGCGCACGTTGCCCTGGGATATCGGGCGCGTCGTCGCCATGCGCGCGGCGCCGCGTGGCGCGCGCGTGGCGATCGCCAATCATCGCAACGAGGTGCTGTGCGGCGATCTCGAGACGGGAACGCTGACCGTGGTCGATCGCAGCGAGGACGGCCGCACCGAGGACGTCGCCTGGTCGCCCGACGGCGCATGGATCGCCTATTCGTTCTGGACCGACCCGCGCCACGTCGCGATCAAGCTCTACGACGTCGTCAACGATACGGCGACGCTGGTGACGCAGCCGGAGTTCAACGACTACGCGCCCGCGTTCGATCCGCACGGCAAGTATCTCTATTTTCTGTCGATCCGCACGTTCGATCCGGTGTACGACGCCGTCCAGTTCGAGCTGAGCTTTCCGCGCGCGGTGAGGCCTTACCTCATCGCGCTGCAGTCCGATGGTCCGCCGCCGTTCGAGCCGCCGCCGAAGGGGCTGAAGCCGGAGGATCCCGCCAAAGAGGCGAAACGCGACAGCGAAACTCCGACGGTGCGCGTCGATCTGCCGGGCATCGCGAGGCGCGTGTCGCCGTTTCCCGTGGCCGAGGGTCGCTACGGCCAGATCGCGGGCGTCGCCGGCAACAAGGTGATCTGGACGCTGCTGCCGATCGTCGGCGCGCACGGCCGCGGCGGCCACAAGGAAGCGCCGGGACGGCTCGAGCTCTTCGACTTCGACACGCTCCGCACGGAAACGCTCCTCGACAAAGTAGACCGCTTCGTGCTGGCCGGCGATCATACGACGCTGGTGATCCGCGAAGGCAAGCGGCTGCGTGCCGTTCCCGCCAACCGCAAGCTGGAGACCACCGATCCCGCGACGCAATCGGACACGCCGTCACGCAAGAGCGGCTGGATCGATCTTGGACGCGTGCGTGTATCGGTCGATCCGCGCAGCGAATGGCGGCAAATGCTGCGCGAAGTCTGGCGGCTGCAGCGCGACCACTTCTGGACGCCGAACATGTCGGGCACCGACTGGAACGCCGTCTACGAACGCTACGCGCCGCTGCTCGACCGCGTTTCCACGCGCGGCGAGCTGTCCGATCTCATCTGGGAAATGCAAGGCGAGCTCGGCACGTCGCACGCGTACGAAGTTGGCGGCGACCATCGCAAGCCACCATCGATCGCGCTCGGGCATCTCGCCGCCGAGTTGAAGCTCGCTGACGACGGGAGCTACGAGATCGTCAGCATCGTCGCCGGCGATCCATGGGAAGCGGGCGCCGATTCGCCGCTCAATGCCGTCGGTGTCGAGGCGCAGGTCGGCGATCGGATCGTCGCGGTGAACGGCCAGCCGGTCTCCCCCGCGACGCCGCCGCAGGCGCTGCTCGTCCATCAGGCGGGCGCCAAGGTCGAGCTCACGCTGGCGGCGAAGAAAAAGGGCGCGGCAGCGCGGACCGTCCTCGTCACCGCGCTGACCGACGAAGTGCCGGCGCGCTATCGCGCCTGGGTCGAGCGCAATCGCGAGTGGGTGCACGCGCAATCGGGCGGCCGCATCGGCTACTTCCATCTGCCCGACATGCAGTCGCACGGGTTCGCCGAATTCCACCGCTATTTCAGCGCCGAGTGCGACCGCGATGCGCTGATCGTCGACTTGCGCTACAACCGCGGCGGCCATGTGTCGCAATTGCTGCTGGAAAAGATCGCCCGCCGGCGCATCGGCTACAGGATCGCGCGCTTGATGCGGCCGTCGCCGTACCCGGACGAATCCGTCGCGGGGCCGGTGGTGGCACTGACCAACGAGCATGCAGGCTCGGACGGCGACATCTTTTCGCATAATTTCAAGCTGATGAAACTCGGGCCGCTGGTCGGCACCCGCACGTGGGGCGGCGTCGTGGGAATCTGGCCCCGCCACCAGCTCGTCGACGGCAGCGAGACGACGCAGCCGGAGTTCTCGTACTGGTTCAGCGATGTCGGATTCGGCGTCGAGAATTACGGCACCGATCCGCAAATCGAGATCGACAACGCGCCGCAGGATGCGGCCACCGGCCACGATCGGCAACTGGAAACAGCGCTCGCGACCGCGCAGGACCTGGTCGCGAAGGCGCGGCCCGGGCTGCCGGAGTTCGGGCCTCGCCCGAGCCTCGCCCGCGGTCCGCTGCCGCCGCGGCGCTGATCTCGCAAAGTCAGGCGAATGTGTAGCGCGCCGTCCAACGCGAATTGCGCACCGCCGTGTCATTTTCGCGATGGATGAGCGCGCTGCGCTCGTGGTGACGGCGGTCAAGGCCGTCGAAACCACCGACCGCGCACGTAGGGTCTGGACGGATGCCGATCGGGCGTGGGCGAGCCGCGCCGCCGCCGAGGTTGAAGGTGCCTCCGCAGAGCCCGCCACTTTTCTTGCGCGCCGTGCACAGCTCGCGCTCGAGCGCATCGGCGTGCGCGCCCCGGCGCTCGCGCGTGTGGTACGCGCCGCGCATTGGCGGCCGTGGGTCGGGGCGGTCCTAGTCGCGGCCGCCCTGGTTGCAGGTGTCGCCGGTGACCGCCTGGGTGACACGCAGCGCATCAATATTCTGGCGCCGCCCGTGCTGGGCGTCTTGCTCTGGAATCTTGCGGTTTATCTCGCGCTGGCCGTGGGCTACGTCGTGCGCTACGGCGACGCGACGGCACCAGGACCCGTGCGCCGCGCGGTGGCGTGGCTAGCGGGCGTCGCGCGCACCGCGCGCGCCACGCGGGTGGCAAAGGACGATCCCATGGCGCACGCCCTCGCATCGTTTACCGGGGATTGGACGGCACGCGCAGCGCCGCTTTACGCGGCGCGCGCCGCGCGCATTCTGCACCTCGCGGCGGCCGCGTTCGCGCTGGGCATCATCGGCAGCCTGTACGTGCGAGGGTTGGCCTTCGAGTATCGCGCGACCTGGGAAAGCACGTTTCTCGATGCCGCGACGGTGCGATCGCTGGTCGCGCTCTTCTATGCGCCCGGCGCATTGGTCTCGGGCATTGTCGTGCCCGATGCCGCGCACATCGCGGCGATCCGTGCCCCGGCCAGCGAAAATGCCGCGCCGTGGCTGCACCTCGTGGCGGCCACGCTGGCGGTGGTCGTGATCGTGCCTCGCCTGGTGCTGGCGCTTGGCATGTGGATGGTCGAGCGCTATCGCGCGGCCCGTGTCGGCGAGGACTTCCACGATCCCTACTTTGCCCGGTTGCTGCGCGATTTCGACGAGGGACCGGTGGCCGTGCACGTGGTCCCGTACAGTTTTACGGTCACGCCGGCGGCGGTCGCTGCGCTCGAGACGTTGCTCGCGCGCGCGTTGGGGGCAGGCGCGACGCTTGCCGTCGCTCCACCCGTGGCCTATGGCGATGAGGAAACCACGTCAGCTGACATGGCGCACGCCGGGCACGGGCCGGTAGTCGCGTTATTCAATGCCACGGCAACACCCGAGCACGAGACGCATGGGCGGTTCCTCGCTGCGCTCGCGCAAGTGGCCACGCCGTCTCGCCCCGTGCTGGTCATCGTCGACGAGGCAGCGTTCAACGCGCGCTGGCGCGACGACCAGGCGCGCCGGGAGGCACGACGGCGACTTTGGCGCGACTATTGTGCGGAAGCACGGCTGGCGCCGGTCTTCGTCGATCTTGCAGAGCCCGACTTGGCCGCGGTGGAAGAGGCGGTCGACGCCGCGCTCGCGGACCCTGATCGCCGGTGAGCGAGATTCGATGACCACGATCGCGCTGTCGCTTATCTCGCATACCAACGCGGGGAAGACCACGCTGGCGCGCACGCTGCTCGGCCGCGACGTGGGTGAAGTGCGCGATGCGCCCAACGTCACCACCGAGGCCGCCGCGTATCCGCTGATCACGACCGACGAGGGCGACACGCTGGTGCTGTGGGATACGCCTGGATTCGGCGACAGCGCGCGGCTTGCACGCCGGCTTGCGCAGCAGAGCAACCCGATCGGCTGGTTCCTGACGCAGGTATGGGACCGGTGGCGGGACCGCGCCTTCTGGCTGACGCAGCTTGCGGTCCGCAACGTGCGCGAACAGGCGGACGCCGTGCTCTATCTCGTCAACGCCTCGGAAGATCCGGCCGATGCGGGCTATCTTGCCGCCGAGCTCGCGGTGCTCGCGTGGATCGGCAAGCCCGTGCTCGTGCTGCTCAACCAGACGGGTCCGCCGCGTCCATCCGCCGTGGAAGCCGATGACGTCGCCCGCTGGCGCGAAGCGCTCTCCGCGCACCCGCATGTGCGCGGCGTGCTCGCGCTCGATGCGTTCGCGCGCTGCTGGGTGCAGGAATTGCGGCTGTTCGCGGTGTTGACGCCGTTGCTTGCCGCCGATCGGCGTGCCGCGTTCGTCCGCCTCGCCGACGCATGGCGGGTGCGGCGGTGGGCGCAGTTCGACGCTGCGATGGCTGCGCTGGCGGCACCGGTCGCGGCTGCCGTATGCGCACGGATCGCAGTACCCCCTGTCGCGGTGCTGCGCAAGCTCGGGAGCGCGCTCGGCGTCGCCGACGACGATGGTACGCGCCGCCAGGCGGCCGCGCTCGCCACGCTGGTCGAGCAGCTGGATGCCGATCTTCATGCGGCGACGCAGGAGTTGCTCGCGTGCCACGACCTCGAGGGCCGCGCGGCTGCCGAGGTCGAAGCACGAGTGGCGAGCGATCTCGCGCGCGAAGGCCCCCTTGGCGAAGGCAAGGCCGCGGCCGTGGGCGGAATCGTATCGGGTGCAGTGACCGGGCTGGTCGCGGATCTGGCTGCCGGAGGGCTCACCTTCGGCGCCGGCATGTTGACCGGCGCGATTGTCGGAGCGCTGGGCGGCGCGGGTGTCGCGCGCGCCGTCAACGTCGTGCGCGGCCAGACCGAGGACGCCATGCGCTGGGACGATGCATTTCTCCACCGCCTGGTGACGTCGTCGCTGCTGCGCTATCTTGCGATCGCGCACTACGGACGCGGGCGCGGCGACTGGCGCGACAGCGAGTACCCTTCGTTCTGGCGTGACCGCGTCCGCGACGCGCTGTCGATGCGGCACGCCGAGTACACGGCAATCTTTGCGATGCGCGGCCCGCCGTGCGACGTCGCGCGCATTGAGGCTTCGCTGCGGCCGCTGCTGGCGGATACGGCACGGGCGCTGCTTCTGCAGCTCTATCCGGACGCATTCGTCGAGGCAACGTGAAGCGCAACACGAGCGGAAAGATGGATGTGCGCTTTCGCCTGCGGATCACCCGTGGCGGCGACATCGCCGTCGGCCCCGGCAAGGTTGATCTTCTCGAGGCGATCGCTGCCACCGGCTCGATTACCGCGGCCGCGAAGCAACTCGGCATGTCGTATCGGCGTGCCTGGCTTCTCGTCGACACGATGAACCGTTGCTTCAAGCGCCCCGTCGTCGACGCCGAAGCCGGCGGCCAGCGTGGCGGCGGCACAGCGCTGACGCCGTTGGGCGCGCAAGTCGTGCTGCGCTATCGCAACTCGGAAGCGCTGGCCGCCAAGGCGGCCGCGGCCGAGATTGCGGCGTTGGCACGTCTGATGCGCAGGGCGCGCTAGAAGCCTCGCGAAGGTCGGCCGCCTGGCAGGGCGGTGGCCAACCGTCATGTCCCACGGTATATTGCGCGATTCGCGATATACAACGATATACGACGATGGCAAACAGCTCACGCTTCGGACGTGCGATGGTGATCGCGGCCATCCTCATTGCGGCGGCGGCCCCGGTGCGCGGCGCGTCCGTCCCGAACGTCGCCGCCGCGTCCGACCTCCAGTTCGCATTGGCCGACATCGCCGTCGTCTTTACGCGCGATACCGGCCAGGCGGTCAATCTCGCGTTCGGCTCCTCGGGCAACTTCCGGCAGCAGATCGCGCAGGGCGCGCCGTTCGAGCTGTTCCTGTCCGCCGACGAGGCGTACGTCGACGCGCTCGCAGGTGAAGGGCGCACCGTCGATCGCGGCACCCGGTATGCGACCGGACGCATCGCGCTGTTCGTGCCGGCCGGCGGCACGCTCCGCCTGGACGCCACGCTCGCCGATCTGAAAGCCGCGGTCGTCGACGGTCGCGTGCAACGGTTTGCCATCGCCAATCCCGAGCATGCGCCCTACGGCCGCGCCGCCCGCGAAGCGTTACAGCGCGCGGGCGCGTGGGAGGCGATCTCTTCTCATCTCGTGCTGGGCGAAAACGTGTCGCAGGCCGCACAGTTCGCGACCAGCGGCGCGGCGCAAGGGGGCATCTTCGCGTACTCGCTTGCGCTGTCACCGGCGATTGCGGCCAAGGGAAGCGTCGTGCTGTTGCCCGCGCAAAGCCACGCGCCGCTGCATCAGCGGATGGTACTGCTGAAGGGCGCGGGCGCGACCGCGCAGGCGTTCTATGCGTACTTGCAACGGCCCGCGGCGCGCGCTCAGTTCCGCAGGCACGGCTTCCTGCTGCCGGACGAGTAACGCGATGGATTGGCCCGCGCTGGTTCTGTCGTTGCAACTGGCCGCCGCGACGGTGGCGGTCCTGTTGCCGCTCGGGATCGCCCTTGCGCGGATCCTCGCGTGGCGGCGGTTTGCGGGGCGGCGTGTGCTCGAGGCCGCGCTCGCGCTGCCGCTGGTGCTGCCGCCCACGGTGCTGGGGTTTTATTTGCTCGTGGCGTTCGGTGCGGGATCGACACTCGGCAGCGCGTTTGCCGCCCTGACCGGCCACCCGCTCGCGTTCAGTTTCGCCGGGCTCCTGCTCGCTTCGCTCATCGTCAACCTGCCGTTCGCGATCCAGCCGATGCAGCGCGCGTTCGAGGCGATTCCCGACGATGTGCGCGCCGCGGCCGCGTGCTGCGGAATGGCGCCGTGGCGCATTTTCCTGCGCATCGAGCTGCCGCTCGCATGGTCGGGCGTCCTGTCCGCCATGGTGTTGACGTTCGCGCATACGCTCGGCGAATTCGGCGTGGTGCTGATGGTCGGCGGCAGCATTCCCGGTGAAACGAAGACGATCTCGATTGCGATCTACGACCGGATGCAGGCGTTCGATCAAACCGGCGCCGCGACGATGGCCGCGGTGCTGCTCGGCGCGTCGCTGATCGCGATCGCCATCGCCTACTCGACGTCGCGGCCGCGGGATGCCACCCATGCCTGACGCCGCCGCCGGTTTGCGGGTTCGTCTCACGCAGCACGCACCGATTCCGCTGGATGCGACGTTGACGTGCGCGCCGGGCGAGACGCTGGCGCTGGTCGGGCCGTCCGGCAGCGGCAAGTCGACGATCCTGCGCTGCATTGCGGGCTTGCGCCGCGCCGCGGAAGGCCGCATCGAGTGCGGCGGCCAGACCTGGTTCGATGCGGGGACGAATATCGACCGCACGCCGCAGCAGCGCTCGGCCGGCTTCGTGTTCCAGAGCTATGCGCTGTTTCCGCACTTGTCGGCGCAGGACAACATCGTCGCCGCGCTATCGCACCGTCCGCCCCGGGACCGCGCGCCGCGCGCGCGCGAATTGCTGGCGCGCGTGCACTTGACCGGTCTCGAAGCGCGCAAGCCGGCGCAGCTTTCCGGCGGACAGCAGCAACGCGTCGCCGTCGCGCGCGCCCTCGCCCGCGATCCGCAGGTGCTGCTGCTCGACGAGCCGTTCTCCGCCGTCGATCGCGTGACGCGCCAGAAGCTGTACCGCGAGCTCGCGGAGTTGCGGCATACGCTCGCGCTGCCGATCGTCCTCGTGACGCACGATCTCGACGAAGCCGCGATGCTGGCGGATACGATGAGCATCCTGCACCGGGGGCGTACGCTGCAGACGGGCACGCCGGATGACGTGATGACGCGGCCCGCGGACCCGCTGGTCGCGCGGCTCGTCGACATGAAGAACGTGTTCGAAGGACGGGTGGTCTCCATGGCCGGCACGCGCGCCATTGCGTGGCACGATGTCGTGCTCGAAACCAACGTGCCCGCGCGGTTTTCCGACGGCATGCGCGTGTGCTGGGCAATTCCGATGTCCGGCGTCGTCGTCCATCGGCGCGACCGGCCTTCGCGGGGCGAGCACGAAAATCCCGTCGCGGGCATGGTTGCCGAATGCGTGGCGCTGGGTGCCGATACGACCGTGGCGTTGCGGGTGGCGCACGCGCCAGTGCCGCTGTGGCTGCGCATTCCGACGCACGTGGCCCACCGCAACAGCGTGCGCGCGGGCGAAACCATGCACGTGTCGCTGCGCGCGGATGCGCTGCACGTCATGCCCTGGCGCGACCTCGCCGGGGATGCGGCGCCTTAGCGCACGCGGCGTCTCACAATGGCACGCACATCACGACCAGGTCGGCGCCATCGCCTTCCGCCAGCCAGCCCAGCACCACCATCTGGTCGCGCAGCGTGCGCACGATCATGTACCGGTGATTGGCATCGGGCCGGTTGCTGAACACGCGGTACACGACTTGCGTGCCGGGCGGGCAGGCTCCCGCCACCGGCAAGACGACGTGGAAGAATTGCGGATCCTCGTTGATGAACGACGGATTCTTCTGCCCGGTGTTGTTGCATTCGACGGTGCCGCGGCCGTAAAAGTGCGAGTTGCCGAGGCCCGGTGGAATGTAATAGCGGCACACCGGCGACGTGCCGGCGCCCGCCGCGATCCACACGGGAAACGACTGGCCGGTGCGCTGCCATCCCTTGATTTGCACGCCCGCGTCGAGAATCGCGATCTCGTTGGCGATGTGCGTGAGGAAGTAATGATCGAGCGCTGCGTTGTAGTACTCGATCGCGATGGCCGTGGCGGCCACCGGCACGCTGGCCGGGTCGATGACCGTCACCGTGTACTGGATGTTCGGCGGAACGCCGGCGCCCGCGATATTGCTCACACTGATCGTATACGTGGTGTCCGCGGCCGGCTTCGTGTAGGACATTCCGGTCGGGAGGAACACGATCGTGTTGTCGCCGAAACCGTCCATCAGCGGTTCCTTGGTCACCGCGATCGCGCCCGCCGGACCGCTCATCGTCACGGTTGCATTGCTGAAATCGGCGCCCGGATACGACAACGACCAGCGATTCGAGAGCGCCGGCAGCGTCTGATACGGGACGTAGCCGGCGGGTGGCCACGCCACGCCATTCGGCGTCGCCGGACGCGTCATCGTCGGCCCGAACACATGCAATGCGTTGGCGGGCCGGTTGGTCGTCGTGTTGCCCGTGGTGTCGCCGGTAGCCATGCCGGCACGCGGCGGGTGCAGCACCCAGCGGCGATGGCCGACGAATTGGTTGCCGGCACCCGGGTCGTCCATGTAGAGATCGATGGCGCCGACGCCATTTTTTCCGATCGCGATGTTCGACACCGAGGCGCCGGCCGCGCCGTCGGCACTGAAGCACAGCCAGCTCGGCGGCGGCGTGTGGCTCAGCTGGTTGTTCGCCGTCATGATCAGCGCGGTGGCCTGGACCTGCGGCACGATGGCGCCGCCCTCGAGCGTCACGCCCGGCAGGTCGACCAATGCGCGGTAATAGTTGACCCGCGTGATCACCGCCTGCTGGTGGTCGACATTGGTGGCGCCCACTACGCACCCGGCAAGCGTGCCCGTCCATGCGAGCACGGCCGCATTGCCCGGCAGGTAGCTGTTGTTGTACAGCGCCACGACGTCGGCGCGGGTCTTGGCCGCCTTGGGCGTCGGGTAGAAAAACCAGCCGGACGAATCTTGCGATTCATGGCGCCGCGGAGCCTCGCCGAGCTCGATGGCCAGCGGCGACTGTGCCCGTCCGTCCGGCACGATGGTGAGGGCACCGACGATGGCGCCGGCGAGCGCCAGCGAACGCAGCAGCGGACACTGGATGAGCTTGCGACGCAGCGACATGACCGTCCCTCCCATGAGATGGCGTCATTGCATCAGCGGGGGCAAGAGCGCCTCCTCGCGGACAGGCGCAAGCATCAATTGTGCCCGTGAACGGCGGCGGATAACCAGACCCGGGGCGGGTCAGATCAGCTGGAGATTCACCACCGGGCTCGGCTGCAGCGACCGGTCAGGCGGCCGGATGGGCTTCACCGCCTTCAGCACGACCACCATTTCTGCCACGACGTTGCGCAACTGGTGGACCTTGCGAACGATCGCGTCGGCGGTGAGGCCTTCGTTTTCGTTCTTGCGCACGAGCAGCGTGGCCTCCTCCATCGTCCAGTCGCCGCGGTAGCCGTAGTCGGCGCGCCAATAGGCCGGCTGGCCGAAATAGGCGAAGCTGTTCACGAAGAGATGTTGACGATGGGTCGGATCCTCAAACGCATCGTCGCTCGACCCATACGGCGCGCGGATCGTGAACAGCGCGCCGGGCTCGGCGATCCGGTGCAGCTCCTGCATCAGCGCCAGCGTGTCGCCGATATGCTCGAGCACGTGCGACATCCGCAATTGCGACGCGCTATTGTCGGCGAACGGAAGGGGCACCGTGCGGCAGGTGTCGAGATTCGCCACGACGTCGACACCCGGCATGGCGGTGACGTCGACATTCACCCATCCTTCCAGCGTCGATCGGCCACAGCCGAGGTTCAGATGCAGTCCCATGCGTCGTTCCCTTGGTTACCGCCGCGCGATTACCGCGCGGCGCGGCACACCCGTGCGAGCGCCACCCCGTGCCGAGGCTCGCTGCGGGCTGCGGGGCTCGCCCGTCGGCAAAAGCATACCAAGGGAGGCCCCGGCGTCGCCAATGCGTTACGATGCGAACCCGCACCGCCACTCGCCCCGACCATGGATTTCGCGTTCATCCTGGATCCTCTGTCCGAGCTCAAGGCCTACAAGGACTCGAGTGTCGCGATGATGCGCGCGCTCGCGCGCCGCGGGCATGGCCTGTTCACGTTCGAACAGCGCGAATTGTTCTGGGACGCCGGCGTGACCCGTGCGCGCGCACGCCCGCTCGAGCTGTTCGATGACGACCACGCGTGGTACCGCGAGGGTCCTGCCGACATCATGCCGCTCACCGGATTCGGTGCGGTCATCATGCGCAAGGACCCGCCGTTCGACATGGAGTACGTCTATTCGACGTACCTCCTGGAATGCGCCGAGCAGGAGGGCGCGCGCATCTTCAATCGTCCGCGCGCGATCCGCGACAACAACGAGAAGATGGCGATCACGAAATACCGGGACTTCATTCCTCCCACGCTGGTGACGCGCGACAGCGGGCTGATCGCGCAGTTCATCGACGAGCACGAGGACGTGGTCATCAAGCCGCTGGACGGGATGGGTGGAACGTCGGTGTTCCGCATCACGGAATCGGACCGGAATCGCAACGTCATCGTCGAGACCGTGTCGCACCACGGCCGGCAGATGATCATGGTGCAGGCGTTCCTGCCGGAAATCGTCGACGGCGACAAGCGGATCCTGCTGATCGGCGGCGAGATCGTCCCGCATTGCCTCGCGCGCATTCCCAAGCCGGGCGAAACGCGCGGCAACCTGGCCGCCGGCGGCCGCGGCGAAGCGCGGCCGCTGACGCGGCGCGACCGCGAAATCGCCGAAGCCATGGCGCCGAAACTGTGGGCCGAGGGGTTGCTGATCGTCGGGCTGGACGTGATCGGCGAAAGCCTTACCGAGGTCAACGTCACGTCGCCGACCGGCTTCGTGGAGATCACCAAGCAGAGCGGATTCGACGCACCCGGCCTGTTCGCCGATGTGCTGTTGCGGACCGTCGGCGCATCTTAAGTTGCCGTTAAGTCATGCTCGATATACCTCGCATTTTCTCCTCGACCTACGACCGATGATCGCTTCCCATCCATCCCGGCGCGGCGCGGCCCTTGCCTCCTCCGCGCTCGTAACGCTGCTGCTCACTGTCGGTGCGTGGGCTGCACCGGTCGCGAACGACGAGGTGGCCACCGCAAAGCCGCCCGCTTCCAATGCGGGCACGTGGTCGCACGCGTTCGTGGCCTATGGCGAGCCCAAATATCCGCGCGACTTCAAGAGCTTCGATTATGTGAATCCCAACGCCCCCAAGGGCGGCACGCTCTACCTGGGCAATCCCGACCGGCGCACCAGCTTCGACAAATACAACCCCTTCACGACCAAGGGCAGCGAACCGACCGGCGTGGTGATCCTGATGTTCGAGACCCTCGCCGTACGCTCGGGCGACGAGCCGGGGACGATCTACGGCCTGCTCGCCGAGGAAATGCTGGTGCCGCCGGACCGGTCGTCGATCACGTTCCGGCTCAATCCCAAGGCGCGGTTCAACAACGGCGATCCGGTCCTCGCCGCCGACGTCAAGCATTCGTTCGACATGATGACCAGCAAAGGGGCGTCGCCGGCCTACCGTTCGCAGTACGACGGCGTCAAGGGCGCGGTGGTCCTTGACGAGCGCACCATCCGCTTCGACCTCACCGACCGCACGCACGACACGATCATCAACGTCGGCACGTTACCGGTGTTCTCGCGCAAGTGGGGGTTGGGCGCCGACGGCAAGCCGAAACCGTTCGATCAGGTCATCGACGAATATCCGATCACGTCGGGTCCCTACACGATCGCCGGCACCGATTCCGGGCGCCGGATCGATTTCGCCCTCGACCCGAATTATTGGGCCCGCGATCTGAACGTGCGGCGCGGACAATTCAATTTCGATCGGATTGTCTACCGGCTGTTCCGCGACCGCTCGATCAGCATGGAAGCGTTCAAGGCCGGCGAATTCGACATCATCCAGGAATTCACGCCGCAGCAATACGTGCGCCTGCACGACGGCCCCAAGTGGCGGGACGGCCGGATCATCAAGAAGAATTTCGAATACGGGATGGGCAAGGGGATGCAGGCCTATTTGCTGAACCTGCGCCGCCCGATCTTCCAGGATATCCGCGTGCGCGAGGCGCTCGACTACAGCTACGACTTCGAGAAGATCAACCTGTACAACCAGCGTCGGCGTTCCTACAGCCTTTTCTCCAATTCGGATTTCGCCGCCACCGGGCTGCCGGGTCCGGGCGAGTTGAAGCTGCTGGAGCCGTTTCGCGCGCAAGTGCCGCCGGAAGTGTTCGGTCCGTCCTACCAGCCGCCGCGCACCGACACCGGGCCGAACGCGCTGCGCGAGAACCTGAAGAAGGCGCGCGCACTGCTGGAGGAGGCCGGCTGGAAGGTCGCTGCCGACGGCGTGCTGCGCAATGCCAAGGGCGAGCCGTTCGAATTCGAGTACCTCGAGCCGGAGAGCTCGAATCAGTTCCGTACGGTGATCTGGCAGCGCAATCTGGCCAAGCTCGGCATCAACCTCAAGTCGCGGATCGTGGACTTCGCGCTCTACCGCAAACGGCTGGAGACCTTCGACTTCGACACGGTCACGATCCGCACGCCGGACTTCGCGCTGCCCTCCGCGCTCGACTACCAGGAGTCGCTGGGCTCCAAGGCCGCCACCGAGGAGGGCTCGAACAACTTCCGCGGTCTCAAGAATCCTGCCGTCGATGCGATGGTGGCCGCGATGAGCGGCGCCAAGACCTACGAGGAGCTGCGCGATGCAAGCCGGGCGCTCGACCGGATCGTCACGTTCGGCCATTACCAGGTGCCGCAGCTCTACGCGCCGTGGTACTCGGTCTCCTACTGGAACAAGTTCGGCATTCCCAAGACGTACCCCAAGTACTACACGATCGATGAATCCGGCGATTGGCCCGTATGGGCGGTGACGGCCTGGTGGAGCAAGGACGCGGAGGCGATGGTGGGCCAGGCGTCGGGCGCTCCCAAATCCTGAGGGGACTGCCCGCATGCTGACCTATGTGCTGAAGCGCATGCTGCTGATGATCCCCACGATCCTCGGCGCGCTGACGGTCACGTTCATCGTCATCCAGTTCGTGCCCGGCGGCCCGGTCGAGCAGCTGGTCGCGGAAATGCGGGCGGGGGCCCGGGGCGAAGGTCCGGGAGCCGGCGGTGCACGCGGCCGCCGCGATCTGGACGCCAAGCAGATCGAGGAGATCAAGAAACTCTATGGCTTCGACAAGCCGCCGCTCACGCGCTATTTCGAGATGCTCGCCAATTTCGCGCGCTTCGACCTCGGGCGCAGCTTCATGCACAACAAGGACGTGTGGCAGCTGATCAAGGAGAAGCTGCCGGTGTCGATCAGCCTCGGGCTCTGGACGTTTCTGCTGTCTTATCTGATCTCGATTCCGCTCGGGGTGGCGAAAGCGGTTCGCGAAGGCTCCCGCTTCGACACGGCGACCACGCTGCTCGTGCTCGTCGGCTTTGCGCTTCCCGGCTTTGTGCTCGGCGTGCTGCTGATCGTGCTGTTCGCGGGCGGCACCTTCCTCGACTGGTTTCCGCTGCGCGGTCTCACCTCCGACAACTGGGCGACCTTGAGCTGGCCCGCGCGGATCACCGATTACCTGTGGCATCTCGTGCTCCCGCTCACGTGCTATGCGATCGGCAGCTTCGCCACGATCACCATCCTGACCAAGAACACGTTCGTCGAGGAAATCCGAAAGCAGTATGTGCTGGTGGCGCGCGCCAAGGGGCTGAACGAGCGCAGCGTGCTGTACAAGCACGTGTTCCGGAATGCGCTGATTCCGATCATCACCGGCTTTCCCGCCGCATTCGTGGCCGCGTTCTTCGCCGGATCGCTGCTCATCGAGACGCTGTTTTCGCTCGACGGCCTGGGCTATCTCGGTTACGAATCGATCGTCCGGCGCGACTACCCGGTCGTGCTGGGCACGCTGTACTTCTTCACGTTGCTCGGTCTCGTGGTCAAGCTGATCGGCGACCTGCTGTACGTCGTCGTCGATCCGCGCGTGCAGTTCGGGGCGGTGGCGAAATGAGCGACGTCATGGACGTCGCAGTGCCTGACGCCGAGCGCAAGGCCGCCGTCGCGCTGCCGGCGACGTCGCTGTCGCCGAACCAGCGTGCGTGGGCGCGCTTCAAGCGCAACCGGCTGGGGTACGGCGCGCTGCTGGTCTTCCTCGCGATGCTGGTGCTCGCCACGTTCGCGGAGCTGTTCAGCAACGAGCGGCCGCTGGTCGCGAAGTATCAGGGGAACTGGTTCTTCCCCATCTTCAACAACCAGCCGGAAACGCGGTTCGGGGGTGACTTCCTCACGCCGACCGACTGGAACGATCCGTTCATCCACGAGCGGTTCGCGCGTGACGGCAACTGGGCGCTGTACACGTTCAATCCCTATTCGGCGGGCACCGTCAACTATTTCAACAAGGTTCCCGCGCCGGCACCGCCCAGCCGCGAAAACGTGCTGGGCACCGACGACAGCGGCCGCGACATGCTGGCGCGCCTCCTCTACGGATTCCGCGTCAGCGTGTGGTTCGGCATGGCCCTTACCTTTGTCGGCGTCGTGCTCGGCATCATCATGGGCGCGGTCCAGGGTTATTTCGGCGGGCGGGTCGACCTGGGCACGCAACGGCTGATCGAAATCTGGAACTCGATCCCGGAGCTGTATCTGCTTATCATCATCGCGTCGATCTTCGAGCCGACGATCCTGCTGGTGCTGCTGGTGCTCGCGCTGTTCGGGTGGGTCGGCCTGTCCGACTACGTGCGCGCGGAATTCCTGCGCAACCGCAGCCTCGAGTTCGTGAAGGCGGCGCGTGCGATGGGGCTGTCCAACGGACAGATCATCTGGCGGCACGTGCTCCCGAATTCGATGACGCCGGTGATCACGTTCCTGCCGTTCCGGATGAGCGTCGGCATCCTGGGCTTGGCGTCACTGGAATTCCTCGGACTCGGGCCGCCCAATCTTCCCTCGCTCGGCGACCTGCTGCGGCAGGGCAAGGAAAACCTGGACGCCTGGTGGATCTCGGTCCCGACGTTCCTCGTGCTGGTGCTGACGCTGCTGCTCCTCACCTTCATCGGCGACGGGCTGCGCGACGCCTTCGACACCCGGAAATCCTGACGTGGCATCCCTCCTCGAAATCGATCGCCTCTGCGTCAACTTCGGTCCGTCGCGCGTTGTCGATCACGTTTCGTTCGACGTCGCCGCCGGCGAGAAATTTGGCCTGGTCGGCGAGTCCGGCTCGGGGAAGTCCGTCACCGCGCTGTCGATCCTGAAGCTCGTCGAAACCGCGACGTACGAAGGCGCCATCCGCTTCGAGGGCGAAAATGTCCTCGCGAAAAGCGAGCGCGCATTGCGGGGCATGCGCGGGCGCGACATCGCGATGATCTTCCAGGAGCCGATGACGGCGCTCAATCCGCTCTACACCGTCGGCAATCAGATCGCCGAAGTGCTGGAGCTGCACGAGGGCCTGGGCAAGCAGCGCGCGCACGGTCGTGCCGTCGAGCTTCTCGCGCGCACCGGAATTCCCGATCCCGGCAAGAAGGTCGACGCGTTCCCGCATCAATTGTCGGGCGGCCAGCGGCAACGCGCGATGATTGCGATGGCGCTCGCGTGCCGTCCGAAGCTTTTGATCGCCGACGAGCCGACGACCGCGCTCGACGTCACGATCCAGGCGCAGATCCTGATGCTGCTCGACGATCTGCAGCGCGAGTACGGAATGGCGATCCTGTTCATCACCCACGATCTGAATCTGGTCCGGCGCTTTACGCACCGCGTGGGCGTGATGGAGAAAGGCAGGCTCGTCGAGCAGGGTCTGACCGCGGAAGTGTTCGCGCGCCCGCGGCACCCGTACACGATCAAGCTGATCAACAGCCGGCCGCAGCGCGAAGTCCGGCCGATTGCCGCCGACGCGCCGATCCTCGCGGCCGCGCACGACGTCAATGTCGACTTCGCTTCGGCCAAGGGCTGGTTCCGCAAGGAAGTGTTCCACGCCGTGCGCAACGCGACCCTCGCATTGAAGCGAGGCGAAACGCTCGGCATCGTCGGCGAATCGGGATCGGGCAAGACTACGCTCGGAATGGCGCTGCTCGCGTTGCAGCCGATCGCGACGGGCGAAATCACGCTCGAGGGCACGCGTCTGGACGACGCCAATCGCGCCACGCTGCGCGCGATGCGCCGGCGAATGCAGGTGGTCTTCCAGGACCCGTTCGGATCGCTGAGCCCGCGGATGACGATCGAGCAAATCGTCGGCGAAGGGGTGGCGCTTCACATGCCGGAGCTCTCGCGCGACCAGCGCCGGCAGCGGATCCTGTCCATGCTGGCCGAGGTGGGCCTGTCGGAGGCGGCCGGCATCACCGACGTGCTGACGCGCTATCCGCACGAATTCTCGGGCGGCCAGCGGCAGCGGATCGCGATTGCGCGCGCCGTCATCCTGCGGCCGGAAGTGCTGGTGCTGGACGAGCCGACCTCGGCGCTCGACGTGTCGGTCCAGCAGCAGGTGCTGAAGCTCCTGTCCGCACTGCAGGTCAAGTACGGGATGAGCTACGTGTTCATCAGTCACGACCTGGCCATCGTGCGGGCGATGGCGCACCGCGTGCTCGTGATGAAGGACGGCGCCATCATCGAGCAGGGCGAGGCCGAGGCGCTGTTTGCCGCGCCGCGCGAGCCGTATACAAAAACCCTTCTCGCTGCCGCACAATTGGCGTGAGACGTGCGCAAATTGCGGGCCGGGGCTGCTTCGCAGCCGCCTGCGCAATTTGCGCCCGAAAGCAGTCAGAGGGGAAAGCTTCGGGCGGCCGCGCGCTTTGCCCCGGAAACTGCAGGAAGCGCGTCGATCATAAGCGCGCTACGCGCGCCGCTCAGTAACGCGCAGGCGCGCTGACAGCCTTCGACGAGCGCAAGCATTCATGTGGGCTTTCAGTGCGCAGGCGCGCGCTACTGAGCTTCGGCGAAGCCGACCGCGATCGGCGCGCCTCGTGCCTTCTCTACACGAAAAGCGCGCGGCCGCCCGAAGCTTTTCGTGCTGACTGCCTTCGGACGCAAATCGCGCGGGCGGCGGCGAAGCCGCTCCCGGTCACGCGATTTGCGCACGCCCCCCGTGCTACCATTTTCCAGTTAGGCCAGATCCCATGATCGGCATCCTCATCATCGCCCACGACACGCTGCCGGAGAGCCTGGTCAAGGCGGTCACGCACGTGCTCGGGACGCGTCCGGCGCAATTCGAGACGCTGTCGGTGACCATCGCCGACGATCCGTTCGACCTTCTTCCCATCGCGCGCGAGAGCGTCCGCCAGCTCGACACCGGCAACGGCGTCCTCATCTTTTCAGACATTTACGGCGCGACGCCGTGCAACCTGGCGGGCAAGCTGCTGGTGCCGGGCCGGGTCGAAGTGGTCGCGGGCGTCAACCTGCCGATGCTCGTGCGCGCCTTCACCTACCGCGCAAAGGGCATGGACACGATGATCACGAAGGCGGTTTCGGGCGGCCGCGACGGCGTGCTGCGCGTCGAAATCGATCCGGTATATGCAACAACGCGAGGTTGAGATCGTCAACAAGCTTGGCTTGCATGCGCGAGCCTCGGCCAAGCTCACGCAGTTGGCGGCGCGCTATCAAAGCGATGTCCAGATGTCGCGCAATGGCCGCAAGGTGAACGCGAAGAGCATCATGGGGGTGATGATGCTGGCCGCGGGCAAGGGAGCGAAGGTCACAATCGAGATCGACGGCCCGGACGAAGGCGACGCGATGGAGGCGATCGTCGGCCTGATCGGCGATTGTTTCGGCGAAGGTCAGTAAGGAGATTCTGCACTGCACCATATGCGCATACACGCAATTGCAACGAAAAACGGGCACGATCATCCGGCACGCTGATCGTTCAGGTTGTCAAGCGATCTTGAGCAGATTGTGAATTTGCGGAACCATCGCGTGAAATGGACGACCAATAGGAAACCCCGGCCTCGCTCGAGGACGGAACCCCCTGATTTTCAATGCCCGGCGGTGACCCATGCAAACTCGTATTATTGCCATCACCAATCGGCTCGGATTGCACGCCCGCGCGTGCGCCCGAATCGTTCAGATCGCTTCGCGCTTCCGTTCCAATGTCTCGCTCGTGGCGAAGGGGAAGCGGGCGAGCGCGCGCAACATCGTCGCCGTGATGCTGTTGACCGCGTCGGTCGGTACCACGGTGCGCCTGGAAATCGACGGCCCCGACGAGGCCGAGGCGATGCGTGCGATTGCCGCCCTGTTTCACGATGGCTTCGGGGAACGCTCGTAGCGGGTAACCGCGCGACGAGTGCAGCGTGATGATCAGCTTTGCGCTGCATGGCGTCGGCGTGTCGAGCGGCATCGCGATCGGGCGTGCGCAACTCGTCTCGCATGCCACGCTCGAAGTCGCCCATTACACGATTCCCGCGTCCAAGGTCGCCGCTGAAGTGCAGCGCTTCAGCGTCGCGGTCAAGGAAGTGCAAAAGGAGCTCGAAGGCCTGCACGCTGCGATGACCGGCGGTGACGTACCCGGCGAGTTCGGCGCGTTCCTCGACGTGCACTGGATGATCCTCACCGATCCCACGTTGTCGGAGGCCCCGAAGAAGATCATCGTCGAGCAACGCTGCAACGCCGAGTGGGCGCTCACCCAGCAGCTCGGCGTGCTGGTCGAGCAGTTCGACCAGATCGAGGATTCGTACCTGCGCGAGCGCAAGGGCGACATCGTGCAGGTGGGCGAGCGGATTCTGAAACGGCTGATGGGCAAGCCCGGTGCGCTACCCGCACCGGTCGCGGAAGAACAGACGATCCTGGTCGCCCACGACCTGTCGCCGGCCGACGTCATCCAGTTCAAGCATCATCACTACGGCGCGTTTCTGACCGACGTGGGCGGAGCGACGTCGCATACGGCCATCGTTGCGCGCAGCCTCAACGTGCCCGCCGTGGTCGCCACGCACAATGCGCGGCAGCTGATCCGCGACACGGAAATGCTGATCGTGGACGGCGCGTCGGGTGTCGTCATCATCAATCCCGATCGTGCGGTGCTCGCCGAATACCGGCTGAAGCAAAGCGAGCTCGAGATCGACCGGCAGAAGCTGAAGCGGCTGCGCACCAAGCGGGCGGAGACGCTCGACGGCCACCGCGTCGAATTGCAGGCCAACATCGAATTGCCGGAAGACCTTGCGCAGACGCTCGAGAACGGCGCTACCGGCGTGGGGCTGTTCCGGTCCGAGTTCCTGTTCCTCAATCGCGAAGGGCTTCCCAGCGAGGACGAGCAGTTCGAGGCGTATCGCGCGGTGGCCGCAGGCCTGAATGGTCATCCCGTCACGATCCGCACGTTCGATCTCGGCGCCGACAAGCACGTCGAAGCGTTCGACGGGCTCGCGCGCGTCGCGCCCAATCCGGCGCTGGGATTGCGGGCGATTCGCTTCTGCCTTGCCGAGCCGCGCCTTTTCCACACCCAGCTGCGCGCGATCCTGCGCGCCTCGCACTACGGCAACATCCGCATCCTGGTGCCGATGCTCGCATCCGCGTCGGAGATCGACCAGACGCTCGCGGCGCTCGAGCAGGCGAAGGAAGGACTGCGCGAGCAGGGCGTGCCGTTCAATTCAAACATCGAAGTGGGCGGCATGATCGAAATCCCCGCCGCCATCATCGCGATGGATGCCTTCCTCGCGAAGCTCGACTTCCTGTCGATCGGCACCAACGACCTCATTCAGTACACGCTGGCGGTCGACCGCGCGGACGAGGCCGTCGCCCACTTGTACGATCCGCTGCACCCGGCCGTCATCCGGCTGCTCGCCCTCGCGATCGGCACCGCCAACAAGGCGAAAAGGCCGATCGCCGTCTGCGGCGAAATGGCGGGTGAAGTGCGCCTGACCCGCTTGCTGCTGGGTCTCGGCCTGCGCAATTTCTCGATGCACCCGGCGCATCTGTTGACGGTGAAGCAGCGGGTGCTGACGACCGAGGTCGCGGCGACGAAGCTCCTCGTCGATCGCATCAAGCGTGCCGACAGTCCTGATCGGATCTCCGCGTTGGTCGACAAGATCAATTCGGTGTAGATCCCGGAAGTTGCGGCAATGCACCGTCTTGGCGGTGACGAACTGCGGCTTGATTCGGGTACCGTCGCCGCGACGGTGATCGCGCCGATCGGGCGCGGCATGTTCATGCGTCGTACTGCAATCAGAGCGCCGCGCGTCTCCGGTGGAATTCCGGCCCGCTTGATCCTGTTGGTCACGGCATCCGAAGATCCCCATCCGCCTCCTCGTGCATAATGCCAATGTCATGAAGCCTCACATTCCAATCCTCGCGACCCTGCTGGTTGCCGCATTGCTGCCGACACCGCCGCTGGACGCTGCCGACGCCGGGCAGCCGGCGCCTGCGTTTGCGCTGCCGACGGCCAAAGGCGAGACGATCGCGTTGGACAAGCTGCGCGGCAAGGTCGTCTACGTCGATTTCTGGGCGTCGTGGTGCGGACCGTGCCGGCGCTCATTCCCGTGGATGAACGAAATGCAGCAAAAATATGGCGCCCGCGGTTTTACCGTGGTCGCGATCAACGTCGACAAGAAGCGCAGCGACGCCGAGCGTTTTCTTGTCCAGAATCCGGCGAATTTCACCGTTGTCTACGACGAAGCGGGCGGCACGCCGGCTGCTTACGGCGTCAAGGGAATGCCGAGCTCATATCTCATCGATGCGCGCGGCAACGTGACGTTCGTCGAGCGCGGCTTCCTCGACGAGAGCAAGGCCGAGCTCGAAAGCCGCGTGGCCGCCTTGGTCGCGGCCGCGAAAAACTAGGATGACACATCTCCCACGCTCGCTTCGCTCGCTGCCACCCGGCGGGCGGGTCAGTCGGTCGGGGCGGCCTTCCCGACTGATGAAACATCCCCCCACGCTCGCTCCGCTCGCTGCCCCCCGGGGGGCTGGTCAGTCGGTCGGGGCGGCCCTTCCCGACTGACGGAGCACTCAATGCGCATCGCGACACTCGCCTTCATCGCCGCCCTGCTGTCCGCCTGTGCGACGATCGAACCGCCGAAGCCGTGGGAAAAAGGCAACCTCGCCAGGCCGGACATGCAGTTTGACTACGACCGGCTCGATGTGAAGACCCAGCAGCACATCTACACGAGCAAGGAAGCGGCGACCGGCGGCTATGGCGTGGGCGGAGGTGGGTGTGGCTGCAACTGAGCCGCAGCACGCGCGGGCGCCGGTTGGCACGCTGCTCGCCGCTGCGCTCACGCTGCCCGGCATCGTGCCCGCGTACGCGCAATCCGCGCCGGACAAGGGCATTTTCGAGCTGCAGTACCTCAATTATCGCGACTGGCAGCCCGGCAAGAACCGGATGACGGTGGATGCTCCGGCCTTCTACGCGCTGCTGCCGGTGACCGACACCGTCGTCGTCGAAGGCGGCATGGTGTACGACTCGATGTCCGGCGCGTCGCCGCTGTTCTTCAATACGCTTTCGGGAGCGTCGGTCTTCGACTACCGGACCGCCGGCGATCTCAAGGTCACGAAATATTATCCCGGCTACTCGGTCAGCGTCGGCGGCTTCGTCTCGTCGGAACAGGATTTCCTTTCGCGCGGCGGCTCGGTCAACGTGCAGATCTACAGCGACGACCGCAACCGCACATGGGCGCTGGGTGTAGCCGGCACCAACGATCGCATCAACGCCACGAACGGCATCGCACCCAACTCGCATCGCAACTCGCTCGAATTCCTGGTCGGTGTGACACAGGCGCTGACCGCCAACTCGATCATCCAGTCGAACCTCACGTATTACACCGGACACGGCTACTACTCCGACCCGTACAAGTCGCTCGACACGCGGCCCTCGGACCGCAACACGTTGGCGTGGCTGACCCGCTACAACCAGTATTTTCCGGACGCCGACGGGACGCTGAAGCTCGGCTACCGATTGCTGTTCGATTCGTTCGGCAGCACGACCAACATGATCGAAGCCGCGTGGGCGCAGGCGTTGCCGTACGGATTCACGCTGACGCCGGGTTTGCGCTACTACACGCAAAGCGCCGCAGATTTTTATTTCAACCCGCCGTGGCCGAAGGGCTATGGCGGCGAAGGATCGCTCTACAGCGCCGACACGCGGCTTGCGGCGTTCGGCGCGATCACCGCCGGCGTAATCGTCGGCAAGTCGCTGTGGGATGGCTGGAACGTGTCGTTGCGCGCCGACTTTTATCGGCAGGATCCGGACTGGCGACTTGGCGGGTCCGGCAGTCCCGGCATCCAGACGTTTTCCGCGCGCTGGCTCGAGGTGAATCTTACCAAGACGTTCTGAGCCGCTGCCTATTGTCGGCCGTTCGGGCACACTCCTGGACCATCAGGAGCCGGGATGAAGCTGTTTCGCCAGACGTTCCACGCGATGGCCGCGGAGCACGAAATCCAGCTGGCGGCCGCCGACCTCGAGCACGCCGGTCGCGCCGCCGCCGCGGCGATCGCCGACGTGCGTCGCATCGAGGCGAAATATTCGCGCTACCGCGACGACAGCGTCACCACGCGCATCAATCGCGCCGCGGGCGGCGCCGCGGTGACGATCGATGCCGAGACCGCCGCGCTGCTCCGCTACGCCGATCAATGCCACGCGCAAAGCGACGGCCTCTTCGACATCACGTCGGGCGTGCTCCGCCGCGTGTGGGATTTCAAGCGCGCGCCGCCGTCGCTGCCCGCGCGCGCGGAGCTTGCCGCGGCCATCGCGCTGGTCGGATGGCCGAGCGTCGAATGGGACACGAACGCGATCCGGCTTCCGCGCGCCGGCATGGAGATCGACTTTGGCGGCATCGGCAAGGAATACGCCGCCGATCGCGTCGCGACGATCTGCCTCGAACAGGGCATGCGGCACGGCCTCGTCAATCTTGGCGGCGACGTGCGCGCGATCGGCCCGCAGGCGGACGGGACGCCGTGGCGCGTCGGCATCCGGCATCCGCGGCACCACGACGCGGCAATCGCCGGCTTCGATCTTGCCGCCGGCGCGCTCGCCACCAGCGGCGATTACGAACGCTATTTTGAAATTGGCGGCGAGCGCTATTGCCACATCCTCAACCCGAAGACGGGCATGCCGGCGACGCACTGGCAATCGATCAGCGTGGCGTCGCCGCTGTGCGTGGTCGCCGGCAGTTGCGCGACGATCGCGATGCTGCTCGAAGGCGCGGGCGCGGCGTTTCTCGATGCACAATCGGTAAAGTGGCTCGGCGTGGCGCGCGACGGGACGCTGCATGGCGAAGCATCGCGGGCGCGGCAATGAGAACGGGGCCGTTGTCCTGGCCCCGTCCGGTACTGCGCACTACGGCACGCGAAATCGTCTATTGTGGTGCGCACATGATGACGCCGATCGGCCCGTAGCCTTCCGGTATCCATCCGAACGCGAGCATGGTGTTACGGACGGCGAGGTCGGTCGTGTACCGGTGATTGGGCGCGGCGCCCTGCCCATTGTTATAGACGCGGTACACGGGGTCGGTTCCGGCCGGGCATGTGCCGTCGAGCGCGGGTATCGCGATGAAGAACACTTCGGCCTCGAACATCCAGCTCGGATTGCTCTTCACCACCGTGCACTCCGCCGGCAGCGGCGTATAGAAGTGCGAGCTCTTCGG